>Ga0157369_10006587_pt1 | contig 13428 bp, 9 predicted proteins | sample C25metaG_FD_113461 | JGI IMG/M metagenome (GOLD analysis project Ga0157369, IMG submission 113461) | Corn rhizosphere microbial communities from Kellogg Biological Station, Michigan, USA - C2-5 metaG | ecosystem: Host-associated > Plants > Roots > Rhizosphere > Soil | place: USA: Michigan...
GCGGCCAGCCGGGCCGCGATCGTCCGCTCGGCACCCCGGTCGGCGGGGTGGTAGTAGTCCCGGCCGGCGACGGCATCCGGCGCGTACTGCTGCTGGACCACACCGTCCGGGAAGTCATGAGGGTATCGGTAGCCCTTGCCGTGCTCTAGCCGCTTTGCGCCCGGGTAGTGGCTGTCGCGCAGATGCGCGGGCACCGGACCGGCCAGCCCGGCCCGTACGTCGGCCGCCGCGGCCTCGATCGCGCGGATGACCGCGTTGCTCTTCGGGGCCAGCGCGAGGTAGATCGTGGCCTCGGCGAGGTTGAGCCGGCCCTCCGGCAGCCCGACCAGCTGGACCGCCTGCGCGGCCGCGACCGCGACCCCGAGCGCCTGCGGGTCGGCGAGCCCGACGTCCTCGCTGGCGAGGATGACGAGGCGCCGGGCGATGAACCGCGGGTCCTCGCCGGCCTCGACCATCCGGGCCAAGTAATGCAGTGAGGCGTCGACGTCGCCGCCGCGGATGCTCTTGATGAACGCGCTGGTCACGTCGTAGTGCTGGTCGCCCTCGCGGTCGTACCGGACGGCGGCCCGGTCGATCGACTGCTCCAGCGTCGCCAGGTCGATGGTCGGCTTGCCGCCCGATCCGGTGTGCAGGGCCTCGGCCGCTCCCGCGCCGGCTTCGAGCGCGGTCAGGGCGCGGCGGGCGTCGCCGCCGGCGACCCGGAGCAGGTGGTCGAGCGCGTCGGCGTCGAGGCCGAGCCGGCCGCCCAGCCCGCGCTCGTCTTTCAGGGCGCGGGCGACGAGGACGCGGATGTCGTCGTCGTCCAGCGGTTCGAGCGTCAGCAGCAGCGAGCGCGACAGCAGCGGCGAGATCACCGAGAAGAACGGGTTCTCCGTCGTCGCGCCGACGAACGTGACCAGCCCGGCCTCGACCCCGGGCAGCAGCGCGTCCTGCTGGGACTTCGTGAACCGGTGCACCTCGTCCACGAACAGCACGGTGCGCTCGCCGGACATCCCGAGCCGGTCCTTGGCCTCCTCCACCGCCGCGCGGACGTCCTTCACGCCGGCGGTCACCGCGGAGAGCTCGACGAACCTCCGGTCGGCGGCCAGCAGCCGGGCGATGGTGGTCTTGCCGCTGCCGGGCGGGCCCCACAGCAGCACGCTCGTCGTACCGCCGCCCTCGACCAGCCGGCGCAGCGGCGAGCCCGGGCCGAGCAGGTGCTCCTGGCCGACGACCTCGTCGAGGGTCGCGGGCCGGAGCCGGGCGGCCAGGGGCGCGACGGCGCGCGCGGCCTCCGCCGCGGCCGCCTCGAACAGATCGCCGGACACCGCCGCGAGCCTATGCCGCGCTCCGGCGCGCTCACCCGAGGCCCGAAGTGTGCGCGCCCGCGGCGGCCATGACCGCCACATATGCGCACACTTGGCCGGCCTGCGGGAGGAATTGCCGCGCGTATGCCGAAGCGTGAGCCGACCCGACTCGGAGGGATCTCCAACGTGAAGCGTTCCGTCGTCCTTGCCACGACCCTTGCCACCGGCCTCGGTGCGATCGCCGTGTCGCTCACGCCGGCCAGCGGCTCCGCCGTGAAGCCCGGCGCGATCCGGTTCGGCGTGCCGCGCATCGTCGACCCGATCCACGTCTACGGCGAGCCCGACATCAAGGTCGCGCCGAACGGGACGGTCTACGTCTCCGGCCCGCAGGGCACCGGCACGCAGCGCTCGATCTGGAACGCGTCCTACGACAACGGCGACTCCTACCGCCTCGTCCAGGACAACAAGACCGGTACGGCGTACCCCTCCTCGCTCATCCCGACCAAGTCGACGATGGGCCCCGGCGGCGGTGACACCGAGATCGCCGTCGACCGGCACAGCAACGTCTACTACGCCGACCTCTACGCGCTCGCCTGCTTCACCACGGCCTACTCGCGCGACAACGGCAAGACCGTCTCCTCGACGCCGCTCGGCTGCGACGCGCCGGGCGCCGACCGGCAGTGGCTGGGTGTCTACGACCCGGCGCCCGCCGACCACACGATCTCGCCGTACAAGGGCCCGCGGCCGCTCGTCTACCTGAAGTACAGCGACGAGGGCGCGAGCGGCGGTTCGCGCGTCGACTACACCGACGGCAGCAACCCCGGCAACTGGCACACCAACGACAAGGCGACGCAGATCGCGGACGGTGGCGGCTACAGCCCGACCGACGCGCCGGTCGCGGTCGACCAGCACACCGGCGACCTGCTCACCGTCGTCATGAAGGGCGGCGGCATGGCGCTCGCCGTCGGCCAGCCGACGAGCGACGGCCACCTGACGATGAAGTACGAGCCGATCATGCCCAACGTGCTCGGCGGCGACCCCAACACGCTGTTCCCCGGCTTCGCCGAGGACGCCGGCCGCAACCTCTACGTCGTCTGGGTCGGCGGTAGCGACTACCAGGTCTACTACTCCTACGCGAAGCCGCTCGCGAACGGCCGCGACTGGGGCGCGTGGAGCGCGCCGATCAAGATCAACCGCCCGCCGGCCGCGGTCGGCCTCATGCCGTGGGTGGCCGGTGGCCGCAACGGGATCATCGACGTCGCCTGGTACGGCACGGACCTGAGCCTCGCGACGCTCGGCAGCAAGGGGCCGTCCGCCAAGAAGAACCAGGCGTGGTGGACGTGGTTCGCGCAGATCGACAAGGCGGCGTCGAGCCGTCCGCACATCGTGCAGTCGGTCGCGAGCCAGCACCCCATGCACTACAACGACATCTGCATGCTCGGCACCGGCTGCATCACCGCGACCGGTAACCGCAACATCGCGGACTTCTTCGAGGTCACGATCGACAACCAGGGCCGCGCCCGCATCGTCTACACCGACACCTCCAACGGCCTCGCGTCCGTGCTCGGCAACGTCGAGGCGGCCGACCACCCGGGCGCCGCGCTCGTCACCGTCGCGACGCAGGAGACCGGTCTCAACGCGTGGACCGGCAAGCCGCTGAAGCCGGCGGAGACGCAGGCGCCGATCGCGCAGATCACCGACCCAGCCGGCGACTCGCGCTACCCGGTGCTCGGCGGTACGTCGGTGGCCGGTGCGGACATCGAGAAGATCCAGCTCGCCCAGAACAGCAAGGAACTCAAGATCACCGTGACGACCGCGCACGGCACGCTGGCCGACGCGGCGAAGGCCGCGGCGGCGCCGTACGGCCGGCTGGTGGTGCGCTGGCAGATGGGCAACACGCTCTACCACGCGGGTGTCGACATGGACGCGAGCGGCGCGACGCCGCCGTCGTTCTACGCCGGCAAGACCGCGAGCACCGACTCGTGCTCGGTGTCGGCGTGTGACCCGCACACGCTCGACTACGTCGCCCCGCCGCTGAGCGGCGCGGTCGCCGCGACCGGCACGATGCAGGTCGGCCAGAACACGATCTACACGATCCACGTGCCGCTGTCGGCGATCGGCAACCCGACGAAGAAGAGCCTGCTCGAAGAGGTCGCGGGCTACGTCTTCGCCGCGCCGGGCTCGGGCGCCACGCCGGACAGCAAGGTGCAGAGCGACGCCGACGAGGTGCCGCTGGAGCTCGAGGGCACGAAGACGTTCAACTTCGAGGCGGCGACGGCCAAGCACGGCACGTTCGCCGGCGCGGTGCTCCCGGAGATCCTGCTGCTCCCGCTGCTCGGCATCGCCACGCTGGCCCGCCGCCGCCGCGCTACCAGCTGAAAGCCACCCTCGCGGCGTTGTCCCTCGCTCGCGGCCGTCAGGCCGCGGCGCTCGGTGCGGCCTTGCGAGCGCGACTTTCAGCAGGCGCCGTCATTCGGGCTTGACGTCGATGCCGGCTTCCTTGCGCTGCTGAGCCGTCACCGGCGTCGGCGCACCGGTCAGCGGGTCGCCGCCGCTGCTCGCCTTCGGGAACGCCATCACCTCGCGGATCGCGTCGGTGCCGGCGAGGGTCGCGGCGAGCCGGTCGAGGCCGAACGCGATGCCGCCGTGCGGCGGCGGCCCGTACTTGAACGCCTCCAGCAGGAAGCCGAACTTGCTCTCGGCCTCGTCGCGGGTCAGGCCGATCACGTCGAACACGCGCTGCTGCATCTCGCGGCGGTGGATACGGATCGAGCCGCCGCCGAGCTCCATGCCGTTGCCGACGACGTCGTACGCGCGCGCCAGCGCGTTCTCGGGGTCGGTATGGAACGTCTCCGCCCACTCCTCGGTCGGCGCGGTGAACGGGTGGTGCACGGCGGTCCAGCCGGCGACACCGCTCTCCCCCACCGCCGGGTTGTCGGCGGACACCGGCTCGAACATCGGCGCGTCCACCACCCAGAGGAACTGCCATTCGCCCTCGCGGATCAGCCCGCGCTGGCGGCCGACCGCGTTGCGCAGCGCGCCGAGCAGCTCCAGCGTCGTACGGCGCGGCCCGGCCGCGAACAGCAGCGCGTCGCCCGGCTTCGCGCCCGCAGCCTGCGGCAGCGAGTGCAGCCGCTCCGGCTCCAGCTTGGTGATCGAGCCGCGCAACTCGCTGCCGTCGTCCGGAACGAGCAGCCACGCGATCCCCTTGGCGCCGCGCGAGCGCGCCCACTCCTGCCAGCCGTCGAGCTCCTTGCGGGTGTACGACGCGCCGCCCGGTACGACGACCGCGCCGACATGCTCGGCTTGGAACACCCGGAACTCGGTGCCGGCCATGTGCTCGGTCAGGTCGACCAGCTCGAGGTCGAAGCGCAAGTCCGGCTTGTCGGTGCCGTAGCGGCGCATCGACTCGGCGTACGTCAGCCGCGGGAACGGCGTCGGCAGCTCGACGCCGAGCACGTCGCGCCACAGCGCGGCGAACAGCTCCTCGGTCAGCGCGTAGACGTCCTCTTCGTCGAGGAAGGACATCTCGATGTCGAGCTGAGTGAACTCCGGCGTCCGGTCGGCGCGGAAGTCCTCGTCGCGGAAGCAGCGCGCGATCTGGTAGTAGCGCTCGAGCCCGGCGACCATCAGCAGCTGCTTGAACAACTGCGGTGACTGTGGCAGCGCGTACCAGTGTCCGGGCTGCAGCCGCACCGGCACCAGGAAGTCGCGCGCGCCCTCGGGTGTCGAGCGGGTGAGGTAGGGCGTCTCGATGTCGAGGAAGCCGTGCTCCTCCATGACCCGGCGGATCACCGAGACGATTTGCGCGCGGGTGCGCATCGCGTTGGCCGGGCCGGTACGGCGCAGGTCGAGGTAGCGGTAGCGCCAGCGGGTCGTCTCGTCCACGCCGGAGTCGATCGCGTCGGATCCGTGAATCGGGAATGGCGGCGTCTCGGACTCGCTCAACGTCGTCACGTCGCTCGCGATGACCTCGACGTCGCCGGTCGGCAGCTCGGGGTTCTCGTTGCCGGCCTTGCGCGCGGCGACGGTGCCGGTCACCTTGACGCACCACTCGCTGCGCAACGCGTGCGCGTTGTCGAGGTCGCGCAGCACGACCTGGACGACGCCGCTGCCGTCGCGCAGATCCACGAACGTGACGCCGCCGTGGTCGCGGCGGGTGGCGACCCATCCGGTGAGCACGACCTCGGTGCCTTCGTGGTCGCGGCGCAACGTCCCGGCGCCGTGGGTGCGGATCACGTCAACCTCTTCTCGATGTGCTCGACCAGGTTGTCGAGAGCGACCGGCTCCTGCTCGCCGGTCCGTAGGTCCTTCACCTGCGCGACACCGGCGTCGAGGTCGCGCTCGCCGGCGACGACGGCAAGCATCGCGCCGGAGCGATCCGCGGCCTTCATCGCGCCCTTCAGGCCGCGGTCGCCGTAGGCAATGTCAGCGGCAATTCCGTTGTCTCGCAAGGCATTTACGACGATGAGCAGCCGGTCCTTCGCGGCGGCACCGAGGGGTACGGCGAACACCGCGCAGCTCGACGGCAGCGGCAGCTCGCGCGACTCGGCGCGCAGCGCGAGCACGGTGCGGTCGACGCCGAGCGCCCAGCCGACACCCGGAAAAGCGGGGCCGCCGATCGACTCGGAGAGCCCGTCGTAACGACCGCCGCCGCCGACGGCGCTCTGCGCGCCGAGGCCGGCGTGCTGCCACTCGAACGTCGTCCGCGTGTAGTAGTCGAGGCCGCGGACGAGCCGCGGTGCCTCCTGCCACGTGACGCCGGCCGCGGACAGGTGCCGCCGTACGGCGTCGTAGTGGGCCCGGCAGTCGTCGCAGAGCGAGTCACCGACGACCGGTGCGTCCGCGACCTGCGCGGCGACCTCCGGCCGCTTGTCATCGAGCACGCGCAGCGGGTTGATCTCGACCCGGCGGCGCGTCTCGGCGTCGAGGTCGAGACCGCGCAGAAACCCTTGCAAACGCTCGCGATACACCGGCCGGCAGGTCGCGTCGCCGAGCGAGTTGAGCAGCAGCACGACGTCGCGCAGGCCGAGGTCGGCGTAGGCGCGCGACCCGAGCGCGACGATCTCCGCGTCGAGCGCTGGATCGTCGACGCCGAGCGCCTCGGCCCCGACCTGGCTGAAGTGCCGGTAGCGCCCGGCCTGCGGCCGCTCGTAGCGGAAGAAGGAGCCGGAGTACCACAGCTTCACCGGCAGCTGCCCGGCGTACAGGCGGTGCTGCACCGCGGCCCGTACGACGCCCGCGGTGCCCTCCGGGCGCAACGTCACATGGTCGTCGCCGCGGGTGACGAAGGAGTACATCTCCTTGGTGACGACGTCGGTGGACTCGCCGACGCCGCGCTCGAACAGCGCGGTCTCCTCGAACACCGGCGTCTCGACGTAGCCGTAGCCGGCGAGGCGCAGCGGCCGCGCCATCGCCTCGCGGACGGCGAGGTAGACCTCAGAGTCCGGCGGCAGCAGATCGAACGTGCCCTTCGGCGCGGTGAACGTCATACGGCTACAGCCCGCGCGCGGTCGGCGGCGCCGAGGCTCCGGCGAGGTCGAGCAGGAACGGGTTGGTCGCGCGCTCGCGGCCGATCGTGGTGTCCGGGCCGTGACCGGGGCGTACGACGGTCTCGTCGGGCAGCGCGAGCGGCACCCGCCGCAGCGAGTCCTGCATCTGCTCCCACGACCCGCCGGGCAGATCGGTGCGGCCGATCGAGCCGGCGAACAACAGGTCGCCGGAGAACAACTCATCGCCGGTGCCGAACACCGTCGAGCCGCGTGTGTGCCCCGGCGTCAGATCGACGCGCAGCGACAGGCCGGCGAGCTCCAGCGTCTCGCCGTCGACCAGCTCGCGGACGTCGTCGGGCTCGGACCAGTCGAGCCGGCCGAGGATGGGCGTGCCCGGCGGCTGGCCGATCGAGGACGCCGGATCGGTCAGGAACGCGCGGTCGGCCGGGTGGATGAGCGCCGGGACGTTCTTGGCGCCGCAGACCGGCGCCACCGACCAGGTGTGGTCGACGTGACCGTGGCTGAGCAGGACGGCGACCGGCCGGAGCCGGTGCTGGGCGAGGATGTCGTCCAGCGGGCCCTCGGCGCCGTGGCCGGGATCGATGACGACGCACTCCTCGCCGGCCGCGGGCGCGACGACCCAGCAGTTCGTCTGCCAGGGGCCGGCAGGAAACCCGACGACGAGCAACGAACGTCCTCTCCGATACGACGGTGCGCCCCGAGCCTACCGACGTGCCGCGCGGCTCAGGTCGCTCTCGCACCTGCGCTTCGTAGACTGAACGGCGAGTTCGTCGACCGCGTCGGCCGCCCGACGCCGTACCCGCTTCGACCTGGAGGACCCGTGGCCCGCAGCCGACAGCGCGAGCGTGAGCTCGCCCGCCGCCGCTACGAGCGCCGACGGCTGCGCGAGCAGCAGTCGCGGGCGCGCCGGCGCCGCCGCAACACCATCCTCGGCGCGACCGCCGGGACCCTCGCCGTCATCGTCGGTCTGGTGTTCCTGCTCCTCTGGGCCTTCGGCGGCAGCGACCACAAGTCGAAGGTGAACGCCAACGCGACGCCGAGTGCGTCTGCGACGCCATCGCCGACCACGTCCGCGGCAGCCGCGCCGTGCAAGCCGATCTCGCCGAACCCGCCGGCGAAGGGGCAGCCGACGATCCCGCCGGTCAACGGCCTCCCGCCGACGACGCTCAAGGTGAAGGACGTCAAGGTCGGCAAGGGCCAGATGGCCAAGGCCGGCTCCAGCCTGTCGGTCAGCTACATCGGCGTGTCCTGCTCGACCGGCAAGGTGTTCGACGCGACCTACAAGGACGGCGGCAAGCCGTTCACCGTGTCGCCGTTGGGCACCGCGGGCGTCATCGCCGGCTGGAACCAGGGCCTGATCGGCGTCCGGGCCGGCGGCGTGCGGGAGCTCATTATCCCGCCGGCGCTCGGGTACGGTCCTCAGGGCAGCGGCCCGATCGGGCCCAACGAGACCCTCATCTTCCTCGTGACCGTGGAGTCGGTGAAGTGATGCATCGTTCGCGTTCCTTGCTCGTCGTAGCGGCGCTCGGGCTGGTGGCCGCCGGGTGCGGCGGCTCGTCGTCCGGCAAGCCGGCGGCGAAGGGGCCGTGCGCCTCCGCGCAGCCGACCGCCAAGGCGCAGAGCTTCGGGTCGGAGCCGCCGCTCACCGTCACGAGCGGCACGTACACCGCGACCATCAAGACCAACTGCGGCACGATCGTCGCCAGCCTCGACGCGACGAAGGCGCCGCACACCGTCAACTCGTTCGCATTCCTGGCCGGCAAGCACTACTTCGACGGCTCGCCGTGCCACCGGTTGACGACGTCCGGGATCTTCGTGCTCCAGTGCGGTGACCCGACGGGCCAGGGCACCGGCGGCCCCGGGTACACGATCCCCGACGAGAACCTCGCCGGTGCGATGTACCCCGCCGGCACGCTCGCGATGGCGAACACCGGGCAGCCGCACACCGGCGGCAGCCAGTTCTTCTTCTGCTACGCCGCGACGCCGCTGCCGCCGCAGTACACGCCGTTCGGCATGGTCACGACCGGGCTCGACGTGCTGCTCGCGATCGCGCACAACGGCGAGGACGACGCGAACGGCCAGGGCGACGGGCACCCGAAGCAGGCCATCGTGATCGAGAGCTTCACCGTCACCAAGTCCTAGCCGCCGCCGGACTTCACCGCCTGGCGGGTAGCAATTGCTGGTCGATCTCGACCGCACAGACCAGCAATTGCTACACCGCTAGACGCCGGAGGTGATCCGGTAGGCGTCGTACACGCCTTCGACGTTGCGCACCAGCCGGAGCAGGTGGCCGAGGTGCTTGGTGTCGCCCATCTCGAAGGTGAACCGCGAGAACGCCACGCGGTCGCGCGACGTCGTCACCGACGCGGACAGGATGTTGACGTGCGCGTCCGATAGGACGCGGGTGACGTCGGAGAGCAGCCGCGTGCGGTCGAGCGCCTCGACCTGGATCGCCACCAGGAACACCGAGCCCGCGGTCGGCGCCCACTCGACCTCGATCAGCCGGTCCGGCTGGGTCGAGAGGTTGTCGACGTTGACACAGTCGCCGCGGTGCACGGACACGCCGTTGCCGCGGGTCACGAACCCGACGATCTCGTCGCCCGGCACCGGCGTGCAGCAGCGCGCCAGCTTGACCCATACGTCGCGCGCGCCCTTGACGACGACACCCGGATCGCCGGCCGGTCGCGGCCGGGCCTGCGTGCGCGTGGGTACGGCGGTCTCGGCAATGTCCTCGACCGCGCCCTCGGGACCGCCGAGCGCCTGCACGAGCCGCTGTACGACGGTCTGCGCAGAGAGGTGTCCTTCGCCGACCGCGGCGTAGAGCGCGGCGATGTCGGGATAGCGCAGGTCCTTCGCCAGCGAGACCAGCGCGTCGCCGCCCATCAACCGCTGCAACGGCAAGCCCTGCTTGCGCATCATGCGACTGATCGCGTCCTTGCCCTCGTCGATCGCGTCCTCGCGCCGCTCGCGCGCGAACCACTGCCGCAGCTTGTTGCGCGCCCGCGGTGACTTGACGAACGACATCCAGTCGCGGCTCGGGCCGTAGGTCTCGGCCTTCGAGGTGACGATCTCGACGACGTCGCCGTTCTCGAGCGTCGACTCCAGCGGCACGAGCCGGCCGTTGACGCGCGCGCCGACGCAACGATGACCGACCTCGGTGTGCACCGAGTAGGCGAAGTCGACCGGCGTTGACCCCGCCGGCAGCGCCGTGACGTCGCCCTTCGGCGTGAACACGAACACCTCTTGCGCGTGCAGGTCGAAGCGCAGCGAGTCGAGGAACTCCCCCGGGTCCTGCGTTTCGCGCTGCCAGTCGACAAGCTGGCGGAGCCAGGTCATGTCCTGCTGGCCGCCGTACTGCTCCTTGTACTTCCAGTGCGCGGCGATGCCGTACTCGGATCGCTTGTGCATCTGGTGCGTGCGGATCTGCACCTCGACGGTCTTGCCGTCGGGACCGATGACGGTCGTGTGCAGCGACTGGTACATGTTGAACTTGGGCATCGCGATGTAGTCCTTGAACCGGCCCGGCACCGGTGACCACATCGTGTGAATGACACCGAGGGCGGCGTAGCAGTCGCGCTCGGTCTCGACCAGCACCCGCAGGCCGACGAGGTCGTAGATGTCGGCGAAGTCGCGGCCGCGCACGATCATCTTCTGGTAGATCGAGTAGTAGTGCTTCGGCCGGCCGGTCACCGCCGCCTTGATCTTCGCCGTACGCAATTCGCTCTGCACCTGCTCGGTGACCTGCCCGAGGAACGTGTCGCGGGCCGGTGCGCGCTCGGCAACGAGGCGCACGATCTCGTCGTAACGCTTCGGGTAGAGCGCGGCGAACGAGCAGTCCTCGAGCTCCCACTTGATCGTGTTCATGCCGAGCCGGTGCGCCAGCGGCGCGTAGATCTCCAGCGTCTGCTTCGCGGTCCGGTGTTGCTTCTCCAGCGGCATGTGCTTCAGCGTCCGCACGTTGTGCAACCGGTCGGCGAGCTTGAGGATCAGCACCTTCGCGTCGCGCGCCATCGCGACGACCATCTTGCGGATCGTCTCCGCCTCGGCGGACTCGCCGTACTTGACCTTGTCGAGCTTGGTGACGCCGTCGACCAGCATCGCGACCTCGTCGCCGAACTCGCGGCGGATGTCGGCGACCGACATCGTCGTGTCCTCGACGGTGTCGTGCAGCAGCGCGGCGCAGATCGTCGCCTCTTCCATGCCGAGCTCGGCGACGATGACCGCGACGGCGAGCGGGTGCGTGATGTACGGGTCGCCGCTGCGGCGGAACTGGCCGCGGTGGCACCGCTCGGCGACCTCGTAGGCACGCTGCACGATGCGCGTGTCCGCCTTCGGGTGGATCGCGCGCAGCGTCTTGAACAGCGGCTCCAGCTCGGGCCGCGGGGTCGACTTCGTCCCGCCGAGGCGGCCGAGCCGCGACCGCACGCGGTTCGGGCCGGGTTCGTCGGACGACGCAGGAGGAGACGGCGGTGCCGGTGCGGGCGGAGTCTCGGGCGCAGCGGGGCGAGGATCCTCGACCGTGATAGGCCCGGCGTCCTCCGTCACATGCGCTCCTGAACTCGTGCTGGTACCGAGTCTAACGAGCGGAGCGGCGCAAGGCTTCCGGTCTCACACTTGCACGAGCGAGTGCACGTCCCATTCTTCGAGCCGGGCACGCCCGTTGAGAAAGAGAAGCTCGAGCAACACGCTCACACCGACGACCTCGGCGCCGGCCCGGCCGATCAGGCCAGCGGCCGCGCGAACGGTTCCGCCGGTCGCGAGGACGTCGTCCACCAGGAGCACCCGGTCACCCGGCGCGAACGCGTCCGCCTGCACTTCGAGGACGGCCTCGCCGTACTCCAGCGAGTAGGCCGCGTCGAGCGTCGGGCCGGGCAGCTTGCCCTTCTTGCGCACAGGTACGACGCCGGCGCCGAAGTGGTAGGCGACCGGCGCGGCGAGCAGGAAGCCACGGGCCTCGATGCCGGCGACCTTGTCGATCGTGCCGCGGCCGTGGTGGGCGACGATCGCGTCGACGGCACCGGCGAACGCGATGTGGTCGGCGAGCAGCGGGTTGATGTCCTTGAACGTCACCCCGGCCCGGGGGTAGTCCACGACATCGCGTACCCGCTCACGCAGCAGCGCCGCGAGGTCGAGGCTCACCGGCGCTTCTTCGGCCGCCCTCCGCGCCCGCCCGGGCGCCCGCCCCGGTTGCGGCGCTGCGGCGCACCGCCGGGACGCGCACCGGGTCGCGGGCCCGGGCCGGGCGCCGTACGCGGGCGCTCGACCGGCTCCGGCTCGTCATCGAGTACGGCGGTCGCGGTCGTCGTCGCGGCAGCCTGTGTGGCGGTCGAGGCCGGCCGGGCCGGCGCCGTCGCGGCGCTCGGCTCGCGGACCTTGCGCGCCTCCACTCGGCGGGCGAGCTGCTGGTAGACCGGCTCGCGTTCCTTGAGGTCGACCACGATCGGCGTCGCGATGAAGATCGAGGAGTAGGCGCCGGACGCGAGACCGATCATCAGCGCGAGGGCGAGGTCCTTCAGCGATCCCGCGCCGAGCAAACCGGCACCGATGATGAGCAGGCCCGCCACCGGCAGCAGCGCGATGATCGAGGTGTTGATCGACCGGACCAGCGTCTGGTTGACCGCGAGGTTGGCCGCTTCGGTGAACGTCATGCGGCTGCCGCCGGCCAGGCCGGCGGTGTTCTCCCGGACCTTGTCGAAGACGACGACGGTGTCGTAGAGCGAGTAACCGAGGATCGTCAGCAACGCGATGACCGTCGACGGGCTGACCTCGAACCCGACCAGCGAATAGACGCCGGCCGTGATCAACAGGTCGTGCAGCAGCGCGATGATGGCGGCGAGCGCCATCTTCCACTCGAACCGGAACGACAGGTAGATGATGACGGCGATCAGGAAGAACACCAGGCCGTAGATGGCCTTCTTGGTGATCTGTGATCCCCAGGTCGAGCCGACCGACTGGCTGTTGATGTCGGCGTCCTGCAGGCCGAACCTCGTCGCGATGGTGTGCACCACCTTGCCGACGACGTCGTTGCCCGCGGACTGCGGCAGTGCCTTCGTCTCGATCCGGAACCGCGAGTCGGACCCGCTGCCCGTGATCGTGACGACCTCGGGCGTCACGCCGGCGGCGGTGACCGCGGCCCGCGCGTCACTGATCGAGTGCCCCGTCTTCGGGAACTGGAAGACGACACCGCCCTTGAAGTCGATCGACGGATGCAGCCCGCGTACGCCGATGGACACGACGGACAGCAGCATCAGGATGCCCGAGACGACGTACCAGACCTTGCGCCGGCCGATGAAGTCGTAGGACAGCTCGCCGCGGTAGAGCCTGGTGGCGAACGATTCGTGGCGGACCTTTGCCGCGGTCTCCGGCGTTGTCATCTCAGGCCTCCCTCGGCTCGAGGACGGCACCGGAACGGGCCCGGCCCACGCCGGTCCAGGCGGCACCGGCGTCGAAGGCGCGGCGGCGCGCCATCACCGCCAGCAGCGGCTTGGTGAAGAAGAACACGATGAACAGGTCGGACAGCGTTGACATGCCGAGGGTGAAGGCGAAACCGCGCACGTCACCGACCGACACGATGTAGAGCACGACCGCGGCGAGCAACGACACGGAGTCGGCCGAGATGATCGTCCGCC
>Ga0157369_10006588_pt1 | contig 13427 bp, 13 predicted proteins | sample C25metaG_FD_113461 | JGI IMG/M metagenome (GOLD analysis project Ga0157369, IMG submission 113461) | Corn rhizosphere microbial communities from Kellogg Biological Station, Michigan, USA - C2-5 metaG | ecosystem: Host-associated > Plants > Roots > Rhizosphere > Soil | place: USA: Michigan...
AAGATTTGTTGCCTGATTTCCTCAGCCTTCTGCTCTGCCTTGATAGACTTATCAACCATTGCAATACGATGATTGTAGTAGTCGGTGACGCGCTGCTTGCGGTCAGCCCAGCGCTTGTCGAATGCGTCTAGAGCATCGGACTGCTGCTGCTCAAACTTCTTAACCTTTGCATCCCAACCGGCCTGGTAGGCGGCAGTTGCGGCATTCATGCGTGCGTCAAGAGATGAGGTTAGTCTATCAGCGATATCACCTTGCACACCGCTCATACCGGCCTGCAAGATGTTGCTCATATCCTTGGTTTGAATACTGATGTTGATATCTCCACCAGAACGAATCTTGTCTACGCTGTCAGAAATATTCTTTGCAGAGTTAGCGACACCATCGAAGTTGCCCTTTAGAACATCTGCCCAGGTAACAGACTGGTTAAGGTGCAGATTAGTCATAATCTGGTTTTGTAATTGCTTCTTCTGAGCAGGCAATACACCAAGTAGTGAGCCTAGGAATCCCTCGGACGCCTTGGTCTGCAATAGTAGTTCTTTGTATGTCTCAACAGCGGTGGCCCTGGTAACAGAGAAAATCTTCCATTCCTGGGTAGCACGCAACTGCTGTAGGGTAGTAATCTTCTGAGTAATACCAAGAGCAGAAGCCAATACCTTGACAATTTGTGATTCACCGGTAAGCAGGTTGCCTGCGAGGTTGTTGCTTTCAGAACGTACATTATTAATAGCACGAGCAATATTGTTAACAGTGACACTAGGGTCCTTGCCTGGATTGATACCAGTATCGGCAAACAACTGCTGTCCAGTCATAGACCCAGACATAACGCTCTGATAGTCAGTAATAAGTCTCTTCAACTGAGCACTGTTCTTGACTCCTAGGTCAGCCAAGTCCTTTGTGGTCTGGTCACTTAGGCTACCCATGACACTGTGCCACTGGTCCTTTAGGGCTGCACCCATGTTATTTAGCATCTTAGGTGCCTCTGCCTTTGTACCGCGCGCGATAGCGTCACCCAGCATCATACCAAGGTTTGTGCCAACAGTAGATACCTGATTTGAGTCTGCACCACTTAGACCAGACAACAAGTTAGAATACATCTTGCTAATCTGCTTGTTATTAGCCATAGAGCCAAGTGTCTCGGCTAGGCTCTGAGCATTGGTCTGTGCTTCTAGAGCACCTTGGCCGGTAGCCATGTAGAATGCTTCAATGTACTTCTGAGCCTTACGTGCGTTACCGCCTACAGCATTTAGTACCTCAGCGTACTTCTTCATTACGATACCGGCACGCTCAGTAGCGCTAGCGTTACCGTAAGCCTTGATTAGTTCCTGGCTAGAAGCATCCTTGCGCATTGCGTTAGCAATATCAATAGAGGAAACACCATTCTTACCAGTACCAGAGGTAGCGGTAAGTAGTTCAGGGGACTGATATGCCGCTGGCTGAATCTTTAGCATGTCTTGCATCAGGTTCTTCTGGTCGTAGATGGACTTGGTTTGTGCTTCCTTTTCTTTAGTAATAGCCTTTTCATGCTGCCACCACTTGTATACAACAAAACCAGTAGCGGCTACGGCTAGCGAGACCCAGCCAACAGGACCCATCATTTCACTAAATGCAGCAGTTGCACCAGATGCGCCAGCCCTTAGGGTTCCGCTCATCTTTGCAGCCATACCGACCTCGGCGGCGTTTGCCGCAGATGCACCAATCATTAGTTTTTGTGCTGCGTATGCCTCACCGGCACGAGCAGCAGCAGCAGTAAGAGAAGAAACAAGCAACTTGGCCGCAGGTACAACAATAGTACCTATCATGGCAAACTGAGCAATGTTATTGGCGGTCTTGTTGCTAGTAAGCATCATTGTTGCCATGGCACCACTCATGGCGATAGTTGCTACCTTGCCGCCAGTAATGGCAGCCTTGGTCTTTTCCCTTACAACTGTTTCGGCTTCTGCCTGACGTGTAGTTGCGGTAGAGGCAAGCAACATATCGTGCTCGGCCTTAGCCGTAGCCTCAGCAGCAGCCTGACGTGCCTTGTAGGATGCCTCAGACTCCATTTCCATCTGTCCGGTAGCATTATTATACTTAGCCCTAGGCTTGACCACAGGAGGTGTATATACCGGCATCGGTGTTAGTGGACGATTCTGAGGTCCAATTGGAGAGCCGTACTGGCCCATCGGGTTCATGGCCTGGACAGCGGCGAACTCGCCACGCATGTCTACACCATTCAACTTACCCCACTCGATACCTAGTTTCTGTAGGGCTTCGGTCAATGCATTGACGCGACCAGTAAGAGCCATAGTAGCGTCTGCCTCAGAAACGAATCCTTCGTCTGCCAACTTAGCGGCTACTCTAGTTGCCCATTGGGTCTTGTTAAGTAGTTCAAATCTACCTACTAGTTTCAGTACCGCCGCGACTCCACCAAGAATAGAACCGGTCAAGTTACCCAGAAGACCCACAAGCATGATTGCAGGACCAACAAGAGCACCGAGGATAACCAACTTAGCGCCAACCGACTTAACGGCATCAGGTAGTGAATTAATAAACCCAATAACCTTAGCAGCAAAGGTAAGGAATTGTGTTCCTACCTTCAAGAACGGAGTACCAAGGTCAGCAAGTTCTGCCTTCATGGTGTTAAGAGCAATCTTGAACTTTCCAGAGATAGACTGCTGGAAAGCGTTAATCTCTTGACGCTGTACCTGGCCCCACTGCTTGGCATCCTGCTGTCCGATGCGCTGGGCTACAGAGACCTGACCTACACCCTTCTGCAAGTCACCCATTGAGTTAACCATAGCGCTCATGGTAGACAACTGGAAAGAACCGAATAGACCGGCGAATGCCTTACCACGGTTGTACTGGCTAAGGTCCTTAGTTACATTATAAATGTCTTTAAGCATACCCAGCAAGTTACCCTGGTTACGCTTAGCGATTTCGTTAATATCAGCACCAGTGATAGATGCAAACTCCTGAGCAACAGCCTTGGACGGACGCAACAAGCGCTGTGCGGCAGCCTTAATAGCGTTAGCAGCCTTACCTACCTGCATACCTCTAGATACCATACCGGTAAGCAATGTACCCAGGTCTTGCACCGTACCGCCCATCTGGCGTAGCGGACCAAGAGCAATAGGAATAGCGGTAGCAAAGTCCTTCATCTGGAGAGAGGTAGAGTTTTCTACAGAGTTCATATATGCCCAAGTATCGGCAAGTTGCTTAGACGATAAGTGCAACTGCTGCTGTAGAGCAATGGTTGCCTTGGTGGTAGTGTTGTAGTCGATTTCACCAAGCATGGCGTTCTTTACAACTTCAGTAGTAGCCTTCTGTAGCGCTACTCCGCGCTGGCCGGTTGCGGCCAGGTCAGCCTGTACGCTTAGGGTGTCAGACATTGACGCACCGTACTGCTTTGCCGCATCCATAGCGGTCTTTGCGCCGTCAGCACGTACTTGGTCAAGTTCCTTTTGTGCGGCAATCTGCTGGGTGACGTTAGAACTGAACTGGTCAGCGGTAGTGTTATAAACCTTACGGATACGAGTAAACTGCTGGTCTACCTGATAGGCCATAACACCAGCAGCGGCACCAAATGCCAACATAGGCATAGAAAGACCAGCCGTCAACTGACGACCGGCCCATTGTGTGTTCTTACCCCAGTTAACCAACTGCTTAGATGCAGAGGCCAACTGGTATCCAGCAAAACCTATACGCTTGCTAAATGTATCCCAAGATGCATTAACAGCGGTAGGAACAGCAAAATCCATTCTAGTCTTACCGTCGCTAATCATCATCTTGCTAGTCTTAGCGTAGGAGTTCTGCCATGCTAGTTGCTCCCTGTACATAGAGTGCATAAGGGCGCGGTTCTTGGAACCGAATACCTGGCGGAAAGATAGGTCTTGCTTTTGTAGAAGTTTGGTGTTTTCATCTACCGCGTCGTTAATCTTTACCTGTTCGACGCGGAAGGCACCAGAGGATGCGAGGACTTCATTATATGCACGATTAACAATACCCATCGACCTAGCGGAACGGGCAAATGCTGCCGGGTTACCGCCCATAGGCGTCATGGTAATGGCCTTCATGCGCTCTTCAAGCGCGGTAGCCATATCGTTGACAGCAGCAAACTCAGTCTTTACTTGACTAAGGTTTGCTGTACCAACAACTTTAATCTGCATTAATCAGTCAGTCCTCCCTTTCGTACGAGAATCCAAGCCCATTCAACTCTATCTGCTCGATACTGTTACCGGTCAGTTTAGCGTTGGCACGGGCTTGGACCCTCGCAAATCTCTCTTGTGCTTCTTCTTCATTGTTACCGAGGTCAATTCCTTTAAGGCTGGCAGCGAATCGCTGTTGACGTTCTTCTCTTTGTCTCATTGCCTCAATCATTGCTCTCAGTTCATGTAAGTTAATAGATTCTTCCAGTTCAGCAACATTCTTCCAGATTCCGAGGAGTAGTACCTCAGCCTCTAGTGATGCCAAATCTAGTTCATCCCAACTTACACCGTCACTTCCACTTCCTCCGAGGTCTGCATCGCTAGGGCTTTTGGGTCATTCAACTTGATTCCACCACAAATATCAAGAACCTTGAAAATGGTGTCAACGTCGAGAACCTCCTCTAGATACTCGCGGAACTCAGGAGTAATATCTTTTTCTGGTGTTAAAGTCTTGTGCGCCTTGTCGCGCAACTGTGGCTCTAGGGCGATACCAGAGCAAGTGATGTAAATGTCAAGAGCGTCTTCCTCTTCCTTCAAATTTACAACCTCACCCCACGCCTTCATAAACCTCTTTAGAGGTGCGATTGGCAACGGTGCCAATGTAACAACTGTGTCGTCCGATAGTTTGATTTCCTCGGTACTATAAACTGTCTTTGCTATTGTAATCACCTTTCCTTAAGTGTGGATTAATCTTATCATGTGCCCTAAAATAAGGCAAATAGAAAGCCCCCCAGCGTGAGAACTAGGGGGCTTCCTAAAGGAAAGAGAATTACACTCAGGAGACGTTACTGCGGTCACGAATGGTTCCATAGTCACCAGTGTCAGCCGGAAGGGCTCGGAAGGTAACAGGAATAGTAGTTGCCTCAGAACGAGAGTTGGTAAAACTTGCAGCCTCTACAGATAGAACGCGGTACAAGTTGTAAACACGCTCACCGTAGACGTTCGGAGCCTGCTCTGGTGCGTTACCAATTGCTACAAGACCACGCTCTAGAGGAGCCTCACCAAGAGAACCGCCCTGTAGGACAGCCTCCTTTTCGAACGGAGCAGCAGAAGATAGCGAAGTAGAAGCCTGACCCCATGCGACTAGCAAGTTTTCAAGCGTTGCCTCAGCGAAGGTAGTAGATACCTCTAGCGTCATACCATCCTTAAAAATCTTTGCGGAGTCTAGAAGTTGGTCTACCTCTACGTCACTCCAAGAAGGGTTAGTAGCAACCTGCAAACCGTTGGTGGTGTAACCAGTTTCACGCCAGTTGGTAACTAGCGTACCAACACCAGTGTTGGTAGAACCGTCGGCCAAGGCCATGGTTGTGCTGTACTTGGTACCTGCTACTAGTGCTGGCTTGGAAGACCCTAGAGAGGCAGAATCAGAAGTCGAGGGTCCGAGGTATACTCGGGCCGCACCAACAATAATGTTCTTCTTTGTCAATGCCATTTATTTTTCACCTCCTGAAAACCTGAATTAGTGGCACGCTTTCTCAGACTCAATCATAGTCTAAAAGCGACCTTAACGCAAAATCAGGCTTGCCACAGACCGCCATTGCCTAATAGTTGCAATTTGTTTTCCTTGAAGTACCTATATTCTATATTTACTATGCTCGTTACCGCGCCGCCAGCCTGGTCTCCGGGCACTCCTCCATCAAAGTAGGTACACGTCACAGAGCCAAACCTAATGTCATGCAACAGGTCGTTTTGGGCGCTAAACAAGTTAACCTGTTCGGCGCTGGCGTCTTGTCCATCATACATTTCTGCAATAGCCTTACCAATTTCTACGACCTCATTGAACGTACCGCCGTGAATATTAAAACTCATGACTCCGCGCTGATATTGGATAAAACCCTCGGAGTAGTCTTCTGCAAAGCCATAGATAACGTAAGGCTTACCGGCATCAGATACCTTAGGCTCATCAGCGTAGGCAATAATAGGGTTGAGGCCGTCAATAAGGTCGATAAGACCATTGAGTTTAAGTACCTCCCAGGTGTATAGGCGCAGCACGTGTGCTGGCATCACATTATTGAATCCTGTCAATTTCCTTTATCCTCGCTTCCGCTTTAATTTGGGCCTCTGCCGTAGTCTGTTCAATGTAGCGCTTCAACATTTCTAAGTATGGCGTAGTCGATACGGAACTAGTCATAGTAGGTGGTTGTACAAAATCTTCATCTACTTGTTCTGTCATGTACTGATTAATTAATTCTGCTCCTCTACCGTTCCACCACTTACCGAAGAACGCACTGAACTGACCTTTACTAGACGCACCAGGACGTGCTATGATAGAAGTACCTCTAGGTAGTAGGCCGTAGCCTCGCTTCACGTCGTGAGGACGTAGGTATGGCCTATTATTTGGATAGGCTGGAATCAACAAGAACTGTGCTTCGTTTGGGGCAATATGGACTACCTCGTCTGTTTCCATGACGAATGCCTTGTTCCAGAATACGTGATGACGCATCTTGGCAATTACTTCTGCTGATATACCGGTATCGCGCACGGTGGGCAATGGAACATTACCTACCGAAGGCTTGTAGTCAAAATCAATGGTTTTGCTCATACCATAACCGTCAATCTTTAACTTCCACAGACGAGCGCGCTCGCTCGTAGGCGCGGGACGCACGTTAGACCTACCAGTGTTAATACCATTGGTTCCCCATTCAAACATGTGCTTAATATTACCACCCGCGCTAGCGAATGCTGCGGCCTCTAGATTGAACTCTTTGTTGGCCTTCTTGATAGCATATTCTGTAGCCAGGTCTGTATACATAGACTGTTTAGCCAGGGCTTCTTCCATCGCCATAGCGATTCCCATACCGTGCGCTAGTTGCGACAGGTCTACCTTCATATCTATACCGGTGGTCATGATTCTGGCGTCACCCTTTCTAGTTCAACAAAATTGTGAATGTGAACGTTGAATGGGCCGTCGAATAGCGGTGTAACACCAATGACGTTAAAAACTGTTGGCCTGTTATTGTACTCGTCGTCTGTCCATACCACTTCTCCATTCGCGGCCCTGATATTGGTGATGCGGTCACGCTTAGATAGTTTCACATTAGCCGGTACCCACATATGCACATACTCTACATTGGAATACATATCTCCGAACACCTGAGAGTTACCCCTGCCGAATACACCACCATTGAGAATACCGCGCGCCATGCAGGGTATAGTTGTTTGTGCTGTGCTTACATCGGTTGGCGGAATAGGGTTTCCACTAGAGTCGCTAGGCAACCAACGCTGTCTAATTTCACCAGTAATAGGGTCTTGGTAGGTTTCCCACGTACCGCTCGTGTCACCGGTATCATCTGGACTTGTTACGCCAGACCAGTAGAGCGGGGTCGCTGTCATCGTGAACTTTGCACCGGTTAGACAGCGCAACATCAAATAACCAGCCAGCCGTAAGGCAATGCGTAGTTAACCAACAACTGGTCCGCGCGTACATTACCGGTGTTAGCGAACGCGCCAGAATCAAATTGCATCTTCCAGTCAGCAGAAGATATAGAGGTTACGAATCTGTCACGGTAAATTGAATCGTGGCAAGAATAGTCGTTGACTAGTAACTTTGCTGCCTCTCGTACCGGCTCCGGTACGTTGGGCCAGCCCCATACTCCGTCAATCTCAAAGTAGTTAAGCGTATCGAACAGGTTCCAGTCGCGCGGAGCCCATCCTTCTACTACACCGTCTACGTAACGGTAATGCCAGCCGTCCCAGTCTGCACGAATAGTGGGAACACCTATTGCTAGTGCTCTCATAGACCAACCATCTTCTGACAGTACCGCGTTTTGCTGTTCGCCGTTTACAGTAGTAAAAGAAATAAGGCGCTGCGGTAGACGAAGATAACCATTACCAGCGCCTTGTACAGAGCGCTTACCAACATACATTCCGAAAGTCTGTCCACAGTGCGAATTGATAATATGCCTAACGGCAGCCTCAGCATTTCTGTTTTCTTGGTCGTCGTTGAATCCAGTAATATCCTTTACTTCCTTCAACGATAGAATCGGAGTAACAATATCATAGGTATCTGTGACCGAGTATGTTCCTCCGCTGGGCACAGTAAACGTCCACGTAACAACTGCGGTACCCTCGTTATCCATGTAAGGTAAATTTGCGCTGACTACACCATTAGCCGTAGTCAAAGCAAGTGCTGTTGACTGCGCCCCATTGATAGACACATTTGCAGCGGTTACGCTACTGTCTTGCGACGGTAGGGTAAAGTTTACTGTGGGAATAGTTCCTTTTAGGATTTCCATGCTTTTATTATATCACTCCTTAGTCTCAAATCAAGCCCACGCCCCTGACGTGTAGTAGTGACTTGTTAGTTGGTACCACTGTCCATTGTGATACATCATAAATACTCCGCTCTTCCATGTACCGCCGACGTATGCCATAGCAGAAGATGCAAGTGAAATAACATCTGATACATCATCTACACTAATGGCAACTGCGTCATCGCTAGACATGCTAATGACTGCCAGAGCAGAATCATCAACATAAATTGCAGTCGTATCACTAGATGTTAGGGTTGAAGCAAACTTATGTATTTCATCGTCTGATACCCACGCCAGGTCATCTGTAGTATCAACAATAATGTATATGTCTGTTGTTTCAGACACACCGATACTTATATTTTCGACACCATCTATTGAAATGGCAGAACCTGACTGCTCGGATACGCCGGACACTCCCAGCGCAACCGATTCACCAGATGATATGAATACTAGTATATTTTCAGATTCATCTACACTTATAGCGGTGGTATCGGTAGTGGTCAATGTACTACTAGACTGAGAAACATCGTCCACGCTAATAGCGGCAGTATCGGTTGTATTGATAGAAACCAATACGTTGCGTGATTCAGCAACACTAACAGCGGTAGTATCTGTTCTGCTCAAAGAACTAGACACTGATGATGTTTCACTAATAGATACCGCGCTAGTATCTGTAGTTGGTAGGGTGACCGCTATGGTCCTAGACTCTGCAATGCTGACTGCTGTGGTGTCAGTTGTTGATAAAGCATTAATAATTGCCACTGCGCTGGTTTCAGCGACACTAATTGCAGTTGTATCTGTAGTTGTAGTATTTGCAAATACAGAACTAGTTTCGGCTACGCTCAGAGCATAGTTTTCTGAACCCGGTTCAGATGCACTTATGTTAGATATATCTGCAATACTGACGGCTGCGGTATCTGTGGTGATAATAGATACAAATACAGAACTAGTCTCTGCTACGCTGATAGCGGACGTATCTGTTGTAGATAGTGTGTTAAGAATAGTGACGCTGCTGGTTTCAGCAACACTAACGGCGGTGGTTTCTGTTGTTGGCTGGCTAACGGCAACGGTGCTTATTTCTGCGACACTTATCGCAGCGGTTTCAGTAGTTAATACTATAACGTTTAGATTAGATATATCAGCAACACTAATAGCGGTCGTATCTGTAGACGCCTGAGTAACAGATACCGAACTTGTTTCTGCCACACTGATTGCACTAGTTTCTGTGGTAGGTTGGGTAACAGAGACAGCAGATATTTCTGCTATACTTACCGCCGCTGTTTCAGTGGTAGACATTGTTCCAGATATGGAACTAGTTTCGGCTATGCTAACGGCTGTTGTATCGACGCTAGTAGACGATGCCGCCAGACTTGTAGTTTCCGCTACACTAATGGCACTTGTCTCGGTAGTAGGAAAGACGACCGCTACCGCGCTGACCTCCGCTACGGACACCGCAGGAGACTCAGAGCCGCTGTATGAGCCCGTAATAATTACAGCGGAGGTCTCGGCCACACTAATTGCTGACGTGTCTGTAGTGGGCTGTGTGACCGCCAGAGACCTACTCTCGGCCACGGAGACGGCGGTGGTGTCGGTAGTGGCTAGTGTTGAGGTAATAACAACGCTACTGGTTTCAGCGACACTAATTGCGCTAGTATCAGTTGTCGAAATAAGTACAGATACACTAGACACGTCAGCAACACTAATGGCCGACGTATCTGTAGACGCAGAAGAACCGGCCAGAGTTCTAGACTCAGCAACACTTATAGCGCTAGTTTCGGTGGTGCTCACGGTACCAAATACAGAACTAGTCTCTGCTATGCTGACAGCACTAGTGTCGGTAGACGCAGAGGAGCCAACAATTGTCGAACTAACATCTGCCACGCTAATTGCAGACGTGTCTGTAGTGGTTACCGGCGTAGATGCTGCTGCTGGCTGACCCTGAACCTCTATGGCAATCAAATCCCAGTTAGGAGCGGTAGAGGTAGAAGTATAACCAATACGTTGAGGTCCAGTAACAGGTGCACTTTGATATGCATGTACCTCAACGTCTTGCGCTGTTGCAGAACTATTCTCTACGAGTACCTGTGTGGCACTGCTGTAGTAGGTATTAGTTGCTGGCGCATTAGCAGCCCAGTCACCAGACCACCATACAATAATACTGTTTGGAAGAGTAGTTACAAGAGCAGAAGAGTCAGGGAATGTTCCAGATGTAGGCCCTACCACTTGTAGTATGTTTTGTGTACCATCAAATGTTATAGCACCAGAAAATTCATATAAAGCAACAGATTTTGCCTGGCCTGTTTGTGTAGTTCCCGTAGAAACTGTTACAGACCCAGAAGTAGTAACTGGTGCCGTCCAAATTTCTGCTCCTGTTTTTGATGATTGTTCAATTACTGCTCGCCTCGTCCAGGTCAACGTAGTGCCAGCAGTGGTAGTAGGGTTTGCAGTCCAACCTACACCTGAACCTCCGTCACCCTTACCCCTTACCATAACTACTTGGTTACCAGCGGTTAATGTCTTTGTTGCTGTTGCAGCGGTAGAGAATGCTGTAGTTTGTTGCCCAGTAGCGGGAGTACCAACCATTGTTGGTGCTGTATTAGTTTCATTGTTTACCGCGCTAGATTCTGCAACACTTACTGCCGTTGTATCAGTTGTTGTTTTAGAAACTAATGGTGCAAATGTAAGACCTACAAGTGCTGAGTCTCCACTGGCGCTTGCTACAGAATAGGTTTGTCCACCAGATGTAGTTGCATCCTTATCTTGTATCGTAATTGCAACGTTTGTGGCCGCACTACCACCAGAAGTGGCAAAAACGGTTCCAGTGCTATAACCGTGAGTGGTGTCTTGGGTGACAGTTGTGCCCTCTCCACCATTAATCAGGATAACTGTATCGCCAATACTAGTAGAAATATTAGGGCTGAATGTTCCACTACCGGTAGCAATAGTACTTGTACTAGACTGTCTAAATGTTCCTACACCAGAATATACATTAACTATTACAGCGTGAGCGGTAGCCCCAGGAGAAGTATTAGCGGCTACAACTATTCCTCCTGGCGCGATATCGGATGTAGTTGTCAGGTACGATGCATATGTCCATACACCACTTCCTGCGGTTGTGGTGACACCGCCACCAATTGCTACGGGAATGCTCCATACGCCGGGAGAAGCAGTTAGGTTAAGGGTAGGCTGGGAGGTAGAGGCAGGGTTGTCTGTAGTATAACCAAGAACCAACAAACTGCCAGCAGGGATAGTGCTGGCTAAGGTGTTGGTAACGTTTAGCGTTGCGCCTGACGTTTTTACGCTAGAACCAAGGGTTCCTAAAAGTGTGTGTGACATTTACATAAATAAAACCGCCACACGGTAAGCCAAAATGACTCCCGTGTGGCGGTTAGTTTAAACTCCTACCTCAACTAAAAGATTAGTTAGATTATATATTAGGCAGTTGTATAAGTCAAGGTTACAGTGAACTGCCAGGTCTGTGCACTTGTCTTTGTTCCTAGCGACTCAACCTTACGATTCAACATCGTACCGGCTGATGCAGCGTTAAAGATTCCCCACTCCTGCCAAGCATAGTTAGCGTCTGTCGTGGCAAACGTAGAACGGAACGTAATAACATTGGCTGCGCCTGACGGATAGGTGGCGTCCATAGCCTTACGCAACTTGTTGGTAGCAGCCTGTAGGTCGGTCTGGCTGGTAGCAAAGGCGGTAGTAGAGTCACCAACACCAATGTAGGTGTTTGCGTTGTTGAACGCGGTAACAGCAGCACCGATGCTGGCCTGTACCATCTGGTTTCTTCCTGCGTCTGTTAGCGGCATTAATTTTCACCTCCGTCTGTTGTTGCTACGACAACTCCATTTTCTAGATACTCGCGCTTGACAATGGTACCATTGAGAATTTCAATTCTCTCAATAACATCACCATCTGCTGGGTCACCGTTGAACTTTTCTAGCAATACATGTTCATCAACTCTTGCTTCGGTTGATTCGTTCATTTGTTCGGTCATGATAGTAGTAAAAACACCTGTCCTTCATAAGGATTAGAAGGTAGTACTGTACCGGCCTGCACATTAACAACAGTGCTGCTCGGCATGACTACCTCAATTGCTGATTGCGTGGCAGTAGTTTCTACAGGTGAGGATGCTCCTTGCACTACCTCGATTACCGTAGATACGCCAGGCGATTCAACTAAACTTGTGGTCGGGCTAAGTACCTCTACTACGTTTACTCCCATAGCGTGTAACTCTCCTCCACTGCAATTGTACCTTTGAGAATCTTGGCCTGCTTGTTGGTGCTAGTGTTTCTCAAAAATACGTCATAGTTAAACGTTCCCTCTGATAGTCTGCTAAAAAGAGGACCGCCCGGCAGCGTAAGGGAACGCGGTACTGTAATGGAAATATTAGGTGTTCCATCTAGTCCAGCACTTAGCGTCCCCTCAATTACACTGTCGGGTTGGTCTCCGGTTGCTATTGGGTCCACGTCGGCAATATCGTCTGAGTTGAAGGTGTATAGTCTCACTTTATCAACGTGAGACACGATATCCATACGCACCGAATAACCTGTGGTGAGGTCAACGGCGGAAGCGGTATCGGCGGTAGCACCTTCTTTATAAATCAAGTCAATAGTGAGGTCATCACCTTGACTCCACGTAAAATTAGACAAACTAGCCATGGCTTTATTATATGGGGGCTAACCCCCTAAGTCAAAATACTTTATCAGCGATAGAATTCTTCTAGTTCGTCTGGGAATGCCTGACGGAAACCATCTTCATGCTGCAAGATATCCTGAGCCTCACGCGCTGTCATAATAGCGTATGGATGCTCTTGGGTGAACTTGTGGCCTCCGTGCTCAAAGTACGGGTTGTCACGAGTCATCTTGATAAGATACTTGTTGGTAACTGCCAACTCTTCATGGGCTGGCTTTGTTACAAGTTGCTCGGTCATTGGTGCCTCCTCTATTACATTTGTTGGGCGTGGTGCCGGTGGGGCGATAGG
>Ga0157369_10006592_pt1 | contig 13424 bp, 18 predicted proteins | sample C25metaG_FD_113461 | JGI IMG/M metagenome (GOLD analysis project Ga0157369, IMG submission 113461) | Corn rhizosphere microbial communities from Kellogg Biological Station, Michigan, USA - C2-5 metaG | ecosystem: Host-associated > Plants > Roots > Rhizosphere > Soil | place: USA: Michigan...
AGTCGACGCGTTTTAGGTTAAAATTAAGGCGCGGTAGGACGCTGGGTCCCGATGCCCGGGGTCCCTAAACAGCGCAGGCCCTAACAACCATGAGAAAAAACGAAATGTACCTTCGTCGCCAGCCCCAACGGCAGACGCGCAGTCACCATCTGTCCCAATCAGCACGTCAGGTGCTGGAACGATTCAACGCTGAAGCCCCACGCAAGATTTCGGCGCTCTTCGATGAGTGCCGTTTCGTGCAGGTCGCCCGTCAGGAAGGGGGCAAGGAAGTCGTCCTGTTCTACAGTGACGGAGCCTCCCGGCATCTGCTCGCAGTTCTCGACCCGCAGTCGCGTTTCGTCGTGACGGTCATGCCGCTCGAGTGGTGGCGCGGCGAGCGCCTCGCGCCGAGCCCTTCCGAATATGCCCGTGCCAAGGCGCTGGCGCTCTCGCTGGGAAAGGAGAAAGTAGAAAGTGAGCGCGTGCCGGTGCAGGCGCCCGCGGTGAACCAGGACGAGTTTGACCGTCCTTGGGCTGAACGCAGGCAACGGCCGGCGGTTTGCGCGCTGCTCGCACCCCGCAACGCCTTTGTGCTGGAAGCGGTTGCCGCCTGACAGTCGAGGAGGGGCCGCCGTGACCTGCACACAAGGTAGGTCACCTTTCGTGGAGAATATCTTGACTACAGTCATGCCGACGGCGCTTGCCGTCATGGCAGTCTTCTTGCTGGCCGCGTTCATGCAATTTCACGCTGCATCTGCAACGAGCGTATCGCTGTTTGTTGTGCCTGTCGCGTGGACGCTTTTCCTTGGACTCCTGTTTGCGGGAGCGGCTTCGTTGTGCGTTGATGTGCTTGAGCAGGTTCGAAAGCTGACAGCTTTGGCCCAGCAACACTCATTTCGCGCAATGCAGGTCACGGAGTACAAGGTGGCCGGAATCGTATCCGCGGGTTCGGCCTATGCATTCAGCGGGGTCGCCATACTTCTCGCACTGGACTTGGCCCAGCACGGGTTATTTTCGCAATATGGCGCGGAGTCCCTGTTTTACGTCGCCGTGGCCTTATCTCTGAGCGGTCTCATTTCGATGGGGCTGTTTCTAACAGGGAAACGTGCCGCCGAGCTCGAGAATCGCCTTCACGAAGAAGCGCGACAGAGCTGGCAGGCTATGCCGTAATAGGAGAGCTTCATGAGCAAGAATGCAAACAAGAATGTCCCGTTAAAGGTTCCCGAAGGCTACAAGGTGTATCAGACACTGGTCGGCACGTGGCGATGGTCCAAGGGGGTGTTCGGCACTCCGAGCTGGACCGACGGCGAGAATCTCGCACACGAAGATGCAGCAATCCGCGACGCCATCCGCGACGCATCCGTCCAGGTCAAGCAGGGTTGATTAAGAGCGCGGAGTGATGAACTCCGCGTTTTTTTTTGATTTAATCGGCGGAGTATCGGAAGCGCTAGCGTTCTCGACGCATCTCCGCCACGACGTTCGTGCCGGTCTCGTCGACGTACACTTTGTGGAACAAGCCGGGCAGTCGCGGAAGCAGGCGCTCAAGTTCCTCAGCCGAGCGGTAGATTAGGTCCCACTCGAGGAGCGTTGACATGCTGAAGCTTGATGCACACTTGCTGACGTTCGTCACCACCAGTGTTCCGCCGGGCAACAGCGACCGCGCGCCGAACTGAATCACACGCGAGCAAACGGTGTCGGAGAAGTAGTCAAACAGCCCCGCGCATATCACGAAATCAAACTCGGGCTGGATGCTTTCGGCGCGCCGCCGCGCGATGTTCACCACCGACTCCTGCACGAAATCGAGGCCCGGTTTCCGGTGTGTTTGAGCACACGCCTGGGAGAGCCGGTCTGCCGTCCAGTCGAGCGTCTCGCGGTTGAAGTCGACCAGCGTGAGGTCGAGGCTGTCAGCGTGCGGGCTGTTCATCACGAACCGGAACGTCTCTTCCGCCGGCCCACAGCCTATCGTCAGGCCGCGCGCCTTACGTCCGGCCGCGTGCGCCGCGGCCGCATGCTCGCAAAGAAGTGTTTCCAGTACCTTGATACGGTTCCGGTGACCCTGCGCTACGTCCATCTGGTGGAGCGCAAAGTTCATGAGCTGCGCAAATGCCGTGTCGCCCTGGAGCGGGTCATCCAGAATGTATCGCACCATGAGGTAGTCGCCGGCATAGCCGAGCGGCTTCTCGAAACAACGCCGCGCAAAGGGGGATTGCAGCATCAGCGGGTGAATGAGCGCCTGCGTGGAGTCGTGGTATAGCGCCCGAACGTTGTCGGGAAGCGCTTCGCCGGCGGCAGTATATTCTGCGATAGCACGCTCAAACTCCCGCAGTGTCGGCTCATGGGTCATGAGAAGGGCCTGCTTTTCTGCGTCCGTGGCCGCCGACGGTCCTTGAACCTCAGCCTTGAGCGTCGTGAGCGAGTGTGCCAATGCCTTGATGGCAGCTTCAAACCGGATGCGCGCCGACGAAGTGCTGCATGAGTTCGCATGAGCCTGGTCAATCTCAAGCATGAACATGACCTCCAGAGTAGAAGGCGGAGCCTTCAGGGAAGTCGTGTAGTGCTGTCAGTTATACGGCGGTGTCGTTATGCGTGTTGCTGGCCAGGGTGCGGACACTGCGAACAGGCGGTGTGGGGGCGCCTGGTCGCACGCGGGCGGGGTGCCCAAGGGGTGAGGGACGGCCGGGTCAAGCCATCCGCCAAGGGGAGAGACGTCCTAAAACGGGTTTTCCGGGTGCCGTCCTGGTTGGGCGCTATAGAAGTCAGGCACACAACCAGGACACACGCCATGAAATTTGAGAAGCTGCCCAACGATAACCTCGTGCTCATCATGGAGCCACAGGACGCCGATGAAGTGGCCGAGATGCTGCGCAAGGCGACGCATAAGGACCACGGCTTTCTCGCCGATTTGCTCGAGTACGCCCGCTGGCCCGGAAACGGCATGCTCTATCAGGTGCAGCCCGAGTGCATCGGGGCGCTCACCGATGCGCCGATACTCACGGACGACATGGACTATGAGGACGACGGCACGGTTACCGTAAGAGGGCGCGTCTGGTGGTATCCGCAATATGCGATTTCGGCCTTCGCAGAGGTTCTGCTCGAGCGCGGTCGCGTCGTATTCCAGCATGCGCCGGCAGTCTGAGACCGGATTTACCGAGTCGCAACTGACACCAAGCTGATTGGGAGGGTCCTTCGGGACTCTCTTCTTTTGTGTATCTCGAGGCGGCTTCGTCCGTTGCGGCTCGACATATCGAGCATTACCGGGCTTAGGCTCGATATAACGAACACCGAGACGAGAAAATGCCCCCAGAAAACGGATTCTCCGGGGGCCGTGCAATCAGTCGAAACGCGGCATGTGCTCGGTTACCAGCGCGACGGGCTTGAAGCGCTGCTTGGCGAGGGAGCGCGAGTCACTCTTTACCATCTGCAGCTGCAGATATGCGCCTGTTGCAACCACAAGCTCGCGTAGCACCTCCATCGCACCGAGCAGCCACAGCAGCGACAGGCGGTTCAGCACGTCGCCGCCGATGCGCAGCGTAGTCTCGGGCGTGACCTCCGGCAGTGTTGCGAGAAAATACGCAAACGCCACGGCCGCCTGCTCACCCGAGCTGGCGAATTCAATCGGCGTCCCGCGCTTGTCGCCAATGCGAGCTACTGCGACACCGTCGTCCGCCCAGATGAACCGATACTCGCCACCCATCACCCGGTACAGCAGGACTTCCATCCGCTGCTGCACGCCGACCTCACGCATACGCCCGAGCGCATCCTCGCGCTGGGTCAGGTCCGAACCCGCGCGCATCAGCGCGTGAGCGGGCTCCTTCGCGTTCCTTGGCAGGTACGAGAACTCCGCGCAGAGCTCGACACGGGGCGTCTCCTCATTTGCCTGCAGAGTACCGGCGAATGGGTTCTGAAGCAGGCATGGCAGCTTCTCGAGCGTCACGGCACGCTTTCTCGCATACCGTGTGTCATTCTCGACCAGGCAGCGGCGGGCCACATCCAGCGTTCCGTAGAGATACTCGGCTTCACCTGCGACGAACAGGTGAAGCTCGCCGTGGTCGGGCTTGGCCACTTCCGGTTCAAACAGGTCCAGCTGGAACTCCCAGAACGTGTACTGGAAGCGCCGGCTTCGCCGCTCCGGCGACAGGCCAGATATGTCGTAGTCCGGGTCTTCGTCCGACCGACTGCCCTCATCCAGCGTGAACATCAGCGGCGCTGTCACGAAAAAAGCCGTTCCATACTTCCCGCCACCCAACTTCAATTCCGCGCGTACGGTGTGACCCGCTCGCGTATAAGCCATGCCCAGTTTAGTCAGAAGGGCCTCGATGGCGGGCAGGGCCGCCTCGTTTGCGGCTGCGTGTGATGCCAGTACCTGCATGTCGTTCCTTTGAAATAGTCCTGCCCTTGTGTAGCGCGGCCGGCCCACACACGTCGGCGCATTTTACGGCACCGCTGGCATGTGATTGCCGTCCCTATACCCCTTGCGCGTGTTTTCAGCCTTGGGCCCTCACCGGAAACGGCACCCTGAATGGAAACGCAGGACATTTTTGACTTTCTTTCCCCTTGCTCAATGGCAGGCGGCTCGATTGTCGGCAACGAGGGCAACCCACTACGTGATGAGTCGCTTGCGACAATTGACGAGGAACACCATGGTACGAGAACCCAATCTCAAGAACGCCGTCGAAATCATTCGCGCGGAGTTCGCTGCCGCAGGCATCAAGCTGCCGTATCAGAAGACACTTGACGTGGTTGCAAAATCGAAGGGGTACTCAGGGTACGAGCACTACCTCAAAGTACAGGCGGATTCGGCAAAAAAAGAGGGCGTCACGCCCGTGGCGGAAGGAGCTGACCCGCGTCCTTTCAAGACGGAAATCGTATTCGGCAGCGAGCGTGTATCGGCTCTTGAGCACGGAACCCAAAAAGAGCGCGCGGCCGCGCTCGATGAGTCAGAGTGGTTTTCGTTTGCTACGCAAGCGGAACTTGACGCATTCCTGGCAGGCGTTGAAGCCGCCGAAGGCTGGCTGGACTACACGATAGTCGACGAAGCCGACCGGGAACGTGCGGTGGCGCCGGATAACGATGGCGACGGTGACGACGAGGATGACGATGAAGAAGGTCAGGGTGGCTCAGGTGACGTCTATCGGGAGCTTTGCGTCCGGGCGTATCTGTCCGACCGCGTGCATTCGATGGCGGACGTCACGCCGTCCAAAGCAGACGGTCGAATGCCCCTGAACTTTGACTTTGTCGTTAGGAGGCAAGCGGAAGCGCACGCTGAAGTTACGTATGTACAGCCTGCTCGTTTTGTCTTGCACAACATCGATAGAGGCGTTTACGTTGTCGAGATGCGGGTGCAGATGATGTTCCACGACGCAACGGATGAAAAGGCCGAGGAAGCCCTGCAGAATCTTGACTACATCGTCACGCTGAAGCCGCAAGGCAGGCTTGTTGGCAGCGAAATCATCGGCTGGTAGTCACGACTGCCTGATTTTGACCCACCGTTCGCGGTGGGTTTTTCCTGCCTGCGAGCAGGTGTGTTCCCTATATCTGATAGCAGGACAACATAATCGATAAAGGACCACCACATGGATAGCATTCTCGAACGTCTTTTCAAGGCAGCAGACAACCACGGCGAAGATAGCGGCGAGGCCGACCATTCCGTCGGTGACCTCCAGCAGCTTCTGACCCGGGCCTGCAGTTTCCTGTCGGTCAGTCAGGTGCTGGCGTTTCTCGCAAGCGACGAAGTCGAGGCGCTGGTGGAAGCCGGCGCGCGCGGTGAATACGACGTCCAGACGTTGATGGACGAAATCCAACGCGGCCTTTTCGACAAGCAGCAGGCTCTGAAGAAAGCGGGTTATCGCTGGGACCAACATGAGTGGATTGGCTGGTTCTGGAAGAAAGACGACAAACTGAGCCAGTCATTCAAGACGTGGCAAGACGCGGTCGAAGACGCCTTCCGCCATATGCAGCCTACGACGGCCTGACGTTTCGAGGACGTCGCTCTTGATTCAACAGGTCGCCCCATGACGGGCGACTTTTCTTTGGCGGACATCAGAGGCTCCGCCCGCGGCTCGCTTAACAAAATGAATCCCGCTAACGACGATGCGTTGCGGGATTCCGTTCAATCAGTCCGGTTGTCGCTCGAGCGTGTTGCCGTGCTTAGGGGCTGGCAGTCATGCGTTCTTCAGAGGCGGCGGCAGGAAACCGGCGGGCTTGTCGTTGAGCCTGTAGTCGTCATCGGCCTCGAGACGCGCGATGATTTCCAGTGCGTAGTTCTTGGCCGTCGTCGGGGTCGGTCGATAGGACAGCTGGCGGTCGTCGACGTACACGGGAAAGCCATCTTCGCATTCTTCGCCGATAGCCCAGTCATGCCGGCGTACCGAGCCCTTGCGTTCGCTGAAAACCTCTTCCCCGCAACCCTCGCACTGCGGCACGAACCCGAAGTCGCCGATTTCGCTCGTGCCCTCGGAGGCCATTGAAAACGGGCGAGAGGACGCGCGGCATCGGTTGCAACAGTAGAACGCAACGGTGCCAGTCGCTTCTTTCGTCCCCGGGTCGAGGTCATAAAGGACCGGAAAGGAAGATTGCGCTGGTACCTCGGCCTTTTGCGCGCCGGTGAGTTCGCCACAGGCTTCTGCGTCGTGCTCATGAATGCTTTCGCACAGGCGCTGCGCGTTCGTGTGGTCCTTGTACAGCTCGCCGCCAATCCAGCGGAAGCTTTTGTCTTCTTCGGTTGGTGTCTTGAGCAACTTGAACAGGTCGTCGAAGTACACTGCACGAGTTTCGACCGCAAAACTGGCGTGCTTGGGGTGGCCGCGAAACCAGAATCTCGTCGGGTTCACGAAGAGCTGCCAGTCGTGAATCACGCTCTCCTCGTCGCGATACCACTCGGTCGGACTGTCGTCTACTGCAAGGTGCAGCAGTTCAGCTTCACCGCACAGGCTCCGATACTTCAGGACGCGAGCGAGGAACGCTTCCGTCAGGACAACCTTTGCCCATTCAAAGACGGCATACTCGTTATCGCAAACGAAGCCTTCAACCCACAGGGGTATGTGCTTGTCCAGCTTGAACGGCTCACTCATTGGCTTCGACCCCGGGCCCGCCTTCTTGAGTACGCCCGAGAGCGTATCGAAGTTGCGATACCCAAAGCCGTGAGCTGCGAGTTCCAGAGCCTGAGGCTTGTCGATGCCCGGATGAGCACTCACTACGCGGTCCGCAAACTCGCGAACCGATGCCGATGTCACATCAAACTTCATTACTTTTTCTCCAGATAACGGAGCTTTCAAAATGGCCTGGGGTGCGCATTGCCTGGTGCAAAGCTCCGTCTCAGAGAGAAAGGTTGGCTTGGTGCAACAGTGGAAACCACAGAAACCCTACCGATTGTTCGGCGCGCACGACAACTGTGGGTACAACGTGTAGCAAGACCTGGAAAGCCCCTCTCTTTTTAGGCCGCTCCTATGACATGGCCGTCCGCCGTACTGCACCGCCCGTCTCGCTATACCTCGAGAACATAGACTGGAGGTCCCGTTATGGACTGGATGAACGTACTGGAAGGTGCAGCGTCGCTTGACGTGTTCCCAAAGACGCGCTCGATTGCGGAAGCTCTGCAGGACATGAACCGCGCCATTGCTCAGCGGGTGACCGCGGAGAACATAAGCGAAGGCGAAGCACTCACGTGCATTCACAGGGAGTACATGCTCGGAAACTACCTCTGTTTTCTCGCGTGCCTTGTTTCGTTCGCGCTGATTCTGGCTACCGCAGCAACGACCCACCTTGAGGCGGTCACCGTTCCTATCGGCCTGACCTTCCCGGCCGCACTGCTGGGACCAAAGGTGGCGTACGCGTTGCTCAAGCGAACTTGACCCAGGAGAGCTTCGTTGAAAAACATTTTCGAGCTGTATTGCAAGCATCGGCCCCAGGGCGCGGACCGCGCCATTGAACTCGCACGACAGCGCGCCGCTGAAAACGCCCAGCGCATCCACGATGCAACGGCCCGGTCGCGCGAAGTCTCCAGCCGTGTCATGCAGCGGCGCATCGACGCTGCCGAGGGCATCGCGTCGCTGTTCTAGCCATGCGCTGCGTCGAATACTCATTTTCTCCCGGCTCCTGCCGGGAGATTTCTTTTGTAGCTCGTCGGTTCCCTCGGGGCCAGTCCTCTAAAGCGGCGCGTTGCAGGGTACAAACCGGCCACGCTATAGGAGGTATGACCGACCTCTTTACGACCAAACCGCGCGCACCCCTTGCTGAGCAGTTGCGCCCTCAGAACCTGCTCGAGGTTGTCGGGCAATCGCATTTGCTCGGACCCGGCAAGCCGTTGCGCCTCGCGCTCGACTCGCAAAAGTTGCATTCCTTCATCCTCTGGGGGCCGCCTGGCGTGGGCAAGACGACCATCGCAAGGCTCGCTGCCAAGGCTTTCGACTATGAATTCATCGCGGAATCAGCCGTCGAGGCCGGCGTCAAGGAGCTCCGTGAGGCTGCGAATCGCGCGCAGCAGGTCCTCGACCACCGGGGCCGCTCGACCGTGCTGTTCATAGACGAGGTCCATCGGCTGAACAAGGGGCAGCAGGACGCCCTGTTGCCTCACGTGGAGGTTGGTCGCCTCGTGCTGATAGGTGCTACGACGGAAAACCCATCTTTTGAGGTCAATTCGGCTTTGCTCTCGCGCACACAGGTCTATGTGCTGCAAACCCTGTCGGATGAGGACCTCCGGAGGCTCTACGAGCGCGCGCTGCCGCATCTCCACGGAGTCACGTTCGACGCGCGCGCCCTCGATGGCGTCATCGGATTCGCCGACGGAGACGGACGGCGGCTTCTCGGCTTGCTCGAGCAGTTGGCCAATGCCGCTGCGGCCACCGGCGCGAAGGTCATAACGGACGAGTTCCTTCGGGCGGCGTCGCCGACGGTTGCTCGACGGTTCGACAAGGGCGGAGAGGCGTTCTATGACCAGATATCCGCATGTCACAAGGCGATAAGGGGCAGTGACCCTGATGCAGCGCTCTACTGGCTCGCGCGCATGATAGACGGCGGTGTCGACGTCCGGTATCTCGCACGCCGGCTCATCCGCATGGCAAGTGAAGAGGTGGGCAACGCAGACCCTCGTGCGCTGCAGGTGGCGGTCGATGCCGCGCAGGCCTACGAGCGGCTCGGCTCTCCGGAGGGCGAGCTGGCGCTCGCACAGGCGGCCGTCTATATCGCCGTTGCGCCCAAGTCCAATGCCGTCTACACCGCCTGGAACCAGGCGAGGGCGCTGGTGCGCTCCGACCGTAGTCGACCCGTGCCGCTTCATCTACGCAACGCGCCGACGCAGCTCATGCACGACCTCGGCTACAAGAAGGGCTACCGGTATGCGCATGACGAGCCCGACGCCTTTGCCGCGGGCGAAAACTACTTCCCTGAAGACATGCCCGAGCAGCGCTGGTACCAGCCCGTTCCGCGCGGACTCGAATTGAAAATCGGCGAGAAGCTCGCCCGCCTGCGGGAGCTCAACGAGCAGGCGCGCGCAGCCGGGACGAATGCAGAGTACAGGTCGTAAGCAGCACCGGCCCAGCGCGACACCATCAGGCGGTCGAGACGACTATGGCTTGTTTGGCGCCAGGCTATACGAAGCAGGACCTGATTACCGGAGGTGATGAAGTGGGAATGTACAACGAAGTTTTCGACGCGTGCCCGGATTGCGGCCGCCACGCCGGCTATATGCAGATTTGCCAGGTTGTGCTGGGCTTTGGTAACTTCGACCTGACCGACCTGGCGGAGCTCAAGCGGCGTTTCGACACGGGCGACCTCTCGTCGTCGGATATCGACCGGCTCGTCCAGCGCCTCGAGGACAGTGACGCGCTGTTCCGCTGTGGCGGCCAGAGCGAGGACTCGGAGGGGTGCGGCAACCGATGGCGTGCGGACCCCGCTAAGATTCTTGCGATACAGGTGCTGAAGTTCGTGAACCAGGGCGACTCGCGCGACCGCGCGCTCCAGCTTCTGGTGGAAGCGGGCATCGTCTCGCGTTACTGAACCTCGTTGTCGAGCGCATACGTAATTGAACCCGGTCTTCGTGACCGGGTCTTTGTTTGCGCAGCGACCTGGCCAAAAGAAAACGAGCCTCGAAGAGGCTCGCTGTAATCAGGTTCCGGCTGCGGCGTTCAACAGCAACGCCAGTTGTCGGGCAGTGATGGTGCAGGGGCCCGTGTCGCCGTTTGTCGTAGCCAGGGCAGTCTCGACCTGACTGTGCATGGCGGCAATTTCAGCCTCGGTCAGTTCGCCTGCGGGGTGCCCTTGATAGTCAGCATTGCGTCGAATTGCAGTGCGCAGGTCGACATTCTGCAACGGCCCCTTCAAATCTTCTCTTGCCATCTTTGCTTTCCTTTTCAGTGAGGTGTCTTGGTATCGCGTATAGCCCGAAACCTTATCTCCCACGAAGGGAGAGAGCGTCAGCTCAAGCTGGTACCGGATGCGAATAGCCGGAACCCACGGGCTCGGTGATTTCGCCGGCGAAGTAGCAACGGAGGCGATTCCACCAACTCATGCGGAAGTAGATGGCGTCCCACTCACGCTGCTTCTGCGCGACTCGCGCACATTCGACCATCGGGTCGTCGCCTTCCAGATAGTCCTCGGGGCCAAACCAGGCCCGCGGGCGTTTGCCCAAGGGGTGCACCATAGATGTTTCCTGTAGAAAGGACAGCAGGGCGCTGTGGCTCGTATAGCGCAGCCGGCGGCCGGTAGACCGGCCACCCTACGGAGGTTGTCTACGGGGCTGGACAAGGCGCCTTGCTTCACCGCGGCGCTCTGGTACATTGGGCGCACGGCTGTGCAGACCGCCCGTGCGCCACCCTCCGGCGTCGCCTCCCTGAGGCATCTGTGATGTACCCGGCAGTGCCGTAGCACCCAACCATGCTGTCTACGAACGGCACGCATGCGTGGGACGAGGTGGCAGTTCTGCGCATGTGTTGACCCATCCAACCCGATTTGGAGCCGTAGACATGCCTAACCGCTTTTTCTCCATAGAAGCCACCTTTAACGAGTCGGGATGGCTGAACTATCTCCCTAACGCTGACCTCAGCGGCCTGGTTCGGCATCACATCGAGCGATACGCGAAGGACCTGCGCGCAGCGGTCGGCCCCGATGTTCTTGAATTTCGCCACACCGCACTTAACGCGGTCTCGCGCGCGGCAGGGTTCGAAAATTACGAGCATGCCATCGCCGACACTGAGCGCCTCAAACGTGCGGACGGCATTGACGATGTGGTCAGGGAGCCGTATTGCGACGCTTTGCCGTTGCTCATGAAGACCCCGCGCGGGCCGGTCAACCCGAAGGTGTATGAGGCGCACGCCGCGTTCGCAAACCGGCTCAGCACGGTGCCCGGCATCACGCTCGAGCTCGTACTGCAGATACTGGCGAAGCGCATGGGTGGGGACGCCTATGGCGCGCTCATGCGCAACGGCCTACCGACGCGCGAAGGCCAGGTGGACCAGGACCGCATGCCGCCGCCGGACTGCGCCGAGTTTTCCATTCTTGTGTCGCCCGTCACGATTGCGCCGCTCGTCGCGCCCATCCGGGCTGAACTCGAAGACACGGAGCACTTCAGGCGAATGGACGGCCTTGTGCGCGCAGCCGTCCTGCCGCGCATTCCCACGCACGTGGCGGAGCTCCGGGAGCATGTCGGCCGAGGCAGGGAAGGCGACCTGCACCGGTTCGAGTCCGTCGTTGTGAGCCCCGAGCGGGGCCCGGTAGGCTCGCAGTATATCGGCGGACTCTTGTCCCAAGGCTGGAAGGCGTATGGGTACTGGGGCTTCACCAAGGACACCCAGGGCGAGAAGGCCCCGCTATCACTCGACGAGTACGGCCGGCGCGCAGGCGGTTTCGGAGACGGCATGTACGGGCCGGAGCTGGAACTGATTCAGCGCAAGTTCTCGGTGCAGACGGTGGTCCCGTGTCCAGCGTGCGGCAATCCCGCGAACGTAGCGGTCAGCATGCTGCCAACCCGGAACCATCCGGGCATCTGGAAGCTGAATTGCGCGTGCGGTCACGTCGAGGAGAAGCCGCGCCACCGCGACCCGACTCTTCGCTGGTCGTATGTGAACTGCAGTTGCGGAGTCTGCCGGCGGCATCGGGCGAAACTGATGAGCACGCTGGAACCCCATCGCGCCCGTATCCGCGAGCGGCTGGTCGAGGCGCTCGACAGGGGCGTTGACGTCATGGAGGACGCATTCGCCGGAAAAAACGGTTTTCAGGCCACTGAAGACGGCGAAATCTGGCGCGACGGCGTGCTGTATGCCCGGTACGTAGAGTCGATGACACTCCCGGCCAGCCGGCCGCTCCAGGGAGCACAACCCCTGCAGCAGGAAGGGCCGCGGTTGAGCCGGGGTTTGCCTGTGTCCGTGCTGCTTGAGAGCCATCACGGCTACACTCGCGCGGTGTACCGAAAGCCCGTCAGCGGCGCGCCTGCCGTTCAGCATGTCGCCATGCCGAAAACTCACCTCGACCGGTTCCTGCTGGGCTTCGACGACGAACCCTCGTTCATCGAGTGGGCTGTAGCCGCCGTCGCCTTCTCGGACCAGTACATGGTGCCGCTGCCGTTGTCCGTTGCAGTGTGGTCCGGCCCGACGCCGCCAGCCTGGGTGCCGGCATCTGTGCGTGCCCGGTACGCGCGCACCGACGCCTGAGCTCGGCGCAGAAGACAGAACGCGGAAGTGCCCCCTGCAAACGAAAGAGCCACCGAAGGTGGCTCTTGAAGAGTGTGGCGACTGCTTGTTACCAACTGCGCCAGGGCTTTTTGTCCTCGCGACTCTTTTTCAGTGCTTCGCTGGCGAGGGCTTGTTCGAGGCACATACTGACCAGCTGCGCCGCTTCCTCCATGCTGACATCAGCATGAAAGAGGCCGCGATTGTCGCCCTCAGGTAGTTCGAGGAGCCGCACTACGTACCGAACGGTGTCCGCGCCTTCATCAAACTCGAACCAGGTGTTCTGGTCCAGGGATTTGGACACCAGTCCAGTACCCAGAAAGAGCAGGGCGGGGCCTCGTTCGGTGGACTCCCAGGAGAACAGATGTGAGACGGACGGCTTCGCCGCGATTGCGGCACGAATACCAGTGAGGGTGGCGTCGACGACGTGCTGATGTTCGGGAGCGGCTTGTGTCATGGGGAGTTCCTGTATTTGGTGGACCTGCCTGCGTATAGAGAGCCAGACACCTTCTCACTCACTGACGACCTGTATTGAAAGCGGCCTGTTGCTCGACACGACGGCACGGGACCAAAGAAAAACCCGCAGACAATGTCTGCGGGCTGTGAATCACAATGACGCGCTATCTCAACCTGAGGCCTTGACTCGCGTTCCAGCGTCAGGCCGCAGGTTTCGCCCAGTCGGGTATCTCGGCTTCTTCGTCGAGGCCCCAACCTGCAGGGTCTTCGAGCGCCTCTTCGTTTGCGTTCAGGAGACTGTCTTTCACGTCTTCCATTTCGGCGCGCGAT
>Ga0157369_10006595_pt1 | contig 13421 bp, 10 predicted proteins | sample C25metaG_FD_113461 | JGI IMG/M metagenome (GOLD analysis project Ga0157369, IMG submission 113461) | Corn rhizosphere microbial communities from Kellogg Biological Station, Michigan, USA - C2-5 metaG | ecosystem: Host-associated > Plants > Roots > Rhizosphere > Soil | place: USA: Michigan...
GCCGGCGTTGCGCTGTGGATCGCGCGCGGCAATCGCGACTTCCTGCTCGGTGACGACTTCGCGCGCGAGGCCGGCGCCACGCTCCTCGCCGAGCACACGATCGTCGACCTCGGCGGCACGCGGACGCTGCTCACGCATGGCGACGAACTGTGCACCGACGACGTGGCCTATCAGCGCTATCGTGCGTGGTCGCGCGACCCGCGCGCGCAACGTCGGCTGCTGCGCCTGCCGTATCGCCTGCGCCGGCTGATTGCCGCGTGGCTGCGACGCGGCAGCCGGGCGGCGACGGCACGCAAGCCCGAAGCGATCCTCGACGTCAATGCGAACGCGGTGGAGGAAACGTTCCGCTCGCGCCGCGTGACGCGCATCGTGCACGGGCATACGCACCGACCCGCGCGTCATGCGTCGCTCGTCGACGGTACGCCGTGCGAGCGGATCGTGCTCGCCGACTGGGACGATCGCGGCCACTACCTCGCGATCGATGGCGAGGGTGCCCACGATCGGCACATCGCCGGGTGAAAGGCGGTCGCCGAATGGCGGCCGCAGCGAAAGCGCGCCGGAAACCCGCCCCGCCAGGTGCTCGTACGGCGCGCGCGCCTTAGCGGCGCGGCGCCGGGTCAGGCCTTCGGCGCGGGCTTCTTCGGCTGCTTGGGTTTCTTCGGTTCCTTGCGCTGCTTGTCGCGATTGGCCATGGTGGTCTCCATTACGAAACGCGCAACAGTATGCGCTCTTTCGCCGCCGATCAGGCGAGCGCCCCGCGGAAATCGGCGACAAGGTCGTCGAGGTCCTCGATGCCGACGGAAACGCGAACCAGCGAATCGGCGATACCCATTTCGGCGCGCCGCGCGGCGCCCATCTCCCAGAAGATCGTCTGCGCGACGGGAATCGCGAGCGTCCGGTTGTCGCCGAGGTTCGACGACAGCACGACGATCCGGAAGCGGTTCAGGCATTCGAGCACGTCGATGCCCGCTGCCAGCTCGAACGAGAAAAGCGCGCCGGGTCCGCGGAACAGCGACCGCGCGCGCTCGTGCTGCGGATGCGTGGCGAGCCCGGGGAAGTGCACGGCGGCCACGCGTGGATGACCGGCAAGGAACTCGGCGAGCGCCTGCGCATTGGCGCATTGGCGATCCATGCGCAGCGACAGCGTCTCGGCGCCGACGGCGAGGTGATGCGCCTGCTCGGGCGATAGCGTGGCGCCGCCGTCGCGCAGGCCCTTCTTGCGGATCTGCGTGATTCCCCACAACGCCGCCTTCTGCGATTTGTACGGCTCGGCGATGTTCGGAAAGCGCGTCCAGTCGAAAAGCCCGGTGTCGGTCACCGCGCCGCCGAGCGCGTTGCCGTGGCCGCCGATGTACTTCGTGAGCGCGTTCACGACCAGGCTCGCATGCACGTCGGCCGGGCGAAACAGCCACGGCGAGGTCATCGTGTTGTCGACGACGTAGAGCAGGCCGCGGTCGCGGCAGAGCGCGCCGATGCGCGCGAGGTCGGCCACCTGCGTGCGCGGGTTGGCGATCGTCTCGACGAACACGACCTTCGTCGCGGGCGTGAGCGCGCGCTCGACCGCGTCGACGCGTGTTGCATCCACGAACGTCACCGGCGTGCCGTGGTCGGCGAGCGTGTTGAGCAGGCTGTTCGTGTTGCCGAAGACGAAGGAGCTTGCGACGATGTGGTCGCCGCCGCGCAGCAGCGCGAGCAGCATCGCCTCGATCGCCGCCATGCCGGTGCCGAAGCAGACGGTCGCAACGCCCTTCTCCATGCCGCTGACCTTCGCTTCGAGCGCAGCCGTCGTCGGATTTCCCTGGCGGCCGTACGCGTAGCCCGATTGCCGGCCCTGGAACACGGCGACGAGATCGGCCGCGTCCTTGTAACCGTAGGCAACCGAAACGTGCAGCGGCTTGTGCAGCGCGCCGTGCTCGATGGTGGCATCGCGGTCGCTGTGGAGGATGGCGGTGGTGAAGCCGCGCGCGTGACTGTTTTCGCTCATGGCAACGTCCCGAAACAAAAAACCCGTCGGGCGGCCGCCAAACGGGTTTCGTGTGCCCCGCCCGATATCCTCGGGCTGGAGCGAACCTCGCTTTAGCGGAATTTGTTAGGCGCCCGCAAGCTGAAGCTCAAATCGGCGCAGGCAAACTATACCACGTTCCCCGGTGTCGCCGGTGCAATCGGCGAACACCTCCGACCCGGGTTCAGCCGGCGCGCGCGTCCTCCGCGACGTCCGCGTCGGCTTCGCCGCGCGACTGGTCGCGGTCGAGCGCAAGCTGCGTCAGGTAGTCGGGCGTGATGTCGCCGGTGATGTACCGGCCGTCGAAGCACGATGCCTCGAAGTCGCGCAGCCGCGGATTGCCGTCGCGCACTGCTTCCTTGAGCGCCTCGAGGTCCTGGTACACGAGCAGATCGGCGCCGATCTCGCGCGCGATTTCCGCCTCGGTGCGGCCGGTCGCCACGAGCTCGTCCTGGTTCGGCATGTCGATGCCGTAAACGTTCGGAAAGCGCACCGGCGGGCTCGCCGACGCGAAGTACACCTTCCGCGCGCCGGCGTCGCGCGCCATCTGCACGATCTCGCGCGACGTCGTGCCGCGCACGATCGAATCGTCGACGAGCAGCACCACCTTGTCCTTGAACTCCATGCCGATGGGATTGAGCTTCTGGCGCACGCTCTTCTTGCGCAGCGCCTGCCCCGGCATGATGAACGTTCGCCCGACGTAGCGATTCTTCACGAAGCCTTCGCGGTACGTCTTGCCGAGCCGGTTCGCGAGCTCGAGCGCGTACGGCCGGCTCGAGTCGGGAATCGGAATCACGACGTCGATGTCCTGCGCTTCGGGGATATCGCGGATCTTCGTCGCGAGCGTCGCGCCCATCCGCAGCCGCGCCTCGTAGACCGACGTGCCGTCGATCACCGAATCGGGGCGCGCAAGGTAGACGTACTCGAAGATGCACGGGTTGAGCGACGCGTGCGGGGCGCACGGCCGCGCATGGAAAACGCCGGCCTGGTCGACGAATATCGCCTCGCCGGGCGCGACGTCGCGCAGCACCGAGAAGCCGAGCGGCTCGAGCGCGACGGACTCGGATGCCACCAGATATTCGGCCCCCCCCATCGCCTGGTTGACGCCGATGATCAACGGACGGATGCCGAAGGGGTCGCGGAACGCGAGCATGCCGTAGCCGGCGATCATCGCGACGACCGCGTACGCGCCGCGGCAGCGGCGGTGCACGCCGGCGACGGCACGGAAGATCGCATCGGGATCGAGGCGATGATGCTGCGCAGCGCGCTCGAGCTCGAGTGCCAGCACGTTCAGCAGAACCTCGCTGTCGGAGTTCGTGTTGACGTGCCGGAAATCCAATTCCCACAGCTCGCGCTTCAACGCTTCGCTGTTCGTGAGGTTGCCGTTGTGGCCGAGCGTCAGGCCGAACGGCGAATTCACGTAGAACGGCTGCGACTCGAGATCGGAGAACGCCGAGCCGGCCGTCGGATAGCGACAGTGCGCGATGCCGGTGGTGCCCGAGAGCTCGCGCATGTTGCGCGTGCGGAACACGTCGCGCACGTAGCCCGGTCCCTTGTACGTGTGGAACACCGGCCCTTCGCTCGTGACGATGCCCGCCGCATCCTGGCCGCGATGCTGCAGCAGCAGCAGCCCATCGTAGAGCAGCTGGTTGACCGGCGTATGCGCAACTGCGCCGAGGATGACGCACATGTCAGTGGCGCCGGGCCGCCCTACGCCACCGACTGCGCCCCCTTGGGGGCAGCGAGCAAAGCGAGGATGGGGGTCGTTTCATCTCAGCTCATGCCTTCTTCTGCTCGGACGGACCGACATCGGGTGCAATGCCGCCGCCGGGCGAATAGTCGAGCCGCCGCGCGATTTCCAGCGGCAGGTGCGGGCGCAACGCATAGACGCCCGCGACGAGCGGCGGCACGAGGGCGGCGCTTTGCCACCAGACCGTGCGCGGCAACGGCGTCAAGCCGGCGACGAACACGAACGCGAGCAACAGCACGATGCCGCGCACGAAACCGAAGATCGAGCCGAGGAAGCGGTCGACGAAACCGAGGCCGGCCGCGCGCACCGCGTTCGACAAGGGCCACGCGACCAGCGCGCCGAGCAGGAGGGCGGCGATGAGGATCACGGCGAACGCGATGACGTAGCGAATCGCCGGGTGCCCGAAGATGTCGGGCAGCATCGCGCCGACGATCGGCGTGAACACGATCGCACAGATCACGCCGAGCACCCAGGCGATCAGCGCGACCAGCTCGCGAATCACGCCGCGAAAGAACGCGAAGAGCGTCGACAACCCGACGATGCCAAGCACGACCCAGTCGAACGTCGTCATGAACGGGGGGCGCCGACACGCCGCGGAGCGGCCGCCGTTCGGCGACGCTATTTGATGGCGGCGACAATGCCGCTCTCACCTTCGGTCTTCAACTTGTCGCGGGCGGCAACGGCCGCCTCGCGCGACGGATACGGCCCCACGCGCACGCGCCAGAGCGTGCCCTTGCTGGTCTTCAGAGGCTCCGTATATGCGGCGTATCCGGCCTTCTTCAAGCGACCGGCGAGTGCGTTCGCGCCACGGTCGTCGGCGAATGCCGCGAGTTGTACGGCGAAGCCGTCGTGCGGCGAAACGCCGGATGCGCCTTTGCCGGCGCTCGCGGACGCATGCGCCGGCTTCGCGGATTCGGCGCTCGACGCCTTCTTGGCTTCATTGCCCGCCTTGCCGTTCTCCGCAGTCGCCTTCGCCCCTTCATTGCCCGCCTTGGCGCTGTCCGTACTCGCTTTCGCCCCTGCCCCTTCGTTGCCCGCCTTCGCCCCTTCATTGGCCGCTTTCGCGTTGCCCGCGCTCGCACGCGCGCTTTCGCCGCTCGCTTTCGCGTCTTCCGTATTCGCGCCCACCTTGGACGCCGCATCGGTCCTCGATGCCGGCGCCGCTTCCTTCGGCACCGCACCCGGCGCAACGGCCGGCTCGGCTGCGGGCGGTGCGGCTGGCGTCCCCGGCACCTGCGTGTCGTATTTTTGCGTGCGCCGCGGTGCGGTTTCGTTCGCGCCGGGCGTCGCAGGCGGCGCACTCGTCGCCGCCGCGCCTTCCCCCTGCGCGCCGAGATCGGTGATCGCAACGCCGTCGTTCAGCCGATTGACGAACTTGCCGGTGTCGACCGGAGGAATCTTCACGGACACGTCTTCGCCGAGCGGCTTCTGCTCGGTTTCGAGCAGCATGGGCACCACGACCGCGACGCCTAGCGCAAGCACGACCGCACCCACGAGCCGGCGCCGCGCGCGCCGGCGCAATTCGTCAACGTTGATGTCGGCAGGTTCTGCCATCGATGCGCATCCGTCACGGCCGCCGTCGTGCGGCAGCCAGTGCCGCGCCGACGGTGAGAAACGAACCAAAGGCCGCGATTCTATCAGTGTCGTTTGCAACGCTGCGCGCGGCGTCGAAGGCGTGCGCGATATCGTCGAACGTGCGAACCGACGACGCGTCGACGCCGGCGTCGTCCAGGGCCTTTGCGAGCCGGGATGCCGAAGCACCGCGGGGTCCGGGAAGCGTGGCGACGTGCCATCGATCGATGCGCGGTGCGACCGCGCGCACGACGGCGTCGATGTCCTTGTCGGCCAGCATGCCGAACACCGCGATCGTCCGCGCGAAGAAACCCATCGAGGCGAGCGCGTCGGCAAGCACGCGCGCCGCCTGCGGATTGTGCGCGACGTCGAGCACGATCGCCGGTCGTCCCGGCAATACCTGGAAGCGGCCCGGAAGCTCGACGTGCACGAGGCCGTCGCGCACGGCGCCGCCGGCGACCGGCAGGCGGTCGCGCAGCGCGTCGACGGTGGCGAGCGCGGTCGCGGCATTGCGCAGTTGATACGCGCCGCGAAGTGCCGGGAACGGCAATCCGTAGCGGGCGCCCGCGGGCCCTTCGTAGCGCCACTGGGCGCCCTGCACCGCATAGCGATAATCGGCGCCGATGCGCCACAGCGGCGCGCCGATGGCGCCCGCATGATCGACGAGCGATCGTGGTGGATCGGGGTCGCCGCACAGCGCACGCCTGCCCGGCCGGAAAATGCCGGCCTTCTCGCGGCCGATCGCGTCGCGTGTCGTGCCGAGCCAGTCGACGTGGTCGATGTCGACGGTGGTCACGATCGCGACGTCGGGGTCGACGATGTTCACCGCGTCGAGCCGCCCGCCGAGACCGACCTCGAGGACCAGCACGTCGAGGCGCGCGGCGGCGAACAGCCGCATTGCCGCGAGCGTCGTGAACTCGAAATACGTGAGCGGCGTCGGCCCCGCACCCAGGTCCTCTTCCCCCCGCAGCGATGGAGCCGAGCGTGAGCGGGCCGGGCGAGGATCGCGCGCCGCCTCGACGCAGGCGAACGCCTCCGCGAGCGCCGCGTCGCTCGCTTCGTCACCCGCGATGCGCACGCGCTCGTTGAAGCGCAGAAGATGCGGCGACGTGTAGAGGCCCGTGCGCCATCCGGCGTGCCGGTAGATCGCCTCGACGATCGCGCACGTGGAGCCCTTGCCGTTCGTCCCCGCGACCGTCACTACCGGGCAATCGACGCGGATCGCCATCCTCGATGCGACCGCCGCGACCCGGTCGAGGCCCATCGCGATCGACTTCGGGTGCAGGGTCTCGATGAACACGAGCCATTCGGCAAGCGTTCGGGGACGCGTCTCGTCGCTCACGTTCGCAAAGGCGAGGGGGCGCGGACACGCGTCCGCGCAGCGATCAGGGGAACGGCGCCGGTTGCCGCGTCAGCATCGCGAGCAGGCGCGCGAGCTCGTCCTTCAGACTGCGCCTGTCGACGATCATGTCGAGCGCACCCTTGTCGAGCAGGAACTCGGCGCGCTGGAATCCCTCGGGCAGCTTCTCGCGCACCGTCTGCTCGATCACGCGCGGGCCGGCGAACCCGATCAGCGCGCCCGGCTCGGCGAGCACGACATCGGCGACGAACGCGAACGACGCGGACACGCCGCCCATCGTGGGATCGGTGAGGATCGATACGAACGGCAGATGCGCGCGCGTCAACTCCTGCAGCACCGCGGTCGTCTTCGCCATCTGGAACAGCGAATTGACGCCTTCCTGCATCCGCGCGCCGCCCGATGCGGAGACGCATACGAACGGCAGCCGGTTCTCGTACGCGACGCGCACGCCGCGAACGAAGCGCTCGCCGACCACCGAGCCCATCGAGCCTCCCATGAAATTGAACTCGAACACGGCCAGCACGAGCGGAACGCTCCTGGCGCTGCCCTGCATGACGACGAGCGCATCGGTCTCGCCCGTTTCCTCGAGCGCGGCCTCGAGGCGCTCCGGGTATTTTTTCGTGTCCTTGAATTTGAGGCTGTCGATCGGCACGACTTCGAGCCCGATCTCGAAGCGTCCCTCGGCGTCGAGCAGCTGCTCGATGCGTTCGCGCGACGATATCCGGTTGTGATAGTTGCACTTCGGGCACACGTGCAGGTTCTTCTCGAGGTCGGTGCGATACAGCGTCGCTTCGCACGACCCGCACTTGACCCACAAGCCTTCCGGAACCGCCGTCTTGCGCCCACCGGGCACGCTCTTGATGCGCGGCGGAAGCAGCTTCTGCAGCCAACTCATGCGGTGTACGCGGCGCTGCGCGTATCGAGCGCATCGCGAATCGCGGCGACGAAGGCACCCGCGCGCGCGGCCGCCTCGCCTGCGGCGCCCTGCTCGATCTCGGCGATGATGCGGCTGCCGATCACGACCGCGTCGGCATGCCCGGCGATCGCGCGGGCACTGTCGGCGTCGCGGATGCCGAAGCCCACGCCGACCGGCAGCGCGATGTGACGGCGGATGTCGTCGAGCTTTCCTGCGACCTCGCGCGTGTCGAGATGGCCGGCGCCGGTGACCCCCTTGAGCGAAACGTAATACACGTAGCCGGCCGCGACGCGCGCGATGCGCTCGATCCGCGATTGCGGCGTCGTGGGCGCGATCAGGAAGATCGGCGCAATGCCGCGCGCGCGAAGCAGCGCCGCGAACTCGGTCGCCTCCTCGGGCGGATAGTCGACGATGATCACGCCGTCGACGCCCGCCTCGTGCGCAGCCTCGACGAACGCCGCGACGCCCATCGCCTCCACCGGATTCGCGTAACCCATGAGCACGATCGGGGTTCGCGTGTCGCGCTCGCGCAACTGCGCGACGAGATCGAGCACGTCGCGCAGGCCCACGCCCTGTGCAAGCGCTCGCTCGGAAGCGCGCTGGATCACCGGGCCGTCGGCCATCGGATCGGAGAATGGAACCCCAAGCTCGATGATGTCGGCGCCGCTTGCCGCGAGCGCGTCGATGATGTTCGCCGTGACCGCCAATGTCGGGTCGCCGGCGGTGACATACGGAATCAGCACGGTGCGGCCCGCCGCGCGCTGCCGGGCAAAGACTTCGTCGATGCGGCTCATGCCCACGCCATCACCCCAACCCGCTTCCCGCCTGCGGGGCGAGGGAGCCGAGCGCAGGCGAGGCCGGTGAGGAGACGGCCTGGCGCTCGGCCACGGTGGCCATGTCCTTGTCGCCGCGGCCGGACAGATTGACGAGCAGGATGCGCTCGCGCGCAAGCGTGGGCGCAAGCTTCGTCGCGTACGCGAGCGCGTGCGCGGACTCGAGCGCCGGAATGATTCCCTCGATACGGCAGCAAGCGTGGAACGCGGCCAGCGCCTCATCGTCGGTGATCGTCACGTATTCGGCACGGCCGCTGTCCTTGAGCCACGCGTGCTCGGGACCGACGCCGGGGTAATCGAGCCCTGCCGAGATCGAATGCGTCTCGACGATCTGCCCGTTCGGGTCCTGCAGCAGATACGTGCGGTTGCCGTGCAGCACACCGGGTCGCCCGGCGCACAGCGACGCCGCATGGCGCCCGGTGGCGATGCCTTCGCCGGCCGCCTCGACACCGACCAGTTTCACGCCGGGCCTTGGCACGTAGGCGTGGAAAATGCCCATCGCGTTGCTGCCGCCGCCGACGCACGCGATGACGACGTCGGGATCGCGGCCGGCGGCTTGCGGCATCTGCGACAGGCATTCGCGGCCGATGACGCTCTGGAAATCGCGCACGAGCATCGGGTACGGATGCGGCCCCGCGACGGTGCCGATGATGTAGAACGTCGTGTCGACGTTGGTCACCCAGTCGCGCATCGCCTCGTTCAGCGCGTCCTTCAGCGTCTTCGATCCCGATTCGACGGGAATCACTTTCGCGCCGAGCAGGTTCATCCGGTAGACGTTCTGCGCCTGGCGACGCACGTCCTCGGCGCCCATGTACACGACGCATTCCATGCCGAAGCGCGCCGCGACCGTCGCCGTGGCCACGCCATGCTGGCCCGCGCCCGTTTCGGCGATGACGCGCCGCTTGCCGAGCCGCTTCGCGAGCAGCGCCTGGCCGATGCAGTTGTTGATCTTGTGCGCGCCGGTGTGATTGAGATCCTCGCGCTTCAACCAGATCTGCGCGCCGCCGAGCTCGCGCGACCAGCGCTGCGCGTGGTACACGGGCGACGGCCGGCCGACGTAATGGTGCAGTTCGTGCGCGAACTCGGCGACGAATTCGGGATCGTCGCGGTAGCGTGCGTACTGATCACGCAGTTCGTCGAGCGCCGCGATGAGCGTCTCGGCGACGAACACGCCGCCATAGGGACCGAAGTGCCCGCGCTCGTCGGGGAGATCGCGCACTCGCGAAGCTTCAGCCATCTGCATTGCGCACTCCTTGCACGAACGCCCTGATGCGCGCCGCGTCCTTGAGCCCGCGCCGCGGCGCGCCGCCGCTGTCGCGTTCCTCGACGCCGGACGACACGTCGACGGCCCACGGACCGACGGCGTCGATAGCGCCTGCGACGTTGTCGGGATCGAGTCCGCCGGAAAGAATCAACGGCCTGCGCAGACGTGCACGCACGTCGGTGGTGAGCCGTCCCCAGTCGAACGCACAGCCGGTGCCGCCGGGAAGGTCGCCCTCGCGGAATGCATCGAACAACAGGCCCGCGGCGTCGTCGTACGGAGACACCGATTCTAGCAAATCGACGCCGGCGCGAACCGGAATCGCCTTCACGTAGCGGCGGCCGAACGCACGGCAGAACGGTGCCGGCTCCGTCCCATGAAACTGCAGCAGGTCGATCGGCACGGCGGCCAGCGTTTCGCGCACCGCCTGCGGATCGGGATCCACGAACAGCGCAACCACGCTCACGTACGCCGGCAATGCCGCGACGATCGACTTCGCCTGCGCGAGCGTCACGACGCGTGGCGTGCCGGGCCAGAAGACGAGGCCGATCGCGTCCGCGCCGGCATCCACCGCAGCGCGCGCGTCGTCGATGCGCGTGATGCCGCAGATCTTGATGCGCGTACGGCGGTTCATCCGATGGCGAAGGGTGGTCGTACGAGCGATGACGGCGTCGTGATCATCCGAATTGGGCGGGCAGGTCGCGCCGGGTTGACGGCAATGCGAACCGTGCATCGTAATCCGCGCCGGTGAAATAGAGCCCGTCGGGTGCAAATGTCGGTGCGCCGCGCGTGCGATCGGTGGCGTGCAGGAGCTCGGCGATCCAGCCCCGTGGACGCTTGCCGGCGCCGACGTCGACGAGCGCACCGACGATGTTGCGGATCATGTGGTGCAGGAAGGCGTCGGCGGTGACGTCGACGCGGATCACGTCCCCCGCTCGCGACACCGACAAGCGCGAAAGCGTCTTCACCGGCGATCGCGCCTGGCACCCGGCGGCACGAAACGACGTGAAGTCGTGCGTGCCGACAAGTTGCTGAGCGGCCCCGTGCATCGCGTCGGCGTCGAGCGGCGCGTGATGCCACCCGACCCGGCCCTGGCCCAATCCGGGTCGCTCGCGCCGGTTCTGCAGCACGTACGCGTAGTGCCGGGCGATGGCGCTGAACCGCGCATGGAAATCGGCCGGCACGCTGGCGCACCACAATACGGCGGCGCTCGCCGGCAAATGCGCGTTGACGCCACGCACCCACGCGGTGAGCGGTCGCTCGACCGGTGCGTCGAAATGGACGATCTGGGACGTTGCATGCACGCCGGCATCGGTGCGGCCGGCCGCAGTCACGCGCACCGGACTGCCCGCGATCGCCGCGAGCGCCCGTTCCAGCGCGTCCTGTACCGCGCAGCGCGCGGGCTGCGACTGGAATCCGCAGTAGCCGCGGCCGTCGTATTCCAGCGCGACTACGCGCCGGGTCGAGGAAAGTCCGCCCACGCCAGCGTGCGGCTTCGCCCCTGCGCCGGGTCGATCTACGCGGTGAGCTTCGCGATCAGCGATTGCGCCTCGGACTTCTGCTGGTCGTCGCCCTCGTGCAGCACTTCCTGCAGGATTTCGCGCGCGCCGTCGACGTCGCCCATCTCCTGATAAGCCTTCGCGAGGTCGAGCTTGGTGGCGGCGTCGTGCCATTGCCCATCGAGCACCGACGGCGCGGCCTCGTCGAACGCGGGACGGTCCGAATCGAAGGACAGATCGAGCTTGTCGAGGTCGAGCGATCCGGTCGGGCTCGCGGCAACCGCGGGCGCCGCCATGCGTGAAGCATCGGCAGCAGGCTCGGGCTTGGATTCCGCCCGGCGGAACGGCGCGGGCCGCTCGGCGTCGTCGAGATGGAAATCGAGATCGAAGCGCGGCTGCTCGTCCGGCGTGTCGACGCGCGTGGTCAACTCGTGCGCGACATCCTCGAAATGCGGCGGTTCGGTCGTCGTGTCGGCCCTGGACTTCGCGGCGGCCAGCGTACTCACCAGCGCGGCCGTGGCCGACGACACCGATTCGAGCGCGCTCGGCGTCGCGGCTTGCGCCGGCGCATTGCCGCTCGCGGCCACGGGCGCCGCCGGACTGCGCGCGACGGCGTCCTCGGCACCGGAGAGAATATCGGTGGCCGATTTGGCGGTTGCCGACGCCGTGGGGGAGATCGAGATATCGCCGTCGTGGAACGCGGGCGCCGCGTGCATCGGTCCGCGCGCGGGCGTGGTCAAAGCCGCGCTCGTGCCACTTGGCGATGCCGATGCTGCGGGCGCCGACGCGGGCTGCAGCGACGCAGCCGGCTGGGCGAGCGCCGCATCCTGGAACATCGGGTTGTTCGGGTCGAGTTGCCGACCGAGCGTGACCGCCTTGTGCCAGACGTCACCCTGGCCGTGGCTCACGGCGAAAAGCTCCGATGCGACGGTTTCGAACGCCTGCGGCTTGTTGTGTTGCGAGTGGATCTCGAGCAGCTTGAGGTAGATCTCCTGGCGCTGCGGATCCTTCTTCAGCGCGTCCTTCAGGATCTCTTCGGCCTGCGCGTCGCGGCCATACGCCAGATAGACCTCGGCTTCGGCGATCGGATCGACCTCGTCGGTATCGATGTTGCCGAGGCCCTCGCGGCTGAAGTCGCTCGCGAGCGAGTTCTCGCCGGTGTTCACGACGCCGCCGCCCGTCGATCCGAACACCGTGTTGGTCTTGATGTCGGTGCCCGAGATGATGCTGTCCTCGAACTTCGTGCCCTTGCGCCGGCGCGCCGCGATGATCCCGGCGATGCCGGCAAGGATGGCGAGCGCCGCCGCGCCGAGCGCCCAGTTGGGCGTGCTCGAGAAAAGATCGGCGAGGAAGCCGGCAGGTTCGGTCTTGGGTGCCGTCGTTGCCGACGGCGCCTTCGCCGGCGCCTGCGCCGGTGGCGTGGCAACTGTGGAAGGTGCGCTCGCTGCCGGTGCGGGCGTGGGTGCCTTCGCTTCCGGCGCCGCAGCAGGCGCGGGCGCGGCATTGCCCGTGGCGGTGGCTGGCGCGGTGGCGGCGCCCGACGCGCCGGCAGCCGTCGACGGCGCGGTGGTGGTGGCAGGCGCTTCCGCCTTGCCGCCCTTCGCGCCCTCGGCCTGCGCCTGCAACTGCGCGAGCGTCTGGCTCTTGAGCTCGGCGGCGCGCTGCAACTCGGCGATCGTCCTCTCGAGCGCGGCAATGCGCGATTGCGCATCCTTCAGCTGCTGGTCGCGCGCGATCGCGTCCTCGGCGGCGCCGCCGCCCTTGCCGGTGCCGGCTTCGCGCGACACACGCAGCTTGTCGGAGCCCGGCGCGGCGGCCGGCGTGCGGTCGTCGGCGGCCGCGCCGATGCGACCGCTGGCCTCACGGGTGACGCCTGCACCCGCGGCAGGCGCCGCTGCGGCGACGCGGTCGCGGTACGTGCGCCAGTCGGCGGCCTGCACGTGGACGACCTTCGTGGCGTCGGCGGCGGACGTGGCCTGCGCATCGGCGGCGCTGGGAATCGTGAGGATCGCACCGGCGCGCAGCCGGTTCATGTTGTCGCCTTCGAACGCCGCCTGATTGCGGTTGAAGAGCGCGGCCAGCATCTGGTCGAGCGTCGCCTCGGCGGGCTTGTACTGGGAAGCGATCTTTTGCAGCGTGTCGCCGCGGCGCACCGCGTACTGCTCGCCCCCGTTGGCCCCCGCGCCCCCCTGGCTCGATGCTGCACCGGACACGGATGCCGGCGCCGA
>Ga0157369_10006596_pt1 | contig 13421 bp, 9 predicted proteins | sample C25metaG_FD_113461 | JGI IMG/M metagenome (GOLD analysis project Ga0157369, IMG submission 113461) | Corn rhizosphere microbial communities from Kellogg Biological Station, Michigan, USA - C2-5 metaG | ecosystem: Host-associated > Plants > Roots > Rhizosphere > Soil | place: USA: Michigan...
CGTTCATCGATCCGCAAACGGCGATCTACAAATACAAGACCAATCAGGGACGGCTGTTCGTATTCAAGCTCGGCGGCAAACAGGAGGTCGCGGCGCTCGAGCCTGAGGGCGTTCCGCCGACGGAGCCGCCGGCGCAGACGGCCGACGACGCTACGCTCGCCAAGGGCTTCACGCTCTATCACCGCAACTGTCTCGTCTGTCACGGCTTCTTCGCACAATCGGAAGGCGAGGTGCCCGACCTGCGCCTGGTCGACACCGCGGCGTGGAACCAGTTCGACGACATCGTGCGCGGCGGCATTCTCGCGGACAACGGCATGGGGTCGTTCAAGGACATCCTGAGCAAGGACGAAGTCGCGGCGATCCGGGCCTATGTGCTGCAGCAATCCCACCTCGCCTGGGACCAAGGGCACCCGAAGAAGTAACCGGTCGGATTTCGGCGCCATTCTGGGGTGCCCCCCGCGCGCTTATGTGGTATTTGCCTTCGATCCCGCTTGCCGCAGTGCAGCGCGGCGGTTAAAGGAATGGCCCATTATGAGCGACCCGGCCCATGAGCACGTCCAAGCAACAGCGCCCGAAGGCGCGGCTTCCTCGCGGCTTTCGTGACCGTACCGCCGCGGAGATCGCGGCGGAGCGCAAGGCGCTCGACACCATCCGCAACGTCTATCAGTCCTACGGCTTCGAGCCGCTGGAGACGCCCGCATTCGAATTCACCGACGCGCTCGGCAAATTCCTGCCCGATGTCGACCGTCCGAACGAGGGGGTGTTCTCGCTGCGCGACGACGACGAGCAATGGCTGTCGCTGCGCTACGATTTGACCGCGCCGCTCGCGCGCTATGTGGCGGAGAATTTCCAGAACCTGCCCAAGCCCTTCCGCCGCTATCAGGTGGGCCAGGTGTGGCGCAACGAGAAGCCGGGACCGGGGCGCTACCGCGAATTCACCCAGTTCGATGCCGATACGGTGGGAAGCAACTCTCCCGCCGCCGATGCCGAATTGCTGATGATGGTGTGCGACGCGCTCGAGGCCGTTGGGCTGAAACGCGGCGAATATGTCGTCAAAATCAACAGCCGCAAGCTGCTTGACGGCGTTCTTTCGAACGCAGGCGTCGATAGCGCGAAACGCGGCACGGTTTTGCGCGCCATCGACAAGTTCGACCGCCTCGGAGAGCATGGCGTTCGCCTGCTGCTGGGCGCGGGGCGCAAGGACGAATCCGGCGATTTTACCAAGGGCGCGGAGCTGAACGCAGATCAGATCGCTCAGGTCATGCAGCTTCTGACCGGCGGTGCGTCGGACACGCTTGCCGGCATGGACGATCTCAACGCCGTCGTCGCCATGGCGCGCGGCAGCGGATACGGCGAGGATCGCGTTCAGATCGACACCAGCATCATCCGCGGTCTCGACTACTACACCGGCCCGGTGTTCGAGGCGCAGCTTACGTTTCCGGTGAAGAACGAGGATGGCGAGGAGGTCGTGTTCGGCTCCGTCGCGGGTGGCGGACGTTATGACGATCTCGTCGCGCGCTTCACCGGCCAGCAGGTTCCGGCGACCGGCATCTCCATCGGCGTGAGCCGGCTTCTGACGGCGCTGCGTTCGCGCGGGCTGACCGGCGATCTCGAACCGCTGATCGTCGTGCTGTCGCTGGACGATGCGTCGCGCGCCTTTGCGACCGCACGTGAGTTGCGCAACGCGGGCCTTCGCGCCGAGGCCTATGTCGGCACCAAGAAGTTCGGCGATCAGCTCAAATATGCCGACAAGCGCGGCGCAGCGCTAGCCATCATCGAAGGCGGCGACGAGATCGCGAACGGCCAGGTCACGATCAAGAACCTCACCGCCGGCGCTGAGATGGCAAAGGCGATCGAAAGCCGCGCCGAATATCTCGGCGCCCGCCAGGCGCAGGAAGCGGTGAGCCGCGGTGATCTGGTCGCGGCCGTGCGAAGAATGCTGGGCGGAGGGTAATGTGGCCGCATTTCCCGCCTACGACGCGACCCAGCTCTATGAACTGGAAGTGCAGGCCGATGCGATCCTCGACACTTTCTCGGGACTTGGCTACGCGCGGCGGGAGCCGTCGATTCTTCAGCCGGCCGACATCTTCCTCGACCGTTCGGGCGAGGAAATCCGCCGGCGGACATTCGAGCTGACCGACCCTTCCGGCCGTGAGCTTTGCCTGCGGCCCGATCTCACCATCCCGATCTGCCGCATGCAGATCGAGAGCGGCGCGCCGTATCCCGCGCGGCTCTGCTACAACGGGCTCGCGTTCCGCCATCAGCCGCTGGAGCCGCATCGCCCGACCCAGTTCTATCAGGCCGGTGCCGAACTGCTCGGGCTCGAAGACCGCGCCGCCGCCGATGTCGAGATCATGCGGCTCACCGTCGACGCCCTGCGCGCCGCGGGGCTTACCGATTTCGACATGAAGATCGGCGATCTCGGCCTCTTCTCCGCGCTGATCGATGCGCTCGATGTGCCGGTCCAATGGCGTGGACGCCTGAAGCGCCACTTCTGGCGCGCGGGCTATTTCGAGGAGTTGCTGCACCGCCTGACCACCGGCGCGACCAACGATTCGCAGGCGCTGCTTGCACATCTGGGTGGCTTGCCACCGGTGGAGGCGCGTGTGGCGGTGGAAGGCCTGCTCGACATGGTGGGCGAGGCGCCGCTCGGCGCGCGCACGCATGAGGAGATCGTGGAGCGGCTGATCGAAAAGGCCGCCGACGCCGCAGCGCTCAGGCTCGATCCGGCGGTAGCCGCGACGATCAACGGGCTGCTTGCCGTGTCCGGGCGGGCACCCGAGGCGTTGACAAAAATCCGTGCGCTGACGAAATCGGCCGGCATGGCGCTCGAAGCACCGCTGGCAGCGATGGAAGCGCGTCTTGCGGCCCTCGAGCCGCTGGGCATCGATCCGGCGCGCGTTGCGTTCGCGGCGCGTTTCGGCCGCAACATGGAATATTACACCGGCTTCGTGTTCGAGTTGTGGGCGCGCGACGCCGAAGGGCCGGTGCAGGTTGCCGGTGGCGGACGCTATGATGGATTGCTCGAGGCGCTCGGCGCGGAACACGCCATCCCGGCGATCGGTTGCGCCATCCGGACCGAACGCGTTCTGGCGGCGCGAAAAGCGCACGGGGGCGCGTGACATGGCGCTGACGCTCGCAATCCCGTCGAAAGGCCGCTTGCAGGAACAGGCGGCGGCTTATTTCGCCGATGCCGGGCTTGTGCTCAAACAGGCAAGCGGCGCGCGCGGGTATCGCGCGACGCTGTCCGGCCAACCCGGCATCGATGTGATGTTGCTCTCGGCCTCGGAGATCGCCGCCGCGTTGCTTGCCGGCGACGTTCATTTCGGCATCACCGGCGAAGACCTGCTGCGGGAGACAGCGCCGGAGCTGGAATCCCGCATCGCGCTGATCCATCCGTTGGGCTTCGGCTTCGCCAATGTCGTCGTCGCCGTGCCGCAGGCCTGGATCGACGTTACGACCATGGCCGACCTCGACGACGTCTGCGCCGCCTTCGCGCACCGTCACCGCCGGCGGCTGCGGATCGCCACCAAATATGTGCATCTGACGCGCGCGTTCTTCGCCCATGCCGGAATCTCGGACTACCGCATCGTGGAAAGTGCCGGCGCAACCGAAGGTGCACCGACCGCCGGTACCGCCGAAGCCATCGTCGACATCACCACCACCGGCGCCACGCTCGCGGCAAATGGGCTGAAAACTCTCGAAGACGGCACGATTCTCGAAAGCCAGGCGCAGCTTGCCGCCAGTCTGACAGCCGATTGGGGCGCGGAAGAACGCGCCATCGCGCAGGCACTCCTCTCACGGATCAGTGCGCGCGAGCGCGCGAAAGCCAGCCAGGTCCTGCGCGTGCATCTGGGAAGCGACGCGGAGCAGGTCGTTGCAGCGCTGGGCAAGGTGGATGTGTCGCTGCTGTCGCGGCCCGCTGCGCTCGCAGGCGAATATGCACTTCTGTGTCCGCGCGCGCGTCTGATGGAGGCGATGTCCGTCCTGCGTGCGCACGGCGACGCGGGGGCGACCGTCCACAACGCCGACTACATCTTTGACGACGGCGATCCGCTGACTGCGAAGCTCGACGCGGCGCTTGCTACTGCGGAGACACCGGCCCGGCCTTGATGTCGGGATCGTTCAGGTGCTCCTTCTTCCACACCATCATCATGTGGATGCGGTTGCGGCCCGAAGGGTGATCGTAGAACACGAATTCCTCGAGCGCTCCGGGCTCTAGCTTACGGTATTCGCTCAAGTGCAGCGCTGCGTCGGCGAACCCGTCCGGTTGGCGCGCGGCATTGACGCCGAAAATGTCCGCCTGCACTTCCTGCGTTCGCGTAATCGTGTTGGTAATGGGCGTCGCGATGAGGAAGAAGAAGGTCGCCAGCCCCATCAGCACGGGAAGGCCAGCCGGGTCGTCTACTGAACGTACGTCCCAGACACCGCCGAAGAGATCGGTCAGAAATCCAAAACCCCATGCGACGAAGGCAAAACCCGCCAGGAACACGAGGCCGAACATCATGATGCCGGTCGTGACATGGCTTAGAACATAGTGGCCCATCTCGTGGCCGAGGACCGCCAGAATCTCGCGCTCGCTCCCCCGATTGAGCAAATTGTCGTTCATCGATATCCGCGTCGTTCCGAACAGGCCGGACACATTCGCCGACATGCGTTTGGTCTGCTTCGACGCATCGAACTCATAGACGTTGTCGACAGGTATGCCTTCCGAGCGGGCAAGCGAGAGGATGCTCTGCTTGAGTTCGCCTTCGCGCAGCGGCTTGTAGTGGTTGACAAGCGGTGCGATGTAGACCGGCGCGATCGTGATGCCGATGATGAAGAATACGATCGTGATGGCAGCCCCCCAAATCCACCAGTAGCGTTTGCTGCCGCGGATCGCCGCATACACGAGCGTCGCCACTATCGTGAAACCCACAAAATCCACGATGAAGAGAGTGGCGAAATCGCCGAACCATTGCAGGAAGTTTTGGTTCTGCAAGCCATATTGATGCTCGCGGAAGAATTCCTCATAGATTGTTATTGGCAGCGTGAGCACAGTGGTGATCACGACGTAGAGCATCGCATAGATCGGGACCTGCCAGAATCGCGAGCGCGTGATGCTCTGCGCGAAGTTTCGCATTCCGGCGGAGAAGCGGGGGAACAGCAGAATGGCGGAAACCGCGATGGCGTAGAGCGCGTCCCAGAGGATGAGCCAGTAGCCGCCTTCGAAATAGGAATCCGATTTCGCCCGCGCCTCGCCGCTGACGCGCGCAAGATAGGCGTTCGTCGCCTTCTCCACATCGAAGGTGGGGGCAGGCGCCGGGTTCATGGATGGCAGGGTATGGACATCGACCGTTGTTGTCGGCGCTGCCGCTGGACCGGCTGCTGCGTTTGCTGATGCGGTAAATAAGAACGAACCCGCCAGAACCAGCAAGGCAACACAAATCGCACACAGATGTTTGGCCATCTGGTCCTCCCCTCGTTGGCCAACCTTAACAGATGGTAGCTTGCTTTTGCCATGCCGGACGGGTCTTTTAATGGCCATGCGTTTCACACATGTCCTGTTGCCAATAACCCTGCTTCTGGTTGCAGGCGCTGCTGCGGCCGATTCCGCAAACGATCGCTATCAGCAGTGCGTGGGAATGATGAAGACGGACCCCCAGGGCGCTTATTACCAGGCGCTGGCGTGGCACAGTCAGGGGGGCGGATCGGGCGCGGAGCATTGCGGTGCCCTGGCGCTGGTACAACTTGGCCGCTACACCGAAGCCGCGCCGAAGCTGGACGCGATCGCGCAGCAGGCCGGCGTTCAGCCGTCGGAGCGCGCGCAGATCTACGATCAGGCCGGTAACAGCTGGCTGCTGGCCGAGGATGCGAGACGGGCGGAAGCCTCCTTTTCCAATGCGCTGACCTTTGCCGCCAACGATGTCGACGTTCATGCCGATCGCGCGCGGGCACGGGCAATGCTGAAGGACTGGAATGGCGCGGACGCCGATCTGAGCGCGGCGCTCGCGCGCGATGCTGACCGCAGCGATCTTCTGGTATTGCGTGCCAGTGCGCGCCATGCCGCCGGCCACAAGCAGGAAGCTCGCGCCGATATCGAGAAGGCTCTCAGCATCTTTCCAGGCTATGGCGATGCACTGGTCGAGCGCGGCGCTATGAAATTCGAGGACGGCGACGCCAAAGGCGCGCGCGTCGACTGGCAGCAGGTGGTGAAGGCCGCGCCGCGTTCGCGTGCCGCGGCGCTGGCGAACGAATACCTCAGCGAAACCGACGATTCATCAGGCAAACGCTAGGTTCCATTCTTCTCTGACCTCGGCATCGCTTTCTAGAGGCAGGCGCACTTGTGCAAGCTGTTTGAAACGCCAGCCATCTAGCAGCCGCCATAGCGCCCACACCGCCATGGCGCGTACCAAGGGCGAGGGGTCGTCCAACAGCGTTTCGGCAACGGCCGCCAGTTCGGCGTTACCGGAATTGCCGATCGCGATCAGCACGTTGCGCACGAACCGGTCGCGGCCGACGCGCTTGATCGGTGAACCCCGGAAGACATCGCGGAATTCCGCGTCGTCGAGCCGGGCCAGGTCGGCGAGTTTCGGCTGACGCAGTTCCGCGCGCGCTTGAAAGCCGGCTTCGTGCGCCGTTTTCGCGAATTTGTTCCATGGGCATACGGCGAGGCAATCGTCGCAGCCATAGATGCGGTTTGCGATCGGCCCGCGGAATTCGCGCGGAATATGGCCTTTGTGTTCGATGGTCAGATAGGAGATGCAGCGCCTGGCATCGAGCTGATAGGGCGCCGGAAACGCCTGTGTGGGACAGATGTCGAGGCAGGCATGGCATTCGCCGCAACGATCGGCGTGCGCTGCATCCGGTTCGATCTCCAAAGTCGTAAACACGGATCCCAGAAACAGCCACGACCCGAATTCACGGCTGACGAGGTTGGTGTGCTTGCCCTGCCAGCCGACGCCAGCCTGCTGTGCCAGCGGCTTTTCGAGCACCGGCGCGGTGTCGATGAAAACCTTGACCCCGGCATCGAACGTCTCGGCGATGTGCGATGCCAGCCGCTTGAGTCTGGCTTTCAGGATATCGTGATAGTCGGAGCCCTGCGCGTAGACTGAGATCGCGCCGGTTTCTGTGCGTGATAGTGCGTCCAGCGGATCGTGATCCGGTCCGTAATTGGCGCCGAGCACGATGATGCTCTTTGCTTCCGGCCAGAGTGTCTGAGGATCGGCGCGGCGATCGGCGTTGCGCGCCATCCATTCCATCGAACCGTGCCGGCCTTCGCCCAGAAAGGTGCCAAGGCGCGTAGCCGATCCCTCCGGTGCCACGGCGCGGGTGAAACGCACGACGTCGAAACCTTCGGTGAGGGCGCGTGCGCGGATCGCCTCGCGGGGATCAGAAATCGAGCTCGGCATAGTGCATGACCGGAGGCTGACCGGGCAGGCGGTCCGCGAGCAGAGAACGGAAGGACGGCCGCGATTTCATGCGGATATACCATTCGTTCACGGTGGGAAATTCGGTCCAGGGGACTTCGCCGAAATAATCGAGCGCCGACAGATGCGCCGCGACTGCGAGATCGGACAGGTAACAGCCGCGCGTCACCAGATTGCCATTTCGCTCCGCTGCCTTTCCGATGACCGCCAGTGCTGCTGCAAGCGCTTCGCGGCCCTGCCGGATCACGTTCATGTCGGGCGCGCCGCGCGCGGGTGCGCCGGTGAAACGCTGTGCAGCTTTCTCGTAGAGGATTTTCCGCGTCGCCCGCTCGCTAAGAGACCCCATGGCCCAGTCCAGCCAGCGCATGACTTCGGCGCGGTCGGCAGCGTCCTCCGGTACGAGCGCATGCTCGGGGTAGAAGCCCTCCAGATGATCGATGACCGCCCACAACCCGGTGTGATGCGAGCCGTCCAGATCGATGAAGACGGGCAGGTGATCCTGCGGATCCTCCGCGGATGCGGGATCGAATGCCAGGCGCTTTTCGCCAAGCATGAGTCGTGCGAGCCGTGAGGGGGGTGACAAGGAAAGGTGGATCAGGCGGCGCATGACGCAACTCTGGTGTGTGCCCCCACGGTTCTAGCATCTTGCTTTCGCCGGAGCGATTGTCTGTGACACTTTTCTTTCATTTCGGCGCACACCGACATTTGCAGAGTACCGTGCGTTGTGCGACCGGCAGAAAAGCCTCTATGTTTCGCGCGTTCTCGCGCGAGGGGAGTTTGTATGAGGGCCGTTTTCGTCAGCGTCATTGCTTGCGCGTGTTTGGCCACCTCCGCGTTGGCGCAGACGGCTCCGGCCTGGCGTGGCTATGCCGGTAACGCCCAGCACACGGCACCGGCGCCTGCCAAGGCACAAAAGCCCAAAACCGTGCACTGGAAAACGCCGGTCGATCTGGCGCCGCAAAACCAGCAGGGGTTCCTCCTCATCCATTACGCCTCGCCGATGATCACGGCGTCGAACACCGTAATTCTGCCGGTCAAGACCGGTCCCACCAACGGCTTCATGATCGAGGCACGCTCGGGCGCCAAGGGAAAGCGGGTGTGGAAAGCGACGACCGATTTCATCTTCGCGCCGCATGACTGGACGCCGAGCTTCCCGGCGCATCTGACGGCGCAGAACCGCTTCTACTACGCGGGCGCCGGCGGCACGGTCTATTATCGCGACACGCCCGATTTGAAGACTGGGGCAACGGGACAGATCGCGTTCTATGGGAACGCGAACTACCAGGCGAACAAGACCCTCTACAATCAGCATGTGATGATCGATACGCCGATCACGGCGGACGAGGCGGGCAATATCTATTTCGGGTTCACCGCGACCGGATCGACGCCTCAGGGCCTCAAGAACGGCATCGCGCGTATTGGTGCGGACGGTACCGGCACCTGGATTTCGGCGGCACAAGCGGCCGGCGACAACAGCATCTCGGAAGTCGCGCAGAACTGCGCACCGGCGATCTCCGCGGACCAGTCGACGATCTATATCGGCGTCAGCGACGGCTTCGACGGGTATTTGCTCGGCCTCGATGCCGCGACGCTTGCGCCGAAATACAAGACCACGCTCAGCGACCCCGTCTCGCACAGGAATGCGGGCGTGTTCGACGATTCATCCGCTTCGCCGACGGTCGGGCCCGACGGCGACGTCTATTACGGGGTTATCGCGGACGTCGACCACAACAGCCGTGGCTGGCTGCTGCATTTCTCGGGCGATCTCGCGACCCAGAAGACGCCGGGCTCCTTCGGCTGGGACGATACGGCCTCTATCGTGCCCGCTTCCGCGGTCCCCTCTTACACCGGATCGTCGAGCTATTTATTGATGACGAAGTACAACAACTATTACGGCGCCAGTCCGAGCGGCGACGGTCACAACGAGATCGCCATCATCGATCCGAACGCCACGCAGAAGGACCGCTTCAGCTCGGCAACCGTCATGAAGGAAATCATGACGCGCGTGAATCCAAGTCAATTCCCGGGCCGGCCCGCGGGCGTGGTGTATGAGTGGTGCATCAACTCGGCCGTCGTCGACGTCAAAGGCCATGCCGTGATCGCCAACGCCGAAGATGGCTACACCTATCGCTGGGATCTTGCGAAGGACACGCTCACGCGGGTCAACCTCAATCCGCCGATCGGCGAAGCCTACACGCCGACCGTCGTCGGTCCCGATGGCAGCGTCTACGCCATCAACAACGCGACGCTCTATTCACTCGGCAAATAAGGCTTAGAATTTCTGTCCGAATTTGATGCTGATCAGCCGGGGTCTGATCGGCACGACATAGACCTGCGCCTGGCAGATTTCGGTGGAACATTCGGTATAGCGGTCGTTCTGGCCGTGCGCGTCGAAAGCGTTTTCGATCGCCAGTTCGAGCGTCCAGTTGCGCACTTCGATACCGGCTGAAATATCGAAAGTGACATAGTCCGGCAGCTTCCCGAGCACCGCGCGGTCCGAGGCGATGAGCGCCGGCCAGGAACTGCCCTGATAGACCAGCGCACCCTGCACGTGCGCATTCGCGCCCCACAGCTTGAATTCGTCGCGCGCGATGGCGTTTGCCTTGAATCGCGGCGTGATGGGAAGCTGCGTTCCTTTCGCCGCGTCTGGCGTTTCGCCGGGTTTGCAGGGCGTGAAATCCAGACAATAGTCCCGCGTCAGTTCAGGATCGGTATAGGTCCCGGATGCGGACAGAGTGAGGCCGTCGCGGATGAGCCAGTCGACGTTGCTCTCGACACCCAAAACACGCGCCTTGCCCGCGTTGAAAATCGCGGTCAGGCCGTTCGAGCCCGGCGTGATGGTCGAGAACTGGATGCCGTCCCAATTCTCCCAGAACAATGCGCCGTTGAAGCGCAGGCCGCCGTTGAACCAGCTTGTTTTCCATCCCAGCTCGTAGTTGGTCAGGAAGTCGGAGTGGTAGGGCGCCAACGTGCCCAGGCGATTGATGCCGCCGGGGCGGAAGCCCGTCGACCACGTGGCGTACAGCATCTTGTCGTCGTCGACATGCCATGTCGCGTTGAGCTTGTGGGTGTAGCCCTTTTCGTAGACATGCTTGTCGAGGTCGGTGCAGGGTGCGTGGCCGACGATCTTGTCGGGGAAGCAGATGTATTCGCCTTTGGTGTGCGAATAGTTGGCGTTGTAGCCGAAGAACCCGAGCAGCGAGTTGTCGGCGATATAGCCGCGCGCACCGGCGGTTAAGGTGAGTTGTGGCAGGACGTCGTAGGAAATCTCGGTGAAGGCCGCGTAGTCGCGGTCCACGCGTTCCTGCTCGGTCAGCCAGATCGTGTTCGGCCAGCCGGTGACCGAAAAGTCGCTCTCGAGCCCCTGGATCACATAGCGCTGCTCTATGAAATGACCCTGCCGCTCGTAGAAGAGGCCCGCTACGAAGCGCAGGCGGTCCTCGGCAGGCGAGGCTACGCGGATCTCGTGGCTCATCTTGGTGAAGTGATCTCGGCTCCAGATCGCCTGCGATGGATCGATGGTTTCGCCGGTGTCCTTGTGGAAGACATAGTAGGAATTGACGTATGACGCGTCGTAGTACGCCTTGTCGTAGAAGAAAGAATAGTCCGAATAGTCCGACTTTGCTGTGATCATGCGGTCCATATAGGCGCCGGCATAGGTGAGATCGAGATTGGCGATCTTACCCTCGATCGTCAGCGCCGCCTGGTACCAGCGGTCGTTCGAGTATTCCGGAAGGAAGTGCGTGATCTTCAGGAAGCCGACGCCAGGGTCGTATGCGAACACGCCCCCGGTGCGCGTCTCCTGGCCCATCAGGGTTGGCGTGATCGTCCAGTTGCCGTTCAAATCAATCTGGAGCGCTGTGCGCGCGCCGTAGGTGTCGACGCTGTTGTAGTCGTTCCTGGTGTGGCCGGCATTGCTGATCGTGATCGGGCCGCCGCCCATGCTCTCGCTGTCGCGGGTCGCATTCGGATAGGTCCGCACGCCGTTGACGATGCCGGCACCCTTGTTCGTCCCGGCGATGTTGTCGATATAGCCGCCATCGTGCTCATCCCAGCCGACGAGGCGGATCGCGATGTTGTCGGCAAGCGGAATGTTGACGTAACCCTCCGCAACGCCGCCGATATCGCCGTGCGAAACCGTGTTGAAGCCGACATTGTAGGCGGCCGAGAACCCGCTCGTATCGGGCTTGTTTGTGATGATACGGATAGTGCCGGACTGCGAGCTCGCGCCGTAGAGCGTGCCTTGCGGGCCCGCGAGCGATTCAACACGCGCGATATCGTAGACATGGATGTCGAGCGCGCCGCCGATCGTCGTGATCGGCTGTTCGTCGAGATAAATGCCGACGCTGGGCAGAGGGCCGGAGTGGTTGCCATTTTCTCCGCTCGCCACCCCGCGCATATAGACTTCGGCGAATCCGGGGCCATCGGTGGTATAGGAGACGCTCGGCAGATATTTCGCATAGTCGTCAAAGCTTGCGACGTGGAGTTGATCGAGCTTTTCGGTGGTGAACGCCGTGATGCTGAGCGCGGTCTTCTGGATATCCTCCGAACGCTTTTCCGCCGTCACCACAACGGTTTCGAGGCCGTTCTCCTGTGCGTTCGCAACCGATGCGGCCGTCAACGCCGTTGACGCGAGCAACGCCGGCAGCAGCCGTGGACGGGTTCGTGGCATTCGTTGGCGCGTCAGAAGCTCTGTGAGAAGTGCAACGAGATCGTCCTCGGGCGATTGGGGATGATGTAGGTCTCGGGCCCGCAGACCGTCGCCGTGCATTCGCTGTAGCGGTAGAGCTGCGCACGCTCATCGAACGCATTGTCGAGCGTCAGCTCCGCCTGCCAATTGTCCTTGCCGAAACCGGCCGCGAAATTGGCGACCGCGTATGACGGCATCATGCCGAGGATTCCCCGCTCCACCGTGCGTAGATCGGCCCAGGCGCTGGTCTGGTAATTGAGCGTGCCCTGAACGTGCGCCTTGAACTCGTCGATATCGAAGTCATAGCGCGCTTGGGCATTGCCTTTGAATTCCGGTGTAATCGGAAGCACTTGTCCGTTGGGCGCCGCAAAGGGGGCCGCCGACGGGCATGGAGTGTTGATCGGGTCCTTGCAATAGCCCGCTGTCAGATGCGCATCCGTGTAGGTGCCGGAGCCTGTGATCGTCAGATGGTCGGTCGCGCGCCAGTTGAGCGTGGCTTCCGCGCCCTTGATCTGCGCGCTGCCGATGTTCGCAATCACGGTCAGCGAATTGGGGCCGAGGTACGAGAACTGGAAGTCCTTCCAGTTCTCGAGGAACACCGCACCGTTGAACTGCAGCGAATTGTCGAGCCACGAGGTCTTCCAGCCGACTTCATAGTTGGTCAGGTAGTCGGGCCTGTAGGGCTGTGATGTCACGTCTGCGTTGCGGTTCACGCCGCCCGGCCTAAAACCGTTCGACCAGGTGAAGTAGACCATTTTGTCGTCGTCGACACGCCAGTTCAGGTTCAGCTTGTGGGTGAACCCGTTCTGGTTCGTGATCTTGTTCAGATCGGTACAGGGGCCATTGCCGATGATCGGATAGGGCAGGAAGCACAGGCTCATGCCCGAACCGAAGCCGGACAGGTCCTGAAAGCCCTGGCTGAATCCGAAAAAGCCCTTCAACGAGTTGTTCGACCCGAACGCGCGTCCGCCCAGCGTCAGGGTCACCGCCGGCGTGATATCCCAGGACGCTTCGCCGAACGCGGCATAGTCGACGTCGACGCGGTCTTCCTGCGTCAGCCACAGCGTATTGGGCCAGCCCGGGATCGACAGCGAGTCGGCGAAATCCTGCACTTCGTAGCGCTGTTCGATGCGGTGGAACTGGCGCTGGTAGAAGAGGCCGGCGACGAACCGCAGGCGATCTTCCGCAGGCGAGGCGAACCTGAGTTCGTGGCTCATCTTGGTGAAATGATCCTTGCCGACGATGAGCTGCGAAGGGTTGATGTAGTTGCCTGCGTTGTTGGTGAAATACTGGCCGTAATAGGAATCGTAGAAGTAGGAATA
>Ga0157369_10006598_pt1 | contig 13420 bp, 28 predicted proteins | sample C25metaG_FD_113461 | JGI IMG/M metagenome (GOLD analysis project Ga0157369, IMG submission 113461) | Corn rhizosphere microbial communities from Kellogg Biological Station, Michigan, USA - C2-5 metaG | ecosystem: Host-associated > Plants > Roots > Rhizosphere > Soil | place: USA: Michigan...
ATGGCCTGTGAAGCGGTGTGGATGGTGGTGAGCATGAGCGGTCTTTCCCCAGTGAATGACCCGTCAGATAGCCGGGCAGGATTAGGATAAGGCCAGTTCCCCAAAGTTCCTTAATCGGCATACGTCCCGCAACATTGTCGGTGGGTCCGTTTAGGGTTGGAAGACCCCAGCTATGCCCCTGCTTTTGTTACGCAAACGGTATGCAAGTTCCCCTATAAGTTCCTCATTTGTCAGTAGCCCGGCGCGTGAGACTGGACGCAATTTATCTTCTTCTTCGGCGGATAGGTCGGCCCATGAGGCTTCGGTTGCGCCTTCTCTCATGTAGTCCAGGGTGACGTTCTGGGAGGGGATGATTTCGTGGTGGTCAAGGACTTCGCGGATGGAGCCTTGACGCCAATTGAGAGCTTTCTCCACCTTGTTAAGTGTGGTGTCCCACGGGGCGCGTTCGCCTTTTTCGAGGGTCCGCAACGTCTTCAGATCCACCTCCGCATGTTTGGCGAAGGGTTGCTGTGCGTAGTCCATGGCGAGGCGCCCGTCTTTGACGAGTTGGCCGATGGTTTTGAGTGCTTCTTGGTATTCCACTAGCTAAGAATCGAGCATGTTTGATTTGTAAACAAGTGGAGGTTCTGGGGTAACTCTTGCCAAAATTCGGCGGGGTGTTGGGTGTTCGAAAGTATGTTCGAAAATTACACCCATGGCATTAGGGAAGTCTTTCGGCGTTGTTCCCGTGTCGCTCTTGCATAGTTCCACAATCTTCCCTAAAGTTACATACATGACTACAGCGAAACGCCGGGGCCCCCGCCCCCGCCACAACGACCCCGACCCTGCGACCACTGGCGAGAACCTCCGCGCCGTCCGACTGTCCCGCGGCATCACCCAGGCCGAACTGGCAACGGCCCTTGGCTTCACCTCCCACGTGGGGGTGACGCACATCGAGACCGGCTACCGGGGCATGACGGACAAGCGCCTGAATGAGGCCGCCGCCTACCTTGGTGTGGCTCCGTCCGTGATCCGCGCCCCGAAGGTCACCCGATGAGGTACGAATTCGATACCTGCCGGTTCTGGAAGCGTGTTGAGAAGACCGAAACCTGCTGGTTGTGGACTGGGACCCGGAATAGTGCCGGCTACGGCCAGCTAACCGGGAAGCTGAGCGCCCGCCGCTGTTACCTCCGGGCGCACCGCGTCTCCTTCGAAATCGTGAACGGCCCGATTCCGGACGGCATGCTGGTCGATCACATTTGCCAAGTCCGGTCTTGCGTACGGCCAGACCACCTCCGGTTAGCGACAGCTAAACAGAACCAAGAACACCGAGTGGGTGCGCAGAGCAATAGCAGCACGGGGGTGCGAGGAGTTTCTTGGCACCAGAAGGCAGGGAAGTGGGAGGCGCAGGTAACCCACCACCAGAAAAAGAAGTACCTCGGACTGTTTACGTCCATCGAGGAGGCCACGGAAGCGGTCACAGCCTACCGGAATGAAGTCTTCACTCGGAATGACAGGGACAGGAGTGCAGCATGACGCAGGCATTTGTTCTGACCGACTTGGACTGGGAAGCGGATGCCAGAGCGGCCCTCCTGAAAGTAGCTGCGGAAGGTAAACCCTTTGATGCATTCGACCTCACCCAGCGGGCGGACCTCCGGGAACCGCCGAATTCCTCCATGTGGGGTGCCCTGTTCCGTGAGGCTGCGAAGGATGGGGTGATCCGGTGGGTGGGTGCGCGGAAGTCGCGCCGGCCGCAGCGCCGGGGCTCTCTCGTGAGCGTGTGGAGGGCAGCAGCATGACCACCGAATGGGCCGTGAAGTGGGAGCCCCTAGGTCCGCTCCCAGGCGATATCCGCCCGAAAGAATCCCGGCAGGCAGCCGAAGACGCTCTCAAATCATCCATGTTCCCCGGCACCCTTGTGTGCCGCGAAGTCTCCGAATGGAGTGAAGCAAAGTGAAGCCGATCAAGGTGTACCAGTGCAAGCAGGACTGCTGCGTGGTCCGTGTCCCGTCCCGCAGGTTCTGGTACGTGAGGACGCCGCAGGGCCGCGAGACGTTCAGCAGCTACCGTGACGCGGCCTACTTCGCCGGGTACGCTGCCGCGGCCCTCCCCCAGGAGGTGACGGCATGAACACCCCGTACCGCGTAGGCGACAGGTGGCGGTGCTTCGAGGTCATCCGGGAAGACAAAGGCTGGGGTGGGCCCCACGGACAGACTCGAAAGCCCACCGTGTGGCGGTGCGTTGACTGCGGCTTCACCATCCCGGCAGAACTCACTGGTTGGGGCCGGACCAGGATGGCCGACCACCACGAATGCGGCCACTCCCCCTGTCCCGCATGTGGGCAGAAGCTCCTGCGCCGCAAGGATGGGACGCCCCGCCAGCACGCGCACAACCGGTGCCCCGGCAAAACCCCGGGCCACAAGATCGAACGTGAGTACGTGAAGAACATGACCGAAAGGGAACTGGCATGACCGCGCTGACCGGGGATGCCCGGGTGAAGGACGTGGCCGACTACCTCTCCATGCACCCGGAGACGGTCCGGACCATGGCACGTAGCGGGGATTTCCCGAACGCGTACAAGACGAACGGGCGGACGTCGCCTATCCGGATCCCGTGGGCTGATGTTCAGGCGTGGCGGGCCAAGCAGCCAAGGGCCAACCGATGAAGCCGTACTACGAGGACGAGCATGTTGCCCTGTACCACGGAACGGCTGCCGATGTCCTGCCGGAGGTCGGCTTCGCTGATCTCATAGTCACCGATCCGCCATACGGCGAGACTGCCCTCGAGTGGGACATCTGGCCGGACGAATGGCCAGGGATGATGTCGAACTACACCAACTCCATGTGGTGCTTTGGCTCGATGCGGATGTTCCTTGAACATGGCAACGAATTCAGGGATTGGAAGCTGTCACAGGACATCGTTTGGGAAAAGCACAACGGCAGCGGCTTTGCATCGGATCGGTTCAAGCGGGTTCATGAGAACGCACTCCACTGGTATCGCGGTGAGTGGTCAGCCATCCACCACGAGACGCCGCGCATTCCCGGAGGAAGCGGATCCAAGTCTGTCCGGAGACGCGGCAAGACGGACCACACGGGAAAGATTAGCGACGTTGGGTACGTCGATGACGGCCTGCGGCTGATGCGGTCCGTGCTGCCCGTCAGATCGATGCATGGTCAAGCGATCCACCCCACGGAAAAACCGGTCGGGGTACTCGAACCACTGATCGATTACGGGTGCCCTCGAGGCGGATTGGTCCTGGATCCGTTCGCGGGGTCAGGTTCCACGCTGGTAGCCGCCCGGAATCTTGGCTGCCGTGCAATCGGGATCGAAATGCGCGAGGCGCAGTGCGAGGCAACTGCAAAGCGACTGGCACAACAGACGCTGGACATCTTCGGGGTGGCGTGATGGACCTGTTCCCTGCTGTGCGGCAGGCGATAAATGACGCGGAAGGCGCCGCCCACTCCCCCGATGAACTCCTGGACGTCCAAGCCCGTGCGGCTGTGGAGGCTGTGCAGCGGTCGGGGTGGGTGGAGCAGGCGGGCTGGGAGTACGCGGCCCGGTCGGGGGACGTGACGCTGTCCTGCGGCTTCCACACGCATGCGGGGGCGGTGCGGGACGCGGAGGATCAGGGCCTTACGGGGTTTGTGATTGAGCGCCGGCCGATCGGTGTTTGGGAAGTTTCCGAAGATTCTTCCCCGAATAACCCCGTCTGACTAGTAACTTTCGGGAACAACTGGTAAGTTTATTCCCATCAGCAAAGGAGTCCGGCAGCGCGAACTACCGGACCCCGAACCACCGCTAACCAGACAAAGGAACTAGCAATGGATCACCTCGATTTTACCCACAGCTACCTGTTCGACAAGGACCTAGCCGCGAACATCGTCCACGCCGAAGCGAAACGCTTCCACGCCGAACTCCCCATCACCGGGTACAGCGAAGCCGAACTGCAGGACCTCGGACGCAAACTCTCCTGGATCCTCGCCAAGGACATCAACCCCGCCGACCTGGACACCATCGTCATGTACGTGGGTGAACTAGCCAGCATCGACGCCGGCACCCACGAGGAACTGGACCTGAACCGGTCCGGGACGATCGACAACCGTACCGAACTCCGCGACCGGATCACGGCCCTCCTGTTCGAGGAGATCACGTTCATGGTCGTGGGCGTCCGTACCCGGTGGGAGTTGGCAGCATGAGCCGCCGTATCCGCCTGACACGCCGCGGGGAACTGGTCTTCGGTTCCCTCGCCGGGGCCGTCTACGTCTTCACCATCGTCCTCTGCTTCGCCGTCCTTGGCGACTTCCTGGGGATCTGACCGTGGGCTGCTACTGCCGGGGCGCCGGGATATGCGCGAACTGCGGAGAACACACCTGTACCGACTGCACCTGTGACGATATCGACCAGAAGAAGGACTCATGAGCTGGGAACCACAAGACGACGCACCCTATGGGGAGTGGATCGTTTATGACGAGATCGGCGCCGTGATCGGCTCCTACGGCCAGGACGAGTACCGGGCCAAAGAGGTTGCCCGCTCCTGCGGCGGCCGGGACCTCGGCATCACAGCCACTTACGTGGAGATGAACCGATGACCACCAAGACGGTGACTAAGGGCCTGGTCTTCCATGAGGAGGGCCACAAGTACACGCTGGACGGGAAGCGCACCACCTCCGTCACCACCATCCTCTCCGGAGGTATCCCCAAACCCTTCCTGGTCCCGTGGGCTGCCCGCCGCGCCGCTGAGTACGCGATCGCCAACCCCGGCGCATCCTTGGACGAGATCCGGACCGCCCCGGACCGTGAACGCGACACCGCCGGCATCCGCGGGACCGCCGTCCACGACATAGCCGAACGCATCATCCACGGCCAGCCCGTGGACGTCCCCGAAGAGCTGTACCCCTACGTGGACGGGTATGTGCGGTTCCTGGACGCGTTCCGGGTGGAACCGGTGCTGGTGGAGAAGACGGTCGCGCACCGGGGCATGGGGTACGCGGGCAGGTTCGATGCGATAGTCCGGCTCCCGGGCCTGAATGGGTCGGACCCGGTGATGGTGGACCTGAAGACCTCCAACGGGGTGTACCGGGAGACGAAGGCCCAGTGTGCCGCTTATTCCCTGGCTGACTTCTATGTGGAGAAGGACGCCCCCGCCGTGGAGCTTGCACTCCCCCAGGTGCAGGCGTCCTACGTCGCGCACATCACCCCGCACGGCACCGAACTCCACCCGCTCGCCCGGGACCGGGCCGAACTCCTGGAGCACTTCGAGATCTTCAAGCACGCCCACGCGATCTACCGGTTCGGACTCGCAAAACACAAAGTCCTGGACCCCATCCCCTACCCCGCTATCGAATTTGAAGAGGCCTCCTAATGAGTGTGTACGAAGCAATCAACGCGGTCATGGACGACGTCCGCGCCGTTGGCAAGAACGACCGGAACGAACAGCAGCGGTTCAACTTCCGCGGCATCGATGCCGTGGTCAACGCCCTCTCCCCCGTGATGCGGAAGCACGGGCTGACGGTCCGACCTTCCAATGTGCTGAGCATTGAGCACATCCCGTTCACGGCGAAGTCCGGCGGGGCCGGCGTCTCCTGCCGTGTGGTGATCGAGTACACGTTCACGGACGTAACCGGGGACTCGTGCACGTCCATCGTGGCGGCGGAAGCGAACGACTACGGCGACAAGTCCACACCCAAGGCCATGTCCGTGGCGTTCCGCACCTGCCTGCTGCAGGCGTTCGCGCTGCCGACCACGGAAACGGACCCGGATGCGGAGTCCTACGAGCATGGGGAGAAGCCGCAGGCGACGTCCGGCGGCACCCGGCAGATGACCCGCACGCCCCCGCCCTCTGATGATGTCAAGGCGGCGTGGCAGGCGAAGATCGAGGAACGAAAGACCAAGGCGGAACTGAAGGCTTTGTGGCAGGAAGCCCAGGCTGACGGCGCCCACCCTGCCATCCTCTCGATGATCGCTGACGCCGGCAAGGTCGCAGCATGAGCACCCCAACCACCAACGATGTGATCCTGCAGCTCGCCCAACTCGGGCGGGATCTGGATAACAAACAGAGGGAGATCCGGGACCTTGACGAGGCGGCCGTACGCGCACGGGCCCGTTACGAAGTAACACTCTCCCGGAACTTCCTCAAAGCAGAAGGCCCCATGGACGTCCGTAAGCACCAGGCGATCGTGGACACGGCGGAATTGAAACTGGACGCGGAGATCGCGGACCAGGTGTTGAGGGCGGCGCGGGAAGCAATCCGGGTCCTTCGGGACCGGCTGGATATTGGGCGCTCCCTCAACTCCGCTATCAAGTCTGAGTGGTCGGCGCAGGGTACGGGGCAGGGGCTGGCGGCATGAACGGGTTCAGCAAGGCCCAAAAGATCGCCATCTCCGCCCGCGACCTTGGCTGTGTCATCCACGGAGCTACTGGCTGTTCCGGGGACCTTGTCCACCACCACCGGAAGGGGCGGGGGCATGGCGGAGTGAAGTCCCGGAACCGTGTAGCAAACGGCCTGCTGGTCTGCGCTGCTTGGAATGGGGACGTGGAGTCCGACCCGGTCCTTGCAGGAGAGGCGCGGGCCAAAGGGTGGAAGCTCCGCACAGACCATGAGATCGACACGATGCCCGTATACATTCCCAAGCTTGGCCGGTCCGTCCTGCTGGACGACGCCGGCAACTACCTAGACCTTCAACGAAACATCATCACAATTCAGGAAGCAGCGTAAACATGGCAGGCGAGACGATTCTTACGATCATCGGCAACACGACGGCCCCGGCCGAATTGCGGTTCACTCCATCGGGGAGCGCCGTGGCTACGTTCACAGTGGCGAGTACCCCGCGCACGTTCGACCGGCAGTCGAATGAGTGGAAGGACGGCGACACTCTGTTCCTCAGGTGCAGTGCGTGGCGGGAGATGGCAGAGAACATCGCGGAGACGCTGGACCAGAAGGGTATGCGCGTCGTGGTCCAAGGGCGACTGAAGCAGCGTTCCTATGAGAAGGACGGGCAGACTCGGACGATTGTTGAGTTGGAGGCTGACGAAGTGGCGCCCAGTTTGCGGTATGCGAACGCGAAGGTGAACCGGACCCAGCGCAGCGGCGGCAACGGTGGCGGCCAGGCATCGGGCGGCGATTGGGGCGGCCAACCAGCGGCGGCTGCCTCCAATGCCGGCGGCTGGGGTAACGGACCGGAGTCCGAACCGCCTTTTTGAGATGCAAGCGTGACTGTCCTGTAGGGGCCGGGTGTCTTCGGATGCCCGGCCCTTTTGCGTGCCCGGGAACTCCCTCATCCAAGTAGCCGGCATGGGGAAAAGTGAGTACAAAAGTGGGGCGACACGGGTAGAAAGTTGGTGCGTACTTAGGCGAATTGGGGAACATTCGGGTAAGATGTTACTACCAGCAAACAAAACAAAACGGCCCGCCTGATGCTGTCAACATCGAGACGGGCCAACCATCCACTGGGAGGGAATGGTCTTCTTGAAAAACAATACAACCGTGCCTGAGTCCGGCGCAACAACTAATCCAGACGTTTTACTAAACCTTTTGAGCAGGGTCTCCAAGGCATACGACGCACAGGCTGAACAGCTGGCGGAGTTGGACGCCCTCCGCCGCGAGGTTGGCCGGCTCTCCATCGCCGCCGGCAACACCTACCAGCGCACCGGGGACGCGATGAACCGCGACCGGTCCACCGTCCACATCCTGATCAATGGCAGGGCAGCATGAGCGACAGGATCAAACGTGACTGCCATTGCGAGCGGGCCAATCACTCCCACGGCACCCGCACCGCCTACGTCGTGGACGAGTGCCGCTGCCGCCCCTGCACCGACGCCGCAGCACTCGTGGAGTCCACCCGCCGCCGCATGAAAGCCTACGGTCGCTACGACACCGGCCGGGTAGACGCCCAACCGGTCAGGAAACATATAGCCAAACTCATGGAGTACGGCATTGGCATGAAAAGGATTGCCGCCGCGGCCGGGGTGTCGAACTCCACCCTTGGGAAAGTCATGTACGGCGAACCTTCCCGCGGCGTGCAGCCGCGTGGGCGGGTAGAGAAGCATGTTGCGGACGGCGTCCTCGCTATCCGGCCATCCCTGGATCACCTGGGTAAAACAGTGACCGTGGATTCCACAGGCACCTGCCGGCGCATTCAGGCTTTGGTGACCATCGGGTGGTCCCAGTCCCGCCTTGGTGTCCTGTTGGGTATGGAGCCGGGGAACTTCAACCGGACCATCAAGTCGCCCCGGGTGCGCGCCGAAACAGCCCGTAAGGTCAAGGCACTCTATGACGAGCTGTGGAACCAGCCGCAGTCCGGGGATGACTGGCGTTCCAGGATCTCCGTTTCCCGGTCCAAGAATTACGCGAAGGCGCATGGCTGGCTGCCGCCCCTGGCGTGGGATGACGAGACGATTGACGACCCGGATACTGCCCCGGCCGTGTTCGAGGAAACCCCGCTGGCGCATGGGGAGGAACGTGTCGCTGACATTGAGTTCCTTATCCGTTCGGGCGCAGGGCAGGCGGAGATCCTGTCAAGGCTTGGCTTCAAGAATATGGGGGCGTTGGAGCGGCTCTGCTACCGGTATGACCGTGGCGACGTCGTCCGCACTATGAAGAACCTCCGGTCCCTGGAGGTGGCAGCCTGATGGCGTACAAGTATCGCGGAACGATTCGCGACGTCGAAGAGGAACCCACGCCCACCAGAGCCCCAAGCCAGGGCGTGTTCGACCCGTCCAAGTGCGGGACCTATGCCGGGTACCGGCAACACCAGAAGTATGGGCTGATGCCGGCCTGCCGGCCGTGCAAGGACGCCCAGGCAGCGTACAGCAGGGATTACATCGAACGGCGGGGTGGCCGGACAGCACCGGCTATCCGGGAGTTCCAGCCGGGCGCCTGCGGGACCTATGCGGGTTACGCCAGGCACCTCCGGTCAGAGGTGCCCCCGTGCGAAGCCTGCCACGCAGCGTGGCTGGCGTACCGGCGTGAATGGCGCTCGAGGAAGAGGGCGGCCTGATGGCTACTGACCGGTTGTTCTTCAAGCTGCACAACGGGTTCCCTGAGCACCCGAAGGCCATCGAGCTCTCTGACAAGGCGTTCCGCCAACTCATCGAGGCATGGTGCTACTGCTCGAGGAACCTCAATGATGGGCGCCTCTCAAAGGCCCAGTTTCTCAAGCTTTTTTCAGCAAAATCCCGAAAAGAACTGCTGTCAGTAGGCTTCGTGATGGAGTTCGAAAATGGCTACGAAATGCACGACTATTTGGAGCACCAACAGTCCGCCGAACAGGTCGAAAACCGCAGAAACAAGCGGGCTGCGGCGGGTTCCATGGGCGGCAGGGCGAAAGCAAATGGGTTAGCAAGTGCTAGCTCACATGCTAAGCAAACGGCTAGCAAATCTGTAGCAGATACAGATACAGATACAGATGAAGTACCTAAAGGTACTTCTCTGCCGCGTAGCCGCGGCCAAAGAATCCCTGCTGACTTCACGGTTGCCCCGGCCATGGTGGCGTGGGCCCGGGCGAACTGCCCGAACGTGGACGGGCCGCGGGAGACAACGAAGTTCATCAACTACTACCAGGGCCTGTCCGGGGCCAAGGCGGTGAAGTTGGACTGGGTGGCGACGTGGCGGAACTGGATGTTGAACGCGGCCGAACGCGCACCCCAAGGCAAGCTCACGACGGGTGACAAGATGCGGGACACTGTCGCCCGCGCCCAAGCACTGCAGGACCGGATGAACAACTCAGCCACCCAAACCATTCTTGAGATAGGCGCATGATCATGGACATTGTTGAAACAGGCGTGGTCCTGGCAAAGATCCAGGCTTTCGATAACCGCAACGTGGACGACGCGACGACGATCGCATGGCAGGAAGTCCTCGAGCCGCACACCCTCCAAGATGCGCTCAAAGCGGTCTCTGACTACTTCCGGGTGTCGTCGGCATGGATCATGCCCTCCCACATCGTGGAGCGCGTCCAGGCCATGGAGGAAGCCCGGCAGCACCAGTTCAAGAACGGCTGCCACCTGAACCCTGCCGATGAGGACAAGATCTTCGCCACCGGAGACTCCGGCTCCTGGTCGAAAGCCATGCGGGCACTGAACCGTGCCGCCCGTACCGGGGCGCTCACTCCGGCCGCGTACGAGGCGTACCAGTCTGGTGACCAGCCGCTCGAGGCGTTCCTCAGCCGCAAGGCCATCCAGTGATCCCCCCGCAGGACATTGAGGCCGAACGCTCCGTTCTCGGGGCCATGCTTCTGTCGCGGCATGTGATTCAGGAGATCGCGGAGACGGTCAACGGGGCGGACTTCTACCGGCCGGCCCACGAAACCATTTTCGATGTGATCCTGGGGCTCCACGGCGCCGGGGACCCGGTGGACGCGGTCACGGTCACTGCTGCCCTCTCGAGCGCCGGGGACCTCGAGAGGGCAGGCGGACCCGCCTACCTCCACGATCTGGCGCAGGCGTGCCCGTCACCGTCCGTGGGCGGCTATTACGCGGGCATCGTCGCCGCCCACGGGGCCCGGCGGCGGCTGGTGCAGATCGCGGGCCGGTTGCGGCAGCAGGCGGAGGAAGGCGGGGACCTTGACACGCTGACTGAGGAAGCCCGGGCAGCGATGGAGGGCATCAACACCGGGACCGGCGCGGGGATCCGGGCCGTGGCTGAAACCATTGACGACACCCTGGACTCCCTGGACTCCCCGGTCACGTATGTGGAGACGCCGTGGCAGAACGTGAACCAGTTCATTCAGGGTTGGCGGCCGGGCGCCCTGTACGTGATCGGCGCCCGCCCCTCTGTGGGTAAGACGGTGGCAGGGTTCCAGGCTGCACTGTCGCTGTGCAACCGTGGGCCGGTGGCGTTCACGTCCCTCGAGATGTCGAACACGGAGCTTGAGCTGCGGATGGTGTCGCAGGAGGCGAAGGTGGACATGGGCCGGATCACGCGCCGGCAGTTGACCAACGCGGACTGGGAACGGGTCGCCGGGGCCAGGGCGCGGTGGGGGAAGCTCCCCCTGTTCATTGACCCCTCGCGGGACGCGACGATGGCGCAGGTCGCCCGGCACGCCTGGTCGGTGAAGCGGAAGCACGGGCTCGCCGCGGTGGTTGTGGATTACTTGGGGTTGCTCGAGCACCCGGACTCCCGGAAGTCGGAGTATGAGGTGGTCACGGAGAACGCCAGGAAGTTGAAGCTGCTGGCGCAGGCCCTCGAGGTCCCCGTCATTGCGTTGTCGCAGCTCTCGAGGAAGAACGAGGGCAGGGAGCAGAAGACCCCGCAGTTGTCGGATCTTCGCTCGAGTGGCGCGGTTGAGCAGGACGCGGACGTGGTGATCCTGATGCACAGGGATTTGATGGAGTCCCCGCATGAGGCGGAGTTGATTGTGGCGAAGAACCGGCATGGGGTGACGGGGACGGCGGATATGGATTTCGTGGGGCATCATTCGATGCTGCGGGATCGTGGCCGGCCGCAGGGGTTCTACTCGTGAGCTCGGTCCGGGTCGTGGTGGACGGGACCCCGGCGCCGCAGGGAAGTAAGAAGCATGTGGGCCGGGGCCGGTTGGTGGAGGTGTCGAAGAACCTGCCGGCGTGGCGGGCCGTGGTGGAGGCTGCGGCGAGGGAGGCGGCGGGGCCGGGGTGGGTGCCGTGGGATGGTCCGGTGATGGTGTCGGGGACGGTGGGTATCCTGCGGCCGGGGTCTACGAAGTTCAAGGACTTCCCGGCTGGTGCCCCGGATCTGGACAAGCTGCAGCGGAGTATTGGGGATGCGTTGGAGAAGTCGCGTTTGATCACGAATGATGCCCGGATTGTGCATTGGGATATTCGGAAGGTGTGGGCTGTGGTGCCGGGTGCGGATCTGACGGTTACGGAACTTATGGGGTAATTCTTCCCAAAAGGTGTGTAACTTTGAGGAACAAACTGCTAGACTGGTCCTATCAATGAAGAAGCCGTCCGGGCTGGTTGAGAGCCCGGACGGCCATCACGGAAGGTCTCTCCGATGACAACCAGCGTACACACCCCACTCGACCACGGAGTGCTGTCCGGTATCCGCCGGCACTCCACTCCGACTCAGCGCCGCAAAGAAGCAGCCGCCATGGATCGGTCTATCGACCAGGCAGTGGCGGCTGTAAAGGCCCAGCAGGCAGCCGAAACGGCCGACGCCAAGGCACGCTACGCCGAACGCAGCAAGCCGGTCCCGTTCACCACCGAAAAACTGAAAGCAGCCCGCGCCATTCGGACCAGCGTTGGCTGGCACAAGGTGGTCAAGGTCAACGCCAAGTCCGTCACGGTCGAGACGGGCTATTCCTGGACTGACCGGTACGCCCTCGACAAGGTTCTGGAGGTCCGGGCGTGAGCGCCCCGGTTGTCCCGGGCTTCCGTGTTGAGTGGACCGGACGGGTAGCCGTTTACATCCCTGTGAAGCCGGCCCAGAAGTGAAGGGCTGGTTCAGGGCACTCCGCTGGGAGCGCCGCCGGCCCGCACCCGATCCCCGGCCGAGGATCAGCCCCGAAGACCGCATGGTCGCCGCATGGTGGGGCTACACCCCGGAGCAGTGGGTCGCACTCCCCCACGACGTGCAGACCGAGAAGCGCGACACCGTCACATGGGCCAGGCAGCCATGAGCCTCCCATCGTGCCGAGCGCAGAACCCATCCTGCGGTGCCTGCGGATCCGAAACCCGGTTCGACGGCGACTCATTCCTCTGTGAGGACTGCGGCCTGAACTATCTGGACGGCGAGGACATCACCACCCCGGAGTTCATCGAGGACGTCGAGGCCTGCGGAGTAGCGTGCAGCAACTTCTGGCACGGACCAAAGCATCTCGACCTCACATGCAGCCCCTGCGAGCTGCCCAAAGGGCACACCTCTGACTGCTGGACGGACTGCAAATGACCGCGCATAACCCTGTGGAGGTCACGGGGAACATCATCGTCCACCACCCAACCCAGCAGCAGGGGGACAAGAAATGAAGGCACTAGAACTCACCGTGTACCCGAAGCCGCGATACGCGCTCACCACGTGGCAATACCAAGCGGACCCGTCGAAACGCTTCACGGACGCGGAACTCGCGGCGGAACACTGGCGGGCTAAGTACACCGGGGTGTGGGCTGAGCATAATAGCGGGCTGAACGATGAGCGCCGCGCAATGCTCGCCACCGTCGAACGCTTCGCCACCCTCCCCCACTACGACGATCCGCAGCATGAGTGAGTGCAAGAACTGCGGCCGCGGCGACGGCGCCCATTATGCGTGGTGCACTAACCCCGCATTCGTCAGAGCCGCAACGTTCGACCACAACGCACCCCTCCCACCAGCCCCCAACTACCGGCCCCGCGAATGGGAAACCGAACCGAAGGACAAGCCATGAACTGCACGACTTGCAACGACGAGGGCGTTACCGACTCGAACCCGGACGTCACTGAGCGCGCTCCATGGTCGTTCTGGACCAGCCTCCCGCCAGGATCAGATCTCGC
>Ga0157369_10006600_pt1 | contig 13417 bp, 10 predicted proteins | sample C25metaG_FD_113461 | JGI IMG/M metagenome (GOLD analysis project Ga0157369, IMG submission 113461) | Corn rhizosphere microbial communities from Kellogg Biological Station, Michigan, USA - C2-5 metaG | ecosystem: Host-associated > Plants > Roots > Rhizosphere > Soil | place: USA: Michigan...
ACGACGACGTCACCGGCGTCGACCGCGGCGCGGTATTCCATGCCGGTGCCGACGAGCGGCGCCTCGCTGCGCAGCAACGGCACCGACTGACGCTGCATGTTGGAGCCCATGAGCGCACGGTTGGCGTCGTCGTGCTCCAGGAACGGGATCATCGCGGTCGCGACGGACACCATCTGCCGCGGCGAGACGTCCATGTAGTCGATGTTGGCGGGCTCGACGTAGTCGACCTCGCCGCCCTTCTTGCGGACCAGCACGCGGTTCTCCGCGAACGTGCCGTTGGCGGACAGCGGCGCGTTGGCCTGCGCGATGACGTGGCGGTCTTCCTCGTCAGCCGTCAGGTAGTCGATCTGGTCGGTGACCCGGCCCTTCTCGACCCGCCGGTACGGCGTCTCCACGAAGCCGAACGGGTTGACCCGCGCGAAGCTCGACAGCGAGCCGATCAGGCCGATGTTCGGGCCTTCCGGCGTCTCGATCGGGCACATCCGGCCGTAGTGGCTGGGGTGCACGTCGCGGACCTCGAAGCCCGCGCGCTCACGCGACAGACCGCCCGGGCCGAGCGCCGAGAGCCGGCGCTTGTGGGTCAGACCGGCGAGCGGGTTGGTCTGGTCCATGAACTGCGAGAGCTGCGACGTACCGAAGAACTCCTTGATCGACGCCACGACCGGGCGGATGTTGATCAGGGTCTGCGGGGTGATCGCCTCGACGTCCTGCGTGGTCATGCGCTCGCGGACGACGCGCTCCATCCGGGACAGGCCGATGCGGACCTGGTTCTGGATGAGCTCGCCGACCGTGCGCAGCCGCCGGTTGCCGAAGTGGTCGATGTCGTCGGTCTCGTAGCCGGCGTCGCCGCGGTGCAGGCGTACGACGTAGTCGATCGCGGCGACGATGTCGTCCTCGGTGAGCACGCCGGTGCCGAGCGGGACGTCGGTGCCGAGCTTCTTGTTGACCTTGTAGCGGCCGACCTTCGCGAGGTCGTAGCGCTTCTCGTTGAAGTAGAGGTTGTTGAGCAACGTCTCCGCGGCGTCGCGCGTGGGCGGCTCGCCCGGGCGCAGCTTGCGGTAGATGTCGATCAGCGCCTCGTCCTGCGTGGTCGTGTGGTCCTTGTCGAGGGTCAGCGAGATCGAGTCGAAGTCGGCGAACCGCTCGCGGATCCGCTCGTTGTCCCAGCCGAGCGCGCGCAGCAGCACGGTCACCGGCTGCTTGCGCTTGCGGTCGATGCGCACGCCGACCTGGTCGCGCTTGTCGACCTCGAACTCCAGCCACGCGCCGCGGCCCGGGATGACCTTCGCGCCGTAGACGTCGCGGTCGCTGGTCTTGTCGACCGTGCGCTCGAAGTAGACGCCGGGCGAGCGGACGAGCTGGGAGACGACGACCCGCTCGGTGCCGTTGATGATGAACGTGCCGTTCGGCGTCATCAGCGGGAAGTCACCCATGAAGACCGTCTGGCTCTTGATCTCGCCGGTCTCGTTGTTGGTGAACTCGGCGATCACGAACAGCGGCGCCGAGTAGGTCATGTCCTTGTCCTTGCACTCCTCCACGGAGTGCGGCGGGTCCATGAGCTTCGGCTCGCGGAACTCCAGCGACATGGTGTCGGAGAAGTCCTTGATCGGGCTGATCTCGCTAAGGATCTCCTCGAGGCCGGACATCGTGCCGGGATCGACGGAGGCGCGCCATTCATCGTCGCCGATCAGCCACTTGAACGAGGCCGTTTGCAGAGCCAGGAGGTCGGGGACCTCAAGGGGCTCGGCGATTCTGGCGAAAGAGACGCGACGGGGGGCGAGTGAGGCTTGGGTGGGGCGGGCTGACGACGTGGTGCGCGAGGCGGCCAACTGTGGTCCTTCCGAGTGCTCGCGGCGGCTAGCGGCGCGCACGCCGAACGTCCCGCCTCTCCGCCGTATTCCGGGCTTCGCGCACCGGGGCGGCAGTTAGCGGGAGATTCGAGGGGCAGCGCAAACGAGCAGCCTACCTGATGGCACAGCTGCTGTCGAGAAGGCGGCCAGGCTGACGCCGAGCGGCCGGACCTGTAGGTCGAGTCACTGCTGGCAGAGAGGGTGACAGCGCGACCGCCCCCCGTCAAGGGTGGCTCGCCGATCTGGGGATCTCAGAGCGGGTTCAGGTCGCCGATCAGCCAGCGGCCGTCTCGGCGCACCATCAGGACGTCGATGCGCGAGCGGTCCAGCCGCGGCTGGGCGAGCTGGGAGTTGGTCACGGTCTGCTGCACCAGCACGAGCACGTGGTCGCAGCTCCCGCGGGTGGTCGAGACCAGGCCGGCACCCGTGACGTCCGCGCTCGTGATCGCCTTGTACTTGGCCGCGAGCGGCTTGACGCCCTTGTTCGTCGTATCGACGTACTTCTTCCGGAACGCCGGGGTGAGCAGCCGCTCGGCCGCGGCGAAGTCCTTGTCGAGGTGCCGGTAGTCGTAGGAGAGCACGACCCGCACGCTGCTCGCGGCGGTGGCGACCTCGGCGAGCTGCGCCCCGGTGCCGACCGGCCCGCACGGCGGGTGGTTGCCGGCCAGCTTGACCGTCGTGAGCGTGGTCAGCGCGAGCGCCAGCACCGCGAACAGGACGAGCGAGGCGGCCGCGGCCCGGGCGAGCGCGCCCGCGTGGGCGGCGCGGGGGCCGGCGGGCGGCAGGACCGGCTCCGGTACGGCGGGCTCCGCCGGGGCGGGGACGAAAGGCTCCGGATCCGGTACGACGGGCTGCGCCGGGGGCGGCAGCGGCTCGGGCTCGGGGCGTACGGGCTCCGGCGCGAGCGGCTCGTCGGCGGCGGGCGGCTCCTCCGCAGCCGGCGGCTCGGTCGGCTCGGCGGCAGCGGGCGGCTCGGTCGGCTCCGCGGCAGCCGGCGGCTCGACCGGCTCAGCAGCTGGCGACTCAGCCACCGGCGGCTCGACCGGCTCAGCGACCGGCGGCTCAGCGACCGGCGGCTGCTCGGCGGAGGCCGGCGGCGCGGGCTCGTCGGGCGCGGGGTCGGCCGCCCACCAGTCGCGCGGTCCGGTGCTCACAGCGGCTTCACCGCGCTCGCCAACCAGCGGCCGTGCTGGCGAACGAGGTCGAGCTCGAGGTCGACCGCGCTGCTCTGCCCGTTGGGTGCGGACGTGTTGACCACCGTCCGGTTGAGGGAGATCAGCACCCGCGCGGTCGTCGCGGTCACCGAGACGATCGCCGCCTTCGCGATGGTCGCGGTCGACACCGCCTGCGCCTTCACGATCAGGTCGCGCACGCTCGCGCTCTGCGTCGCGAAGTCCTTGGCGAGCTGACCGACCGATTCGTTCACCACGCGGGTGAAGTCGGCGTCGATGTGCCGGTAGTCGTAGGCGAGGAAGTCGACGGCGATCTGGCGGCCGGCGGCCAGCGCCTCGTTCTGGTGGTCGACCTTGGCGGCGACGGCGGCCCGGTTCGACAGCTGGTGCGTCTGCACCGCCGCGAGGGCCCCTCCGCCCGCGGCGAGTACGGCTGCGGTGACCCCGGCGGCCACCGCGACAGCGCGATCCATCAGCGCATCGTAGGGGCGAGCAGCAACCACTCCCACGAGTTGGACCCGAAGATGGGCGCAAGCGGCCCGTGGTAACCGAGTTGGTAGGACTGCCCGTTCAGCCCGGTCAGCAGTCCGGTCGTCGGGTCGTACGGCAACGCGAACGTCGAGTCGGAGGCGCCGGCCGCGCCACCCCCGGACGTCGAGCCGGTCGAGCCGAAGGTGCCGCCGTGGTTCTGCTCGGCGAGCGTCGGGTGCGAGCTCTTGCCGTAGACCGGACCGGGATACGGGTCGGCGTTGGTGATCTGGTAGTTGTCCGGGCGGGGCACGAAGCGCGAACCGCGGTTGTCGTCGTTGTTCTGCGCCAGGTCCTTGCAGTAGGCGTCGAGGTTCGCCGGGCCGCCCCACTGCGCCGGGCCGTCGTTGCCGCGCAGCTTCGTCGACTCGTAGCCGATGGTGCACGGGTTGGAAGGCTGGTCGTTGGGGTCCCCCGGGTTCTGCTGCACCATGCCGAAGTGCGCCGTACCGTCGCCGGGCGTCACGAAGAAGCCGCCCGCGACCTGCGGCGGGAACAGCTGCAACGTCGCCTTCACGTACGGCAGCCGCACGGCCTGGATCTGGTTGAACGTGATGAGGTTGCCGAGCAGTGTCGGCAGCGCGGCCTGGTTGTCCTTCAGCAGTGCGGTGAGCTGCGCCGAGGCGGTCACACCGTTGTCGAGGACGCCGCGCAGCGCCGGGTCGCTGACCCGGAGCTGGTCGGAGAACGAGCGGAACGACGCGGCCCACGACTTCAGCTCGCCCGCGACCTGGTTCTGCGTGTCGAGCACGGTCCGGCTGTCGTCGATGAGCTTGAGCTGCGCGGGCAGGGTCGCGATCGCGTCCTGGGTCAGCTTGTTGCCGTTGTCGATCAGCGCCTGCAGCGACGGGCCGAGGTTGTCGAAGCCCTTGCCGAGCTCCTCGATGACGGTCGCGAGGTGCGCGCGGTCGACGCTGGTGACGAGCTTGTCGAGATCGACCAGCAACGTCGCGTCATCGAGCGGGACGGTGACCTTGTCGGCGGTGATGACGTCGCCGTTGCGGAGCATCGCGCCATCCGCGGACTGCGGCTCGAGGTCGACGTACTGCTCGCCGACCGCGGAGAGGTTCGCGACCGTCGCGCGCACGTCCTTGGGAATCTTGTGTCCCGGGTCGATGCGCAGCTCGACGTCGACGTGCCCTTGGCGCAGCGTGAGCTTGCCGACCCGGCCGACGTCCACGCCGCGCTCGGTGACCGCGGCGTTGGTGAAGATGCCGCCGGTGTTGGGCGCCTGCATCGTCACCGAGATCGGCTTCGCGCCCCACGGCACGTGCACGCCGACGTAGTTGGCGGCGACGTAGTAAATGCCGAGCAGCGAGATGACGACGAACGCCACCAGCTGGACCTTGACCGTACGGCGGATCACGCGGCACCCCCGTTGCCCGACGGAAGGCCGAGCCCCAGCAACTGCCCGAAGACGTCGCCCGGCAGCGGAATGATCGGCGGGAGCGTCGGCGACGGCACCGGCAGCGTCGGGGTCGGCACCGGGGACGTCGGTGTCGGGGTCGTCGTACCAGGCTTCGGCTTCGTCGACCGGGTGCCGACCGAGCCGGGGATCGCCGAGCAGGTCGGCAGCGGCGTCGGCACGATCATGCAGAACAGCGGGTCTGCGTTGAACGTCAGGTAGAGCCCGTTGTAGTCACCGGGCACCGCGTGCGCGATGTCGCGCGGGAACGGGAACGTGATGAGCAGCTCCAGCGAGCGCGGCAGGTTGGAGCCGGCCGCCGCGATGTGACCGAGGATCGGCTTGAGGTCGCGCAGCCCGGCGATCGTCTGCTCGCGGCTCGCGGTGATGATGTGCGTCGCGACCTGGCCGAACTTCGACAGGTCGGTGAGCAGCTGGGTGAACTGCGCGCGCTCGTCGGCGAGCACCTTCAACCCGGGACCGAGATCGTCCAGCGCAGTCGCGAGATCGCCGTTCTGCTTGCGCAGCGCGCCGCTGAACCGGTCGAGCTCGGTCAGCGCGCGCACGATCTGCTGGCGCTGCCCGTCGAGGTCGGCGACGAACTTGTCAACCTGCGACAGCGCCGAGCGCACCGCCTGCTCACGGCCACCGAGGGCCTTGCTGATCTCGAGGTTGATCGTCTCGAGGTCCTGCAGGTCGCCGCCGTTGAGGACCGCCGACAGGACGCCGAACAGCTCCTCGACGTCGGGCAGGTCGGCGGTGTCCTTGTTCTCGATCCGCGCGCCGTCGGCCAACGTTCCGGCCGGCGGCTGGTCGGTGGGCGGGCCGAGCGAGATGTACTTCTCGCCCAGCAGTGTCGTCTGCTCGAGCGTCGCGACGGCGTTGGCCGGCAGCCGCACCGACTTCTTGATCCGCATGGTGACGAGGGCCTTGATCTGGCCGTTGTCGTCGACGGTCGTGATGTCCGTGACGTCGCCGACCGCGACGTCGTTGACCCGCACCGCGGACATCGGGACGAGGTCCTGCACGTCCGCGAAGACGGCCTTCACGTGGTAGACCGAGCCGCCGGCGCTGCCGCCGGGCAACGGCAGCGAGTAGGCGCCCTTGAAGCCGCAGCCGGAGAGCGCGACGATCGCCGTCGCCGCGGCGAGGACGCGGGTGATCAGCCGGCGACTCATCGCGTCACCGTCAGCAGGTCGGCGAGCGTGTGCACCTGAAGCGCCGCGGACTTGGCGCAGAGGGCCTGGTGCAGGCCGGGAATCGGCGAGTTGCCGGAGAGCTGGCAGAACAGGCCATTGGGCCCGGTCGGGTGCTGGAACGCCTGGCCCGCGGCGTCAAGCGTGTCGAGCGTGTGCGCCTTCGGGTCGTAGGCGAGCGAGAGGTTCGACAGCGCGTACGGCGCCATGTCCACGATCTCGGCGATCGCCTTCTTCTCCTTGGTCAGGATGTTCGTAACGCTGGTCAGCTTCGAGATGTCGGACGTCAGCCGGGTGCGGTTGTCGCCGACGAACGAGCTGATGAGCTGCAGCGCGGTCGAGAGGTTGGCGAGTGCCGCGCCGAGGTCCTTGCGCTCGCCGGAGAGCTGCGTGCCGACCTTCGCGAGGTTGCCGTTGAGCGCACGGATGCCGCCGTCGTTCTGCGCCAGCATCGACGTGAACTGCTGCAGCTGGCGGACCGTGTCGAACAGGTTGCCGCGGCTGCCGGCCAGCGTCGAGATCGCCGCCGAGAACTCCTTCAGCGCGCCGTTGAGCGCCGCGCCGTTGCCGTCGAGGTTGGCCGCGCTGGTGTCGATCAGCCGGCTCAGCGCGCCGTGGGCGTTGGCGCCGTTGGGGCCGAGCGCGCGGTTGAGCTGGTCGAGGTTCTTGAAGATCTCGTCGAACTCGAGCGGTACGACGGTGCGGTTGGTGTCGAGCACCGCGTTGTCCGGCAGCGTCGGGCCGCCCTGGTAGGCCGGCGTGAGCTGCACGTAGCGGTCGCTGACGACCGACGGCGGCACCAGCACCGCGCCGACATCCGCCGGCAGCTTGTACTTGCCGTCGTAGGACATCTTCACTTCGACGTAGCTGCCGTGGACTTTCAGGCTGTCGATGTGGCCGATCTTCACGCCGAGGACGCGCACGTCGTTGCCCTGGTAGAGGCCGATCGTGCGGGTGAAGCGAGCGGTGAGGTGCATCGTGCCGCCGCTGCCGGACGCCGACGCGGCCACGGTCCCGGCGACCACGAGCGCGACGATCGCGACGATCGCGAAGATCCGGCGCTTCATTTCTTCGCTCCCGAGGTCGTCAGCGGGGGGCAGACGTCCGGCCCGCCGGTGACCTTCAGGCAGCCCTGGGTGAGGCCGCCGGGCAGGTTCCACAGCACGGTCTCGAACCAGCGGCCGTTGCCGAGGACGTCGGTGAAGTCGCGGATGAACGGCGCGGCCAGGTGGATCGTCTCGTCGAGGTTGTCCTGGTTGCGCTGCAGGATCGTGAGCGTTTGCTCGAGGTTGGCGAGCGCCGGCCCGATGATCGCGCGGTTCTCGCGCACCAGCCCGGCGAGCTGGTTGGCGACCGCGGAGGTGTCGACGAGCAGGTTGTGAATGACCACGCGCTGCTGGTAGACGGTGCCGAGGATCAGGTTGCTGTCGTTGATGAGCTTCGCGACCTCGGCGTCGCGCGCGGCGAGCGTGTTGGTGACCGTGTTGGCGTCGGCGAGCAACTGGCTCAGCTGCGAGTCGCGGGACGCGATCGAGGTCGACAGCCGCTGCAGCCCGACGAGCGAGGCGTGGACGTACGGCGGGGTGTCCTTGAACGTCGCGGCGATCGTGTCGAAGGCCTTGGCGAGCTGCGCGGTGTCGATCTGGCCGACCCGCTGGCCCAGGCCGATGAACGCCTCGGTGACGTCGAGCGGCGTCGTCGTACGGCTCAGCGGGATGTCGCCGTGCAGGTGACCGGAGCCCTGCGGGTTGAGCGCGATGTACTTCTGCCCCAGCAGCGTCTTGATCTTGATGTCGGCGCTGGTGTCCTGGCCGACATCGGTGCCCGAGCTGACCTGGAAGCCGACCCGCACCAGCGGCTGGTTCCCGTCGACGCGCAGGTCGAGCGAGGTGACCTTGCCGACCTTGACGCCGGCGATGCGGACGTCGTCGCCGGTCTTCAGGCCGCCCGCGTCGGCGAAGTCGGCGTGGTAGGTGTCGCCGCCGCCGATGAACGGCAACGCGTTGGCGTTGAACGCCAGCAGCACGACGGCGAGGATGGCGACGATGCCGATGATGCCGATCGGCAGCGGGTCGCGCTCGCGGAACGGCCTCATGTGCCACACGCCGGGGAGCTCATCGGGATCGTCACGGCACCGAGGGCGCCGGTCGAGGCGAGGTCGCAGAGGTAGAAGTTGAAGAACGAGCCGTACGTCGCCGTCCGGATGATCTGGATCAGCTTCGTCGGCGCGCGCTGCAGGTATTCCTCGAGCGTGTTCGGCCCGGACGCGCAGTTCTTCGCGAACTTCGGCACCGCGGTGTACGTCGGCTCCTTGTTCACCGGGTAGACGTAGCCCGCGCAGTTGCGGGTCGTGTTGAGGCTGTTCGCGATCCGGCCGAGGTTGGTGATGTCGGCGGGAACGTACGGCCGGATGCCTTGCAGCAGCAGCGCGCTGTTGCTCGCGAGGTTGTCGATGTTCTGCAGCGACGCCGCGATCGTGTTGCGGTCGCTGGCGAGGCCGCTGACGAGGCGTTGCAGCTGCTCGACCGTCTGGTTGAGACCGGCATTGCGCTTCGCAACGGTGTCGAGGACCGCGAGCAGGTTGTTGATGACACCACCGATGACGGCGTCGCGGTCGGCGACAGTGTTGGTCAGCGTCGCCGACTTCGCCGCCAGGTCCGCGACCACGCCGCCTTCGCCCTGCAGCGTCTTGATGATCTCCATCGCGAACGCGTTGACCTCGTCCGGGCTCAATGCGTGGAACAGCGGCTTGAAGCCGCGGAACAGCACGGTCAGGTCGAGCGCGGGCGCGGTGCGCGCGACCGGGATGACCTGCTTCGGGTCCTGCTTGTCGTCGCTGCCCGGTTCTTCGAGCAGCGCGACGTAGCGCTGGCCGACGAGGTTGAGGTAGCGGATCGCGAACTTCGTCGAACGCAACACCGGGATGTCGCCGTCGACGTCGAAGGTCACCCGGGCGAAGTGCTGGTCGACGACGGAGACCGACTTGACGGTGCCGACACGGACACCGGCGACACGGACACTGTCGCCCGGCAGGAGGTCGGTCGCGTCGGTGAAGTTGGCCTTGAACGTGCGCGGGTTTCCGCCGTACGTGCTGTTGCTGATCGTCACCGCGAGGATCGCGGTCGCGAGAACCGTGACGACGGCGAAGATCGTCAGCTTGATGAACGCACCGAGCGTGTGGCCCCTCATGCGGTCACCGACACGCTCATGCCGCGCAGCATCGGGCCGAGCAGCAGGTCTTCGAGGCCGGCGGCCGAGTGCACCCCGGTGATCGGGGCGAACAGGTTGGACAGCAACTGCTGCTCGGCGATCGAGCCGGTGCCCTGGCGAGTCGCCGAGGCGCTCGACGCGCCGCCGGTGTTGCCGGCGCCCGACGGGCAGCTCGCGTACGCCGGGTTGTTCATGTAGCCGGCGCACTTGTAGTTGCCGTCGGGGTGCGGCCCGGGGAACTGGAACAGCGCCGGGTTGACCGGGTGCACGAACTTCTCGCCGTCGTAGGGCAGCCCGTAGCAGTTGTTGTCGTTGCCGGGCAGCGGGTGCGTCGCGGTCAGGTCACTCGCCCGCGGCCGGTCGGCCACGGTGAAGGCGCCGCGGTCGCCGACCGGGGTGAGCGTGATGTGCAGGTAGGGCCCCTGGCCGAACGTCTGCTCCAGCCGGGTCCGGTCGTAGATCGCGAGACCGTTGGGCAGGCACTCGAGCACGTCGGAGTACGTCGCGTACATGTCGAGCACCGGCTTGCTCACCTTGGCGAGGGTGATGAGCCGGTCGGCGTTGTCGCCGAACACCGTCGTGGCCTCGCGGGCGAAGCCCTGGGTGCCGAGCAGGAACTGCGCGTAGGTGTCCTTCTTGACCGTGAACGTGCGCGCGTTCGCGGCGAAGTTGCGCAGCGTCGCGAGCAGGTCCGGCGTCGCGTCGGCGTAGTTGCTGGCGAAGTCGGCGAACGCGGAGATGTCGTGGTTGAAGTTGGGCAGGTCCGCGTTGAACTTCGAGAAGTACGTGTTGACCAGCTCGAGGTTCTTGCCGAGCGCCTCGCCGCGGTCGCGCAGCGCGTCGGCGAAGTTGGACAGCGCGATCGACAGCTCGGCCGGCTTCAGCGTCTGCAGCAGCGGCACCAGGTGGCTGAACACCGTCTGCAGCTCGATCGCGGTCGAGGAGTGGTCCTGCTGGATGACCGCGCCCGGCCGCAGGTGGTCGGCGACGTCCGGCGTCGGCGGCGCGACGAGCTCGACGTACTTCTCGCCGAACAGCGTCTTCGGCAGGATGCGCGCGACGACGTCGGCCGGGATGTCCTTCATCTGGCCGTCGTCGATCTTCAGCGTCAGCGTCGTGTGCTCGCCGTCGGTGTGCGCGTCACTGACCCGGCCGACGATGATGCCGTCCAGCTTGACGTCGGCGGGCACGACCAGCTGGTTGCCGATGCGGTCGACCTGGAGCTTCACCGTGTCGGCGGACTGCCACGGCAGCGACTTGTTGTAGATCGCGACCGTGAACGCGAGCAGCAGGAAGACGACGACAAGGAACGCCACGCCCTGAAGGCGTCGCTTGATGCGCAGGGTGCGCTCGGTCCGGGCCATCGGCTAGCCCGCGATCCGCACGGTCGTGTTGGCGCCCCAGAGCGCCAGCGACAGGAACAGGTCGATGATGTTGATCGCGACGATCGACGTACGCACCGCGCGGCCGACCGCGACGCCGACGCCGGCCGGGCCACCGCGGGCGAAGTAGCCGTAGTAGCAGTGGATCAGCATGATGACGACGCTGAAGATGATGACTTTGAGGAACGAGTAGAGGACGTCGACCGGCACCAGGAACTGGTGGAAGTAGTGGTCGTAGGTGCCGCCGGACTGGTGGAAGTAGTCGACGACGATGAACTTGGTCGCGAAGTAGCTGAACACCAGGCCGACGACGTAGAGCGGGATGACCGCGACCAGGCCGGCGATGATGCGCGTGGTGACGAGGTAGGGCACCGACGGGATGCCCATGACCTCGAGCGCGTCGATCTCCTCGCTGATGCGCATCGCGCCGAGCTGTGCGGTGAAGCCCGCGCCGACGGTCGCGGTGAGGCCGAGGCCGGCGACGAGCGGGGCGATCTCGCGCGTGTTGAAGTAGGCCGAGACGAAGCCGGCGAAGGCCGAGATGCCGATCTGGTTGAGGCCCTGGTAGCCCTCGAGGCCGACCTCGGTGCCGGTGAAGAACGTCAGGAAGCCGATGACGCCGACCGAGCCCGCGATGACCGCGAGCGCGCCGGAGCCGAGGCTCACCTCGGCGATGAGCCGGATGATCTCTTTCCAGTACGCCGGCAGTGCGCGCGGGACCCACGCCAGCGCGCGGCCGAAGAACGACAGCTGCTCGCCGAGGTCCTCGAGCGCGCCGAGCGGTGCGTTGACCGCCGGCCGCAGCCACCGGAACGGCTTCGGCAGGACGACGGGTGCGCCGGTGCTGGCCATCAGCGCTCACCCCCGCCGCCGGCGCGCGACGTGTCAGCAGCACAGGTGGCCATAGCCGCACCTGCTGCTGACAACTCGGCGATCGCGCGCATCAGATGGCCTTCTGCGGGATGACCTGGAAGTAGATCGTCGTGATGACGAAGTTCACCAGGAACAGCAGCATGAAAGTGATGATCACGCTCTGGTTCACCGCGTCGCCGACGCCCTTGGGCCCGCCCTTCGGGTTCAGCCCCTTGTACGACGCGACCAGCGCGGCGAGCGCACCGAAGAGGAGGGCCTTGAGCTCGCCGACCCACAGGTCGGGCAGCTGCGCGAGCGCGGTGAACGACGCGATGTAGGCGCCGGGCGTGCCGTGTTGCAGCAGCACGTTGAACGTGTAGCCACCGATGACGCCGACGACCGACACGAGCCCGTTGAGCAGCACGGCGACGAACATCGACGCCGCCACCCGAGGAACGACGAGGCGCTCGATCGGCGAGATGCCGAGCACCTCCATCGCGTCGATCTCGTCACGGATCTTGCGGCTGCCGAGGTCGGCGCAGATCGCCGAGCCGCCGGCTCCGGAGATGAGCAGCGCGCACACGATCGGCGCGGCCTCGCGGACGATGGCGAGGACGGCGGCCGAACCGGTGAACGACTGCGCGCCGACCTGGCGGGACAGGTTGCCGATCTGCAGCGCGATGACCGCGCCGAACGGGATGGACACCAGCGCGGTCGGCAGGATCGTGACGCTGGCGAGAAACCAGCCCTGCTCGATCGCCTCCCGCCACTGGAAGCGCAGGTGGCGAACCGAGCGGAAGAACATGACGAACGTGTCGAGGCAGAGCGCGAAGAAGCTGCCGCTCTGCCGCAGTGGTGCCGTGACGGTGGTCGAGGTCACGAATCACCCTCGGCCGAACTCGACTTGCGCGGCGCAGCCTTCTTGGCGGTGGTCTTCTTTGCGGCCGTCTTCTTGGCCCCGGTGTTCTTGGCCGCCGCCTTCTTCGCCGGTGCGGGTTCCTCGGCGGCGGGCGCGGACGAGCGCGGGCGCGACAACAGCCGCACGGTGCCGCCGTCGCGCTCGCCGTCGCCGGAGGGACGCTGGCGCCGCCGCGGGTCTTCGGTGGTCGCCGGCGGCGCGGTCGGCGCGGCCGCCTCGCCATACCCGGCCTCGCCGGTGAACGACCCGGGCGGCGGGGTGATTCCGTTCTCCTTGAGCCACTGCCCGGCCGGGCGCTGAGTGCGGCGGGCCTCGCCGTTGCTCGGCCCGATCTGCGGCGGGATGGGCGGCAGCGGCGGGATTTCCTCGCCCTCTTCCCGCTCGGCCTCGAGCTCGGCAGCGTCCTTCTCCTCGGCCATGCCGATCGGACCCTGCCGGCGGGCGTTGAGGAACTGGCGGACCACTGGCTCCTGGCTCGACAGCAGCATCTCCCGCGGCCCGAACATCGCGAGGTGCCGGCGGTAGAGCAGGCCGATGTTGTCCGGCACCGTGCGCGCGGTGTTGACGTCATGGGTGACGATCAGCATCGTCGCCTCGATCTGCGCGTTGAGGTCGACGATGAGCTGGTTGAGGTAGGCCGTGCGGACCGGGTCGAGACCCGAGTCGGGCTCGTCGAAGAGCAGGATCTGCGGGTCGAGAACGAGCGCGCGGGCGAGGCCGGCGCGCTTGCGCATGCCACCGGAGATCTCGCCCGGAAGCTTCGTCTCCGCGCCGATGAGACCGGTGAGCTCGAGCTTCTCCATGACGATCCGCTTGATCTCGGACTCGCCCTTCTTGGTGTGCTCGCGCAGCGGGAAGGCGACGTTGTCGTAGATCGTCATCGAGCCGAACAGCGCGCCGTCC
>Ga0157369_10006601_pt1 | contig 13417 bp, 9 predicted proteins | sample C25metaG_FD_113461 | JGI IMG/M metagenome (GOLD analysis project Ga0157369, IMG submission 113461) | Corn rhizosphere microbial communities from Kellogg Biological Station, Michigan, USA - C2-5 metaG | ecosystem: Host-associated > Plants > Roots > Rhizosphere > Soil | place: USA: Michigan...
CTTGCCGGAGGAGGAGGGACGCCGCCCACAGTTAGCATCAATTCTCCGGCTCCAGGCGCAACGGTCTCTGGTACTGTGACTATTTCAGCAAATGCGGCCAGTCAGGGGTCGGCAGTAACCGGCGTGCAGTTCTTGTTGGATCAAACTGATCTCGGAGCGCGGGTGACTTCGACTCCATATTCCATAAGTTGGGACACCACTACCGCGACGCCGGGAACCCACACCCTATCAGCGATTGCCTACAACTCAGCGGGTTTAAGCGCGGCGGCCAATCCGATTACGGTAACGGTGGATAATTCCGGCGATCTGGCTGCCGTGGGGAGTTGGTCTTCACCCGTGAATCTTCCGGCAGTCGCGGTGAACCTGGTACTGCTGAAGAACAACACTCTTCTCTTTTACCAGGATGGATCGACACCCACGGTTTGGGATTACACCAACAATACGTTTACCAGCATTACGGCTCCGGTGGATTTATTTTGCTCGGGGCAGACGATGCTTCCAGACGGCCGCATTCTCGCCGTAGGTGGGCACGGTACTTCGCAAATCGGAATTCCGAGCGCAGAAATTTTCAATCCTGCAAACGACACCTGGACAATCCTTCCGAAGATGTTCTATTCCCGCTGGTATCCGACGGCAACCACTCTTGCTGATGGCCGAGTCATAGTCATGGGCGGCTGGCAAACGACGAACCATACCAATGCCGGAATTCCCGAAATTTATGATCCAGCTACCAATACGTGGACGAAGGAAACGAATGCGAACAATCCTTTCGAGACCTACCCGTTCATCTACCAGTTATCTGATGGGCGCTTGATTCACGTGAACGGATCGGAGTACGCCACCGTCACTGACATTCTGGACCTGAACACGATGAGCTGGTCAACCGTGGATCCCAACATCACGGATGGCGGCAGTTCCGTCATGTATCTGCCGGACAAAATAATGAAGGCGGGCAGTGCCTCTGACAGTCAGGAGACTGGATCTTCAGCAAACACCACCTACGTACTCGATATGACGCAACCGTCGGCGAAGTGGAAACAGACCGCCTCTATGGCCTATCCAAGATCATTCCTGAATCTTACGGAGCTTCCGGACGGCACAGTTCTGGCAACCGGGGGAGAAACTGACAAGAACGGCGGCAACATCAGCAATGCCGTTTATGCAGCGGAGCTGTGGTCTCCTACCACCCAAACGTGGAAGACCTTAGCATCTATGCACACGCCCCGCGAATACCATGGCACGGCGCTGCTGCTCCCAGATGGGCGAGTCGTTGAATCTGGCATGGGGGCAGACTTTGGCAACGTCCCAGATCAGTTGAGCGCGGAATTTTTCTCGCCGCCTTACCTTTTCAAGGGGCCCCGTCCAACGATTACGCAGGCACCAGCGCAAATTTCGTATGGACAGAATTTCTTTGTCGCTACACCTGACGCAACTTCGATCACCAGCGCAGTCTTGATCCGAACCGGAGCAGTGACTCACTTCTTCGATATGAATACACGCTTCGTCCCCAGCTCATTCCAGCAAACCGCTGGTGGTTTAACTCTTACCGCGCCTGCAAATGCTAATCAGGCGCCGCCGGGATATTACATGCTCTTCCTGGTGAACTCGAATGGGGTTCCGTCCATCGCGCCGATTATTCAGTTACAGTAGCGAGGTAGAATACACAATGGTGCGGGCGTCAGGGGAGTTGGACACAAGATGGGCGTTTATGAGATCGATCCGCTCACTGATGACCGTTGGCCAGGATTGTTGGAGAGACATTCACGGGCTTCCGTGTTTCACACTCGAGGCTGGCTAGGTGCGCTTAAAAGAACCTACGCGTACGAACCTGTGGCGTACACCACCTCCGCCCCGGGAAAACCATTAGCTAACGGCTGGGTATTTTGCCGTATTCATAGTTGGCTTACTGGGGCTCGTCTGGTATCCCTCCCTTTTTCCGACCACTGCGACCCGTTGACTAATAGCAATACGGAATTACAGCAGATATCTCAAGCTGTGCTTCAAGATAAGGAACGGGAGCGATGGAGATATATCGAATGCAGGTTGCCGAACGATGCGGTCCTCGGTGAGCTTAGACGCTCGGATCAGTTCTACCTTCACAAGCTTAATCTTGAGCCTGACCTGAATTCACTCCATGAGGGGCTGCACAAGAGCTCGACTCAACGGAAAATCAAACGTGCTGAGAGGGAGCAACTTACCTGTGAAGTTGGCAGGTCAGAAGAATTACTCGGCAAATTTTACCAACTCCTAGTACAGACCCGATCTCGTCATAAAGTTCCGCCTCAGCCAAGAAAATGGTTTTCCAATTTACTGAATGGATTTAGGGATCAGCTGACGGTCCGCGTGGCTTCAAAGCAGGGAGCGCCGGTGGCCGGTATTCTCACTATTCGTTTCAAAGATTCTCTTGTATATAAGTACGGAGGCACAGACGAGAGATTTTTTCGATTCGGTGGCATGCAGTTGCTGCTTTGGCAAGCAATCATCGAGGCAAAGACGAGTGGTTTGAAAGAATTCGATCTGGGCCGTTCCGACCTGGACGACAAGGGCCTCAACCTTTTCAAAGACAGACTTGGCGCGGCCAGAAGTTATCTGAACTATTTTCGCTATCCTGCGAAGTCATCTGCCATTGCGGGCAACAGCGAAATGTCAAGGTATCGAAAGCTGGCGAGTTACGTTCCGAAAGGTCTAATGACATTTGGCGGACGGTTACTGTACAGGCATTTTGGTTGAGGGAGACAATTGATTTACAACCAGGGGCGAAAGGCCGTGAGACAATAATCCAGAATTTTGAACATCCCATGACCCATCCCGCGAGGGCACTAATTCAGCATTACCGCTGCCCAGCGGCATTCCTCAACATTAAGCTGCAAAATATCGCAGATTCCGATTCAGGTTTTTTTCGCTTTAGGGCGAACGCCATTTATGGGCGATCGGCGGCAGGGTATCGAAGGCCGCGAGTCGGTCCAGCACTTTACGACGTCAGCCAGGACGTCCGAATTAACCAACCTGAGGCTTACCTTCCGTTCGATCCCACGGAGATTATCGAAAATTTTCAATTCGAACGCTATTGCGGTCGGGAGTCCTGGATTCGGAAGGTTGCGAAGCGCGCCTATTATCAGGTTCGGCCATCTTTACCGCGCTCGATTCGCGAAGGTATACAAAGATTCCAGCTGCGCGGATGGCGCGGCCTGTCCTTCCCGAACTGGCCGGTTGACGTGACTGTAGAGAATCTATGCGAAGAGCTTTTGTTATTGTCACTCCGAGCCAGCGGGGCAGATCGGATTCCATTTATCTGGTTCTGGCCAGAGGGTTGCGATGGCTCGCTAATGATGACGCACGATGTAGAGGCCGCGGTCGGCCGGGATGCCTGCCGCGAACTCATGGATATAAATGATGAGTATAGGATGAGAGCTTCTTTTAACGTGGTGCCGCAAGGGTCGTATTCCGTCTCGGAAAGTTTTCTGGCAGGGATTCGCGATAGAGGATTCGAGATTGCCATACAAGATTTCAGCCATGACGGGCGGTTATTTGATGAGCGCCGGGAATTTCTGCGGCGCGCAAGGCTGATCAACAAATATGCAAACCAATACGGCGCCAAAGGATTCCGGTCCGCGGTTTTGTACCGAAAACCAGAATGGTTTGATGTCCTGAACTTTTCTTATGATTCTTCGATCCCCAACGCCGCGCACCTGGATCCTCAAAGGGGTGGATGTTGCACGGTCATGCCTTACTTCATCGGGAATATGGTTGAACTTCCTGTCACCGCGACTCAGGATTACACGCTTTTTCATCTGCTTTCAGAACGTTCTATTGCGTTGTGGAAGACGCAGATTGGCGTAATCCTGGGAAAAAATGGATTGATCAATTTCATCGTTCATCCCGACTATGTAGCGCACGAGGGAGTTAAGCGCCTGTATGTCGACCTGCTGATTTATCTGCGTGAGCTTTGTGCAACAAGAAAGATATGGCAAGCTCTTCCTTCGGAAATCGACTCTTGGTGGCGGGCACGCAGCAAAATGCAGCTAGTACGGGACGGAGATGATTGGCGTATTGAAGGCAGGGGTTCTGAACGCGCAGTAATTGCGTATGCCAAATGCGTTGATGAGAAATTGGTATATGAACTGCAACCCCTACTTAGCCGCTCAGGCATGAATTAGTAACGTCGTGGTTTTCTGGCAGAAAAAGTGAGAGACTTAAAATAATCGACATTTGTTAACGAGCTAAACGGCGCAATTCAATTGCGCTCCCGGAGCTCAGCACAAGATCCCGCAATAAAATTAAGAAGGCGCGTCAATGAGACTCTCGGGTACTTATGATAGCGGACGCGAAGAGGCGAAAAACATTGGTCCCGGACAGACATACTCACGTTACGAAAGTAATGATTGCGGTTTTGGATGATCGTCTTGGGATAGACTCTGCTCCTACGCGCAATTGAAACTGCAGATTTGAAGGAGCATTGCCGAGCCATAGACACAGCTGGCGGAGGCCATTGTTCAGAATAGTGCAATTGAACTAAGCCCAAGAAAACACGGCAAGTGAAAACAGGAGTACCTGTGAAATGCCATTAAAGTAGGTGCCTTTAACGATGGCCTGAAAATTGCTCGCATCATAGCCTGGATGGGCTCACCTGGATTTATTGAAACCACCAAGGCATGTGCGGAACTCAAAAGACGATAAGTATGCTAAATGACCAAAAAAAAACGGCTGCGGAATCAGTCACGCGGAATGTGTTTTCCAGGCGGCATTTCTATTTTGGATTTTTAATAGCTGTGTCTTGTCTTGTATTTTGGGCGCCGCTAAGAAGTCTGATCGACTTTACTCTTACCCACGACTACGGTTCCCACGTCCTGCTAATTGCCCCTCTCAGTATTTTTTTGATTTATCTGAAACGACACAAGATTTTCTCAGTTAGAGTTGATTCGAACCCGAAGAGAACGATCATTGCTGCTTTGGGGCTATTTCTACTCGGATTAATTCTCTTGCTGGTGAGCATGTACCAGCCTTTGAACTCGGAAAAACTGGCTCTGGAGATCCTCTCGCTGGTGATCATATGGCTTTCAATTTTTGTTTTTTGCTACGGCAGAGACTCGTTTATTCGAGCTCGATTTCCGTTGCTCTTCCTCTTGTTACTGATCCCGTTTCCCGGTTTCATCATCGATAGAGCTATTTTTGCTCTACAAGTGGGGTCTTCAGATGTGGCTTATGCACTGCTGCGGATGCTGAATGTGCCCGTGCTAAAGCAGGGATTCATCCTCCATTTGCCAATGGTTGACCTGGAAGTGGCGAAAGAGTGCAGCGGGATCCGATCGAGTGTCGCATTGCTGGTAACCATGCTAGTGGCGGCCGAATTTGCGCTGCGATCAACCTACAGAAGAGTGCTTCTGGTGCTCGCAATAGTTCCGATTCTTGTTTTTAAAAACGGCGTGAGGATTGTCACCATATATCTACTGGCGGCATATGTGAACCCGGCATTCCTGCACGGTTGGCTGCATACCTCGGGGGGAGTCGTCTTCTATCTCCTGGGCTTAATAGCATTGGTTCCGGTTGCGGCATTGCTGCGTAGGGGGGAAAGTAAGCCTGTTAGGTTGTCAGCAATGCATGAACTGGCGCACGTTTCCGGGTGAGATCCGCGGTGATGGCTGACCCAAGATGGGACGTGGGTATGTTAAACAGCAAAGCATCGAGAGCAGGGGTTCCATCGATTAAAATCTGGGAATGCATGTTCTTCATGTGGTTGGGGCCCGGCCGAATTTTATGAAAGCTGCGCCCGTGCTGCGGGCGCTCGGTAATCTGAGTGGTGTCAGACAAACGCTGGTCCACACCGGACAGCACTACGACGCCAATATGTCTGATGTTTTCTTCTCCCAATTGGAGATGCCGGCGCCGGATGTGAATCTTGAGGTTGGTTCTGGAAGCCATGCCCGCCAAACTGCCGAGATCATGACCCACTTCGAGCCGGTCGTTCTAGATCGCCGGCCGGACTTCGTATTGGTCTATGGTGACGTAAATTCGACAGTCGCCGCCGCGCTCGTATCTGCAAAGTTGAGCATTCGCATTGGACACGTGGAGGCCGGGCTGAGATCTTTTGATTGGACCATGCCGGAAGAGATCAACCGTGTGGTCACAGACCGACTGACCGATCTCCTGTTTACTCCCTCTGAAGATGCCGACGCGAACCTCAAGCGCGAAGGCGTCCCGCCAGAGAAGATTCATCGGGTTGGGAATGTCATGATCGACTCGCTGGTTCGGCTTTTGCCAGCCGCGGCGAATATCTCAACCAACGGCTTTCCAGAGAGCTACGCGCTGGTTACGTTGCACCGTCCATCCAACGTTGACGATAGCGAAAGCCTGAGAAGTATCCTCCGATCACTCGCCGAGATCAGCCAGAGTCTCGATGTGATTTTTCCGGTGCATCCGCGGACGCGACAGCGAATTAAAGAAATTGGAGAGGTTGCGGAAAAATTGCACCTGTCTGAGCCCTTGCCTTACATCGATTTTTTGGCTCTGCAGAGCCGAGCGGTGGTGGTAATAACTGATTCCGGCGGCATTCAGGAGGAGACCACTTATCTTGGCGTGCCCTGCCTCACGCTGCGAAGCAACACTGAGCGGCCGTTAACTGTCAGCGCCGGGACTAACGTAATGGTCGGGGAAGACAGACAGAAACTGAGTGACGAGTTGGCGAAGATCCTATCTGGCAAGGCGAAGAAGGGAACGATTCCGCCGCTTTGGGATGGGCATGCTGGCGAAAGGATTGCTGCAGCTCTGGGCAGCCTGTAGAAGACAGTTACAGTGACGGTTTTAATTTCTGTTTGCCCGAAAAGAGCGATGCCTTCTCGCACTCATACTTTTATCAAATTTAGAAAGTCGACGGCGTTTTACACCACATTGGATGAAATAGTCTGTCGTGACCTATATCCGCTCCGGGACTTTCGCCTAAGATGTTGATTACAAGCGAGTTAAGTTGTCTCCAAAGTTGCAAGTGGTTGCAACCCTTGCAAAAATTATCAGGCTTGACAGATCTTCGTAGTGAGATAGAGTTTCGCTGATGTCCTGTCGCATTTTCGCGTGGCGGGCACGGTGGGTTGGAGCTTGCTCCCAGAAAGAAGATTAGAATGCGCCACTTCAAGTTTTTAATCCTGTGTTTTACATTCGCGCTTTTTGCCGCGACAGCCGCCATGGCCGATAGCGACTGCGTTGGCACAACCACCAGTTGCACATTCACCCTGAGCAATAGCGGAATTCCCGGGGGTCCATTCGTGGACGTCACCGTAAAGCTGAACAGCACCGGTAATGCGACCATTACATTCACACAAGCGGGCTCGAGCAATGGCATCATCGACGGCTCAAGCTTGTCCTTGAACGTCAACACAACCCTTGGTTACACAGGAGTGTTCACTGGTTTGAGCAGCGATGGGGAAATGATTTCGAACGCATGTGATCTGTGCTCTCAGGCCAATAACGTTTCCGGCTTCGGAACTTTTAATATGATCTTCAACCAGAAAGATGCGTCCAATGCCGCAACCACGGTGTCGGTGACGCTCACGGGAGGCGGCTGGACAAGCGCGTCGCAAGTGCTGGCATTTAACAGCAAGGGCGACAGCGCTGCCTCCCACGTTGCAATTGCGGGTTGCACGTTTTACGTTGGCGATGGCACGACCAACAGCCCTGCAACTTGCGGCTCCACGTCTGTGCCGGAACCGTCCGTGTATTTGCAGCTACTGGCTTCTGGACTGATTGCACTGCCTTTCATAAGGCGCAAAAGAATTATCTAACCAGCATGTCTCCTACGCAGCCCGGCCGGAATACGGTCGGGCTGTTCTTTTTTGACGTACGAACGGTGCCACTTGAAAGCGACTAACACCTTCCCCCACAAACGTAGTAACCTCATGACGCTCTCCATGTGACTGCTCTTTGCTCGACACATCAATTGGTGTTTTATGCGTAATCGTCGTTTGTTAATCACTCTAACTCTTGGCATCCTGCTAACAAGCTTTTTGGCTTGCAACCGCGATCCTAACGCCAGGAAGCAGAAGTACTTCGATAGCGGCAGTCGCTATTTCACGCAGGGCAAGTACCATGAAGCCGCAATTGAATTTCTAAACGCGATCAAGATCGATCCGCAGTTTGCGAAGGCTCACTATCTGCTTGCTAAGACATCCATGCGTCTCGGGGCTTGGCCGGATGCCTATCGTGAATTAAAACGGACGGTTGAGATCGATCCTGGGAACGTTGATGCGCAGATCGAGTTGGGAGATTTATTGATCCAGGCTCACTCTTTTTCAGAAGCCCAGGACGTGGTCGACAAACTTTTAAAAGTAGATGCGAACAGCGCCGACGCTCATGCTTTGCAAGCTGATCTGGACGTCGCCCAGAACAAACGCGAGGCTGCGCTGAAGGAACAACAGACTGCGATTGCCCTTGATCCAAATCGGCTGGATTCTTATTTGCGCCTGGCGGCATTGCAGAGCCCAACCCAAGCGGCGGTCGCTGAATCGACCTTAAAAAAAGCATTATTAATTGATCCGAAATTTGTGCCTGCCATCGAATCGCTGGCAGCTCTTTATCAAAAAGATGGACGAACGGCCGATGCTGAGGACCTGTTGAAGCGAGGGATTCAACTGGATCCCCGAAGTTTCAAAGCTCGCCAAAATCTGGCTGAATTTTACTTATCCCAAAATCGAAAAGCCGATGCCGAGCAGGTCATTAACCAGGCCAAGAATGATTTAAGCGATCAACCAAATATGTACCGGGTTCTCGGAGACTACTATGTCGAGACCGGCGATCTCGATAAAGCCGCGGCAGAATTCGCGGTGCTTTCAAAGCAGCGTCCAAAAGACCTGAACCTGCGGGAAGATTTCGTCGAGTTGCTCTTGCGACAGAACAAAGTCGACGAAGCCACCCGGTTGAATGATGAAATTTTAAGCGCTAATCCTAAAGACAGCGGCGCGCAAATGCTGCGCGGGCGCATTTTGAATTTAAGAGGACAATTCAAGGCGGCGATAGATGTATTGCAGGCGGCGTTAAAAGATGCGCCAGAACATGCCGGCGGGCATTATCAACTTGGAGTGGCGCTGAGTAACACTGGGAATAACGTCCGCGCTGAGGAGGAATGGCGCCAAGCTGTAAAACTTGAGCCTCGTCTAACAGATGCTCAACTGGCGCTGGCTCAGGTCGCGCTCGCGAAAAACGATCGTGATTCGCTCAGTGAGGCGGCTGAGGCGATCATCACGAACCTTCCTTCAGACCCACGCGGCTATATTTTGCGCGCAGAGGCGGAAAGCCGATCAAACCAAAAAGCGGCTGCCGAGGCTGACTTCAGTAAGGCGATCCAGATTGCTCCCCGGAGTCCATTTGGGTATTCGGCGCTCGCAGGATGGCGCTTTAAAAGCGGCGAACTGCAGGATGCTCAGAAATATTATGAGCTGGCGCTTGACCGTGATCCCAATCAAGTTGCCGCATTGAATGGATTAGTTGGAGTGCTCCTAGAGCTCAAGCAAAATGCGAAGGCGCAAAAGCGAGTGGAGCATCAAGTGGAGAAGGAACCGACTAACGATGCTTTTCTTACTCTGCTGGGAGGTCTGCGAGCAGCGAACAAAGATTTGGCTGGAGCCGAGCAATCCCTCCAAAAAGCTGTAAGTTTAAATGAGAACAACATCGGCGCTGTCCTCCTATTGAGCAATGTTGAAAGAGCTCAAGGTTCGATCGATAAAGCGATTGCAACTGCTTATCACTCCCTAGAACAAAATCCGAAGAGCCCAGCTGCTTATTTCTTGGCGGGCTCGCTGGAGGATTCGCGTGGTCAATGGGAGAAGGCAGAGGGCCTTTATCAACACGCGTTGCAGGTGGAACCGAATTACGCTCCGGCCGCCAACAATCTAGCCTACGGGATGCTGGAACATCACGAGAACACTGATGTCGCGCTTTCATGGGCTCAGATTGCGCACCAGAAAATGCCAGACTCTGCCAGCGCAGCTGATACCCTTGCCTGGATCTATTATCAAAAGGGAATTTACGGTACAGCCGCCAGCCTGCTGCAGGAAGCGCTTCAAAAGTCACCCGATAATGCTACATATCACTTCCACATTGGAATGGTTTACCAGAAGCAGAACAACACGGAAGCGGCGCGGAAACACTTCCAGCGAGCGCTAGAGATTAATCCCAATTCACCGGCTGCGGAAGAGATTCGTAGGGCTCTCAGTCAAGTGAGTTAGGAGCCGTGCAATCAGAATTTCGGCCAGCAGACTAAGGAAAAGTCTCTTCGCGCGACCTACGGAATCGTCGCTGCTGCCTCGTTAGAGAACGCGCTCTCATCGTTACTGGCATCGACGGCGGTGGAGACGTAGAAATAATTCCTGCCGGACTGAACCCCGCTATCGTCAAAGCTGGTTCCCGACAATAACGTGGAATTCATCCTCGAATACGGGCCGCCAGACTGTGTTCCGCGATAGAGGTTGTATCCCGCCACAGTTGAGGTGCTGGGGTCCCAGGTGAGGGACACGGTATGAGGAGATGTCGTCTGTGTGCCCGCCCCGCTGAACGATTGCTTCAACGAAGCGTCAGAAGCATTGCTAACGAAAGATATGCTGCCCGGCGAATTCCCGGCTGCAGGCGGGGTGAAAGTTACGGTGTATTGAGCGCTTTGACCTGCCGCAACGCTCATCGGGAATGTAACGCCGCTTACGGAATATCCGGAACCGCTCCACAACGCAGATGAAACGGTAACATCGGCGTTCGAAGCTGACAGAGTTCCCGTCAACGAAGAACTACTGCCCACCGCAACGTTGCCGAACGTCAGCGTCGATGGCGAGACCGCCAGAGCCCCAGTCGTCGATGGCGGCGGCGTCTGCGTATTCGATCCAGCCGAAACGCCTGCGCAGCCGGCAAGAACAACTGTACACAGTAGCGCCAACAGAGTGCCAAGAATACGCAGTCGCGGACGCTTTGTTCTTTCCATACAAACGATTATCAGCCGGAGGCGGGGGGCCGTCGAGAGAGCCAAAAGCCATGGCCGCTGGCACAAACTCAATTGCACCTTGGTAACCTCAATGGCTATTATCGGAGTGGTTCTGGGATATTAAAGCGGCCAAGTCAGGCCTGCCAACTCACTCTGTCTGAATTTCCGAAACCAAGATAGGAAAGGACTTCGACTGAGTTTGAGGGTTATGGGACTGGTTGCTCAGCCATACGCTCGTGAAAATAAGCGCAAAACTTTACACATCAGTCACACAAGAGAGAAACCGCAGTAATTATAAACCCTTTGTTATGAGTGTTTTAATTTAATTATGGAAACAGTTACTCGGCTCAACAATTGCCAATACAATGGCGTCCAAGCAGCACGAAAGAACCTATCTATGCCGACAAATGGCCAATCCCTTAAGTTTTCGGTTCAGGTCTCTCTCTTACTTTTTGGAGTCCTGTTTGCCATGTCGGCCGCAGCGCAAACTCCACAGATCAGACTGGCTTCGTATAAACTGCCCGCCGAGCCCCCAGTCAGGTCTCAGTCTTACTTACCGGAAGCGCCCAGCCCGCACAGCTTTTGGGATGGAAAAAACAGGTTCCTCTTCTCGACGGTTGCCGTGTTCGGCAGCGCAGACTTTGCCGTTACTCACATGAATCTTGCGAACGGAGGCAGGGAACTGAATCCGATGGTGCGTCCGTTCACCGGTAGCACTCCCGCCCTTGCAGCTAATTTTGCCGGACAAACCGCGGGCGTGATTGGGATCAGCTATCTGTTGCATAAGTCAGGACATCACAAGCTGGAACGAATGGTGCCAGTGGCTAATATTGCCAGTTCAGCGTTTGCTGTTGCCTATGGCTTTTCACACCGTTAACTTGGTGCCATCATTGTTCACGCTACATTTTAAGTCTGCAAGGGAGATTAGATCTTGAGAGTCAGTGTTTTCGGGTTGGGTTATGTGGGGACGGTGTCAGCCGGCTGCCTGGCGCAGAGTGGTCATGAGGTGATCGGGGTTGATCCGGTTGCAACTAAAGTTGACCTGATCAATCAGGGCCAGTCACCGATCATCGAAGCGGAAATCAACGAGATCATCGCCTCTGCCGTTAAGTCAGGACGCATTCGTGCCACTCAAGACGCTACGCAGGCGATTCTCGATACTGAACTCTCATTCATTTGCGTCGGTACACCGAGCCAGGCGAATGGCAATCTTGATTTAAGTTACATACGCCGCATCTGTGAACAGATCGGTGAAGCACTTAACCAGAAATCTGACCGGCACACGGTGGTGATCCGCAGCACGATTTTGCCGGGCACCATGCGCAACATTGTGATTCCGGTCTTGCAGGAAAAGTCGGGGAAGGAAGCTGGAACTGATTTCGGGGTTTGCCACAACCCTGAATTTTTGCGCGAAGGCTCGGCAGTCAAAGATTTTAACTTTCCGCCGCAGACGGTGGTCGGAGAGATCGACCGGAAAAGCGGAGACGCACTGGCCGAACTTTACAAGAACATCGACGCGCCTCTGGTTAGGACCGACCTTGAAACCGCTGAAATGGTGAAGTACGTCAACAACAGCTGGCATGCGCTCAAAATCGGGTACGCCAACGAAATCGGCAATCTTTGCAAAGCTTTCTCGATCGATGCGCATCAGGTGATGAAGATTTTCTGTCAAGACACCAAGCTGAACATCTCACCGGCGTACCTGACGCCGGGCTTCGCATTTGGAGGCTCGTGCTTACCCAAGGATCTGCGGGCAATATCTTACCAAGCCAAAATGCACGATTTGCAATTGCCGATTCTCACTTCAATTCTTCCCAGCAATGAGATGCAGGTAGCCAAAGGACTGGAACTCATCATGAGGAGGGGTCATAAGCAAATTGGTATTCTGGGGTTCAGCTTTAAGGCTGGGACCGACGATTTGCGTGAAAGTCCGGTCATTGAAGTGATCGAGCGCCTCATCGGCAAAGGTCACGATCTGCGCATATATGACAAGAATGTGAAGCTGGCCAGACTTGTGGGTGCGAATCGAGATTTCATCCTGAATCGCATTCCTCACATTTCGCGACTGATGGTGGATGACGTGGACACAGTGCTGAAACATGCGCAGACGGTTGTCATCGGGAATAATGATCCTGAGTTTCGACAGGTACCGTCGCGCCTCCGCGAAGACCAGTACCTGGTGGATTTCATCCGCATCTTGCCCGGCAAGAGTCAGAACGGAAAGTACGACGGCATCTGCTGGTGAAATAAACAACTTGAATTGAATGCTTAAGCGTTTACCCTTTTCTGCAATTTTCCCGCTACACTTCCCGCGATTGCTGAACCTCGCCGTACTAGTCTAGCTAGATCCTTGTACGAATTGACGGAACACACCAAGCCTGTGCGGTGTGTTCCGCCTCACTATCAAGGAATAGCGACCTGTACCTGATTCGAATAACCGCTTTCCATTCCAGTCGAACTGAC
>Ga0157369_10006602_pt1 | contig 13417 bp, 13 predicted proteins | sample C25metaG_FD_113461 | JGI IMG/M metagenome (GOLD analysis project Ga0157369, IMG submission 113461) | Corn rhizosphere microbial communities from Kellogg Biological Station, Michigan, USA - C2-5 metaG | ecosystem: Host-associated > Plants > Roots > Rhizosphere > Soil | place: USA: Michigan...
GTGCCGTTGACGATCGACGACTGCGACCGGCTCGAGCTGCCGCCGATGTATCACACCAACCAAGACAAGCGGGGCACTGCCTACACGGTTTCCGTCGATGCCCGCGAAGGCGTGACCACCGGTATCTCCGCGCACGACCGAGCCCACACGATGCGCTTGCTGTCCGATCCCGAGGCCAACGCCGCCGACTTCACACGACCCGGCCACGTGGTGCCCCTTCGGGCGAAGGCCGGGGGAGTGCTGAGGCGACCGGGCCACACTGAAGCGGCCGTCGACCTGTGTCGTCTCGCAGGACTGCGACCGGCAGGCGTGCTGTGCGAGATCGTGAGCGAGAAGGACGTCGAGGACATGGCTCGGCTGGAGGAGCTCGAGGTCTTCGCCGCAGAGCATGACCTCGCACTGATCTCCATCGCCGACCTCATCGCGTTTCGTCGCCGCACCGAACGTCAGGTCGAAAGGGTCGCCGCCGCGCGCATCCCGACTCCGCACGGAGAGTTCCATTCCTACGGTTACCGCAGCACGCTCGACGGCACCGACCACATCGCGCTGGTCAAGGGCGACATCGGCGATGGCGCGGACGTCTTGGTGCGCGTGCACTCCGAGTGCCTCACCGGCGACGTCTTCGGCTCGCAGCGCTGCGACTGCGGGCCGCAGCTGAATGCCGCACTCGCCGCTGTCGCGGCGGAAGGCCGTGGCGTCGTGCTCTACGTGCGCGGTCACGAAGGTCGTGGCATCGGTCTCATGCACAAGCTGCAGGCCTATGAGCTGCAAGATGCCGGGCGAGACACCGTCGACGCCAACCTGGAGCTCGGCCTGCCGGCCGATGCGCGCGACTACGGCACCGGCGCGCAGATCCTCGCCGACCTCGGCATCACGTCGATGCGGCTGCTCACCAACAACCCGGCCAAGCGCGCGGGCCTCGAGGGCTACGGATTGTCGGTGGTGGGCCGAGTGCCGTTGCCGGTGCGGGTCACGGCGGACAACCTTCGTTACCTCACGACGAAGCGCGATCGCATGGGCCACGACCTGCCGAATCTGCCTCCGCTAGATCTCGAGGCGACCGAGGCGAGTGCCGACGTCCTGCCTCCGCACGTCGCGGAGCGGGCGGCGCGCATGGAGCCGAGTGCGGTGCGCAGCGCATTGCGGCTTGCGAAGTCGCTGTCGCCGTTCGCCGAACCGGCCGGTGTCGACGACGACTCGCTGACCGAGGTCGGCGGATGAGTGGGTCCGGCGCACCGAAAGCGCACGACATCGACGGCCGCGGCCTTCGGGTCGTCGTCGTAGCCAGCCAATGGCACCAACGCATCACGGACGCGCTCGTCGAAGGCGCCGAACGAGCATTGGCAGCCGTCCATGTCGACGCGACCGAGGTCGTGCGCGTGCCGGGCGCCTTCGAGCTGCCCATCGCGGCGAAGGCCCTGATGCCGAAGCGCTACGACGCGGTGGTTGCGCTGGGCGTCGTGATCCGCGGCGGCACACCGCACTTCGACTACGTCTGTCGAGCGGTCACCGACGGACTCACCCGTGTCGCGCTCGATGCCGGTGTGCCGGTAGGCTTCGGCGTGTTGACCTGCGACAACGAGGCGCAGGCGCTCGACCGCTGTGGCATCGAGGGGTCGAGCGAGGACAAGGGACAGGAGGCCGCAATGGCGGCGGTCGAGACGGCGCTGTTGCTGCGCCGGCTGCGGCATGACGAGTGCCATGAGGAGGCGACCGGTCGCTGACCTCTCGGTCTGACCCGTCGCCGCCCCGGCCCGTTTCTCGACGCTGTTCCTCCGAAAGGCTGTTCCTTCCATGCTTTCCCTCGTGCTGCCCAAAGGCTCGCTCGAACGAGCGACCCTCGATCTGTTCGACGCCGCCGACCTCGGCGTGCGTCGTGGTTCCGAGCGCGACTACCGCGCATCCGTCGACGACCCGCGCATCGACCGGGTCATGTTCCTTCGACCGCAGGAAATTCCGCGCTACGTGGAGCAAGGACTCTTCGATCTCGGCATCACCGGTCGCGACTGGATCACCGAGACCGACAGCGACGTCGCAAGCGTCTGCGAGCTCGAATACTCCAAGGCGACGTCCAACCCGGTGCGCATCGTGCTGGCGGTGCCCAAAGAGCACCCGGCCCAGAGTGGCCGTGACCTGCCCAACGGTGTCCGTGTCTCAACCGAGTTCCCGGAGCTGACGCGTCGCTTCTTCGACGAGGCAGGCGTCGAGGCGGTGATCGTTCCGTCATACGGAGCAACCGAAGCCAAGGTGCCGGACATCGTCGATGCGATCGTCGACTTGACCGAGACGGGTTCGTCACTTCGTGCGCACGGGCTCCGAATCCTCGACACGCTGCTCACGTCACGCACAGAGCTGGTGGCGAACAAGACGTCGTACGCCGATCCCGAGAAGCGAGCCGCGATGGAGGACATCGCGCTCTTGCTGCGCGGCGCGATCAGCGCACGCGGGCAGGTGCTGCTCAAGCTCAACGTGTCTTCGGCGCAGCTCGACGCCGTGCTCGAGGTGCTGCCGGCGATGGCGTCGCCGACAGTGACGCAGCTTGCCCAGGGCGACATGCACGCGGTCGAGTCCGTCGTCGGTAAGCGCGGTGTCAACACGCTGATACCCGCGTTGAAAGGGGCCGGGGCTCGCGACATCCTCGAGCTCCCGATCTCCAAGATCGTGGAGTGACCGAGGACACCGGCCAAGCGGATCCGCGGTGGACCGACGCTGTCGCTCGCGGTGACATGCAGGCGGCGGTCGGGCTCCTGCTCGAGATTCGGGTGCTCGTGCCGGTGGTCGCCATGCCGGGGGAGCAGGGGCATGAAGCGGAGATGGCGGTGCCGGCCTTGGTCAACGAGGCCGGCCGCCGCGCCCTCCCGGTTTTCACCTCCGTCGACGCGCTTTCGCAGTGGCGGTCCGACGCCCGGCCGGTGCCGATGCCCGGCGCACAGGTGCTGGCCGCGGCGGTCGAAGAGGGCTATGACGGCCTGGTCGTCGACGTCGCGAGCGACCGGCCGCTCACCCTCGACCGCACTGCCATTGCCGCACTCGCCGGCACGGAATAGTGAGGAATTGGTGACCGGTCACGCGGGGGCGTCGACGCTGGTAGCCTGGTAGCTGCGACCAGTGGGCTCGGGCCGGGGGACTGAGACCACTGAGCAAGCGGAGCCCGACTCCCACCCGCGTTGCTCCAGGAAAGACGTAAGGAGCGGCCGGGTCTTCGCAACCGCGGTGGTCCCGCGGCTGCGTCGTCGTGTCGAGGCCCCGTACGTCGTACGGGGCTTTCCCATGAGGGCCTCGGGCAACAGTCAGCAAGCCGAGGAGGCCCCATCAGAAATCCCCAAGCAATTGCTCGCTTCGCTCCCAATTCCTCGGGGGCCCCGAAGTGAGTGTCGAACCCCGCATCAACGACCGGATCCGCGTCCCCGAAGTGCGGCTCGTCGGTCCCAACGGTGAGCAGGTCGGCATCGTCGCCATCGGCGATGCTCTGCGGCTCGCCCAGGAAGCCGACCTCGATCTTGTCGAGGTAGCTCCCACTGCTCGCCCCCCGGTGGCGAAGCTCATGGACTACGGCAAGTGGAAGTACGAGAACGCGCAGAAGGCCCGTGAGGCACGCCGCAACCAGGTGCACACGGTCATCAAGGAGATGAAGCTCCGGCCGAAGATCGACCCGCATGACTACGAGACCAAGAAGGGTCACGTCGTGCGGTTCCTCAAAGCGGGGGACAAAGTCAAGATCACGATCATGTTCCGTGGACGTGAGCAGTCCCGCCCCGAGCTGGGGTTCCGGCTGCTGAAGAAGCTCGCGGAAGACGTCCAGGAGTTGGGCTACGTGGAATTCGAGCCCAAGCAGGACGGGCGCAACATGATCATGGTCATGGCCCCACATCGCAAGCAGCAGCATCACCGCCGCACCGATGCCGAAACCGAGACCGAGGCAGCCGCTGCGGCGGAGTGACGACCCCGGCTCGTACGACGATTAGGTAAGGAGACACGGCAGCAATGCCCAAGATGAAGCCGCACCGCAGCGCCAAGAAGAACATCAAGGTGACCAGCAGCGGCAAATTGATGCGCCTGCGGGCCGGTCGCAAGTCGGGCGCCGCCTTCGCCTCCGCGCCAACAACCGGCAGCCGCAAGAAGCACAACCGTCTCCAGGGAGAGGTCGAGGTCGCGAAAGCCGATCGCAAGCGGATGAAGAGTTTGCTCGGCCGCTGACCCGTCCCCGTCCCTGCCGGCATTGCGCCGGCGTACCGAAGCAAGGAGTTCTCCAGTGGCACGCGTGAAGCGGGCAGTCAACGCCCACAAGAAGCGTCGCGTCGTTCTCGAGCGCGCCAGCGGCTACCGCGGTCAGCGGTCGCGGCTCTACCGCAAGGCGAAGGAGCAGATGCTCCACTCGCTCAACTACGCGTATCGCGATCGCCGCGCGCGCAAGGGTGACTTCCGCTCGCTGTGGATCCAGCGCATCAACGCGGCTGCTCGCGCCAACGGCATGACCTACAACCGGTTCATCCAGGGCCTCAAGGCCGCCGGTGTCGAGATCGACCGGAAGAACCTCGCCGAGCTCGCCGTCAGTGAGCCGGCCGCGTTCGCCGCCCTCGTCGAGATCGCGCGCAAGGCCGTTCCGGCCGCCAACCCCAACGGCGCGGAGTCCGCCGCCTGAACGACACCACCATCGCCTCTGCGCACAACCCGCGCATCGCGGCCGTCCGCAAGCTCCTCACCGCGAGGGGCCGGGCGGCCGCAGGCGTCTTTCTGGTCGAAGGACCGCATGCGGTGGCCGAAGCGCTGGCTTCGCAACGTCATGGTGTCGAGGAGCTGTTCGTCACTGCGGAGGCAGCGCGACGGGACGCGGACGTCATGCGCGCTGCCGATGCCAACGACGTGCGCATCACTCTGGTCGGTCACAAGGTCGCCGCGGCCCTGTCCGACACGGTGACACCGCAGGGCATCGTTGCCGTCGTCCGTGCGACCACCACCAGCATCGAATCCGCACTGTCTGTGAGTCCGCGCCTCGTCGTCGCGCTCATTGATGCGGGTGACCCGGGCAACGTCGGCGCCATCATCCGCACCGCCGATGCCGCCGGTGCGGACGCGGTCGTGCTCTCCGGCGACTCGGTCGACCCGCACAACCCCAAGTGCATCCGCGCGTCGGCCGGCAGCATCTTCCACCTGCCGATAGCCGTCGCCGGCGACACGGCGCACGTCGTCGCCTGCATGCAGTCGGCCGGTTTGCTGGTCGCGGCCACCTCGGCAGACGCCGACGAGGACTTGTACGACGTTGCAGACCGCGGCGCGTTGTCGAAGCCGTTGGCCTGGCTGTTCGGCAACGAAGCACACGGTCTGCCGACCGAAGCCCTCGAAGCCGCCGAGCTGTCCGTGCGCGTTCCGATCCTCGGTCGGGCCGAGAGTCTCAACGTCGCGGCGGCGGCCGCGGTCTGTCTCTACGCGACCGCCCGCGCGCGGCGCAACGAAGCAGGGTCATGAAACCGCTTGGCGTGATGACACGGGGCACGACCGCACCGCGCCGGTTGCGCCACGTCGACGGGTGGCTGTTCGCGACGCATCGCGCGGTGCTGGCGGCCCCGGGCGCGCTGGTCGTCGACCTCGGCTTCGGGGCGTCGCCGGTCACGACGCTGGAGCTGGCTCGAGGCCTGCATCGGTTCAACCCCGCGGCGACCGTCGTCGGCCTCGAGATCGACCCGGCACGGGTCCGGCAGGCGCAGGCTGCGGCTGTGCCCGGCGTGCGCTTCGACGTCGGCGGTTTCGAGATGGCCGGCCTACGTCCGCATCTGGTGCGTGCCTTCAACGTGCTGCGCCAATACGCCGAAGCCGACGTCGCCTCGGCCTGGACGGCAATGAGCGAGGCGCTGGCTCCGCAGGGACTGGTCGTCGAGGGCACCTGTGACGAGGCCGGACGGCTGGGCGCGTGGGTGACGCTCGACGCGAGCGGCCCGCTCACGCTCACGCTGCGCGCAGACCTGGCGCGACCGCCGATCGATGTCGCGACCCGGTTGCCCAAGTCACTCATTCACCGCAATGTCCCAGGCGAGCGGATGCACGAGCTGCTCGCTGCCCTGCAGCGGCACTGGACGCTGGCGGCGCCATACCAGGTGTTCGGAGCGCGGCAGCGATTTGTCCGTGCCGTGCGGGCGCTCCGCGCCGACGGCTGGCCACTGCGCGACGGCCCAGGTCGTTGGCGCCGCGGGGAGTTGACGGTGGCGTGGTCCGCGGTGGCCCCTAACCTCCCCGACAGGATGCCCACGTCTCGGTAGGCTGACCCGGTGCCCGATAAGGCCGCCTACGACGAGCTGCCGGACGGCGTCGTCGTAGTCGACGCCGACGGCCTTGTCGTGTCCATCAATCCCGCCGGTGCCCGCATCCTCGGCCGCGGTGCCGACGAGACCATCGGGCACGACTACCGCGACGTCCTGCCGCTCGTCGACGCGCAAGGCAACGACTGGTGGGAGTGCACGGACCCCTTCGCCGGCCTGATGACCAGGATCCGCCAGCCCGAGCGCATGCTCACGATGCCGGCGGCGCCGGGCAGCCCCGAGCGTGACCTCCTGGTCACCGCAACATATGTGCGCGACGCCGATCGTCGGGTGAAGCGCCTCATCATCTGCCTGCGCGACACCGCCGCACGTCGTCGTACCGAACGCAGCGGAGCGGAGCTCGTCTCGACCGTCGCGCATGAGTTGCGGTCGCCGCTCACGAGCGTCAAGGGTTTCACCGCGACGTTGCTGACCAAATGGGAACGGTTCAGCGACGAGCAGAAGAAGTTGATGCTGCAAACCGTCAACTCCGACGCAGACCGCGTGACGCGACTCATCAGCGAGCTGCTCGACGTCTCACGGATCGAGGCCGGCCGGCTCGAGCTCCGCAAGCAGGTGGTTGACCTTCCTGCCCTGGTGCAGCGTGACTTCGACGCTCGGGTCGCCGCCGGCGAGTCGCCGGATCGCTTCCGCCTGGTCACCGACGGACAATTGCCCGAGATGTGGGTCGACCCCGACAAGCTTGCGCAGGTTGTCGGCAACTTGATCGAGAACGCGATGCGTCACGGCGGCGGCACCGTGACAGTGACGGTCGTCCCGCGCGGTGACCATGCCAATCCGGACGGGGCGGCGGTCAGTGTCGCCGACGAGGGCGAGGGGATCCCGACGCAGGCGCTCGGCCGGATCTTCACCAAGTTCTGGCGCGGCGGTTCGCGCGGCGGCACCGGTCTCGGCCTCTACATCGCGAAGGGGATCGTGGACGCCCACGGTGGCACCATCGAAGCCGGCCGCGCGCCGGACGGCGGAGCAATGTTGCGGTTTGAGCTGCCCGCCGGGACACCGAGCTTCGCGCTCTGACCGGCGGGCGGGGGCGCAGCCCGCGTTCCGACCACACCCTGCGTCCTGCGACGCGATGACGACAAAGGCCTGATAGACCCATGTCTTCGACCGATTACGACCCGAAGGAAGTTGCCACCCTGCAACCCGAAGTGCTCGACCAGACGGTGGCCGACGCGGTCGCCGCATTCGACGCTGCCGCCGACCTTGACGCGCTGACCGCAGCGCACACCGCACATCTCGGTGGGAAATCCCCGGTCGCACTCGCCCGTCGCGAGCTCGGCGGTCTCCCGCCGCAAGCGCGCGCCGATGCCGGCCGTCGCGTCAACGCGGCGCTCACGGCGATCCAAGAGGCGTATGACGGCCGGCGCAGCGAGCTCGAGGCGGCGCGCGACGACCAGGTGCTTCGCCAGGAGTCCGTTGATGTGACGTTGCCCGGGGACCGCTTGCCCCGCGGGGCGCGCCATCCCATCACGCTCGTGCAGGAACGCGTGGCGGACATCTTCACGGCAATGGGTTGGGAGATCGCCGAGGGGCCGGAAGCCGAGGCGGAGTGGCTCAACTTCGATGCCCTGAACACTCCCGAGCATCACCCGAGCCGCGAGGAGCAAGACACGCTGTGGCTGGATCCGCCATCAGCAGGTGTGGTGCTTCGCACCCAGACCTCGCCGGTGCAGATCCGGGCGTTGCTCGAACGTGGCGCTCCCTGCTACGTCGCGGTGCCGGGTCGCACCTATCGCAACGACGCGATCGATGCGACGCATCTGCCCGTCTTCACCCAAGTCGAAGGACTTGCCGTCGATGTCGGGCTCACGATGGGCGATCTGCGCGGCACGCTTGATCTGTTCGCGCGAGCGATGTTCGGCGAAGACGTGCGCACGCGGCTGCGACCACATCACTTCCCGTTCACCGAACCGTCCGCCGAGGTCGATCTTCTCTGCTGGGTCTGCCATGGCGAGTCGGCCCAGTCGGGCGCCGAGCCATGTCGCACCTGCAGCTCGGAAGGATGGATCGAGTGGGGTGGTTGCGGCATGGTGCATCCGGTCGTGCTTGCCTCCGCCGGCGTTGATCCAGAGGGTTACACGGGCTTCGCGTTCGGCATGGGGCTGGAACGCTCGCTCATGCAACGCCATGGTCTGACCGAGATCCGGGACCTCATCGAAGGCGACGTGCGCGTGAGCCTCTCGCTCGGACGGGAGGTCTGACATGCGAGTGCCGCTGTCGTGGCTTCGCGACCACGTCGCACTGCCGGAGTCGTCGCCGACGGCGTTGGCCAACCGGCTCACCGAAGCGGGATTGAAGGTCGAGCACGTCGAGGAGACCGGCGGCGACATCAAGGGCGTCGTCGTCGCCCGTGTCGTCGACCTCGAGGAGCTTCAAGGTCTGAAGAAGCCGATTCGCTGGGTGACGCTCGACGACGGCGCCGACCGCCGACAGGTCATCTGTGGTGCAACCAATTTCGCCGTCGGCGATGTGATCGCCTACGCGCGCCCGCCGGCGACGTTGCCGGGTGGATTCCAGATCAGCAAGCGCCGGGCCTACGACCACGACTCCGACGGCATGATCTGTTCCGCCCGCGAGCTCGGCCTCGGCGAAGACCACAGCGGGATCCTTGTGCTGCCCGAGGATCTGCCGCTCGGCGCCGACGTTGTTGACGCAATGTCGTTGCGGGACGCCGTGCTCGACATCGAGACGACACCGGACCGCGGGTACACGCTCTCGTTGCGCGGCATCGCGCGTGAACTCGCGATTGCTTACGGAGTCGACTACGACGACCCGGGCCTTGCAGCTGTTCCGTCGTACGACGCCCCCGGCTACGACGTCGTCATCGACGACCCCGCCGGTTGCAGCCGCTACGTTGCCCGACTGATCCGCGGCGTGGACCCGTCGCGCCCGAGCCCGCAATGGTTGCAGCGCCGGCTCACGCTGGCCGGCATGCGGTCGATCTCGTTGGCCGTCGACATCACCAACCACGTGATGCTCGATCTCGGCCAACCACTGCATGCATTCGACCAGGCCACATTGAGGGGACCGATCGTCGTACGACGGGCACGGCCCGACGAACGTATCCGCACGCTCGACGATGTCGCCCGCACCCTCGACCCGTCAGACCTGCTGATCACCGACGACAGTGGTCCGATCGCGATCGCCGGCGTCATGGGCGGCGCGACGACCGAGATCAGCGACAAGACACGCGACATCGTGCTGGAGTCGGCGCACTTCGAACCCGTGTCCATCGCGTACACGGCTCGACGGCACCGCCTTCCATCCGAGGCGTCGAGACGGTTCGAGCGCGGCGTTGACAGCGCACTGTCGCCGGTCGCCGCGCAAGCCGCGGTCGACCTGCTTGTGCAGTTCGGCGGCGCGGAGCCCACCAACGCGGGCACCGATGTCGACGTACGACGACCCTCGATCACGATCCAGATGGATGTTGCGCATCCGAGCCGGCTCGCGGGCGTCGACTATGCACCTGACCGGGTGCGCGGCCGGTTGGCGGACGTCGGCTGCTCCGTCACCGGTGATGCCGAGCTGACCGTCACACCGCCGTCCTGGCGGCCCGACCTGCAGCGAGCGGTCGATCTGGTCGAGGAAGTCGTCCGGCTCGAGGGCTATGACCTGTTGCCGGTCACCGTGCCTCGGGCACCGGCCGGCCGCGGACTGACGTCGTTGCAACGGATGCGACGCACGATCGGCCGGGCGCTGGCGCACAGCGGACACGTCGAGATCGTGACGTTCCCCTTCGTCGGTGCGGGTGTCGCGGAGCAGCTGATGCTCGACGCGACGGATGCACGCCGGCCGGCGGTGCGCGTCGCCAACCCGATCTCCGACGAGGAGCCATTCCTTCGCCCGACGCTGTTGCCTGGGCTGCTCAACGCCGTGGCGCGCAACGCCGGCCGCGGCATGCCTGACTTGGCGTTGTTCGAATGGGGGCCCGTGTTCCGCCCGGCTTCGGGCGAGGTGCCTTCGCCCGGTCGGTTGCCCGTCGGAGTGCGGCCGAGCGATGAGCAGCTGCGCGCACTGGAGTCCAGCATCCCGGTGCAACCGACGCATCTCGCCGTCGCTTATGCCGGCATGCGTGAACGCGACGGCTGGTGGGGCAAGGGGCGGCCTGCGGTGTGGGGCGACGCGGTGGAGTCCGCGCGTCTCGTCGGCCACGCCATCGGCGTAGAGGTGGAGGTGGCGCCCGATCAGCACGCGCCCTGGCATCCCGGTCGATGTGCGGTCCTTCGCGTGCACGGCCACCTGGCCGGCCATGCGGGCGAGCTGCACCCGCGGGTCATCGAGGCTTTCGACCTGCCGCCGCGCACCTGCGCGATGGAGCTGCGTCTGGACGAGCTGTTCGCTGCCGTGGTCGGCGACGCGCAGGCGCCGCCCATATCTGCGTTCCCACCGGCGACGTTCGACCTCGCCCTCGTCGTCGCGCGCGATCTCCCGGCAGCCGATGTCGCGGCAGCGGTCCGGGCCGGGGCGGGGCCACTCCTGGAAGACCTTCGGCTCTTCGACGTCTACACCGGCCCGCAGGTCGGCGAGGACAAGAAGTCGCTCGCGTTCGCGCTCCGACTTCGGGCGATCGATCACACCCTGACGGCGGAGGAAGCCGGTGCCGTCCGGGAGGCCGCGCTCGCGGCCGCAGCTTCTCGGTGCGGCGCGACCCTCCGCGGCAGCGAAGTGGGCTAAACCCGGTAGCGCATGAGTAATCAGGCACTTGTATAGTCATGCGCATGGGTACGACGGCTGCGGTGGTCGGGGCGAGCGGCTACGCGGGCGGTGAGCTGCTCCGCCTGCTGCTCGCCCATCCTGAGCTCGAGGTGGGCGCCGTCGCGGCGGCCAGCAACGCAGGTCGCCGCCTCGGCGAGCTGCACCCGCAGCTGCGCTCGCTCGCCGACCGCGTCCTCTGCGGATCGGACGATCCCGCGATCGCGGCCTGCGACGTGGTCTTCCTGGCCCTGCCGCACGGCGAGTCGGCGCGGATCGCCGCGACCGTGCCGGACGGATGCCTGGTCGTCGATCTCGGTGCCGACTTCCGTCTCGCCGAGGCTGCGGACTGGTCACGGTTCTACGGCGGTCAGCACGCCGGCACCTGGCCATACGGTCTGCCGGAGCTGCCCGGTGCCCGCGCCACGCTTGCCTGCGCACGGCGCATCGCCAATCCCGGCTGCTACGCAACTGCCATCACGCTGGCGTTGGCGCCGCTGCTCGCTACCGGCGCGATCCAGCACCAGGATCTCGTCGTCGTCGCGGCAAGCGGCACGAGCGGTGCGGGACGCTCGCCGAAGGCGCATCTGCTCGGCACCGAGGTGATGGGTGACCTGTCGCCGTACAAGGTCGGCGGCACGCACCAGCACCTGGCCGAAGTGCGGCAGTCGCTCGGAGCCGCCGCCGGGGCGCCGGTCACGATGTCGTTCACGCCGATCCTCGCGCCGATGCCGCGCGGCATCCTCGCCACCTGCACCGGTCGCCTTGCGCCCGGCGTCGACGCAGCCGCTTTGCGGGCTGCGTTGACGGCGGCCTACGACGACGAACCGTTCGTGCATGTGCTCCCGGATGGCGAGTGGCCGCACACCGCCGCGACGCTCGGCTCCAACTCGTGTCACCTGCAGGTGGCAGCCGACGCTGATGCCGGGCGAGCGGTTGTCGTCGCCGCGATCGACAACCTCGGCAAGGGAGCTGCCGGACAGGCGCTGCAAAACGCCAACCTGGCGCTGGGGCTGCCCGAAACGATGGGCGTTGCGATCGACGGGATCGCGCCGTGAGCGTGACCAGCGCCAAGGGCTTCCGGGCGACCGGTGTGGCTGCAGGGCTCAAGCCGAGCGGTCGTCCCGACGTTGCGCTCGTCGTCAACGACGGACCGCTGCAGGCGGCAGCCGGCGTCTTCACCAGCAACCGGGTCAAGGCCGCACCGGTGCTCTGGTCGGAGCAGGTGGCGAAAGGCGGCCGGATCCATGCGGTTGCGCTCAACTCCGGTGGGGCCAATGCCTGCACGGGATCACCGGGCTTCCAGGACACGCACGCAACTGCTGATCACGTGGCAGGCCTTCTCGAGTGCGGCGGGGCCGAGATCGCGGTGTGTTCGACCGGTCTCATCGGTGAGCGGTTGCCGATGGGCGTGCTGTTGCCGGGCTTCGACAAGGCGGCGGCAACGCTGGACTTCGACGGCGGCCGTGATGCGGCGGACGCCATCTGCACGACGGACACCCACCGCAAGGAGGCTGTCGCCACAACGCAAGGCGTCACCATCGGTGGCATGGCCAAGGGCGCAGGCATGCTCGCGCCCGGACTGGCCACGATGTTGTGCGTGCTGACGACGGACGCAGTCGCAATGCCCGACCAGCTGGACGCCGCGCTTCGTGAGGCGGTGCGCACGACGTTCGACCGCGTCGACACCGATGGCTGCATGTCGACCAACGACACGGTTCTGTTGCTCGCCAGTGGCGCGAGCGGTGTCGAATTGGAGCAGACGGCGCTCACTGCGCTCGTGCACCAGGTGTGTTCGGACCTCGCCGCCCAACTCGTGGCGGACGCCGAGGGAGCCAGCAAGGACGTCGTCATCGATGTCGTCGGCGCTGCCGATGAGGACGACGCCGTCGAGGTGGGTCGCGCTGTGGCTCGTAGCAACCTGCTGAAGTGCGCGCTGCACGGCAACGACCCCAACTGGGGCCGGGTCCTCTCCGCGGTCGGCACTACCGCCGCGTCGTTTGACGCCGACCGGCTCGACGTCGCGATCAACGGTGTGTGGGTCTGCCGCCAGGGCGCGGCCGCCGACGACCGGTCCCTCGTGGACATGACGCCGCGCCGGGTCACGATCACCGTCGACCTAAACGCTGGTGAGAGCTTCGCGACGATCCACACGACGGATCTCACCGCCGACTATGTCCACGAAAACAGTGCGTACTCGACATGACCCGCACTGAGCAGTCCTTCGAGAAGGCGGCGGTGCTGGTAGAGGCGCTGCCGTGGCTGGAGCGCTTCCATGGCCGCACTGTCGTGGTGAAGTACGGCGGCCACGCCATGAGCGACGACGCGCTTCGTGCTGCATTCGCCGAGGACGTCGTCTTCCTGCGTTATGCAGGCATCCGAGTCGTCGTCGTTCACGGCGGCGGCCCGCA
>Ga0157369_10006603_pt1 | contig 13416 bp, 9 predicted proteins | sample C25metaG_FD_113461 | JGI IMG/M metagenome (GOLD analysis project Ga0157369, IMG submission 113461) | Corn rhizosphere microbial communities from Kellogg Biological Station, Michigan, USA - C2-5 metaG | ecosystem: Host-associated > Plants > Roots > Rhizosphere > Soil | place: USA: Michigan...
AAGAGCCAGTCCCTCGAAACCATCGTGGTGACCGGTTCCAACATCCGCCGCGTGGACATCGAAACGGCCAACCCGGTCGTCACGATCGATCGCGCAGCGATCCAGGCATCCGGCAAGGTCAACCTGGGTGACCTCGTGCAGCAGCTGCCGTCGATCGCCGGCAATGCATTCAATCCCCAGGTCAACAATGGCGGCACCGGAGTTTCCGGCGTGTCGCTGCGCGGCCTGGGTTCCAACCGCACGTTGCTGCTGATCAACGGCCACCGCATCCCGTTCCAGCTGCAGGATCTCAACCTGCTGCCGGTCGCAATCGTCGAGCGCATCGAAGTGCTGAACGACGGCGCCTCGGCCGTGTACGGTTCCGATGCCATCGGCGGCGTCGTGAACATCATCACGCGCTCCAACTACCAGGGTGCCGAGTTCGGTGCGGATTTCGGTGAATCCGACCGCGACGACGGCCAGCGCCAGGCTTATCACGCCATTTTCGGTCAGACGACCGACAAGGGCAGCATCGTGATGGGCATCCAGTACGACAAGCAGGATCCGGTCTCTGCCGCCAATCGCAACTTCTCGAAGAACGCACAGTACAGCTACAACTCCGGCATCAACACGCACGGCGGCTCGTCGCGTACGCCGGGCGGAGCCTTCTTCATTCCGCTGAACTCGCCGGTCGCGAAGGCACTGGGTTGCGCGCCGGCCGGTCCCGGCATTGCCAAGGTGACGCTGTCGGGCAACCAGTTGCCGAGCCTGACCACGCCACCGAAGCCGGGCGACTTCCGCTGCTACAGCAGCGCGAATGATTCGTTCAACTTCCAGGCGGTCGGCAACTACAACCTGATCCCGAACGAGCGCACCGGACTGTTCGTGCTTGGCAACTACAAGCTGACGGACAACGTCGAGGCCTACACCGAGCTGCTCTACCACAAGATGGTCGCGCACACGCAGCTGGCGCCGTATCCGTTCGACCTGGTGTCCAACAACCTGGTCATCCCGGCCAATCAGTACTACAACCCGTTCGGCGCCACGTTCGGCACGAACGGCGCCTCGAGCACGATTGCACTGCGCCTGAGCTCCATCGGCAATCGCGGCTCCAAGATCGCCAATACGACCGAGGAAGGCAACTTCGGCTTCAAGGGCAACTTTGGCGACACGAGCTGGAACTGGGACGCCCACATCAGCTACGGCAAGTCGACGGTCGAAACGCAGATCCTCAACTACATCAACATTTCCCAGATCCTGCCGACATTCGGTTGCACGACTGCGCCGGGCGCCGGGGCATGTACTCCGATCGACATCTTCAATCAAAGCGACCCGTCCACCCTGGCGATCCTCAATGCAGCGAAGATCAGCCCGTTCACGACGTTCCTGTATCAGACAAGGTCGGCAGAAGCATCGGCCAACGGCTCGCTGTTCAGCCTGCCGGCGGGCGATGTCCAGGCGGCGGTCGGCCTGCTGTATCGCTAGGAATACCTGGGCTTCCAGGTCGATCCGCTGATCCTGACGAGCTATTCCGCTCCCGGCGGCGTACCTACCATCACGTGTCCGGGCCCCAGTTCGATCTGCACGTCGCCCGCGCAGGGTGGTTACAACGTCAAGGAAGCGTATGCCGAGTTGCTGATTCCGGTGCTCAAGGATCTGCCGTTCGTGCATTCGCTCAACGTCGACCTCGGCGATCGTTTCTCGAAGTACAGCAACTTCGGCAGCACCAACAACTGGAAGGCCGCGATCGAATTCCGTCCGATCGAAGACCTGTTGTTGCGCGCCACGGTCGCCAAGGTGTTCCGCGCACCCACGCCTACTAACCTGTTCGCCGGTCCGGCCGCCGATGCACCGACTGCCACCGATCCGTGCGCGGGCCATCCGGAACTCGCCAGCAACAAGGCGTGCGGAGGCTTCAACGTTCCGCCGCAGATCTTCTCGCAGCTGACCGGCTACGTGATGGGTTCGCAGTTTGCAGCCGACCATGGTCTGAGCACCGCGGTGCTGCAGCCCGAATTCGGCAAGTCATTCGACTACGGCTTCGTCTATGACCCGGGCTGGCTGCCGGGCCTGTCGATCAATGCCGATTATTTCCGCATCCTGCTGAACAACCTGATCGTGTCCGGGCCCGGTATCGCCCAGACGATCCTGACCCAGTGCTTCAACACGCAGGGCCCGCTGTGCTCGAACATCGTCCGCGGCCCCGACGGCTCGATCAAGTTCGTGACCGAGAGCTCGTTCAACTCGGGCGACCTGGTCGACCAGGGCTTCGATGTCGGCGCCCACTACCGCCTGCCGGAAACGCCGTTCGGCAATTTCCGCCTCGGTTTCGACGCCACCTATATCCAGAGGTACAACATCAATCAGGGCGGTTTCACGCAGCATCTTGCCGGGCATTTCGACAAGACGTTCGGCAACTTCGCGCGCGTGCGTGCCCTGGCCAGCCTCGACTGGAACATGGGTCCGTTCACGGCGAACTGGACGACGCGCTACGTCGGTCCGATCACGCTCGGCTATGCAAATGCCGGTCTCGGTCCGTCGGGAGTGGAGGCGGGCTCGCTCTCGGATGCCTACCACCCGAACCCGGTGGGGCCGGTCCTGCACTTCGGCGCGCAGACCTACCACAACGTGTCGCTCGGCTACAACATCGAGCCGCTCAACGCGTTCGTGCAGATAGGCATCGACAACGTCGGCGACAAGCAGCCGCCGCTGCTGTTCCTCAACAACGTGCTCAATGCCAACACCGACGTCAATACGTACGACACCGCGGGCCGGTTCTACCATGCCAGCTTCAGCATAAAGTTCTAAAAGACGAAACCTTCGCGACTTGAAACCGCGCGGCTTGCCCGCGCGGTTTTTTTTCTGCTCCCGGTTTGGACGGGAGCGAATTTGATGCGGAATGCGCGACAGGCGCGCCTTGGCCAGGCGACGCTATTTCTCGATCCGGATCGGGAAATGCGTGCAGAAAGTTGCCGTTGCTGTCGAACACCAGCGTCCCGCCCCAGGGCAGCGGCAGCCTCGTGCCGGACAAGTCGCCGAAACGCGCGCCGTGCAAGGCCACCGTCGGCGTGCCAGACGAATTCGATGATGTGCTCGCGCGACGGACGGTAGCCGGTCTTGGCGCGCTTGTTCATGCTGTAGACCGAAAAGGTCGTTGCGTCGCGCGACCAGCGGATCCTTCGGCAGGATCCTCACGCGCACCCTGCCTTCGGCCGGCCCTTTCTTCCCGGTTGCCATTGCCCTGCCTCCCTCTGCCTGACCGCGTTCGAAGGTTCGCGCCATGTGGGCGATGATGCAAGCCGAGCGGCTCAGGGCATGCGACGGCCGGCATCAGGCCGAGGCCGACTTGCCGCGTTGCGCGAGCCGGCTCGCGGCAATCCCCTGCGCATCCGGGCTACTCTTGCAATCGCAACGCCGAGCCCCACGTTTGCGCCATGCTGGATACGGAACTTCGCACCGACGACTTGTCCGCCGACGGCGCCGCGCCGGGTGGCACGCAGACCGAACCAAACCTCGACGCGTACTCGCGCGCGGTCATGTCGGTGTACGACAGCGCCAGCCCGGCGGTCGTCGCGATCTTCGCGCGCCACGAGGGCGACGGCGCGCGTGGCGGCGTCGGTTCGGGTTTTGTTTTCACGCCGGACGGCCTGATCCTGACCAACTCGCACGTCGTGCACATGGCACGCGAGCTCACCGTGCAGACCTCGCACGGTGCGACATTCAACGCGCTGTTGATCGGGGATGATCCACACACCGATCTGGCGCTGCTCAAGGTCGACCCGCGCACGGCATTGGCCACGGTTCCGCTCGGCACGGCCGGGGCTCTCAAGGTCGGCCAGCTGGTCGTGGCGATCGGCAATCCGATGGGTTTCGAGTCGACCGTCACCGCCGGCGTGGTCAGTGCGCTCGGCCGCAGCCTGCGCGCCACGACCGGACGCCTGATCGACGACGTGATCCAGACCGATGCGGCGCTCAATCCCGGCAATTCGGGCGGCCCGCTGCTCGATTCGGCCGGCCGCGTGGTCGGCGTCAACACCGCGATCATCGCCGGCGCGCAGGGTATCTGCTTCGCCACGTCGATGGATTCGGCGCGTTCGGTGGTGACCGAACTGCTGCGGCATGGCCGCGTGCGGCGCGCGTCGCTCGGCATCGCGGCGCAGAACGCCGCGCTGCCGCGCCGCTATGTCCACTTTTTCAATTTGTCATCCGACTCTGCGGTGCGCGTCATGGAAGTCACCGCGGGTGGTCCGGCAGCGCGCGCCGGTGTCGAGCAGGGCGACCTGCTGATCGCACTCGACGGCATGCCATGCCGCAGCATCGATCACCTGCATCGCCTGCTGACGGTCCAGCGCATCGGTGTGCCGGTGACCGTCGGCGTCGTGCGCCGTGATCGCAAGCTCGAGCTGTCCTTGCAGCCGATCGAACTGCAAGCGTAGATCGCGCAAGCTCGTGGGCCAGGCAGGGCGAACGCAGCCGTTCGTGGCGCCTTCGGCCAGCCCGGGTCGCGGCCCGCGTGCGGCGTCTTGAATCCTGAACGGCGACGCTGGGCCCTCCTTTTCGATACCCGCGCGAACGACGCATCGTTTCGGACTGATCCAGCACCTGCCGCATCCGCGACCGGTTTTCCGCCGCAAGGGTCGGGCCGCCGGGCTTATCCGCTGCCGGGCCGGGCGCGATGCGCAATCGCGCGCTCACAAACCGGGATTGCGAACCAGTGGGCACTCTTGCGACCGCGTGAGGCCGCTGCGGTGGTCTTGCGCTGCAGCGGCTGAGGGAAAACCACGATATCGCGCCACGGCCGGATTGCCGATTATGATGTCGACTGGCGGTTGCATCGTTGCCGCCAAAAAGGGGACCACCGAAGTACCCGGTGCGGCTCGCTGCCACGGCGGCGAGCCGGACGAGTGCGGCGTGGGTTGGGTGATCCGGTTGCAGAATGCCGATGGAGCCGCAGGCCGTGCCGCAACTGTTGCCGTCGCCGGGTTCGCGCACATGAGTGCGGCGCGATTGCGCTCGCTCGCGGCGGCCGTTGCGCGCGTGGTCGAGGTCATCTGGCCGTTCTGCATCGCGATCGTGCTGCTGGTGGCGCTGAGCATTTTCCGCGCCGACGTCATGTCCGCCATGCGCGCCTATGTCGGCGGCGAAAGCCTCTGGTCGAAAGGGCAGAAGGACGCCTATTTCCACCTCGACCGGTACGCGCGCGAGCTGGACGAATCGGACTATCGCAAGTTCCAGCAGGCCATTGCCGTGTGCCTCGGCGATCAGGCCGCACGCGAGGAATTGCAAAAGCCCCACCCCGACATCGGCGTCGCGCGACGCGCCTTCCTCGACGGTGGCAACGATCCGGCCGACGTTCCGGGAATGATCTGGCTGTTTCGCAATTTCCACAATGTCGACGGCGTCGCGACCGCGATCGACATCTGGAGCCGCGCCGACCTCCTGACCGGTGAACTGATGCAGACCGCGGCCGACCTGCATGCGCGCGTGCAGGCACACGCAGATCCGGAAGCGCTGCAGCCGTTCGCCGATCGCATCGCCTCGATCAATGCGCGCCTGGTGCCGCTCGAACTGGCGTTTTCGAGCACGCTCGGCGAATCCTCGCGCCGCACCGAGCAACTGCTCAACGTGCTACTGCTGGCGATCGGCGCGACCTGCCTGCTGCTCGGCGCAGTGTTGTCGCGCCGCGCGTTGCGCCTGCGCGAGCATGCCGTCGCGGCACTGGCGATCAGCGAAGAGCGCTACGCGCTCGCCGTCGAAGGCGCCAACGACGGCATCTGGGACTACGACGCGGTCAACCAGCGCGTGTTCTATTCGCAGCGCGTGCGCGACATGCTCGGCTACGACGAAAGCGTGCTCGGCGCGGATCCGCAAGACCTGCGACGCGTCATCCTGCCGGAAGACTATCCCGCGGCGCGTGCGGCGGTTCACCGGCACTGGCTGGAACACAGCGGCTCGGTGCTGCGCTATCGCATGCGCATGCGCACCAGCGACGGCCGCGTGCTGTGGATACTGGCGCGCAGCAAGACTCTTTATGGCGCGGACGGGTCGCCGCTGCGCATGGCCGGTTCCTATACCGACATCACCGAGCAGGTCGAGAACGAGCTGCAGTTGCGCCTCGCGGCCAGCGTGTTCGAGTCGAACCAGCAGGCGATCCTGATCGTCAACAGCGAGCGCAACATCGTTTCCGTGAACCAGGCGTTCTGCGACCTCAGCGGCTACACGCGCGATGAGCTGGCTGGACATCCGGTGTCGGAGCTGCGCTCGCCGAATTCCGATCCGGAGGCCTACGCGCAGATCTGGCAGGCGGTGCTGACGCAGGGGCAATGGCGCGGCGAAACCGTCGCGCGCACGCGCGGAGGCGAAGATCATCCGGTCGAGGCATCGATCGTTCGCGTGATCGATCCGCGCAACAGCCGCGAGTTCTACATTTACAGCGGCAGCGACATTTCCGAGCGCAAGTACGCGGCGGCGCGCATCCAGCACCTGGCCTACGTCGACGGCCTGACCGGTCTGCCGAACCGCAGCTATGCGAGCGCGCACTTCGAGCAGTTGCTGATCGCGGCGCGCACGACGCGCGCGCCGCTGGCGGTCGTGTTCCTCGATCTCGACGGCTTGAAGGAAGTCAACGACGCACTCGGCCACAGCGCCGGCGACAAGGTCATCATCGAACATGCCCGGCGCCTGCGCGCATGGTTGCCGGAACAGGATCTCGTCTGCCGTTTCGGCGGCGATGAGTTCGTCGCATTTCTTCCCGGTCGCGACGGGCCTGCCGCGGTGGAGATCGCGCGTGACCTGATCGCCAGCCTCGGCACTGCCTTCCCGCTCGACGGCCGCGACGTGGCGATCACTGCAAGCGCCGGCGTCAGCGCGTTTCCGGCCGATGCCGGCGATGCCGAGACGCTGATCCGCGCCGCAGACACGGCGCTGTACCGCGCCAAGGCGTCCGGCAAGAACACGGTCGTGCAATTCCGCACGGACATGGACCGCGCCGTGGCACGCCGCTTCGACCTGATCAGCGCACTGCGCCATGCGCTCGACGTACAGCAGTTCGTGCTGCGCTTCCAGCCTGTGCTCGACTGCGCAAGCCTGCAGGTGGTCGGTGCCGAAGCGCTGGTGTATTGGGAACATCCGGAGCTGGGCACGACCGGTCCGTCTTCCTTCGTCCACCTGGCCGAGGAGTCGGGCCTGATCGAGACGCTGGGCGCCTGGGTAATCCAGCAAGCCGTCGGCAATTTCGGCGAATGGATCGCGCAGGACATCGCGCCGCAATACCTTTCGATCAACCTGTCGACGCTGCAGCTGCGGCGACCGCAGCAGTTCATCGAGCGCCTCGATGCGGCGCTGGCCCGCAGCGCGATCGACGCGCGCCGCATCGTGCTGGAAATCACCGAGCGCCAGATCGTGCATGACCTGCCGACCACGCTGCCGGCGCTGACCGGACTCGCCGCGCGTGGCGTCGGCCTGGCCATCGACGATTTCGGCACCGGCTATTCGAGCCTGTCGTACCTGAAGACGTTGCCCGTCACGCAGATCAAGATCGACATCGCCTTCATCCGCAACCTCGCCACCGACATGGGCGATCGTGTGATCGTGCGCTCGATCGTGGACCTGGGACGCAGCCTGCGCCTGGGCGTCGTCGCCGAAGGCGTGGAAACAAGCGAGCAGCTGGCGCTGCTGCGCGAATGCGGCTGCCCTTGCGTGCAGGGATACCTGTTCGCCAGGCCGCTGTCGTCGACGGAGTTCGTCGAGTTCGCCCGGCGCCAGCAGGTGAAGGCACAGAGCGACGGCGACGTCCGGTTACATTTCTGAGTGCGAGCGATCATCGACCATGCTGCGCATCCAGCCGGCGAACGATGCGAAGGATGGATCCCGCCGTGCAGGACGAAGCGATCGCTCGCGCACGCGAAAGTCTCCGTTCCGCCATTTGATGCCATGCAAAGCGCATTCCCGTGCCGGCCCGCTCAAGTCCGCAACGCCGGCAACAGGAACGCAAAGACACAGCCGGAGGCGAACGCCAGCAGAGCAAACCAGTAGAGGAGGGCGCTGAAACGCCGCAAGCGGAGGCAGGCGCGAGCCAGCGCAGGATCCACGGGGCAGGGCAGTCGTCGGCTGGTTGCGATCGCAATTCCCGCGATCACGAGCGCGCATCCGGCTGCGCCGAACACGAGTGCCTTGTGCTCGCTCAGCCAGATCAGTTGCGGGACGGCGCTGACCAGGCCGGCGAGCGTCGCGCCCGCGCCCAGCGCAACCATCGTCGCCGGAAGCACGCAGCAGACCAGCGTGCCGGAACTCACCAGCAACGCCGCAACGGCCAGACCGGCATTGCGCTTGAGCGGGGCATTCATTGGCGCGCCTTGAGGCGTTGGCGCACGTCGTCCAGCGTCTCGTTCTCGCGGTGGATCGCCTTGACCGTGTAGCCGGCGTCGGTCAGCGCGCGCTTGAGTTCCTCGTCCGGGATGTCCTGGCTGTCGCGGGTCGAAAGTGCCACCAGGCGCTTTTCCAGGCTCACGACGACGTCGGCCGTCGCCGGGAATGCGCGCAGTTTCTTTTCGATGCCTTGCGCGCAAAACGCACAGACCAGTCCGTTCACCTCCATTTCGATGGTCGCGGCTGGCGCCTGCGCCGGTACGAATGCGAGCGCGGACAGCATGAGTATGAGATAGCGCATGAGGGTTTCCTCTTCAAAAGTTGAACATCATCATGACCTGCGGCTTGCCGTCCTGGGTCAGCCCTGCTTCGATCCATGCGCCGCCCTTGAACAGCCGAACCAGTGCGGCGTACTCGACTCCATGGTGAATGCCGCCGCTGTAGTCGCGCGCTTGCAGGACAAACCACGTGGCCAGGTCCTGGTAATCGTGCGCATACGGGGAAAAACCGAGCTGGACCGTGTCGACGCGATCGGAATAGGCGGAGCTCTCATGCAGGTCGGTCACCCATGAGGCGTAGACGCGGCGGGTTTCATAGTCCGCCTGAAAACCTGCTTCGCGGTCGAGCCTGCTGCCGCGAAAATCACTGCCTGTCGCCGTGCCGAGCCCGCCCCATGCGAATACATTGGCCTGCGCCTCTTCCAGGTTCCAGCGATGCGCCAGGTAGTTCACGCGCAGGTACTGGATATCGCGGGTGCGCGCGCTTGCGTCGCTGTCCAGTCGCAGAAATCCGGCGCCTACCGACAACCAGTAGTACGGCGCGTAGAACGCTTGCGCCTCCTCCATCGTGCCGGCGCCGTATTCGCCCATGATGGTTGTGCCGTTGGCGAACGCGATTGGCTTGGCCGCGGTCGGCGCGGCAATCCACGTGGACAGCACCAGCGACGCGGCGACGCGCCAGCCGATGGCTTGGTATGGTCCGAACACGAGCTGATCTCCTTCGCGCGTGTGCGTGCGCACACGATGCCGCGGCCCAGTGGGACGCGACGGTCGACTCAGGTGCCGTGATCAGCCGATGGGAGGTCGAATCGGAGGGGTGTCGCTGCGCGGCTGCGCCAGGTCATTGTCGCGCGCAGCCCGCGGCGGGGATGCCGGGACGTGCTCTAGGGTGAAGCGTTGCGAAGCAATCGATGTCACGCCACCGGCCGCACACATCAGCTGGCAATCGCTGGTACAGCGCTGCTTCTGCGGGCACGGACACTTCGCGTGATGCGTTTGCGCGCTGTCGGCGCCGTGCGGACAGCACGGGCCGTGCATCGCCTCCGGCGCTGGCTTGCCGAATGCACCGGCAGCGCCCTGCACGATCAAGGCCGCGGCAAGAAGCAGTTGGAGAAGGACTCGTTTCATGGTGCCCGCCGACTGTACAGGGCATGAGACCGCCCTGTCGACGATTCCATTGCACAGTGTATGTCGACTGCTCGCGCTACGAGACCCATGCTCGAGGCAGGGCGTCCGGAATTCGTCACGGACTGCAGCTGACTGATCAGTGGTGCCAGGAGAGGACTCGAACTAGTCGCATAAGTTACTGAAAGATAATAGAAATACTAGTCGCTATTCATAGCGTTACCAGCAACATTACCCTGCAGTAGTGGCCAGTCTCGTCGGGGATCTCCTTCAAGGCGACCTTCATTCACTTGACGTCGTCTCGACAAAGGAGTCCGATGCTTTCCGATCGGCGCGCGTGGGGGAGGCGCTGAACCGCAAGGATGCATTCGCGCGGGGCAGCCATGAGTCTTAGCTCACGAGACGTCGAGATGGCGTACTTGCTCTCGGAGTTAGATTGCCGTGCCCGACTACAGGATAGATTTCTTTCAGCTCACGCACACAGCGACAGCGAACATTCCTACGGTCCGTAGGGGATTTGAGCTGCTGCAGAACGGCGATGTTGAGACCTCAGGCGAGATCAATCGCTATACCCGCGAGGTTTGGCGACCTCGAGAACGCAGGCGTCCACAATCTCACGTCGGTCAGTTTCGGAAATTCAGGATGGACGACTGGCCGGAGGTAGGCCGCGTAGGTCAGCCAGGCCACGAACTGGAGCTCGAAAACGCCGGCCTCATCGAGAAAAACTTTTTTGTCTACTATCCGGACAGGAGCTTGCTCGGTTGGCATACCAATGCGCATGCCAGCGGCGTTGGACAGTTCGCGAGATTTTTGAGTCAGGTGTGGGGCACGAAAGTTTACGCGGTGCCGGTTTTGCAGCCCGAGGCAGCGCGAAGGCTTCTGCGTGGCAACATCGACTTGAAACGCTTCGTGGTAAGTATCCCAAGGCCGCGCGCGCCCGATTTGTACCCTGATGATGATTTTGGACGGGCGACGTTGGAACTCCTCAACCACGCAGATGGCGACTTACTCCATTTATCGATTTCTATCGATGGCCGGCGAGGCGATGCACGTCCCCACTTGGCGCGCAGAATAAAGCGCGCACTAGCTGAGTTTGCGAACTTCGGAGCAACTACGGCCAAAGCTATCGTTTACGAAGACGGCATTGAGCATCCGATCGACCTACTAGCAGATCGAGTAACGTCTCATCAGACCGTCGAGCACGACGGTAGATACGCCCCTGAAGATACGATGTTCCACACAATTGATGCCGCTCGCACAGAGTCTGAAGGGCCCCTTCGTGAATATTTCGGTCAACTTGGCGACGCTCTCGATTAGACTGCTTTTTGCCTTGGCAGTCAGCTCGGCCTTCCTGTTTTTTGGCGCTGGCCTGGTCGAGTCGCGAATGCTCACCATCGCTCAGACATTGGCCAGTGCAACGGGCAGCCTGCTCGGCTTTTTGATAACGGCGGTCTCTATCGTCACTGCGATGATGGAGCGGCCGCTTTTGGAAAATATGCGAAAGACCGGTCACTTCCAGCGATTGATGGAGGAAACCTTTGCTGCCTGCGTGACGTTGCTGGCAGCGACGGTCGCCAGTATTGCCACCCTATTCCAAACGGGAACGTCGCTAGAATCCTTTATTACTGTGGCGATTTTTTTAAGTGTATTGAGCTTGGAATATGTCATCGAAGCTGGAAGACGGTTTCTCAACGTAATCAGAGCGATCTAAGATTGCTGAGAATTTTAGGGCGGCAATCAAGTGCGACGACACGAAGAGGAGTTGGTACCGTGTTGACAAAAGCCGTTATGGGCGCCGCGGACTTCAAGACCGTCTCCTGGGAGACCCTGACACCAGGCGCCATGTTTGTGCACTCTGGCGCGATCTGCTTCGCCACGGAGTTAGCCGAGAGAGGCGGTCCCAACCGCAGAGCCATTGTTTACCTGACGGGACCGCGAGCGTTCCAACTACGCCTGATGGAAAATCAGGGTGTTGCAGTGCTCCTACTGGGAAATGCCAGAGATAAAGCCTGCAGGATTCGCGTCCAATTGCGCAGCGAGCCTAAGCCTTCTGATGCACTGAATGGCGATCCGCGTCGCGGCACTTTGATTTTTGACGAAGCAGGCCCTGGCATTTGGATCCAGGTCGGCGATGAGTCTTTTCTGGCCTTCTCGCTTGAATCCTTTTCGCAGAAGCCGACGCCAGAGAATGTCTATCTATGTTGGTGGGCGGAGGGTTGGAAAATGACGGCACATATTGGAACAGCGGACGAACCAACAATCGTGGAACTTGGGGACCTGGAACCCCCCGCAGCGGCAAGCCATCTAGGCTATGTCAGACTTCGCAATGATTCTCGCGACCATCGCGGGACCGTTCTTCGCGGTGATGATATCGATCTGGATAGACTGGCGCCGCCGTGCTCGAACAAAGGCCGCGCATTGGGAGATACTTGGGAAGGAACTTGAGCACTGCGTTGCAAAGGCGCAGTGGTATATAGATGGCAAGAGCGACGCGCCGCTGTACCGACTGGACTCTCCCGCGTTCGACAAATCGCTTCCAGCGCTAGTGAGCGATGCCGAGCCCACGGCGAATGATTTTTCAGTGCTACTCGCTTTTTACTCTTGGGTGGGGGACATTAACCGCGGACTTGAACTAGCCGCTAAGCAGCCGAGCTGGGATACAAGCACAGACGAAGCCATGCGCATCAAGGATAAGTGTGCGGCGCTGATCTCGGAATTCTACGAACCAGCTCGCCAGACGTTAAAGAACCATAACGTCACTCTGAGAGATGCAGGAGCAATCGGGGAGGCATTCAAGCGCTAGCTGAGAAATTTCGGCACCCATCTGCCGGCGCTTTCCTTCGGCTTCCCTCGCGGGCGCATTTGGCCTAGGCGTCAGGGGCACGGTCAGTATCGAAGGCGAGTCTGCGGAACGCCATAGGAACTTGCCGCAGCGCCGCGTAAGAGATTTCCTACTCGCGCTGTAAGGGTTCACAGGGGCCCAGATTTTGGGCCAAGGTGTACGATGCCCTGGTTCTGGCGCCGTGGGGGAAAGGCAAATGCTGATCTTGACTCGCCGAGTGAGCGAAACCTTGATGATCGGTGACTCCGTGAGTGTTACGGTGCTCGGCGTCAAGGGCAACCAGGTCCGCATCGGGATCAATGCGCCGAAGGATGTGTCGGTCCATCGCGAAGAGATCTACGAACGGATCAAGCGCGAGCGGGCACGGGCGGCCGCCGATCCGGCGCTCATCCCCTCAGGCTGAGAGCTCACGCGTCACCTTGGGAGATGTGGCGTGTTGACGACATGTCCGTCGGCGCGCTGGCCGTTCTATGTCAGGAAGCCGCCCACAGCGAGCTGATCGCATAGATCTTCCGCGCGCCACACACAGGACACGCAAGGCCGAAAGCGCCTGTGTACCGAGTGACGCTAAGAACACGTTCCTCGAGGCATACGGTGCAGAAACCACGCGCCGTCGCAACCGCTGCTGCGGCGTCGGTCTTGACGCTGACGTTCTCGAATGGATTGTCCCCCATGCCATAGCTTGCAAAGGTCAAGGCAAATCGTGTGCTTACATCTTTTCACAAATCAGCGGACCGATTCTCCGTCGGTTGACGCGTCGCTCAGGCTTGTTGGTCAATGATGCTCGGGCTATTGTTTCGGATCATATGTCAGCGCTGAATAGGG
>Ga0157369_10006604_pt1 | contig 13416 bp, 13 predicted proteins | sample C25metaG_FD_113461 | JGI IMG/M metagenome (GOLD analysis project Ga0157369, IMG submission 113461) | Corn rhizosphere microbial communities from Kellogg Biological Station, Michigan, USA - C2-5 metaG | ecosystem: Host-associated > Plants > Roots > Rhizosphere > Soil | place: USA: Michigan...
GCCTACTACGACGCGCATAAGGACGAATTTCAGCGCGAAGAGCGCGTGTTCCTGCGGGAAATCACGGTTTCAACGCAAGGCAAGCAGGACGATCCGGTGGCCCTCGCGGCGGCCCAAAAGAAAGCCAAGGACCTGGTGGATAGGGCCCGCCGAGGGGAACGCTTCAACGAACTGGCGCAAGCCAACTCGGATTCCCAGACGGCGAAAGATGGCGGCGCGCTCGACCCATACAAGAAAGGCGAACTGGCGCCGGCGATCGAAGCCGCGGTTTGGGATAAAGAACGGGGGACCGTCACCGATCCAATCAACATCGGCAACGCCCTCTTGATCCTGAGAGTCGAGGATCACCACAAAGCCGGCTTGGCGGATTTCGAGGAGGTGCAGAGCGAGATTGAGAACCGAATTCTAGGTTCCCGTCAGCAGGTCGCGCTGCGCGCCTACCTCACCAAGCTGCGCGACGTCTCTTTCCTCGAGATCAAACCAGGATTCGAGGACACAGGCGCCGCTCCCGGCAAGGACACGAAGTGGACCGATCCGGCACAGCTCAAGCCCGAGACGGTGACGAAAGAACAGGTCTTGCAGAATCCTTCGAGGAAGAAAGTCATGGGGATCGTTCCGATTCCAGGCACGAAATCATCGGGATCTTCCTCTTCGCGCTAGCGATCAATGAAATCGCCCTATCTTAGCGAGCTCCAGCCCAACCAAACCATCCAGGGCACGTTCCTGGTTTCGTACAAGGATGTGCGCCAGAAGAAATCGGGCGATCCATATCTTTCGCTGACACTTACCGATCGCTCGGGTGAGCTGGATGCCAAGATGTGGGATAACGCAGCGGACGCGCTCGATACCTTCCAGCGCGACGACTTCGTGCGCGTCAAAGGGTTGCTGCAGATCTTCCAGAATCGTCCCCAGCTCACCTTGCACAAGATCCAGCCGGTGCCTGAATCGGAAGTGGATCTGGCCGATTACCTGCCAGCTTCCAAGCGCGATCGGGATGAGATGTTCCGCGAGGTCCAGGGATGGATCGCGGGCATGTCGAATCCACAATTGAAAGGTCTACTGGAGGCGATCTTCGCGGATCCGGAAGTCGCGCTGGCCTACCGCACGGCGCCGGCCGCCAAGACGGTTCATCACAACTGGATCGGTGGACTGATCGAACATGTGCTTTCGCTCTGTAACCTGGCAAAGGTGAGTGCGGCGCATTATCCCCACATCGATTTCGATTTGCTGCTTACCGGCGTGCTGCTGCACGACATCGGCAAGATCCGCGAGCTGCACTACGCACGCAGTTTTGGCTACACCACCGAAGGCCAGCTTCTGGGACATATCCAGATCGGGACGCAGATGGTTCTCGACAAGATGCGGCTGATGCCTGACTTTCCGCCGCGCCTGCGGGAGCTGGTGGTGCACATGATCCTCTCGCATCATGGAGAACTCGCGTTCGGTTCACCGAAAATCCCGCTGTTTCCTGAGGCTCTGCTGCTCCATTTGCTCGACAACATGGATTCGAAGATGGAATGCATGCGGTCATTGATCGATCGCGATCCGCACTTGACGGGGGAATGGACCGGCTACAATTCGGCGCTCGACCGCAGCGCGCTGAAGAAGAGCCGATATCTGGATGGTTCTCCCGAACCGGTAATCGAAGCGCCGGCCGCGCCGAAACTTGCGCCTCGAGCGCCCGAGCCAACGTCGGTATTTGCCGATAAGCTGAAAGGTGCGCTCGGCAGCAACTCTTGAAAAGGCCTGCCGCATCCTCCAGGAGCCTTCCACCCGCTCTCGAACTGACATGCCTTCGGGTGCTGTGGCAACTGGGCGAAGGCACGGTTCACGATGTTCGAAAGGCGGTATCGAAAGAGCGCATTCTGGCGTACACCACGGTCATGACGCTGCTCGACCGTCTGGAGAAGCGGGGCTTCGTCACGCGCCGCAAGCCGGGACGTTCTTACCTGTATCGCCCCAAGGTCAGCCGCGACACGTTGCGCGAACACGCAGTGAAACAGCTTCTGGATGGCTTCTTCGATGGATCGGCGGACGCGTTGCTGAACTTTCTACGCCAACCGCGAGAGCCTCAAGCGGATACCCGCGTTAAGATGCTAGTACGACGACAACCTTAGCGTTTCATGGCAAAGTTCAAACCCGCGGGTTCCAGAAAAAAGAAGACAGACTCCAAGCGGGGTCTGCTTCCATGCGCGGTCATCATCGTCTTGGGCTTCGGCCTAATTTTCTGGCTGTTTTATCTAGTGCTGAGGTCCGGAAACGGAAGTTAAGGACGAATGCGAATCGATCAAAGACAACCCGCCCAACTGCGGCCGGTGAAAGTCACCACCGAATACCTGTTGACCGCCGAAGGCTCGGCGCTGATTGAGGTCGGCAATACGCGCGTGCTGTGTGCCGCCTCGGTGGAGGAATCCGTGCCGCCGTTCCTGCGCGGATCGGGTAAGGGCTGGGTGACTGCCGAATATTCCATGCTGCCGCGGGCGACTTCGACGCGTACGGCTCGCGAAGTTTCCAAGGGCCGGGCTTCTGGACGGACAATGGAGATCCAACGGTTAATCGGGCGGTCGCTACGATCGGTGATCGATATGGATGCGCTCGGCGAACGCAGCGTAATTTTGGACTGCGATGTATTGCAGGCCGATGGTGGAACTCGCACGGCCGCGATTACCGGCGCGTATATCGCGCTTTCCACGGCGGTGCGGAAGCTGGTGAAATTTGGAACGCTCAAGAAGTCGCCGATTCGCGATTTCGTGGCTGCGACCAGCGTGGGGATCATCCGGGGCACGCCTATGCTGGATCTCTGCTATGAGGAAGACTCGTCGGCGGAAGTCGACATGAACGTGGTCATGACGGGCTCGGGAAAATTTGTCGAAGTGCAGGCCACGGCGGAAAAGACTGCGTTCGACGACGCTCAACTGGCCGCACTGCTGGCCCTGGCGCGGCAAGGGGTCAGCGACCTGGTGGCGATCCAGAGACAATTCGAGACACATTGATAAGCCCGGTGACCGTCTACTGCGCCACTTCCAATAAAGGGAAACTGCGGGAGTTTCAACTGGCTGCGCCGGATTTCGATGTGCAGCAGCTTCCCCGCCCCGTACCGCCGCCCGAAGAGACCGGGTCCACCTTTGAAGAGAACGCGGCGCTGAAGGCACTCTACTACGGGAGCTTCGCGGCCGGATATCACCTGTTTGCTGACGATTCCGGGCTGGAGGTCGACGCGCTGGGCGGTGCGCCGGGTGTGCATTCGGCGCGCTATGCCGGTCCGGAGGCCACGGATACCGACAACAATGCGCTCCTTTTGCAACGCCTGATGGGCGTTGCCGACCGTCGTGCGAGATTCGTTTGTGTGATCGCGCTGGTCAAGGACGGCAAAATTGTTCGGACGTTTCGCGGGTCGGTTGAAGGCAGCATTCTGAATGCGCCGCGCGGCTCGGGCGGATTCGGATACGATCCCTTGTTTTACTACGAAGCTTTTGGATGCACGTTTGGAGAAGCCCCGATCGGCGACAAGATGCTCGTAAGCCATCGCGCACAGGCGCTCGACGCCATGTTTACTTACCTTCGGGGTTTACTTGCCTCCCAGGTACCGCTGCCAGCGTAGGAACCCGATCATCGTCTTCGCATCGATGATTTTGCCCGACTGAATCAGCTGGTCGATTTCGCGAGCTGTATACCACTTTGTCTCGATCCGTTCATCCTCCATCGGAGTGGCTTGGCCCTGTGTCAGATCGCGAGCCGTGTAGATCGTCATTTTCTCCGCCAGAAATCCGGGACTGGGGAAAAACTCGGCCAGTTTCGCCCACTTCTTGGCATGCAGACCCGCTTCCTCAACCAGTTCCCGTTTAGCGGCCTGAAGAGGGGTTTCGCCTTCGTCGACACGGCCGGCCGGCAATTCCCACATGAATCGGCGTGCTGGGAGACGATACTGCCGGACCAGAAGCACGCGCCGGCGATCGTCAATCGGCATCATCACGGCCGAGCCGCCGTGCTGGACGATCGCGCGTTTGATTTTAAAGCCGTCGGGATCCACGGCATGATCCATGGTGACTTCAAAAATAGGTGTATGAAGCAGTTTCTTAGACGTGATCAGTTTCATTTGGATTTTATGGCCCGTGCGAACTGATCGACGGGCAGAGTATTCAGAATATCGCCCGCCTCCAGCCATCCGCGGCGCGCCATGAGGATACCGTAACGCATGTTGGCCAGATGTTTGGGATGATGCGCGTCGGTGGAAATGACGAACTTGGCGCCGCGGGCTTTTGCCGCCCGTACCAATGACGCCGTCAGATCCAGACGCTCGGGACTCGCGTTGATCTCGAGATAAATGTTGCGGCGCGCCGCGACCGCGGCCACCGCTTCGAAATCGAATGGGTACGGATCGCGATTCAGAAGAATGCGGCCCGTGGGATGCCCCAACGCGCGCAAATGGGGACATTCCAGAGCCCGCAGCAGACGATCCGTCATTTCCGCGGCTTCCAGATTCATGTAACTGTGCACGCTGCCGATCACGAAATCGAGCTCACCGAGTGCATCGTTCTCCAGGTCCATGGTCCCGTCGCGACGAATATCGCATTCGATGCCTGAGAACACGCGGATGCCCATCCCACTCTGGTCCATTTCTCGAACCTGATGGGCGAAAGCTACGGCGCGCTTCTCGTCCAGTCCGTTCGCCATCGCCAGGGCTTTGGAATGGTCCGTGATCGCGACGTATTGGTATCCACGCGCCCTCGCCGCCTCAGCCATCTCTTCGAGCGTCGCGCGGCCGTCGGTCTCAGTGGTGTGCATGTGCACATCGCCAAGGATGTCCCCGAGTTCGACCAGTTTCGGCAGCGTCCCGGCTTCGGCCGCCTCAATCTCGCCCTGATTCTCCCGCAGCTCGGGCGGGATCCAGCACAGGCCCAGAGCTTGGTAAATCTGTTCTTCCGTTTCTCGTGCGACGATCTCTTTCGTGTCCACGCGAGAGAGACTGTATTCGCTGAGGGTCATACCCATCCTCTGGGCGCGGGCCCGCAACGGAATGCTGTGCTCCTTGCTTCCGGTGAAATATTGGAGTGCGGCGCCGTAGCTTTCCTTGGGTAACGCTCGCAGGTCTACCTGCAAACCTTCCAGGCCGAACCTAACACTTGCCTTATTCGGACCTTTTCCAAGGACCTCATGGACTTTCGGATGCGTCACGAAGCGCTCGATAGCCGCCTCCGCGCCGGGACCCGTGGCCAAGAGATCCAGATCTCCGACGGTTTCTTTGCCGCGACGGAGACTGCCCGCCGGCGTTACCGTCTCGACGCCTGGAATCGCTTTCAGAAAAACGCCGAGTTCGTCGGCCACCCCATACGCGAAGCTCAGCAGGAACCGCCCGGCACGCTGCCGGTAAGCCGCGATCGAGCGCAGCACTTTCTCTTCGAGCTTGGCTCCCATGCGGGGCAGGTCACGCAGTTTCTGCTCCTGGCAGATCTTCTCCAAGCCATCTATGGTCGAAATCCTAAAATGCTCGAACAGCGTTCGGATGCCCTTTGGCCCTAACCCTTGGATCTTAAGTAATTCCAGCGCGGTAGGGGGGTAAACCTCAAGCATCTGATCACGACGCTCGAAGCTCCCCCGCTGTTCGATTTCCTCCAGCGCCGACGCGATTCCCTTGCCGATTCCTGGGATATCGGTGAGTTTCTTCTCGGGATCCTTGAGGATTGCCGAGATAGGCTCCGGATAACCCTCAATTATGGATGCCGCATTGCGGTAGCTACGAATACGAAAGCTATCCTCGCCGGCGATCTCCATCAGGTCGCCGGTTTCCCAGAGCATCCGAGCGATTTCGCGATTTTCCATCAGGATTTACTGGCTGTGACCCGAGGCTCAGGTTGCGATTGCAGATGCGGTTCCACGTGCACCAGGACGTCGGCTACCCAATCCAAGCGGCTCTTCAGGTGACGCTTCACCGCCCTGGCGATTTCATGCGAGGCCAGCACGGTGAGATGAGGATCCACTTCAAGGTGCAGATCGACATGGTACCGCAGCCCGGTCTTACGGGCAAAGCATTTATCGATTCCCAGCGCGCCAGGCACTCTGAGCGCTTCTACTCGCAAGATTTCCATCTGGACGGGTTCAGGCATGGTATCCATGAGCTGGAGCGCGGTTTCGCGCACCACCCGAAATCCCATAAAGATTACGATGAGACCGATCACGAAACCGCCATAGCGGTCGGCGTTGCGAAGATGATCGGGTACGAATACGGCCAGCAGTACCGAGATCAGAGCCACGGAACCGGAGAGAATGTCGACCGAGTCGTTCCAGGCGTCGGCAGTGAGCGCGGCGCTGCGGGCAGCCCGTCCGGCGCGCATTTTCACCACGGCCATTACCGCCTTGGTTACGATCGACAAGCCTAACGGCCAAATAGCGAACAAGGCCGGCGTCTGCCGGTCGGTTTCGAGGGAATGACCACAGATGGCCGCGCCAGCGGCGGCCAGCAGCACGCCGACAGCGAGGGCAGTCAGGGTTTCAAAGCGCCCGTGCCCGTAAGGATGATCTTCGTCGGGCGGCTTTGCGGCGATGCGCAATCCCAGATACACCAATCCAGATGAGACCACGTCGGCGGCTGATTCCAGACCGTCTGAGACTGTCGCCACGGAATGCGCGGCCAAGCCAACGCCGGTTTTGAGCGACGCGAGCACGGCGCTCGCCGCGATTCCGGCCAAGGCTACGCGAGCGGCGGTGCGCTCTACCGAGGACATACACTTCGAGGTTACCAGTGAAGCGATGCCCGGCTACAATTGAAAGGCTGATGCGCGAACCGCTCACCGCGCTCCCCTCCGATCTGGAATCGATCCCTGACCGCCCAGCCGTGTTCCTGCTGTGGGCCGGGCAAGGCGCCCCTTATCTGGCGCGAACTGCTCTTTTGCGCCGGCGGTTGAAACGCCTGATTTCGAATCGTGAGCGGCTCTCTGGCGCTCTAAACCTGAAAGGCGTCGTGGAGCGAATCGAGTACTGGCGTACGGGATCGAAGCTGGAGTCGGCGCTGGTTCATCTGGAACTCACCAAGCTGTATTTCCCGGATGACGTGGCGCGCATCACACGCCTGAAGCCACCGGTGTTCCTGCGGCTCACGGTCGACAATGCCTTTCCGAGAACCATGCTCACGACGCGGCTGGGTCGAGGTCTGTATTACGGACCTTTTGCCAATCGTGTGGCAGCCGAGAGGTTTCAGAACGAAATGCTGGACCTGTTCCAACTGCGGCGGTGTGAGGAAACCCTGGCGCCGGCGCCCGAGCATCCCGGTTGCATCTATGGCGAAATGAACAAGTGCTTGCGACCCTGCCAGCAGGTGGTGTCGATTGAGGAATACCGTGGGGAGGCAACACGCGTCGAGCAATTTCTGCGGACGGAAGGAGCTTCGCTGCGGGAATCGGCCGAGACGGCTCGCGACCAAGCTAGCGCGGCCATGAACTTCGAAGAAGCCGAACACATGCATCAAAGGCTCACGCGCATTGAAGGAGTTCAAGCTAGTGCTGGTGATTTGGCCCGCACACTCGAAAGGCTGGCGGGGGTCGCGGTGGTGCCCTCGGCGGAGGCGGAGAGCGTTGATCTAATCTTTTTGGCCGGAGGACGCTGGCTCGATCCTCGCATATTTGATCTTTCGGAAAACGCTACTTTTTTGGAAAATGCCTCGATGGATCGGCGCCTGCGCGAGTTGTGTGCAGGGATTTCACCGGGTTCGTCCCCGGATCTCGATCATCTGGCCATTCTGGTGCGCTGGCAGGGATCGAGCTGGCGGGACGGTGAGTGGATCGGCTTCGATTCCTTCGAGAAAATTCCTTACCGCAAGATCGTGAATGCGGTCGCTCGGGTGGCTGCTAGAGGCAACTAGGGCGTTTCGCAACCAGCGTTCTTGAACTTTATGGTTATCGTGCCTGTTTCCGGCTGATTGTCGTTCTGGCCTTCACTGACAGTGACGTTCTCATATTCGGTAGTCATCTGAGATGGCAGTCCGAACTGCTCATAGAGCCGCATAACCTCTTTGCCCCGCATTGCGGCGGGAACTAAGTCCGCCAGAAAATCGTACATTCGCTGCCTCTGCGCAGTAATGTTCCAAACTTTGGCGGTCTCGTGGGGCATCAGTGCCGGAACCTCTAGTTTGCATACTTGGCCCGTCGTCCCATAATCCACAACGACGTCGAATCCCCTAGGCATGTGGAAGACTTCCCGATTGAGTGGTTGGCCCAACTTGGCGCGCAGCGCAGTGGAATCGAGTTGAGCGAACGCGGGCAGACAGCACAAGGCGAATAGACCAAGATGTAATTTGGGCTGCATGATCTAGAGCATACTCCTAGAGAACGGTACGCTGAACCGGCCGTGCTCGCTGCGTCTGCGCTCACTTGTTCTGAGGATGATCCGGGATACTTTTCTGCTGCGATCGGCGCCAAACGGGACTCATCAATTGAATGCGCCAAATGGGGCCGCCCAGGTATAGCGGGCCCTCTAATTTCACGAACGTCGGCAGGCTGTTTGTCCAGAAGTGGCGCGATCACGCCCGCGATGCCGCGAGCCTCCGCCTTTATCGTGAAACACACCGCTTTGAAGCCTGAGCCAGCAACCCAAAATGTTTCTTCGCCTTGGGGAACGATCGAGAGCTTGACAAGCCGTGGCTTTGAAGTAGCCGCCACGTAAGACATCTTCGTCTCTTTTGTCTCGGGCCGGATGTTTTTCAAAATATTTAGAACGATGCCATTAGCCAGATCGGGGGAAAGTCGAGATGGTCCATTTCGACCTTTTCTTGACCGTGATCGTCCATAATGCGGACGGTGACTTGGCCGGTAGAGGCCGTGGATCAAAACGTCCATGGGATGCGGGAACGCCGGGCCTTTCTGTATGTGGTGGTCGCTTACCAGGCGAAGGCTGCCGCGCTGAGCAAATATTGCGGTTTCGTCGTCGAGCGAGCCGTCTTTAAAGCGAAAAACTAGACGCGACACTACCTGATTCCCACGAATGACCTGGATCAGATCACCGGGAGCAAGAATCTTGCTGTCCATCGTGCTCAAAGCAAGAAATCCATGCACGGTTCCCTCCAAGTGGTGCACAGCTACTGGTTCAGCCCGGCGGAACGGCAGACACAGGATCATCCCGCTGAGGGGGCCGGTAAGCGACGGAGCACGGCGGCTCAGCACCACCAAGGCTTCTCCGCTCGGCCAACCGAGCTCCGCTTGCCAGCTTGCAAGATTTACCCGCAACGGTATTCGGACCCCGCTTAATCTCGCCGCCAGTGCACGGACGGTACACTGAAGCCATTGTGCTCGGTTCGCTGCAATCCTGGCTTCGGGGCAAATCGCTATGGCCGCCGCAATTGCGCCAGCAGGTGACACGCACCGGTCTGGCTTACACCGCGACACTGCTGGTGGTTGCCCTGATTGCATTCGTTTCCGCCAACAATCTGATGTTCCTGATCCTGGCGGCGATGCTCGCCACCTTCATGATTTCAGGGTTCATAAGCAAACTGAGCCTGGCTGGCCTCGAGCTCGAGCTATTCCTGCCGCAACACATCTCGGCGCGGCGAAAAGTCCGCGCGGGCGTACGCCTAAAGAACACTAAGCGCTGGATTCCCTCGTTCAGCATTCACCTCGAAGGCGCGGCGGAAAGCGGGTTCGATACCATTCTTTACTTCCCGGTCTTGCCGGGAGGAGGCACCGTGGAAGAGGCGGTGGATGTGTACTTCGCCCGGCGTGGCGCGCAGAAGGAACGGACGTTCCAGTTCTCCACCCGCTTCCCTTTCGGATTCGCCGAACGACGCGAGATGATTACCGCCCGTCACGAGATTCTGGTGTATCCCTGCCTCGATCCGCAACCGGGCTTCGAATCGCTACTGGCCGCCGTGACTGGCGAACTGGAGACCCTTGAGCGCGGGCGCGGCCACGATTTTTATCGCATTCGTCCCTATGAAGCGCTCGAAAGCGCTCGCCATGTCGATTGGAAGGCCACGGCCCACACTCGCGATCTTCAGGTTCGCGAATACGTCCGGGAACAGGAACGAAGCGTCCTGATCTATTTGGATCTGGACATTCCGTTTAATGCGGACGAGTGGTTCGAATCGGCCATCGAATGCGCGGCATTTCTGGCGTATCACCTGTCGCTGGGAGAAACCCGTGTCCGCCTGAGGACGCAGGAGTTCGATGTAACTCTGCCCGAGCCGGGGGACATCTATACTATCCTTAAATACTTGGCTTTGGTCTCCCCGATGCGGGGAAAGCCTCCAGAGGGTCCCGATGAAGCCGCCAGTTTCCAGATTGTGTTCACTGCCCATCCAGGCAGGATGTCCGAGCTTGGATGGGGCAAAGACGAAGGCGCCGGGACTCGGGTGGTGGGCCCGGATGCCTGGGACCGCCACCGCTGAATCACAGGAGATTCCATGAAGAAACTGCTTTTCATCGGTATGTTGACGCTCGTAGCGTGCGCGGAAAGCGGATGGGCGCAAGTAACCGGCGTGCTTTCCGGACGGGTCGTGGACGCCACGGATGCCGGGATTCCGGGAGCGACCGTCACTGTAAAGACGGTGGATACGGATGCTACGCGAACTACGACAACCGACGAACGCGGAGCTTATCGAATCGTTTCCGTGCCGGTAGGCCAGCAGGAAGTGCGTGCCGAGAAAAACGGATTCAAAACCTCTGTCCGTTTGGGAATCAACCTGGCGGTTGGACAAGAGGCTGTCGCCAACCTGCGGCTGGAGGTCGGTACGGTCTCCGAAAAAGTCACCGTTACCGCCGATACTCCCCTGGTCAACACCACCACCGCCGCCATCTCCGGACTGGTAGATGAGCGCCAGATCAAAGAACTGCCACTCAACGGCCGCAGCTTCGACAATCTGATGACCCTCAACCCCGGGATCATCGACTATGTTCTGAAGAGTCCGTCGACGAGCACCAGCAACGGGAATACGTTCTCGGTTTCGGGGCGCCGTCCCTCGGATAACGTCGTTCTGCTGAACGGGATCGAATACACCGGGACCAGCCAGCTCGCCGTCACCCCGGGCGGCGTCAGCGGCAATCTGCTGGGGATCGATGCCGTGCGCGAATTCAACGTTCTGAGCGATTCCTACGGCGCCGAATATGGCAAACGCGCGGGCGGGCAGGTCAGCGTGGTTACCCAGTCCGGAACCAATGCGCTGCACGGATCGCTGTACGAGTTTCTTCGGAACAACGTTCTGGATTCCCGCAGCCCCTTCGATAAGGGATCCTCCGCGCCACCCTTCCGCCGCAATCAATTCGGCGGCTCTCTGGGCGGTCCGATCAAGAAAGACAAACTGTTTCTGTTTGGAAATTACGAAGGATACAGGCAGAGCCTCGCCACCACCAGCGTCAGCACGGTTCCGGACCCATCCACTTTTCCGACAACAATAAACCCGGCGATGGCGAAGTATCTGGCGTTGTGGCCGGCTCCCAACGGCTCCTCATTCGGCCCGGGCAGTGGACTCGCGAAGGCGACTTACAATCCCACGAATCCGGTTCACGAGGATTTCGGGACGGTGCGGATGGACTACAACCTGCGGGAGCAGGACACGCTTTCGGCGTCGTATACGATAGACAACGGCAACAGTGTGATCCCGGCGCCCGATCCTCTTTTCGCCTCCGCCCTCGCACTCCGCAATCAGGTGGCAAGCGTGGATGAGACGCATGTCTTCTCGCCCCGCCTGCTGAACACTTTCCGCGCGGGATTTTCACGCTCGGGCTTCAATTACGACTCTTCCTCCACAGTGTCCTTTCCCGCCGATTTATCTTTTGTCACCGGGTTCGGGCCAGGAGGAATCGCGTTCGGCGCGCAGACCACTACTGGATCGGGAGCCCTTACGGCGGCCGGCCCGAGTAACAATGCGAACGTCTGGAATCGACGCAATCTGTTCACGTTCTCGGATAGTGTTTCCTACAACAAGGGAAAGCATCAAATCACCGCAGGCGTCTGGTTCCAGCGGCTCCAGGACAATGAGAACAGCGCATCCCGCCAGCTCGGCATCGCCACGTTTCCCGGCCTGACAGCCTTCCTGCAGGGAAGTTTGACGAACTTCCAAGTGGTTCCCTCAGCCAGTACGCTCGGATTTAGGAGCCTGTTTGGAGCCTGGTACGTAGACGATACCATCAAGCTCCGGCGCAATCTGACGGTGGAGCTCGGGCTCCGGCACGAATTTACCACTGGATGGAATGAGGTGGCGGGACGCGCATCCAACTACATAACCGACGGCAACGGCGTCCTGCTGGCTAACCCGCGCGTGGGCGATTCCCTCTTCACGCAAAATAATGCCAAGCGTTTATTTTCGCCCCGGGCTTCCGTGGCGTGGGATCCGTTCGGGAAAGGAAAGACGGCCATCCGGGCAGGCTTCGGGGTTTATTACTCGCTGATCGACGATCTCGCCTTCCAGGTCAACGCCCTATATCCCTATAACGGGCTTGTTACGTACTCAGGCCTGCTGCCAAGCGTGGTGCCGGTCGCGCCGAACACGCCACCCCTGCCGCCCTGTGGACCTGGGATTCCCAGCGCGCAGTGCTCCATCTATGCGCCTTTTGGAGTGCAGCCCGATGCCAAGACTCCCACGGTGGAGGAATGGAACTTCACCGTCGAGCAGCAGCTGGACCGAAATACTTCGCTACGCGTGGCGTATGTTGGATCGTTCGGCTATCACCAGTTCGTCAGCCTCGACCCCAACAGCATCCCGGCCCAGATCTGTGGCACTCCGGCTGGATGCCTCGCAGGCGGGGTCAGTACTGGCGCCGCGACGAGGTCGACGGTGGCGCAAGGAGCCCAGTACATTCCCATCGGAAGCAGACCCAACCCGTACGTGTCGAATGGCTTTTTCTGGTATTCGGAAGGCAACAGCAGCTACAACGCCTTGCAGATCGATGTAAACCGGCGCCTAACGCAGGGATTCCAGATTCGGGCCAACTACACGTGGTCGAAGAACCTGGACAATAATTCGGCGCTGACTATCGCCCAGGCTGCCAACGAGCCGCAGATGATCATGGACCGGAACGATCTGCGGCGCGATTGGGGACCGTCGGCCTTGAATGTCACGCATCAAGCCAGCTTCTCGGCGCACTATGATTTGCCCTTCGGAAAGGGCCAGCGCTGGGCCAGCAATCTTTCGGACGTTGGCAACAAGATCATCGGGGGCTGGCAGTTGAACGAGATCACCACACTGTTAAGCGGCTTCCCCTTTACGCCCTTAATGGGTTCGAACCGTTCCGGCAATGGCGATACCAGAAACCCCGACCGGCCCAATTTGAATCCCGCGTTCACCGGCCCCGTGGTGACTGGCGATCCCAATCACTGGTTTAATCCGAACGCCTTCATTCCGGCACCGTATGGCACTTATGGAAACCTGGGCCGGGGAACGTTTAACGGGCCAGGCCTGACGGAAGTAGATCTTTCTATTCTGAAGAACATCGC
>Ga0157369_10006605_pt1 | contig 13416 bp, 8 predicted proteins | sample C25metaG_FD_113461 | JGI IMG/M metagenome (GOLD analysis project Ga0157369, IMG submission 113461) | Corn rhizosphere microbial communities from Kellogg Biological Station, Michigan, USA - C2-5 metaG | ecosystem: Host-associated > Plants > Roots > Rhizosphere > Soil | place: USA: Michigan...
AAACTCGTAGCGGCCGTAATCCGCGACGACCGCGTCGGCGAGCGCGCGCGCGTTGGCGAGCGCGAAACAGTCGATCTCGACGAGCTTCGCGATTGGAACCGCATCGCGCGCGGCGTCGAAATCGGACGTGTTCGCGATCAGGAACCGCAGCGTGTTGCGGATGCGGCGGTAGCTTTCGACGACGCGCTTCAGGATCTCGTCGGAGATCGACAGCTCGCCCGAGTAGTCGGTGGCGCCAACCCAAAGGCGCAGGATCTCGGCGCCGAGCGTGTTCGCTACCTTCTGCGGGGAGACGACGTTGCCCTTCGACTTCGACATCTTGCGGCCTTCGCCGTCGACGACGAAGCCGTGCGTGAGCAGCGCCTTGTACGGCGGCACGCCGTTCAGCATGCACGACGTCAAGAGCGACGAGTGGAACCAGCCGCGGTGCTGATCGGAGCCTTCGAGGTACAGATCGGCCGGAAAGCCCGTGTCGAGCGGATGCGAGCCGATGCGGGTTGCGCGGCCTTCGCGCCCGCCCATCACCGTCTGGTGCGTGGTGCCCGAATCGAACCAGACATCGAGCGTGTCGGTGAGCTTGCGATAGCGCGTCTCGTCGACGCCGAAGTCCTCGCTCGACGCCTCGAACCAGCTCTCGATGCCGCCGGCGGCCACCTTCGCCGCGGCGAGCTCGAGCAACGCGAGCGTGTCGGGATGCAGTTGCTCCGTGTCGCGATCGACGAAGAAGGGGAGCGGGACGCCCCACTGCCGCTGCCGGGACAGCGTCCAGTCGGGCCGGTTCGCGATCATTCCCGCGAGGCGCGCCTTGCCCCACGCCGGGAAGAATTGGGTGTTCTCGATGCCGCGCAGCGCCGTCGTGCGCAACGTCTCGGCCGGCTTCGCGCCGCGATAGCCGGGAACGTCGTCCATGCCGACGAACCATTGCGTCGTCGCGCGGTAGATGATCGGCGTCTTGTGCCGCCAGCAATGCATGTAGCTGTGCGCGAACTTCTCGCCGTGCAGCAGCGCGTGCACCTCGCGCAGCTTGTCGATGATGCGCGGGTTCGCTTCCCAGATCGACAGGCCGCCGAAGAACGGCAGGCTCGCCGCATAGCGACCGCTGCCCTGCACCGGATTCAGGATCTCGTCGTCGGTCATGCCATAGCGGCGGCACGACACGAAGTCGTCGACGCCATACGCGGGCGAGCTGTGCACGATGCCCGTCCCCTGCTCGAGCGTGACGAAGTCGGCGAGGTAGATCGGCGACGGGCGATCGTAGAACGGATGGCGAAACGCGATCCGCTCGAGTGCCGCACCGCGCGCGCTCGCGACGAGCGTGCCTTCGAGGCCATAGCGCGCAAGGCAGGCGGCCGCGAGATCCTTGGCGAGCACGAGATGGCCGCGGGGCGTGTGCACGAGCGCGTATTCGACGTCGGGGTGGACGTTGAGCGCCTGGTTCGCCGGAATCGTCCATGGCGTCGTCGTCCAGATCACCGCGTGGATCGGACCTTCGGGCGCCTGCGCGAGCCCGAACGCGCGCGCGAGCCGGTCACGCTCGGCGCTGTCGAGCGCGAAGGCCACGTCGATCGCGATGTCGACGCGATCCTCGTATTCGACTTCCGCCTCGGCCAGCGCGCTGTGGCAGTCGAAGCACCAGTTCACGGGCTTCAGGCCGCGATAGAGGTACCCCGTCTCGAGCACCCTGCCGAGCGCGCGGATCTCGTCGGCTTCGTTGCCGAAGCTCATCGTCGTGTACGGATGGTCCCAGTCGGCGATCACGCCGAGGCGCTCGAAGTCCTTCTTCTGCCGCTCGATCTGCTCGGTCGCGTAGGCGCGGCAGAGCCGCTGCGTTTCGGCGGTGGACAGCTCCTTGCCGTAGGTCTTCTCGATCTGCACCTCGATCGGCATGCCATGGCAATCCCAGCCGGGCACGTACGGCGCGTCGAAGCCTGCGAGCGTGCGGCTTTTCACGATCACGTCCTTCAGGATCTTGTTCACCGCGTGGCCGATGTGGATGTCGCCGTTCGCATACGGCGGGCCGTCGTGCAGGATGAACCGCGGACGCCCGCGCGACGCCGCGCGGATGGCCTCGTACACGCGGTTGCGCCGCCACGTGGCGACCCATTCGAGCTCCCGGCGCGCCAGATCGCCGCGCATCGGGAAGGGCGTGTCGGGGAGGTTCAGCGTGGGCTTGTAATCGATGCGGGCTTCGTCGGGCATCTCGAGGATCGTCAAGGTTCGTGAACCGCGTGCGTGGTGGCGATCATCCGCGTGCCGCGAAATATTCGCGCGCGTCGTCGACGTCGCGGCCAATCTGGCGCGTGAGCGCGGTGACGTCTGAGAACCGCGCCTCGTCGCGCAGCTTGCGCAGGAATTCCATCGTGATCAGCCGGCCGTAGATCGCCTCGTCGAAGTCGAACAGGTACGCCTCGGCGATCGGCCTGCCGCCGGTCGTGATCGTCGGGCGCACGCCGACGCTTGCCACGCCGGCGCGCGGCCCGCCCGGGAGGCCATGCACGCATACGGCGAAGATGCCGGTCAGCGCGGGCGGATGGCGCAGCGGCAGGTTCGCCGTCGGAAAGCCGAGCGTGCGACCCAGCTTGTCGCCGTGCGCGACGTGCCCGGTGATCGTGTAGCTGCGGCCAAGCAGCGCCGCTGCAAGGTCGAGATCACCGCAGGCGAGCGCATCGCGTACGGCACTGCTCGACGCGCGCCGCCCGTCGACTTCCACCGTGCCCATCGCCTCGACGCTGAACTGCCGCGCTGCGCTGCGCAGGAACGCGAGATCGCCGGTGCGCCCGCGGCCGAAGCGAAAGTCCTCGCCGACGAGCAGCCAGCGGGTTGCCAGCCGCCGCTCGAGGATGTCGGTCACGAACTCGTCGGCGGTGCGCGCTGCGAGCCGCGCGTCGAAGCGGGCAACGAACGTGATCGCCACGCCGTAGGCGCGGAAGAGCGCCAGCTTCGAGCGCAACGTCGACAGGCGCGCGGGCGCGTTCGACGGCGAGAAGTACTCGCGCGGATGCGGGTCGAACGTCAGCACCGCCGGCGGCAGGCGCAGGTCCTCGGCCGCCTCGACGAGGCGCGCGAGCATCGCCTGATGCCCGCGATGCACGCCGTCGAAGTTGCCGATCGTCAGCGCGACCGGACTGCCCGGTGCGCTCGTCAGATCCCGCTGTACACGCAATGCTTCGCCCGCGAGCGTGAAACGAGCGCTTCCCGCTGCGGTACCCCGTGGTGGTAAAACCCGCTATTTTAACTGCATCGGAGTGGGCGCGATCGGGCGCATGCGCGTGGCTTCGCGCACACGGCTCGCGCCGGACATGCAGGATGCGATCGTTGGGAGCAGAACCGACGGTTCGGCGGTGCCGGCGGGCAGGACGCCGTCAATCGGAACCGAATCGGGTGTTCAGCGGCGCCGGCGCATCGCCGGCCGACGTGACGGAGGCGAGCGGCGGCGTGGTCGCCACCGGCGTCATCAGCGAGCCGGCGGGCATGCCGGCGGTGCGGATCGGCGACACCGGGGTGGGGATCATCAGATTTCTCGGATCGGGAACGGCCACGTCGCCCCGGCGCCTGAGCGCCGTCCATTCGCCGCACCAGTCGTCGTCGCGCACGTGCGGCCAGATGCCCTCGACCATGTACGCCTTCGCGGAAACCGGGTGCACCATCGGCACGTTGCGCCGGCACTTGCCCCACCGCACGCCCTTGTCTTCGACGTTCGTGTCGTTGCGGTCGTAGAATTGGCACGCGACACACTTTTCCAAGATCGTCTCCCTCGAGCGTTCGTTGTTGTCGGTCTATCGCCGGATCAGTGGAGCGACAGGCCCGCGAACCCGAACGGCGACGATCGTCGAACCGGTCGCGCGCGCCGAGCCGCCGCCCGATGCATTCGCAGCTCGCGCATGGCCGCCCCTGCCCGGCCTGCCGGCCTGCGTGAAGTCTTCCTCGACTCGTCGCTGCGCCGGCGTTCGTGCACGATGCGTCCCTTCGCACGTGCCGGGACCGGTCGCAGTTTCGATGGAAGAAGGGCCGCCGACCGCATCGCTGTTTGCAGTTGGAAATGATCCCGGCGGCCTGAACCGTGGGCTTGGCCTACGCCGCGAGTTCGGGAATCGCCGCGCGCAGCGTTTCGGGGACCTGCTGCACGCGCGTGAATCCGGTGAGTGCCGCGGCATCGAGTTGCGATTGCAACTCGGCGTCGGCCGCCTGCGCTTGCTTCGTCAGCAACGCGTCGTACGCGCGCCGCTGCTGCGGATCGGACAGCACCGCGTATGCCGCATGGATCATGCGCACGAGCCCGGACAGATCCTGGCCGGCGTCGGTATGTCCGTACTGAAAGCGCTCGAGCAGCGCGCCATACGCGGCTTCGATTCGCTGCGGGCTCGCGCCCGGCGCAAGTTCCAGATAGTCGTAGTGCGTGTAATTCACCTTGGTCTCCGCTTGTGGGCCCGGTGTCTTCGTGACTCCGGCTGCCACCCTTTGAGCAGCAAGCGTGCCATGTGCGATTTCCGTTGATCGGAACGCGATAAGTCGTTGACGCAGCACGCGCAGCGCGGCGCTCGCAGCATGCGTCTTACAGTTCGTGGTCTACGAAAGCGGGGGCGCGCGCCCCTGCCCGGCGCGTCCGGGCGGCCGAATCGCGGCAACTCGCGCGACGCTCACGTACAATCGCCCGCATGCCCCTCGACAGCGCCGACACGGCGTCGCGTCGCATCGTTCGCGCCGCGTGCCCGCACGATTGCCCCGACACGTGCGCGATGCTCGTCACCGTCGAAAACGGACGCGCCGTCGACATTCGCGGCGCGCCCGATCACCCGCCGACGCAAGGCACGCTTTGCACGAAGGTCGCGCGCTATCTCGATCGCACGTATTCGCCCGATCGGCTGCGCCATCCGATGCGCAGGATCGGCGCGAAGGGCGAAGGACGCTTCGCGCGCATTTCGTGGGACGAGGCGCTCGATGAAATCGCCGCACGCTTCAAGGCGATCGCCGCATCGGGCGACGGCCCGCAGGCGATTCTTCCCTACAGCTACGCGGGAACGATGGGCCTCCTGCAGGGCTCGTCGATGGACCGGCGATTCTTCCACCGGCTCGGCGCGTCGCTGCTCGATCGCACGATCTGCGCGTCGGCCGGGAAGGCCGGCTGGGCCGCGGTCGTCGGCGCATCGGTCGGCATGGACGTCGAGGAATACGCGAACAGCCGGCTGATCCTGATCTGGGGCAGCAACCCGATCGCGTCGAACCTGCACTTCTGGACGCGCGCGCAGGAGGCGAAGCGCCGCGGCGCGAAGCTGGTGGCGATCGATCCGTACCGCAGCGCCACCGCCGAGAAATGCCACGAGCACATCGCGCTGCTGCCGGGCACCGACGCGGCGCTCGCGCTCGGCATCATGCACGTGCTGATCGACGAGAAGCTGATCGACCGCGATTACGTCGCGCGCTACACGCTGGGCTACGACGCGCTGGCGCAGCGTGCGCGCGAGTGGACACCGGAACGCGCCGCCACCACGTGCGGGCTGCGCGCCGAGCAGATCGTGCGTCTTGCGCGCGACTACGGATCGATATCGCCCGCGGCCATCCGGCTCAATTACGGCATGCAGCGCGTGCACGGAGGCGGCAACGCCGTACGCGCGGTCGCCTGCCTGCCGGCGCTGGTCGGCGCGTGGCGGCACGCGGCGGGAGGCGCGCTGCTTTCGTCCTCGGGCACGTTTCCCGTCGACAAGGCGGCCCTCGAACGTCCCGACCTGATTCGCGGCGCGCCGCGCACGGTCAACATGTCGACGATCGGCGATGCGTTGACGCGCATCGACGATCCGCCGATCCGCGCGATCTACGTCTACAACTCGAACCCGGTCGCCGTTGCGCCCGAATCGTCGAGCGTCGTCGCGGGCTTCGCGCGCGACGACCTCTTCTGCGTCGTGCACGAGATCTTCAGGACCGACACGGCCGATTACGCCGATATCCTGCTGCCCGCCACGACACAGCTCGAGCAAACCGACGTGCACAGCGCCTACGGGCATCTTTACGCGCTCGCGAACAATCCGGCGATCGCGCCGATCGCCGAGGCGCTGCCGAACACCGAAGTGTTCCGCCGCCTGGCCGCGCGCATGGGATTCGACGAGCCGTGCTTTTGCGACAGCGACGACGATCTCGCGCGTCAGGCGTACCGTGCACAGGATTCGCACGGCATCGGCATCGATTGGGACGCGTTGAAGGCAGCGGGATTCAAGCGGCTCAACGTGCCCCGTCCGTACGCGCCGTTCGCCGAAGGCGGGTTCCCCACGCCGTCGCGCAAATGCGAATTCCGGTCCGATGCGCTCGCGGCGCAGGGCGACGATCCGCTGCCCGCGTACGTGCCGCCGCGCGAGTCGGCGGCGACCAACGCCGCGCTCGCCGCGCGCTATCCGCTCGGCTTCATTTCGCCGCCGGCACGCAACTTCCTCAATTCGTCGTTCGCCAACCTGCCGGCGTTTCTCGCCGAAGAGAAGACGCCGCACCTCGACATCCATCCCGACGACGCGTCACCGCGGGACATCGCGAGCGGCGATCCGGTGCGCATCTTCAATGATCGCGGCAGCCTGCTCGCGACGGCACGCGTGACCGATCGCGCGCGCCGCGGCGTGGTGGTGGCGCCGTCGGTGTGGTGGCGCAAGCTCGCGCCCGGCGGCGAGAATGCGAACGCGGTGACGAGCCAGGCGCTGACCGATCTCGGTCGCGCGCCGACGTTCTACGACTGCCTGGTGGAAGTGCGGCCCGCGTAGGCGCCACGCCGGAAGTGGTCCCGGCATAGGCGCTACGCGCGTCGTCCGGAAGCAAACCCCGCGTTGGCGCTGCCGGCGCTGTCCAGGAACTGCTCCCGCGTAAGCGCTACGCGCGCTTCATTCGTCTGGTGCGTCGCACGTCAGATCTTGCGCACGAGGCCGACCATCACGCCGAAGATCTCGAGGTCGCCCTCGGGACGGATGACGGGGAAGGCGCGGTTCTCGGGCTTCAGCACGAAGCGGCCGCTTTCGAGATCGAGCCGCTTCAGCGTGAACTGGTTGTCGACGATGGCGACGACGATGTCGCCCTTCTGCGCGGCGGCCCGCTTTTCGACGACGACGAGATCGCCTTCGAAGATGCCGGCATCGATCATCGAATCGCCCTTCACGCGCACCAGCACCGTTTGCGACGGGCGCTCGATCAGGTAATCGTCGAGCGTGACCGCGTCGGCTTCGTCGTCGGTGATGGGCTCGGGCAGGCCGGCGCGCACGAAGCCGCTGGCAAGCGGACGGGCGAAGAAACGCTTGGTGGGCGCCAGACGGCGATCGGGCGTGGACTCGAGATAGCCGGCGAGCTTCATGCGCGCGACGAGCGCGGCGACCGACGACTTGGAGCGCAAGCCGAGCAGGCCGCCGATCGACGCATACGACGGCAGCACGCGATGACGCGCGTAGTAATCCTGCAGGGTGCCGAGGTAGGAACGATCGTTCGACATCGGGGTAGAATAAGAACGAACGTTCGGCGTGTCAAGCCCGTTCGTCCGCACCGGTTCATCGGCAGCGGTACGTCGGGGACACTTCGGCCGGACGCTCTACCGGGTTTCGCCGCCGCATGCTCCCGTTGCCCGCATTCGCTTTCGTCGACCTCGAGACCACGGGCACGCGTGCCGCGGCGGATCGCATCACCGAGATCGGCATCGTTCGCGTCGACGACGACGGCACCCACGTGCGCGTCACCGAGTGGAGCTCGCTCGTCGATCCCGAGGCGCCGATCCCACCGGCCATCCAGGCGCTCACCGGCATCACCGATGCGATGGTGGCAACGGCCCCGTCGTTTTCGACGATCGCCACGCACGTTCGCGATCTGCTCGCGGGCTGCGTATTCGTGGCGCACAACGCGCGCTTCGACTACGGCTTCCTCAAGCACGCGTTCGCGCGGCTCGATCGCACCTTTGCCGCGCGGGTGCTGTGCACGGTGCGCCTGTCGCGGCGGCTCTTCCCCGATGCCGAGGGACATGGACTGGACGCGCTGATCGCGCGACACGCGATTCCGGTCACCGAGCGCCATCGCGCGCTCGGCGATGCGCGGGCGATCTGGGCGTTCGTCGAGGGTCTCTACCGCGCGCAGCCGCGCGACATCGTCGACGCCGCGATCCGGCGCATCCTGCGCGTGCCGAGCCTGCCGCCCCAGCTTCCACCCGGTGCGATCGATGCGTTGCCCGAAGCCCCCGGCGTTTACCTGTTCTACGGCGACAATCCGCTGCCGCTCTACATCGGGAAGAGCGTCAACCTGCGCGAGCGGGTCGCGTCGCATTTCTCCCAGGATTGGCGAAGCGAGACCGATTTGCGGCTGTCGCGCGAAATCCGGCGCATCGAGTACGAGCCGACGGCCGGAGAACTGGGCGCGCTGTTGCGTGAAGCGGTGCTCGTCAAGTCGTGCCTGCCCGCGCACAACCATGCGTTGCGGCGCAAGGAAGAGGCCGGGATCGCCCGTTTCGAGGAAGGCGCGCCGAAATTCTTCGCCACGGCCGGGCTCGATGCGCGCGAACTCGCCGGCGCGTTCGGTCCGTTCGCGTCGCGCGCGTCGTTTCGCGCGGCACTTCGTGCACTCGCATCCGGACACCGTTTGTGTGCCCGCAGGCTGGGCCTCGAGCGTGGCGGGCCGGGCCCCTGTTTCGCGCGCCAGCTCCGGCGCTGCGATGGCGTTTGCGTCGGGACCGAGTCGCCGCAAGCGCACGATGCGCGCGTTGCCGCGGCGCTTGCGCCGCTCGCGATCCCGCGCTGGCCGTTGCCCGGCGCAGCGTGCGTGCGCGAAGCATCGGCCGACGGCGAACGCGTGGACGTGCACGTGTTCCGCGACTGGTGCTGGCTCGGCACCGCGCGCGACGAGGACGAGCTGTCGGCGCTTGCCGAATGCCCGGCACATCCGGCGCTCGATCCGGACGTGATGCGTCTTCTGCTGCGGCGCCATCGCGGCGGGTCGCTCGGCCTCGTTCCGCTACCGCGGGCATGACGAAGCCGCATCGTCGCCCCGGATCCCGCCGGCGTGACCGATGCACGTCGGTGGGCCCGGGGCATGACGAGGCCGCATCGTCGCCGCGGATCTCGCCGTCGTGCCCGATGCGCGGCAGGCGGCCGCGCCAACGATCAGGCGGCCGCCGCGTGCGCCGCGATCACCTGCGCCACGCATGCCGTAAGCCGCTTCGCGTAGTCGATGTGCAGGAACTCGTTGGGTCCATGCGCATTCGAGTGCGGCCCGAGGACGCCGGTGATCAGGAACTGCGCTTCGGGGAACTGCTTGCCGAGCATCGCCATGAACGGGATCGTGCCGCCCTCGCCCATCGCGGCCGACGGCTTGCCGTAGACGGCGCGCGAAGCCGCATCGAGCGCCTGCTCGAGCCAGGGCGCCGTCGGTGGTGCGTTCCAGCCGGTCGCACCCTGCACCGGTTCGAACGTGACGTTCGCGCCGTACGGCGGATCGGCTTCGAGCACCGATTTCATCACCTGCGTCGCCTGGTTGCCGTCGATCGTCGGCGGCAGCCGCAGCGACAGCATCAGCGACGTCGACGGCCGCAGCACGTTGCCGGCGTCGGCGATCGGCGGAAAGCCGTCGGCGCCGATCGTCGACAGCGCCGGCCGCCACGTGCGATTCAGCAGCGCCTCGCCCCCGTCGTCGGCCATCGCCCGCGTTTCCCCGGCGAACGGATATTTGGTGAATACGATGTCGCCGAGGATGGCGGCGGTCACGCCGGCCTGCTCGATGCGCTCGCGCGGAATCTGCGCGTGCAGTGCCGCGGGCAGGATGCGCCCATCCGTCGGGTTCTCCAGGCGATCGAGCAGCTTGCGCGCAATGCGAAACGACGAGGGCACCACGCCGCTCGCGTCGCCCGAGTGGACGCCTTCCTGCAGCACCTCGACGCGCAGCGTTCCTGCGGCGAGCCCTCGCAGCGACGTCGTCATCCACAGCCGCTCGTAATCGCCGCAACCCGAATCGAGGCCCACGACGAGATCGACGTTGCCGATGCGCGGGGTCAACGCTTCGAGATACGCCGGCAGGTCGTAGCTGCCACTCTCCTCGCACGTCTCGATCAGCCCGACGCAGCGCGCGTGCGCGATGCCTTGCGCCTGCAGCGCGCCGAGCGCCGACAGCGCCGCGAAAATCGCGTAGCCGTCGTCGGCACCGCCCCGGCCGTAGAGCTTGCCGTTCTCGATCACCGGGGTCCACGGGCCGGCGTCGGCGCGCCATCCGATCATCTCGGGCTGCTTGTCGAGATGGCCGTACAGGAGCACGTTACGCTCGCCCTTCCCCGGCACTTCGAAGTACAAAAGCGGCGTGCGGCCCGGCAGCCGGATCACCTCGACCTGCAGCCCGGCGATCGGCTGGGCTTGCGCCCAGGTCCGGGCCAGCTCGACGACGCGTTCGATGTGCCCATGCGCCGCCCAGTCCGGGTCGAAATGCGGCGACTTGGCGGGAACGCGAATGTATTCGACGAGGCGCGGAACGATCTCCTCGTCCCATTGCCGATAGATGCGGTCGCTGGCGATCATGTGCGGGCGCTTTCGCGCGAAGGATTGACACCGGGATGGCAACGATAGCAGAAGCGCCGCCTTATGCAGGGCTCACGCCCGATTGCGTGCTCGACGCGCTCGACAGCATCGGCATTCGCGGGGACGGCCGGCTGCTCGCGCTCAACAGCTACGAGAATCGCGTGTACCAGGTGTGGCGCGAAGATGCGCCTGCGGTGGTGGCCAAATTCTATCGGCCGAACCGCTGGTCCGACGCGCAGATCCTCGAGGAGCACGCGCTCGTCGCAGAGCTCGCGCGCGCCGACGTCCCCGCCGTGGCACCCATGGAAGTTGCCGGCGCGACGCTGCATGCGTTCGCCGGCTTCCGCTTTACCGCCTTTCCGCGCCACGGCGGCCGCGCCCCCGAGCTCGACCGCCACGGTACGCTCGGGCAACTCGGCCGTTACATCGCACGCATCCACACGGTCGGCGCCGCGCGGCCGTTCGAGCATCGGCCGGCGCTCACGATCGAGAGCTTCGGCGACGCGTCGCGCGCCTACCTCCTCGACCACGGCTTTCTCCCGCACGACCTGCGCGCGGCATGGGAGAGCATCGTCGACCTGGCCCTCGCCGGCGTGCGCCGCGCGTTCGGCTGCGTCGTCGCGAAGCCGCTACGGCTGCACGGCGATTGCCACGCCAGCAACGTGCTGTGGACCGACGACGGGCCGCACTTCGTCGATTTCGACGACGCTCGCATGGGACCTGCCGTCCAGGATTTGTGGATGCTGCTGTCAGGTGATCGCGCGGCGATGGAGCGGCAACTCCGCGAGCTCCTCGAAGGCTACGAGTCGTTTCGCAACTTCGACCGGCACGAACTGGCGCTCGTCGAGCCGCTGCGCACGCTGCGCCTCCTGCACTACAGCGCGTGGATCGCGCGGCGCTGGGACGATCCGGCGTTTCCGTCGGCCTTCCCGTGGTTCAACACGCAGCGCTACTGGCAGGACCGGATTCTCGAGCTTCGCGAGCAGGTGGCGCTGATGGACGAGGCGCCGCTTCGCGCGTAAGGCGCGACTTGCGCGCGCAGGTGGCGTTGCTGGCCGAGGCGCGTGACGCAGGACTCGTCGTGCCCCACGCCTGTGGAACCGGCGCGCGACGCGCGAAGCCCGCTCGCGCGCCGATCCGCCGAACACGGGTGTCGGACGAAGCCTACGTCGTTTTCAGCGGCCGTGCGTTGCCCGTTGCGCGCCATGGCGACAAGAATGGAGAGCCTGCCACGCACGCCGGATCGGGATGGGGCTCGAAGTCTATCGCAAGAAGCGCAATTTCCAGACGACGCCCGAGCCCGCCGGCGGCGTCCGGCCGGCACGCCCCGACGAACTGCTGTTCGTGATCCAGAAGCACGCGGCAAGCCATCTGCATTACGACTTCCGCCTGGAGCTCAACGGCGTGCTGCTGAGCTGGGCCGTTCCCAAAGGGCCGAGTCTCGATCCGCACGACAGGCGCCTGGCGATGCACGTCGAGGATCACCCGATCGAATACGGCGACTTCGAAGGCGTGATTCCGCCGAAGCAGTATGGATCGGGGACGGTGCTGCTGTGGGATCGCGGCACCTGGGTCCCCCAGGGCGACGCGGAAGCAGCGTACCGGCAGGGCAAGCTCAAGTTCGAGCTCCACGGCCACAAACTGCGCGGCGGCTGGATGCTCGTGAGAAGCCATGGCGGCAAGTACGACGGGGAAAGGAGCTGGCTGCTGATCAAGGAGAACGACGAGTACGCGCGCGCCGGCGTCGACGCACGCGTCGTCGAAACCGAGCCGGACAGCGTCGCCTCCGGGCGCAGCCTCGAGGCCATCGCCGCCGACCCCGATCGCGTCTGGCACTCCGACAAACCGGTGGCCGAAAACGTGCGCGACGGGCGCGTGCAGCGCCGCAAGCCGGCGCTGTCGCCGGCGAAGGTCGCAGGTGCACGCAAGGCCGCGCAGCCCGAAAGCCTCGAAGCCGAGCTCGCGACGCTCGTCGATCATCCGCCCGCCGGCGAACAATGGCTGCACGAAATCAAGTTCGACGGTTACCGGATGCTGTCGCGGGTCGACAAGGCCGCCTGCCGCGTCGTGTCGCGCAATGGCAAGGACTGGACGGCGGCATTCCCCGCGATCGTCGACGCATTGCGCCGGTTGCCTGTCAGGTCGGCATGGATCGACGGCGAGATCGTGGTCATGGATGCGAAGGGACGCACGAGTTTCCAGACGTTGCAGAACGCGCTGTCCGATGCGGCGTCGGCGAAGCTCGTCTATTGCGTGTTCGACCTGCCGTATGTGAACGGCTACGATCTTCGCGACGCGACGCTTACCGCACGCAAGGCGCTGCTCGCCAGGATCGTCGGCGAAGGTTCGCCGATCCGCTACAGCGATCACGTTGCCGGGAACGGCAACACGTTCTTCGCGCAGGCGTGCAAGCTCGGCCTCGAGGGCATCGTTTCCAAGCGCGCCGACTCGACGTATCGCGCGACGCGCGGCCGCGACTGGCAGAAAGTGAAATGCGGACTTCGCCAGGAGTTCGTCATCGGCGGCTATACCGATCCGCAGGGGGCGCGCAGCGGCTTCGGCGCGTTGCTGCTCGGCGTCCACGACGATGGCGACCTTCGCTACTGCGGGAAGGTGGGCACCGGGTTCAACGACGCGATGCTGGCGTCGCTGACGAAGCGGCTGACGCAACTCGCCGCGGACAAGCCGCCATTCGTCAATCCGCCCACCGGCGCCGAGGCGCGTCGCGCGCACTGGGTGCGGCCGGTGCTCGTCGGCGAAGTCGCGTTCACCGAATGGACGCGCGACGGCACATTGCGCCATCCGTCGTTCCAAGGGCTGCGCGAAGACAAGCCGGCACGCGACATCGTCCGCGAAACGCCGGCGCATGTCGAGGAAGCCGATGCGCCGGCGGCGACGGAGCCGGCCA
>Ga0157369_10006606_pt1 | contig 13416 bp, 9 predicted proteins | sample C25metaG_FD_113461 | JGI IMG/M metagenome (GOLD analysis project Ga0157369, IMG submission 113461) | Corn rhizosphere microbial communities from Kellogg Biological Station, Michigan, USA - C2-5 metaG | ecosystem: Host-associated > Plants > Roots > Rhizosphere > Soil | place: USA: Michigan...
GCAGGCGGCAATAGCAAGATGGCCGGTGGCGCCGCCGAGATCTACCAAATGCTTGTATTTTGAGAGATCGAATGCGCGCACTACGCGATCGGATGTGAGTTGTCCCGCGCCGTGCATGCCGGTGAGGAAACTGCGCATGGACGCTGGATCGCGGAAGTAATGATCGAATAAGGAAGCGCGGTCGCCGAAGACTTGCGCCCAACGATTTGTGCCTTCGCGCACCGCATCCTCCAGCCGGCCCCAGAGAGGATACAGAGATCGATCGGAATGGAGTATGTAGCCTACCAGCGAATCCGGACTATCCGTTACGAGTGCGCGTGAGGCCTCCAGAGCGTTTCGGTAGAGGTCGCCATCACGGGTCAAGAGCCCGAGGGGCAAGCAAGCGTCCAGCAGACGGGTTAGTGCGCCAAGGTTGAGCCTTCCATCATTTGCTAGCTGCTGTGCGGTTTGCGGTGCGGCTTCGAGGCGATCGAAAATACCCAGGCGGACGGCGGTGAACAACACTTTCGAGCGGCGGAATGCATGGATTAGTTCGAGGATGTGTGTCATGCAAAGTGGTCAAAGCCTTTGGGTGCGAGTGGCCGCCCGTCGAGGAGAATTTTTCGGGAACGCGTGATGCGGCCTATTTCGGTTGCCAGTGATTTCGGAATTTTCAATTTGGACGGGGCGGTGAAGAGTAGCTCGTAGTCTTCGCCGCCATGCAAGGCTTGCTCGAGCGATGAGCCACGGGCGATGGGAATAAACGACAGTTCCGCGCCGGTGTTCGACTCACGGCAAAGCCGGGCCAGGTCGAGCGAAAGGCCATCGCTCAAGTCCATGGCGGCTTTGACGCCGAGACGGCGTAAGGTGAGTCCGGCGCCAACGCGTGGCTGCGGGCGATGTCTCGGTTTGCCGAGTTTGCCGGTGACATAAATCAAGTCTCCCGGTTTGGCGGCGCTGCGCAACATGGCTTTGCCGCGCGGGACGCGGCCGCAGCAGATTACGTCGGCGAGGACTTTATCGAAACGCGAGAGATCTCCGCCGGCGAGTGTCATTTCGTATTCCCGGGCGAGAGTGAGCAAGGACTTGAAAAAACGCTGCACGGCGAAATTCCGGGGCATTGCGAGAGAAACAAGACAAAACACGGGCTCGGCGCCCATGGCGGCAATGTCCGAAAGACTGCGGGCGAGGGCCAAGTGGCCGATATCGGCGGCGGTGTGCGTCTTGAGAGTAAAGTGACGGCCTTCGAGGGCGAAATCGGAAGTGAAGACAAGATCTTCGTTGAGTCGGGGCCGGAGAATAGCGCAATCGTCGCCGATTCCGCGGATAAGAGGAGAATGTCCGGCCAGGCGCCGGATACGATCAATCAGATCTGTCTCACGCATTGGCCAGAACCAAGCCGGCCGGAAGCTCTTCACCGAAGACACGGCCCGAAGCGGCCAGATCATCGGCTTCGCCCGCGAGTTCGCGGAGCAAATCGGCAGCGCGCGGGCTGGCTTCGCAGGCGCGGCGCACGGATTCAATGGTGGCAGGGGGAAGGTCGCGCGCGGTGTCGCCGGTTTGCCGTGCAATTTGCACTGCGGCTTCGAGCAGCGCTGGAGTGTGCGGAAGGCGCAGCAGGGCTTCGAGCCAACGGGTGGCGGTCGCCGGAGAGAGCACGAGGTTAATAGGCCCGCTGAACAGTTTGCGCGCGCCGAGCCGCGAGAGACACCAGGTGGCGGCTTCGAGCATTTCACCGCGCTTTACGATTTCGAGCAGTGCCTCGCCGAGTTGTGTCTTGGTTTGCTGCGGCAACAGCTCCAGGCTCGAGGCGCTGCGCCACATTTCGCGATAGAGGCTTTGGTTGAGGCGGCGTTTGTTCTTTTGCCTGGGAAGGAGAACGGGCGAGAGGCGCTGGAATATGTCGGCCTGCTGATTGCGATTGAGGCCACCCGCAATGCGGCCGCAGAAGATCCACCAATCGATTTCGCATTGCACCTGATTGCCAAAGGTGAGGCCGCTCGCGTAGATGCGGCGTGCTTGTTCGATGCGGAAATCGTCGCCGGGGAAGCCAAAGCCGGGACGCAGACAGAAGCCGGTGAGATTGAGCCAGCGGACTTCGTGAGGCGGATTCTTGCGGCGGCCGTCGGCGGACGCCAGAAGCTTGTCGGCGAAGGCACGTACCGTTGCGAGCGGCCAGGACATGCGGCCGACACCAAGCACCTGCTCGAGACGCGCCGGGAGCTGCTCCGGCGGGGGCCCGTCTCCGGACTTGCTGAATACCTGGGCGATTAACTCCTCTGCGTGCGCCTGCGTTCCGGCGCTGATGACCGCACCGGGGCGGATGGCGGGCGCATCGGCGGCCGGCTTGCGCAATTGAAACTGCAGGCGCCAACGGTGCTCGCTGATTTTCGATTCCGCCCAGGTTTCGAGCGTGCCCACTTCGTTCAGACGCGCACCGAGATTGACTGGAACCAACCGTTCACCGCCTTTTCCAAAGCGTATTACCGCGTGCAAAGGGGCGTGCAAGCGGACGTCATCTTCGTTTGCGAAAGTAACGACATCGCCTACCGAGTCTTCGGTGCGGCTTAGCGAACTGTATAGCCGAAACGCAACGGGCGTGTTCGCGAGAAGCTGCAGTTCGGGCTGTTCGAGCTTGATTTCCTGGCCCTCTTCCGCGCCGCGGGGCATGAGACAGACGGCTTGGGAATCCTGCAAGCCAAGGAAGTAGGCGCGAGGTAAGCCGCCACGAACGAGCACGCCGCTGCCGGAAGAGCGGACGTAGGAATAGTACGCCGCGCCGATAGCGACGGCCAGATCGAGGTCCTGATTTTCGAACAGCAGGGGAGCGCGGCCGAACCAGTGCTCGACGACGTCGCAGACGCGCTGGCGAAAGATTTGTGGAATGAAGAAGCCGCCATTAAACAGGATGGCGTCGACGCCGCGTTCGGCGGCGGGTGAGCTTTGCAAAAACTCGGCAAGGTGACGGGTGATGGCAGGATCGGAGACGTAGGGCAGGCCGAGTTCGCGGAAGACGCTTTGCTTTTCCTGCTGCGGCTTGTCGGAGAGCTTGCAGGGAGGCAGGAATCCTCCGAGAGACAGTTCAAGAATCTCATTGCGGGTGATGGAGGCTTTGAGCGTGCCGCCGATGAGAGAAGCGCCGCTGCCAGCCACGGTCAATTCCACGCTTTCGGGGCCGCCTGGGGCGAGAAGCGATTCTTTCGCGGCGGAACACTGGCGCCGGAGGGCGCTGCGTTGGCGCAGCGAGAGTTGCTTGCCGATTTTTGATTCGGCGAGCCAGGAAATCGTGAGGTCGAGATTGTCGCCGCCCAGCAAGAGATGCCGCCCGACCGTCGTACGAGTGAACTGGACGCGATCACCCTCGCGATCGACGCGAACAAGAGTGAAATCGCTGGTTCCCCCGCCCACGTCGCAGACGAGCACTGTCTGCTGATCGAACAATTCCTTATTAGAGCGGGCGAGGTGGCCGGCAATCCACGCGTAGAAGGCAGCGGCCGGCTCTTCGAGCAGCGTGAGATTGTCGATGCCGGCTGCGCGGGCCGCTTCGACCGTCAGCTCGCGCGCTTCTTCGTCGAAACTGGCGGGCACGGTTAGTACGACTTGCTGCCCGGCGAGTGGCGTTTGTTTCGCGCCATCCCAGGCTTCGCGCAGATGGGCCAGATAGCGAGACGAGGCCTCGACGGGCGAAAGAACGCGGCCTTCTTCCTGTGAATCCCAGGGCAGTATCTTCGCGGTACGATCGGCTTCCGAATTCGAGAGCCAGGATTTCGCCGAGTGAACTGTCTTGGTAGGAAGCAGCGCGCCTTGATCGCGGGCGAAGGCGCCGACTACCGGAGGATCGCTTAGGTACAAAAACGACGGAAGCGTGCGTAGCGTGCCCTGATGCGTGGCGTCAAGCTGCTGCGGGATGGGGAGAACGTGGATCGGCGGGAAGTCGGCTTCGGCAGCTTCTTCGGGATCGATGTAGGCGAGAGCGGAGTTGGTGGTGCCGAGATCGATACCGATATTCATGCGGCGGCTTGGGTGCGTTCGCGCACGTTGAATTCGAGTTTCCAGCGCCGACCGTCGGCGGCTACGCACCAGAGCTCGAGCATTCCCGTTTCGGTCACATTGCTCTCTAGGGTAACGGGTACAACTTCCTCACGGGAGTCCGCGCCGTGCGGCGGCAGGAAGACTTCTATCGGCGAGAGTTCCTCGAGATCGCTCGGAATTTCTTCCAGCATGCTTCCAGGTTCATCGGTTTTTCGGGTCAATGAGGAGAAGAAACGGAATTCGGCGGGCTCGCCAACGACCAGCGCGAATTTTCGCTGCGACAGCTCGACTTTCGAGCCCTCCTCCAGACCGTAGGGCACGACGGCCAACGCCTTCATAGGCGCGGGAAGGCCGGGCACGGCGGGCAGCGAGCTTTCGATACCGACGTAATACGCCCGAGGAACGCCGCCGCGAATGCGAACGCCTTTACCGGCGCGAGCGAGGCCGTAGTATGCTGCGCCGTGCGCGACGGCATGCATCAGGTCGGCCTGCTTGGTTGCATTGCGGAGCTCGATGATGGGTGGTGCGCCGGATTCGGCAAGCCATCCATTTAACACGTCGAAAAGGCGCTGCTCGATGGCGGCGGCTTGCAATACACCGCCATTCAGCAATAAATGTGTAGGCCGGGCGGAGGCGGCACGGCGGAGGAATTGCGCGAGATGACGGGTAACGGCGGCATCGCTTGCGTAGTTCAGACCGACTTCCATCAACGCCGCACGGCGGCTGCGCTCGGGAGTGGCGGAGGAATCGACAATCGGAAAAAAACCTTCCAGGAGGATCTGGCCCACTTCGTCGCGCGCGATCTTGCCGCGTTTGGTCCCGCCGACTAAGCCGGTGCCGCGGCCCAAAATGTTGATCGGGTGGCTGGCGGGCGCTCCGTCGGCGAGCAAGGCCTCTTTCGCGGCGCGGGCTTGCTGCCAGAGAGAGTGAAACTGTAGAGCGTCCAGTTGCGCGAACTGCCGCTCAGCGAAGCGAGCGAGGGCAAGGTCCATGTTGTCGCCGCCGAGCAGAAGATGATCTCCGACCGCGATGCGCTCGAGTTGCAGCTCACCGGCGCTTTCGGTAACTGAAATCAGAGTGAAGTCGGTGGTGCCGCCGCCGATATCGATGACGAGAATGAGATCGCCAGGTTTCACTTGTTCCCGCCAGCCCGGATTGCGCTCGATCCAGGCGTAGAAGGCGGCTTGCGGTTCTTCGAGGATGGTTACTTCGGGAAAGCCCGCGAGTTTAGCGGCGCGCTGGGTGAGGTCACGCGCGGCGGCATCGAACGACGCGGGAACCGTAAGGAGCACCGGCTGGTCTTCGAGCTTTGCTTCGGGATGTTTCAGGTTCCAGGCTGAACGCAGGTGCAACAAATATTGCGTCGAAGCATCGAGTGGGGAAATTTTCGGAACGCCTTCCGGTGCGGTGAGGGGCAGCAGCGGTTGAGTGGGATCGGAGCTTTGATTTGATAGCCAGGATTTGGCCGAGGCGACCAAGCGACCCGAATTTTCTATGCCGCGAAGCCAGGCGAGGCGACCTGTTACGAAAGGTGGTTGCGCATTCCAGGGAAGCGCAAGGGATCCTTCTACGAATTCCTTTTCGCCGGGTATGTACAGCGATGACGGGAGGAGATCGAAGTCGGCCAGTTCGCCCGCATTGGCGAGCTGCGGAATTTGAAAGAGGCTGACAGGGGAGGGCTCAGCCAACGGCGCATAAGCGAGAGCGCTGTTGGTGGTGCCGAGATCGATTCCGATGACGTACTGCGACATGATTGCCGGAGCGTGCTACTCGACTTCGATTTCCGCAGGCGCGAGTATCGTGAGTTCCTGCTTACCGATTGCGGGAAGATTGATGGACGAAACCATCCAGCCGCGATGGCGTAGCGTTCCACTCGGCGGCTTGCCGCTTGCCGGTACGTTACCTATCAGTTTGATCCGCGCCGGGTCCGGGGCTTTCGACTTGTCGAGCTTCTGAGGCGTGCCTTCTACGCCATCGATGACCGGGACAAGCGTCAGATGGCGAATGAGACTGTCGCGGCAATCGCCGTGGACCCCACGGACAGCGGCGCCCACTTGATCGTCGCCGTAAGCGCCTATGTCTTCCATGAGAAAGTCGATCAGGCGTGAATCGCGCTGGAGAATTTGCAGAATCTGCAGCGCTCCGTCGCTTGCTTTTGGTACCTCGACCACGGGTGTGGGCTTTGGTTTGGCATAGCCGTATGCCGTAGCGATGTCTTCAGGCAAAATGCCCGAGAAGAGAAGCGAGAAGAAACTGCGGAAGGCAGCCGAGATTCGAGACAAATAACCTACCTCTGAATAATGAGGATATCAGCCAGGGATGGCTATCCCGCCGGGCGGAGCGGGACCGGCGGACCCAGTACTTCTACGGGTCACTCTCTTCACATTATTTTTACTTTTGAGTTTGTCGACCCTTCATGGTGGGTTGCATCGAATTGCGCAGCAAAGCAGCAATGGGGATGTTCATCATGATAACGATTGCACGAAAAGGCATATTATTATTCGCGCTCTGCCTGATTCCGTTCAGAAGTGGGAGAGGGGACACGACCCCGCTGATCCTTCTTGATCCCAACCTTCAGGTGACTACCTATGTGGGCAGTAACCTCAGCCAACCGATCGGAATCGTCTTTTTGGGTCCCGACGACGCGCTCGTGTTGGAGAAGGCTTCGGGCCAGGTGAAGCGCGTGATCAACGGCGTCGTCCAGCCTACGCCAGCGCTCGACCTGGCCGTGAATTCAAATTCTGAGCGCGGTCTATTGAGCCTGGCGCTCCATCCGAATTTTCCCGCGACACCGTTCGTTTACATCCGCTGGACGGAGAGCAGCACTGGCGCGGATAGCACCGTGGTTTCCGAGGTTGCTCGGCTGGGTAACCGAGTGGATCGCTTCATATGGAACGGCTCAACTCTGGCTTTGGACAAGAACCTGATCCAACTGCGCTCGCGGCAGACCGACAATGTGGCAGCGCCAGGGCATCCCGGCACGACCAATGCGGCGGAGCAGGCCAATCACAACGGCGGCGTCCTGAAGTTCGGGCCGGACGGAAAGCTTTATCTGTTTATGGGCGACCAGGGTCGTCGCGGCTGGCTCCAGAACCTGCCGAATGGCCCGTTTCTTTCGGAGCCGTTTGTGGACGACACATTTGGCGGCCCGGCGCCGGACAATGCTCATCTAACTGGTGTAATTTTCCGGCTGAACGAGGACGGAAGCACGCCCGCCGATAATCCGTTCTTCGCGGCGGGTGCCGCGATTGGTGGAGAGGCAGGAAGCAATATTCAAAAGATCTATTCGTACGGGCATCGTAACGGCTTTGGAATGGCGTTTGACCCGGTGAGCGGCAGCCTCTGGGACACCGAGAACGGCGACGATGCCATGAGCGAGCTGAACAGGATTGTACCCGGGATGAACGGCGGCTGGGTCCAGCTAGCCGGCCCGCTGAGCCGGATCGCACAGTTTAAGACGATCGAAACAACGTTGTTCGGCAGCAACCTGCAGCAGGTCCGTTATCCTCCGACGCGCGTCGCCTACACAAGGGCCCTAGCCACTTCCCGCATGTTCATGTTGCCGGGAGCTGTGTATAGAGACCCTGAATTCAGCTGGCTATATGAAGTCGGGCCGGCGGGTACCACTTTTGTGCAGGGCGCCGCGCTGGGATCGGAATACGATGGGACGCTGTGGATCGGCTCGGCGCGAAGCTTTCAGCAGGTGGGCGGAACCGGCGGCGGCTTGTACCGCTTGCGTCTCACCGCGGACCGGCTGCATATAGACGTGAGCGCCGATCCGAGGCTGGCTGACTATGTTGCGGACAATCTATTTCGCGCGACAAAATTTGACGGTACCGAGAGTGAAACGCTACTGATCGGCCAAGGTTTCGGGACGACACCCGACATCGAGCAGGGCCCAGACGGGAAGCTTTACGTGGTGTCGTTGACTGACAACGCCATCTACCAAATCAGCAGGAAGCCATAGGGGATAAACGAATGACGAATGGTACAAGACTATTTATCAGGCTTGGTGCGACCCTTTGCGCGCTATCTTTGCGTGTGCCGGCGGCCTCCATCAATAACGGCGGCTTCGAATCGGGGTTTGCGGGTTGGACAAGGGCCGATCAAGTCGGAAGCGACGGGACCTTCGCATTGCAAACTGGGGCGGCGAGTCCGGTGAATGGGACAGCCGTGCCCGCGCCGCCGGAAGGGTCAACGGCGGCGATGAGTGACGCGCAAGGACCTGGTAGCCATGTGCTCTACCAGACCTTTATGGCGACTGCACTCGTTCCCCAGACCGTGCTAGACTTTGACCTTTTTATTGGAAACCGCGCGTCAGCTTTTTTCACGCCGAGCAACCTCAACTTTGCGATGCCCACTCTCAATCAACAAGCACGTGTGGACATTCTTATGGGAGGGGCGGATCCGTTTAGCGTGTCGCCAGCCGACGTGTTGATGAGCTTGTTCCAAACGACGACTGTCGACCCGCTGGTGTCCGGCTATACCCACCACACTTCCGACATCACCGCGCTACTGAATAGTCATCTGGACACGCCGTTGACGCTGCGCTTCGCCGAGACGGACAACGTATTCGCTTTTCAGTTTGGTGTCGACAACGTCGACATTCAGGAGACGGCCGTGCCGGAGACATCGTCCACCTGGCTGTTAGCTGGAGCGTTGTCCATCATTGCACTGATACGCCGGCGGCCCGGTTGGATTCATTCGGTTGAAACCTTTTGTTCGCGCGCGAACATCCCTGTTCTGGAGAGACAACATGGCAACCAAGAAGACGTCTTCGGGTTCGACGCCAAAAGCGAAGACGACCGTTAAGAGAAAAATGAAGCGGACGATGGATGAATACAAGCATCACAAGCTCAAATCGGGCCGCAGTGGAAAGAAAGTCAAGAGCCGGAAGCAGGCGATCGCAATTGGATTGAGTGAAGCGCGACGCGCGGGGGCCGACATTCCCAAACGCAAAGGCGCCAAGAAAAAGGCAAGTAAACGGAAAACCTCGAAGAAGACCTAGGATGCCAACACTGCGTACGTGTCGTCCATCTCATGGAGGGCGATCAATTGTGGCTGAAACCAAAGAAAAGCCATTAAGTACAACTAAGCCTCGGAGTGGGCTCAGCATTAACGACACCATTGCGTCGAACGCAAATCTTTCGACTGGTGCGACGGGAGTAGATACATCAGGAGTCAAGGCGGGAGCAGGGGCCGGAGCAGGCTCGACATACGTAACGCCCGCGACTTCCGGGAGTTCGCCGGCGCCGACTATCGTTTCCGGATCGCGTGGAAGCGGAACTACTCCGCGCGGAACCGTAGGCACGGATCAAGATGCGAGCGTTCGCGTGCCGAATACAGACGCAATCTCAGCGCGCGCCTATGAGCGGTGGCATCAGCGTGGATGCCACATGGATCTCCAGAAGTGGATTGGCACGAAGCGGAAGATGAGCTGAAGTTAGGTAAGAACTAGGAGATTTGAAAGAAAAAAAGCCCGCCTGACCATTGCTGGCAGGCGGGCTTTTTTGTTTGTAAAGCGACGTCGCTGGATTAGTAATCCATCTCCGGCCCATGGCCTCCGGGAGGTCCGGCAGGGGCCTTCTTCTCGGGGATTTCGCAGATCATCGCTTCGGTTGTCAGCATGAGGGCGCTGATCGAAGCGGCGTGCTGCAGAGCCGAACGAGTCACCTTGGTAGGATCGATGACGCCCGACTTGACCAGGTCTTCGTACTGACCGGTCGCGGCGTTGAAGCCGAAGTTGGGATCAGAGTTGGCGCGAACCTTCTCGATGATGATGGCGCCTTCGAAGCCGGCGTTGCCAGAGATCTGGCGCAGCGGCTCTTCAGTTGCCTTGCGGATGATGTCGACACCAATGTGCTCATCGCCTTCGGACTTCAGGTCTTGAAGAACCTTGCCAGCGCGAAGCAGCGCAACGCCGCCGCCAGGGACAATGCCTTCTTCGACCGCTGCACGAGTGGCGTGGAGAGCATCTTCGACGCGCGCTTTCTTTTCCTTCATCTCGGTTTCGGTGGCAGCACCAACCTTGATGACAGCAACGCCACCGGCCAGCTTGGCGAGGCGCTCCTGCAGCTTTTCGCGATCGTAATCGGAGGTGGTCTCATCGATCTGAGCGCGGAGTTGCTTGATGCGCCCTTCGATGGCCTTCTGTGAACCGGCGCCATCCACGATGGTGGTGTTGTCCTTATCGATAGTGACGCGCTTGGCACGGCCCAGATCTTCGAGGCGAACACCTTCCAGCTTGATGCCAGTCTCTTCCATGATCGACTTGCCGTTGGTGAGAACGGCGATGTCATCGAGCATCGCTTTGCGGCGATCGCCAAAGCCCGGGGCCTTGACGGCGCAGGCGTTGAGGGTGCCACGCAGCTTGTTGACGACGAGAGTGGCGAGCGCTTCGCCTTCCACTTCCTCTGCAATGATCAGCAGCGGCTTGCCGGTGCGCGCAATTTGCTCGAGCAGCGGAAGCAGATCCTTCATGTTGCTGATCTTCTTTTCGTGGATCAGGATGTAAGGATCTTCCAGAACGGCTTCCATGCGATCGGGATCGCTGACGAAGTAAGCCGAGAGATAGCCGCGGTCGAACTGCATACCGTCGACGGTTTGCAACTCGGTGACCATGGTCTTCGATTCTTCAACGGTGATGACGCCGTCTTTGCCAACCTTCTTCATCGCCTCGGCAATGATGTTGCCGATGGTGGAATCGCCGTTGGCGGAAATGGTACCCACCTGAGCGATGGCGTCGCCGGAGACGGGCTTTGAGAACTTCTTGACTTCTTCGACGACCGCTTCAACCGACTTTTCGATGCCGCGCTTCAGCGCCATGGGATTTGCACCCGCGGCTACCGACTTCACACCTTCGCGGAAGATAGCCTGGGCCAAAATCGTGGCGGTTGTGGTGCCATCGCCGGCGATGTCGGAGGTCTTCGAAGCAACCTCGCGCACCATCTGCGCGCCCATGTTTTCGAGCGGATCCTTCAGCTCGACTTCTTTGGCTACCGTGACACCGTCTTTGGTGATCGTCGGGCCGCCGAATTTCTTCTCGAGAACGACGTTGCGGCCTTTGGGGCCGAGCGTCACTTTCACGGCGTCGGCGAGCTGGTTCACGCCCCGCAGAATCGCCTGACGCGAATTTTCGCTGTAAATAATTTGTTTTGCAGCCATTTGTCCTTTTTAAGCCTCCGTTACTTCTTTCCCGACTTACCGTTGCTCGTGATCACGCCGAGGATTTCGTCCTCACGCATGATGAGGTACTCGTTGCCATCGAGCTTGATGTCGCTACCGGAATATTTGCCGAAAAGAATCCGGTCGCCGGGAGCAACGTCGCAGGGAATCACTTTGCCGTCATCACTCTTCTTGCCTTTTCCGACTGCAACCACTTCACCTTGTTGCGGCTTCTCTTTAGCAGAATCCGGAATATAGAGACCGCCTTGCATGGTCTCGCCTTCTTCGATCCGTTTAACCACGACGCGGTCGTGAAGCGGACGAATATCCATACTCAAACCTCCACTGGGAATTGAAAATTAACCTTGGTTCGGTTGTAGGCCGGACTAGACTGGTGTCCGGTTACCCAGCGACAGTTTTAGCACACTCCGGGGTAGAGTGACAAGAGTTCTTTTTAACTTATTGATAAGTAATGATTTACTGAATTCGCATTAGCCTCGAGGCAAATATGGCTGATATGCTGAAAGCGGCCATCCTTATCATGCGGCGAATCTCGGTACTTCTGGCGGGCGCCGTAATTCTTCTTACGTTCGGGGTCGCCTATACCTATAAACTGAGCATGGATCGAAACCGGCGCCATCATGCAGTGCCGGTTCCACAGATCGCAAAGAAATACAAGGGCGAAGCGCTGAGCGGATGGCGTTACAACACGGACGATCCGCAGACGAACAAGCCCGTGGTGCGCGCGACCGCCAGGTCGTATCATGCAACCGATAATCCCTCGACGTTCGACATACAGGAGATGGGTTTGCGGCTTTATGACAAGAAGGCGTCTTCCTACACGTATGTCAAGAGCGAGCGGGCGTTGCTCGACGAAGGATCCGGGCAGTTGAAATCATCGGGGCAGGTGACGATTGTGATGAATGTCCCGGCGGACAAGGATGTTGAGGATAAAGCGGAGTTGGCGAAGCACGTTCACGTGACAACGACCGGTGTGACGTACGAGACGAAGACCGGGAAGGCCGCAACCGATCAGCCGGCGACGTTCGAGTTTCCGAACGGCGGCGGGAAAGCCGTAGGCGTGGAATACGATCCCAACACAAGAACGCTTCATTTGAAATCCGCGATCGCGATGGACTGGGTGGGCGACGGACCAGTAGAGAACAAGATGCATGTGGAAGCGGGCGATCTGGTCTACAAAGAGCTGGAGCAGAAGATCTATCTTTCGCCCTGGTCGAAAATGCAGCGGCAGACGTTGACGATCCTGGCGCAAGGTTCGATCGTGACGCTCGAAGACCAGAGGTTGCACCAGATCGATTCCGAACATCCGGTGGGAACGGACGATCGAGACGGAAGGAAGGTAGAGTTCCGATCCGAACAGATGACGGCGCTGTTCAATGAGGATGGAGACTTGGTGCAGGTTCTCGGGAACAGAAACGCCCGGGTCACTTCAAGCAATGACGCGGCCCAGACAACTTTAACAGGAGATAAAGCGGATCTGCGGTTCGCACTAGATACCGAAGAGGTGAATGGCCAGGAAAAAGTCTCAAGCGATCTGCACCTGGTGATGGCGGATGGCCATGGAGAAGCGGTGTCGGAGCCGCTTGCCGAGGCGAAGGCGGCGCACCCGACGAGCGTGCCCGAAACGCGTATTTTGCGCAGCGAGCATATTGAACTCGAGATGAAACCGGGTGGACGCGATGTGCAAGAGATTCGCACCTCGAGCCAGGCGCAACTGGAGTTCAAGCCGAATCGGGCGGAGCAGACACATCGGGTTTTGGACGCCTCGCGGCTACGAATCCTGTATGGCGAGGGTAGTTATGTGGACACGTTTCTGGCATGGAATGTAGCGACACATACCGATAAACTCGCGACCGAGAAACCCACAGCGAACGCGGCCGCGCCGTCGCCGGCCTTGACGTGGAGCGATCAGATGACGGCGAAATTCGCGGCGGATACGAATCAGATCTTGGCCATCGACCAGCAAGGGAATTTTCGCTACCAGGAGGGGGAGCGGAAGGCGCGGGCGAACAAAGCGTTTCTCGATCAGGCGGCAAATCGGATCACACTGACGGAAAAGGCGGAAGTGTCCGATGACTCGGGAGCGGCGCGAGCCGATCGGATTGTCATGGACCAGACGAGCGGAGACATGGACGCAACCGGGCATGTGGTCTCGACGCACGTGCCGGATAAGAAGCAAAAGCCGGGAACGTCCATGCTGGATACGAGCCAGCCGATGCA
>Ga0157369_10006607_pt1 | contig 13415 bp, 10 predicted proteins | sample C25metaG_FD_113461 | JGI IMG/M metagenome (GOLD analysis project Ga0157369, IMG submission 113461) | Corn rhizosphere microbial communities from Kellogg Biological Station, Michigan, USA - C2-5 metaG | ecosystem: Host-associated > Plants > Roots > Rhizosphere > Soil | place: USA: Michigan...
GCGAAGAGTGGCGCATCCTGCGACTCGTCTCAAATCGCTAGCGGCGCGAACTCCTGCATCTTCCATGACGTCACCAAGGGCAACAACGCTGTACCGTGCCTGCCTGGTACGGCCAACTGCGGCGCGGCACCGGCGAATGGCTTCGGAGTTCTCGTCGACCCGAAGGACACTCCCGCGTGGTCCACAACCGCCGGCTACGATCTGGCCACCGGCCTCGGCACAGTGGACGCCTACAACCTGGTGAATGCATGGTCCGCCGCGTCGATGGCCCAAACAACGACGACGCTCACCTCTCTTGCTCCAACTACACTCGTCCATGGACAGTCCGTCAGCCTCGCTGCCACGGTCGCGGCGACCGGCGGCAACGGCACCCCCACCGGGTCCATTGTGCTGATGGCTTCTCAATCCGGCCAGAATTCAGGGCTCGCCACCTTCGCCCTCAGCAATGGCACAGCGACCGGCTCGACCTCACTGCTTCCCGGTGGAACCTACAGCGTAGTCGCGCACTACTCGGGAGATGGCAATTTCGCAGCCAGCGACTCTGCCCCGACGCAAGTTACCGTCGGCAAGGAAGATAGTCTCACTGCGGCTTCCCTAGCCACCTACGACTTCACCAACGGAGCCTTCCGATACTCCAACACCGTCCCATACGGATCGGTAGCTTTCCTTCGCGCCGACGTAACAGGAACTGACGGAACAGTCTGCGCACCGAGCCCTCAACAGACTGGCGTGGCCTGTCCCACAGGCAATGTGAATTTCACCAGCGCCGCACTACCAATTGATGCCGGCACCTACAGCTTGAACACGCTCGGCTACGCGGAAGATCAAAGCTTCGCCCAGCATCTCTCGGCTGTCGGCGGGTATTCCGTTGCAGCGCGATACAACGGAGATGCTAGCTACAACCCAAGCCAGGTTCAGTTGAATGCGACCGTGACCCAGGCGCCGACTTTCATCTACTACATCGGCGTTCCTGATCTCTCGCCTGATTACACGGGGCTGAACTACACCGCGAGGTCGGGACAGGTCTTTCACGTTGTCGCGCCGGTTCACACCTTCAGTGTTCTCAGTGCGCCCACCGGTGCGGTTTCCATCCTTCAGAACAACGCGGCGCCAGGGGGCTCGATTTCCACCTCGCCCTTGAATGGCAGCTATGCTGGAGGCTTTACAAACGTAGATTTTGCCACTACTCAGAGCACTCTTACGGCGACGATTGAAACCCCCGGGACCTACACCTTCACAGCGTCCTATGCAGGCGATGCGAACTACCTCGGATCGCAGAGCGCGTTTCCGGTCACTGTGAATGTTCTGGACACCACGTTCAAAATCAGCGGCGCGATCGCAAACATGACCATGAAGGCCGGGAACACTGCCACGACCAACGTTGCATTTGCAGGCATCGACAATTTTGCAGGCGAGGTTGCTGTGACCTGCAACCTGCCTGCATCCATGTTCGAGGCCCGCTGTTCCGCAACTCCTGCTTCGCTGGTGGGCAGCGCCTCAGCCACTTCAACGCTGACGATCGTGACCACGGCGCCTCACCAGATCGCGGCGAACTCTCACTCGCTCTTTGCGAAAACCACGATTGCGCTGGGGAGCGTATTCATCCTCGTTATCAGTGGGAAGCGACGCCGCTCCCTCCTCGGAGTCATTGTGCTGATCGCGATTGGCTCTTTCACTGGATGCGGCGGAGGCGGTAACAGCAGTGGTTCCGGAGGTGGCAATCAGGATCAGGGCACACCCAAAGGCACGTATACCGTGAACGTGTCTGCGACCTCGAACAGTATCACCCGCACGGGAACGTTCGCCGTAACCGTACAATAGGGCACTCATCGTGCTTCGCAGGCCTTACATCGGCGCGCCCACAGATCGCGAATTAATAGAACAAGTACTTCCGCCACCGATCGTCTCCGCGGCCGAGCATGCGCATAATCTGGCGACTCGTGTGCAACGAGAACGGACGCGGCTCCCGCAGCAGAATCATGTCGTCGATCTCCGACAACATGCGATTTCCCTTGCGGCGGTTGCAGGCGTGGCAGCATGCAACCAGGTTTTCCCAAGTCGAATTCCCGCCTCTCGATCGCGGAACAACATGGTCCAGCGTTAGTTCGCCTGAGGGCAGCACCACGCCGCAGTACTGGCACTGATTGCGATCGCGCAGCAGAATGTTCTTCCGGGAAAGGGCCCGCGTCTGGTGCGGAATCCTCCTGTACTCCAGCAGCCGGATCACCGAGGGCATGGCGACGAAACTCCGCTGCGCGTGCAGTGTCATCCCATGCTCTTCTTCTGTCCGGGCGATCCCCTTGAGGACAAGGACCAGAGCCCGTCGCGCGCCACAGATGTTGATGGGTTCGTACGAGGCATTCAAAACCAGCACCGGCATCTGCAGAATGTGGCTGGCGTGGATGCCCGCGTGCGTGCCTGATTCAGCAGCATGGGCAGCGGCGCGGGCAGCGGATTTTTGCTTGCGTGCATGAATCATGGCTTTTCCGAGCGACATCCTTCTTCCCCTCGTTATGAAGCAGGTTGATGACTGGATGATGACGAATGCATGTCTGCGAACGCGTTCTGCGCACTCCGCGCAGCGTGGCCTGTTGAAACGTTGTTATGGATGCGGCGCGCGCGTGCCAGCGTCGCCACGTAAACAGAAGCCGCTCCGGCCTTGATCAGGGATTGCGCAGCAGAGCGGGCTGTTGCGCCTGTGGTCAGGATGTCATCAACCAGAAGCACATTCTGTCCTCGCACCGCCGCTGGGTTTGAAACTTTGAAAGCGCCACGAACATTCTTTCGCCGCTGTGTCGGCGTGAGCCCCGCCTGCGTTTCCGTGGGGCGCAATCGCATCAACGTGCTGGGTGCAAGAGTGAGTTTCCAGGCCGGGTGTGAACGACCCAACGCTTCGATCGCTCCCTTCGCAAGCGCCCGCGCCTGGTTGAATCCCCTTTGCCTATGCTTCAGCCGGTGAAGCGGAACCGGTACGACCAGCATCTCCGCTGGTGCATCTGGCAGTAACTGCGCAATCGCCTCCGCGAGCATCGACCCCAGCTTCCCAGCCGCCGGGTGGAGCTTGTCGTATTTAAGCGCATGAATTGCATCGCGGAGCCGGCCATCGTAAGTACCAAACGCCACGGCTCTCGCAAACGATGGCGGCGCAACTCGGCACGCCCGGCAGAGATAGCTGTTCGCGACCCCCTCCACTACCGGCGCATCGAGCGAATCTCCACACACTCGGCACACGACTCCGGAGTGGGACGGAACCTCAGTCCAGCAAGCATCGCAGATTGGAACGGAAGAAAGTCGCGGCAAGGGGGAGCCGCAAAGATTACATGAGGCGGGAAGAAGAGCGGAACCAATTGCGTCTACAGGACTTCGGAGGACACGCACGATAGCACGCCAACGGGATGTCTCCGATAGTGGACCGTCAATCGACAGTGAACCGTAGTTCCTGCGGAAGGCGCACCTCACTTGCACCGAGCGCAGAACCATCGAGTTCCCGCCGCTCCAGTGATACCTATATCTATAGCTTCATTCGTAATCATTTAGCAAGCCGGGTGCCACGTTGGATACCCTGCCGCATGTGCTTCCCACACGACTGCAAGCAGCATCGCTTCCGCGAATTCGACACATTGTGAATGAGATAGGGCGATTGCAGCTGATGAATCTAGTCCGGTAACTTAGGCCCGGAAATAGAAATGGGAGGCAATCTGTCTGCCTCCCACATTCTTTCGCTGGTTCGGATTACTCCCGCTCGCGGATCGTCTCACGGTCGGTGTTGTCGTCGATGTCACGATCGGTTTCGACATCGCGGGTTGTGTCTGGCTTCAACGCATCGCGAACGTTGCCCACGGCCTTTTCCACCTTACCTTTTACCTGCTGGGCAGCTCCGTCAGCTTGCGTAGATGTGTCGCCCGTCCACTCGCCGACCTGGCGCTTCACCCGGCCAGCTGCATCATCAACTGTTCCCTTGAGCTTGTCGTTATTCATATGTATCCACCTCCGTGGGGTATCGCTTGCGTTTAGTTCTGCAACCGGACAACCGGTGCCTGCGAAAAAGCGCGCACTCGCGTACGCGCCCTTCACTGAAAAACTTGTTCACCCGGAACTCGCGCTATAGTGCTGCTCTACGTCCGGATATCAGCTGGATCACGAGGACAACCAGTGCAGTACCAGCAGAACGTGGATGAAACCACCCAACGTGTAGCTACTTACCAGACCCAGAAGCCACAGAACCAGGAGGACGACGAATATTGTCCAAAGCATCTACCTACCTCCGTCAAACTTTACGTATATCTACAACCACCCACTTGGACGCCACTCCGGTTACCGTTGGTTGTTCGGGCAGTGCAGAATCAACAACAAAAAAGTGGCCTTCTGTCAAGTCGGAGGCGGCGCAATTCCGTTAACTCCTTCACTCACACACCAAGATCCTGAGTTGTACAGCGTTCACTCATCGGAACGCATCCATATCTCAGAGTCGCAGGTGCACACGCAAGAATCGCTCGACACATAGAAACGGCCTCGGAGCGATCCTCAGGGCCAACGTCCATACATTAACGAACGAAGGAGATTAAAACTATGCTGCTGATCATTATTCTCATCATCTTGATTTTTGGTTTCGGCTTCGGCGGATATCGCATGGGTCCCGGCCTGGGATACTACGGTGGCGGCGGCCTCAGCCTCATCCTCACCATCGTGCTTATTCTGTTGCTGCTGCATGTCTTCTAGCTGAACGAAGCTCAAGGAAATCGCTGTTCAGGCAGAGCGGAGCGGCGCTCCGCGATTCGAAAGTGATCCCCTCGATGCGATACACTTCGACGTATCCACCGAGGGGGTTTCTTCTTTTGCGTGTCCGCGGTCTCGCATGTGGTCTCTTTGTCCTGATCGCGGGTTTCAGCGCTAGCTCCCAGGCTCCCTCCAGCGCCCCTCAACAACCGCAGAAGCCTGGCATGTCCAGCGGCATTGCCGCCGGTGTGCAATCCGCTCCTCAATACGACGCGGAGAAACGCCCCATCACAGCAGGGGGCTTCGTCGACTCCGGCACCGTCGTCTTCGAAGACATTACGAAGTCCGCCGGACTCTCCGGCTGGATCCACAAGATGGGTGTGCCGCAGAAGCAGTTCATCGTTGAGACCAACGGCTCGGGCGTCTGCCTCATCGACTACAACAATGACGGATGGCTTGATATTTATCTCGTCAACGGCTCGACTTTCGATGCGCTGGATGGCAAAGAGCCTACGCCGCACGCCGCCCTGTTCCGCAACAATCACGACGGGACATTCACTGACGTCTCGAAGGAAGCCAGCGTCCAGAATGATCGCTGGGGATATGGCTGTTCTGTTGCCGATTACGACAATGACGGCTGGCCTGATCTCTACGTGGGTAATTACGGGAAGAACCGCCTCTACCACAACAACCACGACGGCACATTTAGTGACATCGCCGAGACCGCCCATGTCGATCTTGGCAACTGGTCGCCCGGCTCCACGTGGGGAGACTACGATGGCGATGGCAAACTCGATCTCTACGTCACCGGCTACGTTCACTTCGATCGCAACAACATGCCCATCGCAGGAACCAAGGCCGTGGGATACGCTACATGCCTCTATCGCGGTGTGAATGTGAACTGCGGGCCGCGCGGTCTCCTTGGCGAGCCAGATCACCTCTTCCATAACAATGGAGACAGCACATTCACTGACGTCACCGCCAAGGCCGGCGTAGAAGACAAAGACAAGTACTACGGTTTCGCCACTATCTTCATCGACGTGAATAACGATGGCAAACCGGACCTCGTGGTCGGCAACGATTCGGAGCCCAACTTTCTCTACATCAATAAAGGAGACGGCACTTTCGACGATCAGAGTTACGTCTCCGGGTTCGCGCTTAACAAGGATGGCCGCGAGATTGCCTCGATGGGCATCGCTGCCGGCGACTACGAAAACAGCGGCCTCGTCAGTTTCTACGTCACTGACTTTGGCGATGACTACAAGGTTCTCTATCACAACGACGGAGATGCCAGCTTCACCGATGTCAGTTACAAAGCCGGAGTTGCACAAACCACGATCCCTTTCGTGGGATGGGGCGACGGGTTCCTGGACTTTGATAACGACGGCTGGCTCGATCTCTTCGAGACCAACGGCCATGTCTATCCTGAGGTCGATCAGCACGACTGGGGCACGACTTTCGCCGAACGACCGTTGCTTTTCCATAACGTTCCCGACGCAACCGGCAAAGGCCGCAAATTCGAGTACGTTCCACCGGTGAAAGGAACCGGCCTCGCCGTCGTCACCCCAGGTCGAGGGGCCGCATTCGGAGATCTCTTCAACGACGGTAAGATCGATGTCATTATCAATCCCATCGACGGTCCGCCTTCGCTGTTGCGGAATGTGAATCCCGACAAGCATCACTGGGTCGAGATTGGTCTGGTCGGCGGCAAAAACCCTGCCAACGGGAAGACAAGCCCTCGCGACGCGACATGCGCAACCATCTACCTTCAGGCGAATGGAAGCCGCCAGCGGCGGGATGTGCTCTCCAGCGGCAGCTACATCTCGTCCAACGATCGTCGGCTCCACTTCGGCCTGGGCGATGCGGCGGACGCAGGCACAGCAGAAATTCACTGGCCCTCCGGCGCAATGGAAAAGATCAAGTTGCCAGCTGTCGACCGGATCTACACCATTGAGGAAGGCAAAGGCATCACTGGCGCTCTGTGCGGCGGGAAGCCATGCGATGGGAAAGCGGCGGAGGTAAAGCTGCTGCCGGAAACGCCGGCCAAGTAGCGGCAGGAGCCAAACAGGAGAAGGATTCGTGCAGATCAGATTGGTGCTCCAGTTCGTGATCGCTCTTGCATTCGGAGCGTCGCAATCTGCACTCGGTCAAGCCCCCGTGTCTCCTTCAGGCCAGTCCCAGTCCGGCGGCGGCATGGCGAGTTCCGCTCCGCAGGCCGCCGTGTTCGACAGCCAGCATCGGGCTATTACGGCGGGTGGGTTCGTCAAAACCGGTCCAATCATTTTTCAAGACATCGCGAAATCCGCGGGCCTCACAAATTGGCATCACTCAGCCGGAACGCCGAAGAAAGAGTTCATCCTTGAAGCCAAGGGGCCCGGGGTCTGTCTTCTTGACTACGACAACGACGGCTGGCTCGACATCTACCTCGTCAACGGCGCTAACTTCGACTTCCTCGCCGGCAAATCTCCGGCGCCTCATGCCGCGCTATTCCGCAACAACCACAACGGCACGTTTACTGAAGTTACGGAAAAAGCCGGCGTTGCCAACGATCGCTGGGGCTTCGGCTGTGTCGTCGCCGACTACGACAACGATGGCTACCCCGATATCTACGTCAGCAACTACGGCAAGAACCGTCTGTATCGCAACAACCACGACGGCACCTTCAAAGATGTTGCGGAACAGGCCGGAGTTGATGTCGACAAGTGGTCAACGGGCGCAACTTTCGGTGACTACGACGGAGACGGAAAGCTCGATCTTTTCGTTGCCGGTTATCTCCAGTTCGACTGGAAGAACCCACCCAAGCAGGACAACGTAACGCCGCTGATGTTCTGCCAGTACCGCGGCATTCCGGTCATGTGCGGCCCCCGCGGCATGAAGGGCGAACGCGACACGCTCTACCACAACAACGGCGACGGGACATTTACTGACGTCAGCAAAAAACTCGGTGTCGACAACTCTGCCGGATATTTCGGGCTTGGCGCTCTCTTCGTTGACGTGAACAACGACGGAAAGCCCGACCTCCTTGTCGCCAACGATACCTCGCAGAACTACGAGTTCATCAACAAAGGCGACGGCACCTTCGAAGACAAAAGCGTAGAAGATTGCTACGCCCTGAACGGCGCGGGCCGCGAAATGGCCAACATGGGAATCGCCGTCGCAGATTATCAGAACAACGGAAATCTCGCCGTCGTGAATACCGACTTCAGCGACGACTACTTTGTTCTCTTCCAGAACGATGGGACTGGCTACTTTACCGACGTCAGTTACGAAGCTGGCCTCATGAAGCCGACCATGCCCTTCGTCGGCTTCGCGGACGGCTTCCTCGATTTCGACAACGACGGCTGGCAGGATTTGCTCTTCGTCAACGGGCATGTCTACCCTGAAGCTGACAAACATCCCGAGTGGGGCAGCACCTACGCCCAACGGCCGCTGCTTTTTCGCAACCTCAAAAACGGCAAGTTTGATCTGATGCCTGCAGTAGAGGGCACAGGCCTCGCCGTGGTCAGCGTGGGACGCGGCGCGGCTTTCGGCGACATCTTCAACGACGGAAAACCCAGCGTAGTGATCAACAGTATGGATGGCATTCCCGTGCTGCTACGCAACGTAAATTCCGATCACCACCATTGGGTCGAACTCCGCCTCGTCGGTGGTCCGAGGAGCCCGCGCGACGCCGTTGGCGCCACCGTGTATCTCACCGCGGCAGGAATCAAGCAACGGCAGGACGTTCTCAGCGGCGGCAGCTATCTCTCATCAAGCGACATGCGCCCTCATTTTGGCCTGGGCGACACGATCGACGCTGGCTCTGCCGAGATCCACTGGCCTTCCGGAGCGAAAGAAACGATCAAGTTACCCGCCGCCGATCGCATCTACACCGTCGAAGAAGGCAAAGGCATCACCGGCGCGCTTTGCGACGGCAAGCCCTGCGCGGTAGCTCCAGCGAACTCGGCTGCGAAGAAGAACTGATCTCGATGCAAGCCAGGCGTCGTCATCTTGCGTGGGCCGCTTTTGTGCTGGCACTCGCCGGCAACTCCCAGCGACCGCAGTCCTCTCCGGCTCAAAATCCAAAACCCACTCAGACGGAGCAGCCAGGCGGAATGGGCGGCATCTCGTCGGCTGGCACGTTCGCTCCCGTCTATGACGAGAACAAACGCGCTATCACCGCGGGCGGCTTCGTCGACAAAGGCACAATCGTCTTCGAAGATGCGACCAAAGCCTCGGGCCTGAGCACGTGGCAGCACGTGATGGGCACAAAGCAGAAGAAATACATCCTTGAGACCGATGGCTCCGGCGTCGGCCTCATCGACTATGACAACGACGGCTGGCTCGACATCTACCTCGTCAACGGCTCGACCTACGATACCCTCGCCGGCAAAGCCACTTCTCCACACGCCGCTCTCTTTCACAACAACCGCGACGGCACATTCACGGATGTCGCTGCAAAAGCCGGCGTAACCAACGACCGCTGGGGATTCGGCGTTGCCATCGGCGACTACGACAACGATGGATGGCCCGACATCTTCGTCGCCAACTTCGGTCACAACCGCCTTTATCGCAACAACCACAACGGTACGTTTACCGATGCTGCCGAGAAGGCCGGCATCACTCTGGGCAACTGGTCCGACGGCGCAACATGGGGCGACTACGACGGGGATGGCCACCTCGATCTCTTTGTCTCGGGCTATGTGCACTATGACTTGAACAATCAGCCCGAGTCGCTGAGCACTGGCGGCGTAGCGTTCTCCTTCTGCCAGCTTCACGGTATTCCGGTTATGTGTGGACCTCGCGGCTTGCCCGGCGAAGGCGATCACCTCTTCCATAACAATGGCGACGGAACCTTTACCGACGTGAGCGAGAAACTCGGTCTGTCCGATCCGGGGCACTACTACGGCTTCACCGCCATCTTCGTCGACATCAACAACGACGGTCACCCCGATCTCCTCGTCGCCAACGATTCCAATCCCAACTATCTCTATCTCAACAAGGGCGACGGCACGTTCGAAGACCGCAGCTACGTCTCAGGGTTCGCCCTCAACAACGATGGCCGCGAAATCGCGTCGATGGGTCTGGGAGTTGGCGACTACAACAACGACGGCCTCGTCGATCTCGTCGTTACGGACTTCTCCGACGACTACAAGACGCTCTATCACAATGACGGCGAAGGCAGCTTCACGGAGCTCGGCAGCGAAGCGGGCATCGCCCGGGTCCCCGTTCCGTTCGTCGGATGGGGAGTCGGCTTCCCCGATTTCGACAACGACGGCTGGAAAGACATTATGATGATCAACGGCCACGTCTATCCCCAAGTTGACCAGCACGACTGGGGAACGACGTTTGCTCAGCGGCCGCTTCTCTTCCGCAACCTTCGTAACGGCAAATTTGAATACATCCTGCCGGTCAAGGGCTCAGGTCTGGCGGCCCTCACCTCTGGCCGCGGCGCGGCATTTGGCGATCTCTTCAACAACGGCAAGATCGACGTGGTCATCAACCCCATCGACGGTCCGCCCGTTCTGCTCAAGAACGTCGACCCTGATCGACATCACTGGGTGGAACTTAAGCTCATCGGCGGCTCCAATCCAGCGAACGGCAAAGCCAGTCCCCGCGACGCTGTCGGAGCCACCGTTTATCTGACGGCAAACGGGACTCGAGAGCGCGAAGATGTGATGAGTGGTGGCAGCTTCATTTCCTCCAACGACCAGCGGCCGCACTTCGGCATCGGCGATGCCACCGATCCGGGAGTAGCCGAAATCCATTGGCCATCAGGTGCCATTGAAACCGTCAAACTTCCAGCTGTAGATCGCATCTTCACCATCACCGAAGGCAAGGGCATCACCAGCGTCCTTTGCGCAAGGCAGCCCTGCACGGCAAAGCCCCGCTCTGACCCTCAGCACATAGCGCAGCCCGGAAAGAAATAAAAGACGAAGCTTCAGCCGGATTGGAATGGATAGAGAAGACACCGGCCCCGCCGGGTGGACTCCACCGCGCCCTTGATTGAATCCACCCGGCGTTCGCGTCCGGTTGGTATTGCGGTGATCCCGGCTTGCCTTGAGACCCCAGGGCCAAGCCGTGGATCCCGTGTTGCCGGTAATCCTGTCCTTAAAACACGCCTGCCAGAAAGCTCTCCGTCGCGTGTTCCTTATGGTGCACAGCACCGCTCTCCGCCAGTACCGACGGCGACAGCGTAATCACCGGGCAATGCGAGTGCGCCAGCACCTTGTACACGATTCCATGCCGCGCAATCGCGGCGAACGCCGAGGCCCCGTGCGCGCCCAGAATAATCAAGTCAGCCTGCTGTGCCCGGCTCTGATAGAGAAGCTCTTCCGTCGGGTCGCCTGGAACGACAATGGTCTGGATCGAAATCTGCTCGCGCAACTCGGTCGGGATCAGGCAGAGGAGATCAGATTCAATCTCCTCGATGGTTCGTCCTGCCAGCACTTCGGCTCGGTCCTGCGGCCGAATCACGTGCTGCAGAATCAGCCGGGCATCATGCTGTGCTGCCACCTCGGCCGCGAAGGTCGCAACCACATAGCTGCTCTCGATCAGGCTCACGGCGCAGAGAATCGTCCGCGTTGCAAAATTCCGGTACGCGCCGTCTACGACCTCCGGCCCAACCGTGAACACTGGCACGTTCGCGCTGCGCAACACCGCCTCCGCCACTGACCCGACCAGTAGTTTCCCAATTGGACCCGGCGAATGCGTCCCCATCACAATCCGGTCGATCGAACGCTGCTTGAGATACTCCAGAATCTGGTCTGCCGCCAGTCCTGGGCGCACCACCACCTCGCAAGTGATTCCAGCGTCCCTCGCCCGCTGTGCGAGTGGCTCCAGGTGCTTGATCTCCGCACGCGCGGCCGCAGCGTAGTCGTAGTATCGAATGCCCGAGGTCTCCGATGCTGCCACCACCAGCGTGTCATACGCGTGAAACAGGATCAGGTCGGCAGCGGATTCACGCGCCTCTGCTAGAGCAAAATTGAATGCACGCTCGTTTGCTGGAATCTCAGTTGCGAACAGAATGGTGGAAGGCTTGCTCCAACCCGGCTTGTTGGCCATGGGAAACCTCCTTCGAGTGCTCAAAGATACTAGTCTCCGCGGATGCAGCGCTCAGTGCTCTGGACCACAGAAAATGGTGATTTAAATCACGCAGGAGCGGCCGATTCAAAGTCCTGTTGCGGGCTCCAGGATCCGGCCCAATCCCGAGGGTCGTCTGGCGCGAGAACCACTCATTTGCCTTGGATTGTGGACCCATATCAATTATTTGTCCACCTCTGGAACCCGCACCCTCATGAATATTCATCGCGATTTGGTGATCTGAATCACTGATTGCCCCATACCGCCAGTGGTCTCCTGTTTGCAGCCGGGGCATTCTCCTGCTGAATTACAGGCTGCCCCGGAGGTTGGAGGCCGAACGATGCAACAACCGATGCACCACATACCCGCACGGGGCGGGCTCAATTACGACGAAGCTCCTTTCCTTGCTATCTGGGAAGTCACACAGTCCTGTGATCTTGCATGCAAGCACTGTCGCGCCGCTGCGCAGCCTATCGCCCACCCCGACCAGCTCACCACGGCCGAAGGCAAGGCCCTGATCGACCAGATCGCGGCAATGCACATTCCGATCTTCGTATTTACCGGCGGCGATCCCCTCAAGCGCCCCGACCTCTATGAGCTGATCCGGTATTGCGACGAGAAGGGCGTAAAAGTCGCCGTCACCCCCAGCGCCACCCCGCTCCTTACCCGCGAGGCCATCTTCAAGATGAAAGAAGCCGGCGTCGTTCGTCTGGGGATCTCCCTCGACGGCTCGTCGCCCGAGATCCACGACGCATTCCGAGGGCTCCCCGGGGCATGGGCCCGCACGATTCAAGCAGTCGAATGGGCGGGCGAGGCGGGGCTTCCGATCCAGGTACACACCACTATCAGCCGCCATAACGCACAGGACCTGGACAACCTCTGCGCGCTCTTCGAGAAGCTGAACATCGTGATGTGGAACGTCTTCTTTCTCGTTCCCGTCGGGCGCGGCCAGCTCGGCGATCTTTTGAGCGGCGAAGAATTCGAACAGGTCTTCAAAAAGATCTACGAACTATCGAACCGCGTCAGCTTCCAGATCAAGACCACCGAGGCCATGCACTACCGCCGCTACCTTCTCCAACACAATCTTGAGGAGAAGAGGAAGGGCCACGGCCACCCCGGTTCGCACCCGGGTTCCGTCTCCCACGAATATGAGCCCGGCGCCCCGGAAGCAGATGCTCAAACCCGCACCAAAAGCTGGATGACCCGTCGCGTCAACGATGGCAAAGGCTTTCTTTTTGTCTCTCACGTGGGCAACGTGTACCCCAGCGGATTCCTGCCCATCCACGCCGGCAACATCCGAGAGAAGTCACTCGCCGACATCTACCAGAACGCGCCCATCTTCAAAGCTCTTCGCGACACCAGCCGCCTCGAAGGCAAGTGCGGCGCATGCGAGTACAAGGAGATCTGCGGCGGCTCTCGGGCCCGCGCCTACGCCATCACCGGCGATCCGCTTTCGCAGGAACCCTGCTGCATCTACCAGCCCAAAAACTGGGTTCCGACAGACACGCCCGCCGTCTGCCAACCCGAGTTCACAGGCCCACTCGTCACGCTTTAGATTTCAAGAGAACGAAGTGGAACTGCAGAGCCTCTCCGCAGTTCCACAAAAAACCCTATTCACGATCCTACTTGCTATCCCC
>Ga0157369_10006609_pt1 | contig 13410 bp, 13 predicted proteins | sample C25metaG_FD_113461 | JGI IMG/M metagenome (GOLD analysis project Ga0157369, IMG submission 113461) | Corn rhizosphere microbial communities from Kellogg Biological Station, Michigan, USA - C2-5 metaG | ecosystem: Host-associated > Plants > Roots > Rhizosphere > Soil | place: USA: Michigan...
GAGCATCGAGCGCCAGACGAGCGGGTTCTCCCGTGCGATCGCCAGGTTGCGCCAGGTTTCGCTGATCTGACTGGCGTTGATCGCAAGCTGCGGCGCGACGGCCGCCGTGTACGGAATGCGCCGGCTCGCGAGCCACCCGGCGATGGCGATGAGCATTCCCAGACCGCCGGCAAGCACGCGGCCGTCGGGCCTGATCGCGACGACGAGCCCGCCGGCGATCGTGCCGAGCAGGATCGCGACGAACGTGCCCGCTTCGACGAGCCCGTTGCCGCCGACCAATTCGTCGTCGCGCAAATGCTGCGGAAGGATCGCATACTTGACCGGTCCGAACAGCGTCGAATGCACGCCGAGGAGCGCGAGCGCGATGAAGAGCAGCGCCACGCTCGACAGGACGAATCCGCACAGGCCGATCGCCATGATCGCGATCTCGAGGACTTTCACGAGGCGGATCAGTCGCGACTTCTCGTACTTGTCGGCAATCTGCCCCGCCGTCGCCGACAGCAGCATGAACGGCAGGATGAATACCGCGCCGATCAGGTTCACGATCATGCCGGGATCGACGCGCAGACGGCTCGCGGCCTCGAACGACACGAACACGACGAACGCGTTCTTGAACGCGTTGTCGTTGGCCGCACCGAGGAACTGTGTCCAGAAGAACGGCGCGAAGCGCCGCTCGCGCATCAGCGCGAACTGACCGTGCGGCTTTGCCGGCGAGGTGCGGGGCGGTCGCATCGAGTGCCGCGCATTCTGCGGGCGCACGCACGGACGCGCAAGCGGCCAAAAGGCCGGCCCGGGTTACTGCGCTCCCGCGCCCCGCCTACCCTGGTTTGCCGTCCAGCCGCGGGCGCGTCAGGATCGGCCAGTAGCGAATCGCGAACAGCGCGAAGCCCGCCGACCAGCAAAGGCCGGAGACGACGACGGTTGCGACGTAGAACTGCGGGAGCGCCATGCCGCCGAAGACCCGGATCACCGCCGCGATCTCGACCAGCGCGTAGCACGCGACCTCGATACGATCGGCGACGAGCGGGCGTCCCGAATGGCCGCGCGCCGTGCGCGTCATCATGCCGATCGTCATGCCGCCGATGGCGCCGATGGTCAGCGCGTGCACGGCGAGCGGCGCGCCGATGACGCTCCACGCCGCGAGCGCCCGCAGCACCAGGTACACGACGATCCAGGCGTACGCGACGTGCAGGATCCACACGAGCGGCGCCGGTCGCGTGCGCCACGGCTGCCAAAGCCACAGGCGCGCCGCATGCGCCGCGGCGACGACCAGCGCGAGCACGCCGATCCAGGCGGGGTCGATCTGCAGCACGTCGGCGACGATCAGGAGCAGCACGCCGCCGAGCGCCGCCTTCTCGACGAGCGGGTTGCGCGTGGCGCGCACGCCCGGAATGCCGTTGTTCGTGAACATCGGCACGACGCGGCCGGCCATCACCGCGATGATGAACAGGACGATGTCGAGCCCGACCTGCAGGCTCGCGCGCTGCGGCCACGCGACGACGCCAAGCCGCGCCATGTGCACGGCGAACGTCGCGAGACCGAGCAGAAAGAGCAGGCCGACGAAGAAATAGTTGCGCCGGTTGTCGCTGCGCGCCATCGGCACGGCCAGACCGATTGCGACCGCGATCGGGAACAGCCCGTTGAGGATCGCGGCGCACGCCGGATACGGCGTCAGCACGCTGACGCGGCCGGCGATCCACAGCAGCGCATAACCGGCAAGCAGCCAACCGGTGGGCGTCGGCCGCCCGGTCCAGTTGCGCCCGGCGGTGAACAGGAAGCCGGTGATGACGGCGACCGTGTAGCCGAACAGCATTTCGTGCGCGTGCCAGACGGGGTCGCGCAGATAGCCGCCCGGCAGGTAGCCGCCGTATTCGGCAATCCACAGCAGGATGGAGATGGCCGCGAAGATGCTCGCGAGCAGGTAGAACGGCCGGAAGCCCAGGTTCCACAGCGCGAACGCGTCGCCCGCAACCGCGTCGTGGCCCGGCGCCGCGCGAGGTGCCGCGTCAGGACGCAGCATCACCGCCGCTCATCGCAGGAACCCGATCGAGCCGACCGATGAGCCCGCGCGCCTGGTCCTGCAGCGCGCGGTACGAGCGTTCCCACTCGCCGTCGCGCGGACGCGAGAGCGCGAGCCGGCGGACGAGCGCGAGCAACGCGCCGCGCTCGCGCTTCGTCGTTTCCAGTTCGACCTCGGTTTCGGCGTGCGCGGCCGCATGGACGAACTCGACGCGCCGATCCTGGCATACGCCGATGCACGTCTGTGGCGCCTCGATCCTGCCGCAGCCGATGCATTGCCACGCCGAGATCGTCTCAGCGCTCATCGATCATCACCTCGTCCTCCACACCGCCACATTAGCGGATGTCAAGGTTCGAGCCTTTGATCCAACGCATGTTCGCCCGTTGCGGCGGGCAAGGCGCACCTCCGCTATGCCGCCTGCGGCCCGTCGGTGATCGGGCGATAGCGCGAAAGCCACATGCCGAGGTCCACCGTATCGCCGAAGCGCCCGGTGAGCCAGTCGCCGTAGCCGAGCAGGTGACCGAGCGGCGCCTCGGCCTCGACGACGAACGGGTCCGCTCGCGTATCGGTGCGCGTGATCGTCGCCCGGCGCGTCGCGAGATCTGCCTGCAGCTGCGGCAGATGCCGCGGCGGCCCGCTCAGCAGCACGCTCATGAACGGCTCGAGCACCGGCGCGCCGTGCGCGTAGCGCACGCACGGCGCCTCGACGACCAGCGTCGGCCCGTGGCGCTCCCGCAAGGCCTGCACGGGTGCGCGCAGCGCACGCTCGGTGCGCGCCAGCACGCGCAGGCATTTGGGATCGGCCACGAGCAGCACGCCCTCCTCGATGAACGAGTGGCCACGCCAGATCTCCTGCATCAGCTGCGCATGGACGATGGGATCCGGCGAATGCAGCGCCTGCTCGATCGGGCATTCGGGATGCAGCATCGTCGAGCCGCGGCGCATTTCCGCGCGTGCGGCGACACGTTGCAGCAGGCGCGGCGTCATGACGGCCTCCCCGCGGGGCGCACCGCGACGACGTGCAATTCGTCGATCGTCGTGTCCGGGAGCGCCACGGGCACGCGCGCGCCCTTGCGACGCCCGAGCAACGCGCGGGCAACCGGCGCGAACACCGAGATGCGCGCAGCACCTGCGTCGGCCGCGGCGGGATGCACGAGCCGCACGGTGCGCGCCCGGCCATGCGGAAGCTCGACGTACGTGACTTCGCTGTCGAGCGCGACGATGTCGGTGAGCGACTGGGGCGCAACCACCGTTGCCTCGGCGAGCATGTCGACGAGCTCCTCGATGGCACCGGGCAGCGGCGCCTCGCGCGGGGATACGGTTGCGAGCACGGCGGACAACGTCGCCGCGTCGTGGGTGGAAATGACGATTTCGTTGCGATCGATCATGAGGACCTCCCGATCAAGGAACAATGGACGAGCGGAACGCGCCCCCCGGCTGCCGGGGCGCGATGCACTTTGCTTTCCTGGTTGTCGTCCCGGTAATCCGCCGGCCGGCGCTCGCGCGCCCGTTGCGGTTTACCGGGCCGGGCCGAGGCAGGCGAGCGTTCCGCGGTCGTTGCGGCGCATCGAGAGCGGGCTTGCCGCAGCCCGGTCGTTGCGGTGGATCGAAAGCGGGCGTGCCGCCCGGCAACGAAAATCGCGGCGAACGTCTACGCCGCGCGCGCGAGCGGAAGCCGCCGGCAGCCGCCGGCGGGTCGAAAAATAGTAAGAAATCGCTCGCATGGCCGCATCATAACACAATGCCCCGATTTTTCATAATTTTCCCGGGGACACCGATGCCGGGCCGCAGCACTACACCGCCATCGGCGCGGTGAGCGGCGGGTGGTGCCGGTAGTCTTCGAGCCAGAAATCGGCCGGCTCGACGCGTTCGAGCCATTCGGGCTCATAACGGCCGGTTTGCGCGAGCGAGGGCACGCGATCCGAAATCACCAGGCGCGGCGGCGGATACGGCGTGCGCGCGAGCTGCGCCTGCAGCATCTCGACCTGGTTTTCGTAGATGTGCGCGTCGCCGATGAAGTACGTAAGCCAGCGTGGCACGTAGCCGGTGAGCCGGGCGACCAGCGAAAGCAGCACGGCGGCCTCGCACAGGTTGAACGGCGCACCGAGCCCGATGTCGTTCGAGCGCACGTAAAGGCATAGCGAGAGCTCGCGCGCCGTCGCATTGGGCAGGAACTGGTAGAGCAGGTGGCAAGGGGGCAGCGCCATCTGGTCGAGCTCGGCGCAGTTCCAGGCGTGGAACAGGATCCTGCGGTCGGTCGGATTCGCGACGATCGTGTCGAGGCATTGGCGCACCTGGTCGATGGCCTTGTGCAGCAACAGCTTCGCGCGGCCGGCGTCGTCGATGCGCGCGAGCGGCCGGAAGCCGCGTGCGAGCGCGTCGTGCACCTGGGCGGCATTGTCGGCATCGAGAAGCTTGTACGCGGGCCACGCGCGCCACTGGTAGCCGTAGATTTCGCCGAGCCAGTCGGGGCCGGTCCGGTAGGGGTTGGCCAGCCATGCCGCATTCTCGTTGGCGTTCTGATCCCAGACCTTGCATCCGAGCGCGCGAAACTCGGCGGCGCTGCGCGTGCCGCGCAGGAAGCCGATCAGCTCGCCGACCGCCGACTTGAACGGCAGGCGCCGCGTCGTGATCGCCGGGAAGCCGGCCGCGAGGTCGAAACGCAACGACGCGCCCGGCACGCTGATCGAGCGAATGCCGGTGCGGTTGTCCTGCCAGCTGCCCGTGTCGAGGATCGTGCGCACGAGCGAGAGGTATGGCTGCATGGGGATCCCGGAGGCAGGCGCACGTGACACGTGCGGGCTCCGTGGCCGAGCATAACCGCGTCGGCTACCGGAAAGCGAGTGGTGCGTGAATTACGACGCGCGAACGGCGGCGATTGCGGGGAAATCAGGTGCGCAGCTTGGAGGATCGCGGCGAAACTGCGTGCGCACCGCGAGGAGCACCACGAAACCGCGGACGCACCGCGCGAGCATCACCTGCGCGATGAATCGCTGCGAACGCGCGCGACCACCAGGCACCCCGTCAGTAGATGCTGCGCGCCGCACTTACGCGGTCGGCGAGCCGCTCGAGTTCCGCCTCGGCGGCGACCAGGTCTTCGTCGCGCTTCGACTTGTCGACATCGGTTGTCGCGTTCGCGTTGAAATGCAGGGCGAGTTCGGGAGCTTGGCTTTCCATGGTGTCGATCGGCTTTACGTTGCGCGTGCCGCGCGGGGATTACGCAAGCGTTCAAGCAATGCTCATGCCATGGATTAATAATGAAGCGCAGTCGTGGCGTTTCGCGAATGAAGCGGCTCGCCGGCGTCATGCAAGCGATCGACGGCGGCGACGACTTTGACGGGCGTCATGTCGCGCGCGACCGACAACTATGCGTCGCGTGCCGGCAAGCCTCTGATTGCGCAGTATTTTTCATGTCGTCAAACGACGACGACCGCAACTGCCACGACAGGGGCGACGTCGTCGCGATCGCGTCCGCGCCATAGCGCGAGAAAGCGGATCGACGCCGGTACGCCATGTGTCGCCGTCACGTCTTTGCTTCCTTGAACATGCCCGGCTCGAGGCGGTGCCGCTGCAAGAGCTTGTAGAACTCGGTGCGGTTACGCTTGGCAAGCTGCGCCGCCTGCGTGACGTTGCCGCCGGTGATCTTCAACAGGCGGACCAGGTAATCGCGCTCGAAGGTCTTTCGCGCCTCCTCGAACGGGATCAGCGCTGCCGCGTCTTCCTTGAGCGCCGCCTGCACCAGCGTGGCGGGAATCACCGGCGTCGTCGCGAGCGCCACCGACTGCTCGAGCAGGTTCAGCAGTTGCCGCACGTTGCCGGGCCAGGGCGCTGCGACCAGCAGCGCCATCGCGTCGGGCGCGAGCGAAACCGGCGGCTTGCGATACCGTTCGGCAAGCCGGCGCAGGATATGCACGGCGAGGAGCGGAATGTCCTCGCGGCGTTCGGCGAGCGCCGGCAGGTTGAGCGACACGACGTTGAGCCGGTAATACAGGTCCTCGCGAAAAAGACCCTGCTCGCGCTGCGCGTCGAGGTCGCGGTGCGTCGCCGAGATGACGCGCACGTCGACGGGAATCGCCTGCGTCGAGCCCACCGGGCGCACCTCGCCTTCCTGCAGCACGCGCAGCAGCTTCACCTGCAGCGGCAGCGGCATGTCGCCGATCTCGTCCAGGAACAGCGTGCCGCCATCGGCAGCCTGGAACAGGCCCTTGTGCGCCTGGATGGCGCCGGTGAACGCGCCGCGGGCGTGTCCGAACAGCTCCGATTCGAGGAGATCGCCCGGGATCGCGCCGCAGTTCACCGCGACGAACGGCTTGTCGCTGCGCCGGCTCGCCTGGTGGATCGCGCGCGCGAGCAGCTCCTTGCCGGTGCCCGATTCGCCGAAGATCAGCACGCTGGCGTCCGAATCGGCAACGAGCTTCGCCTGCCGCAGCAGGTCTTCCATCCGCGGACTGCGCGTGATGATGCTGGCGCGCCATTGACCGGCCGTGCTTTCGCTGCCCGGCGGCTCGCCGCCCGACACTTCGAGCGCGCCGGCGACCTTCTGCAACAGGTCCTGGCTGTCGAACGGCTTCGTCAGGTAGCCGAAGACGCCGCGTTGCGTGGCGTTGACCGCGTCGGGAATCGTGCCGTGCGCCGTGAGGATGATGACCGGCAGCGCCGGATGCTGCCGATGGATCGCCTCGAAGAGCTGCAGCCCGTCGATGCCGGGCATGCGCAGATCGGTGATGACGGTGGCCGGGCGTTCGACGGCGATCGTCGCGAGCGCCGTTTCGCCGCTGTCCGCCGTGCGGACGCGATAACCGGCCGAGTTGAGCCGCAGGCTGATCAGCTTGAGAAGATCGGGGTCGTCGTCGACGAGGAGAATGTCACCACGGTTCATGGAATGCCTTTCGATGGGCACGGCCGGCTTGCATTCGCTCGGCCTTGCGGAAATGCGTCGCGAACCTGCTCGCGACGCTGTGTGACGGATCGCCCGGCCGGCGGCGCCTAGCGGCCCGAGCCGCCGGCCCCGGCCGCCCCGCCGCCGCCGCCGCCGCTGCGCACCCGGTCGCGCAGGAGGCTGCGTTCCATGGCGCGCAGCGCCTCGAGTTTCTGGATCGCCGCGTCGGCCTTCTGCTGCTCGTCGTGGACCGCGCGCTGCCGTTCGCTCACCTGCGCCTGGAGCACCGCGGCGAGATGGCGGATCGGCGACGCGGCCGGCGCGCTCTTCGCGACGTTCTCGAACAGTTGCAGCGCGCGCTGGTCGTCCTGTGGCGACGTGCGCACCAGCGTGTACAGGACCGCGAGGCGCACGCGGTTCACGTCGGTGCGCTGGCGGGCGAACGACTGCGTGGCGGCTGCAAGCTCGCGCTTCAGCTCGTCGTTTTGCATCGTGCCGAAGCGCTGCAGGTCGGCGAGAAGCACGATCATCTGCTCGTCCTCGGCGGGCGGCGGCGACGGCGGCGGGGGTGCGACGACGATCACCGGCGGCGTCGCCGCGGGCGCCGCCTGCGGCTGCGTCGCGGCGGTCGCCGCGCCGGACTGCGCGGGCTTCGCATTCGGCCCGAGCGGCTCGAGCGCCGACGGCTCGGACATCGGCGCCGGGTCGGGAATCATGTACGTTTCGGGATCGTACTCGTCGGCCGGCATCACCGGGGTGGGCAGCGAGGCGCAGCCGACGACGAGCATGACGAGCGCGGCGAGCGCGCAGGTCGCGCGACGCTTCATTTGCCGCCCGCGACCGCGGCCGTCACGCGTGGTGCCTGCCGCGGCGCCGCTTCGCGCGCGGCGAGCGGCAACGACAGTCGAAACCACGCGCCGCTCCTGCCATCGGCGCGCGCCGCCACTTCGATGCTGCCGCCTTGTGCGAGCGCGTACTCCCGCGCGATGGCGAGGCCGAGTCCCGAGCCCTTGATGCGCCCATCGACCGGCGCCGGCCCCTGGTAGAACGATTCGAAGATGCGCGTTCGGTCGGCGGCCACTACGCCGCGGCCCTCGTCGACGACGTCGAGCACCGCAAAGCCATCCTTCGCGTCGACGTTCAGGACGACCTTCGCATTGCGGGGCGAATACTTGAGCGCGTTCGACAGGAGGTTGTCGACGATCGTGCGCAGCTTCTCGACGTCGCCGATCACCGTCGCGGGCCGCAGGTTCGCGTCGAACGTGATCATCCTCGCCAGGGCGGCAAGGCGCTGCTCGCGGACGACGCGCGCGACGACATCGGGCAATGCGACCGGACGCAGCGCCGCCGGTTCCATCGCGCGCGTCTGCTGGTAGGCGAGCAGGTTCTCGATCAGCTTCTGCAGGCTGAGCGTGTTGTCGCGCACGATGCGCACGATGTCGTGCTGCTCGGCCGTGAGCTTGCCGCCGACGTCGTCGCGCAGCAGTTCGGCGCCTTCGCGCACCGCGGTGAGCGGCGTCTTGAGCTCGTGCGACACGTGCCGCAGGAACCTCGCCTGCTGCTCCTCGAGCTCCGACAGCCGCCCGCGCAGCCACTCGAGGCGCTGGCCGACGTAACGCAGGTCCTGCGGCCCGGTGACGCGGATCGCATGCGTGAAATCGGCGCTCCCCATCTGGCGGATCGCGAGGTCGAGCTGGCGGATCGGGCGGGCGATCAACGTCGCGAACACGATCGCCAGCGCGATGGCGATGCCGACGCTCGCGATCCCCATGTAGATCCACTTCGCGCGGCCCTGCGTTGCCGTCTCCTGCAGCCGCTCGATCGCGTGCTGCGTGAGCTGATTGCTCGCGGCGAGCATCGACTGCGCGCCATCGACGAGCTTCGAATACCCGCCGGCCAGTTCGTCGGCCGCTCCCGGCCCCCGGGTTGGCGAGGTGAGCAACTTGTGCAGGCGGCTTTCGCGGGCGGCGAGCTTCTCGAGCGTCTCCTGCGAGCCGGGCTCGAGCGGCAGCGCCGCGAGCTGGTTCGTCGTCTGGCGAAAATCCTCGCGCAGCTTCGCGTATTCGTCGAGGAGCGCGTTGTCCTCGAGGATCAGGTGCTGCCGCGCGATGCGCTCGAGCGTGGTTGCCTGCTCGTACAGGAGGCGGCTCGTGCGTCCCGCCTGTGCGGCCTGCAGCACTTCCTGGCGTCCCTGCGATTCGAGCCGGTCGAGCGAAAGAATCATCTCGGCGAGCGCATACACGAGCGGCAGGCTCACGAGCAGGAAGCCGAGCAGGATGAACTTGAGAAACGAGCGCGGGTAATACACGCGGAAATGACGAACGCCGCGAAGGCGCCGTGGCTATAATCGGCGGATTATGACATCGCCGCAGCGCGCGCATTCGGCTGCAGGGCCCGCGCGCGCGGTGCGCGGCGCGCCCGCCACCCGTACCCCATGCATCGCGGGCTTGCGCTGATCGTCGCGGTGGCGGCGAACGGCGTCATCGGTCGCGACGGCAAGCTGCCCTGGCGCCTTCCCGAGGATCTGCGGCGCTTTCGGGCGCTGACCACCGGTCACGCGATCATCATGGGCAGGCGCACCTGGGAATCGCTCCCGCACGCGCTGCCCGGGCGGCAGAACATCGTCGTCACGCATCGATCGGGATATCGCGCGCCCGGCGCGTCGGTCGCCGCGTCGCTCGACGACGCGCTGGCGCAAGTCGCGTATCCTCCGCCACCGTTCGTCATCGGCGGCGGCGAACTGTACCGCGCGGCGCTGCCGCGCGCCCGGACCGCGTTCGTGACCGAAATCGCGCGTGCCTTCGACGGCGACGCGACGTTTCCGCCGCTCGATCGCCGCGAATGGGTCGAGACGGCGCGCGAAGCCGCCACGCACGATGGCGCGGAAGGCTTCGCGTACGCGTTCGTGACCTACGAGCGTCTCTGAAACGAAGGGGAAAAACGATGTCAGCCCACGGCTTCCACGTGCACGGGCCGCACGATCATGAAGTCGAGCACGCGGCGCATTCGCGCGACCCGTTTTCGGCGAAGATCGCGGTGATGACCGCGATCTTCGCGACGATCGGCGCGTTGTTCGGCTACATGGTCGGCGCCACCCAGAACGACGCGCTGCTGCTCAAGAACGACTCGGCGATCAGGATGACCGAGGCGTCCGACCAGTGGAACCTTTACCAGGCGAAGAGCAGCAAGCAGAACCTCGCCGAACTCGGGGCCGTCCTGGCCAGCGGTGCGGACGCCGCGCGGTTCCGTGCCGAGGCCGAGCGCTACAACCGCGAAAAGCAGGAAATCGTGGACAAGGCGCGGACGCTCGAATCGAGCTCGAACCAGTTCGGCGCCAGGAGCGAAGCGTCGATGCACGTGCATCATCGCTGGGCGCAGGCGATGACGCTGATCCAGATCGCGATCGCGCTGGCCGCGATCACGCTGCTCACGCGCAGCCGGCCGCTGCAGTTCGTGGCCTACGGGGCGGGCGGCGTGTCGCTCGCCATCGGGGCGCTGGCGCTGATGCACGTCTGAGCTCGGGCGGCGACCGGCCGCTGATGCCTTGTCCGTTGCGACGACATGGGCAGGAGTGCCCGCCGTTGCACCGGTTCGGCGATAATGTCGACGTTTCGCGCGCCGTTCCCGCTGACATGGCGGACGGCGCCCGAAGCCGGGGTGGCGGAATGGCAGACGCAGCGGACTCAAAATCCGCCGCTGGCGACAGCGTGAGGGTTCGACTCCCTCTCCCGGCACCAGATTTTGCGCGCCGCGCACGCTCGGCCGCCGTTACCTGGTCCCGCGCGCTTCCGACGGGACGCTCATCCAAACCCGGAATCGGCGTCGAGAAATCTTACAGGCGCCCGATGCCCATGGCATTACTGGTCAGTATTCTGTAGTTTTTTCATACACTTATGGTATAGGCACGCCGCGTGCTTCAGGGGTGTCGACCGAGTCAGCATCAGTAACGAGTGAACTGGAACATCCGATCAAGCTTTCGCGGTTCTTTGGGGCGGCGCGGGTGAAGCCGGCCGCGGCACCGGGGACATTTTCCAAACAACGGCGGTTGAAGCGCACATAAGCGCGGAGGTCACATGAAGTCGAAGTTGCTCAAATCCGTTTTGGCGACAACGAGCGTCGGGTTGCTGGTTGGGCTGGCTCCTGCGGCGCACGCGTTGCCGACGTCGTACAGCGCCACGTTCCAGGACGTCACGTTCAACATTGTCCAGACCGACAGCAATACGATAACGTTCGAAATCCTCAACGCCGACAACGCCTCTGGCGACTGGGCCACGGCCAATTTCCTGGGCGCGTTCGACTTGAAGAATCTCGGCTTGAACTTCGGAACGGCGACTGGTACGGCGAATGGTCCTGGCGCCACCAACCTGGTTGGCCTGAACGCACAACTCAGCGCGAACAGTCAGGATTGTGTTGCCAACGGAACGCCGCCCGGCAGCATCTGCTTCGACCTGTCTCCCGACACGCCATTGCTGCACGACATGGTGTACACGATCGACTTTTCGTCCGATCTGAACATCGCTGCGACCGGTCCCCACCTTCAGGTTGCATTCACGAATACGGTCGGCGGCGCGAAGGTCGGTACGCTCTACTCGCAAGACGTCGGTGCATCCTCGACCAGCGGCGGCACGACCACCAGCGGCGGCACCACGACCAGCGGCGGCACGACCACCAGCGGCGGCACCACGTCGGGCGGTACCGTGCCCGAGCCGGGCACGATCGCGCTGCTTGGCCTCGGTCTTACGATCGTGGCACTGCGCCGCCTCGCAATCTCGAAGCGCGCTTGACGCACCCGCTCGATTCGCCCCGAGCGCGCGGCATCCAGACAGCTCGGCGCGAATCGGTTTGACGAAAAGGGCTCCTTACGGAGCCCTTTTTGTTTCATGTGGCCCGCATGTCGACCCGCGGGCGACACCGGCTAAGATTCCAGTTCCCGCAAGCACGCTCTCGACCGCGACTTCCGGCCGCGAGACGGCGCGCCACCCATCCGACCGCTCGACATGACGCAAGCCGCCTCGCCCGCATCAAGCTCCGTGCAATCGACGATCGTCAGCGGGCACACCGAGCCGGGCCGCAGCGGCGCGCATCCGCGCTCGGTGATGAATGGCTGGATCGCGCTCGCCGGCGCGCTGGCGTTCGTCGCGAGCCTCGCCTTCGTCGTCGTGGTGCGTCCGTTCGCGCACGACGCGGTGCCAAGCGCCATGCTCGTGATCGGCATCACGACGCTCGTGCTCTTCGTGCCCGACCTCGCCTGGCGAAAGGTGCATCGGCAGCCCTCGACAGGACTCGATTTCGCCATCGACGATCCGTCCTGGTCGCGCACGCTCATGAAATTCGCCGGGCTGGCCGCGACACTCGGCCTGATCGCAGTCGCCTACCTGCTGCTGCCTGAATACCGCGACGCCGGCTTCGACGACTATTTCGAGGTGCTGCGCCTCGTCGCCATTCCGTGGGCGCTCCTCACCTTGCCCTATTTCCATTGGATCGACAGGCGAATGCGCGAGCCGCGGGACGGCTACTGGCACATGGGCGCGCTCGTCACGCTGCGCTTTCGCGACGTCGATCGTGGAGTGGTCGTCCAGCATCTGCTCGGTTGGGCGGTGAAGGGATTCTTCATGGCGCTGATGTGGACGTTCCTCTGCAACGACCTGCGCTGGCTGTTCCTGTTCGACTTCGGTGCGCTTGCGTCCTTCAACGACGCGTACGGCCTGCTTTACCGGGGCCTGTACCTCGTCGACGTCGGTATCGGGACGCTCGGCTACGCGATGGCGTTTCGGATTACCGGCACGCACATTCGCTCGACCGAACCGACGATGCTCGGCTGGATCGTGGCACTCGCGTGCTATCCGCCCTTCTGGCCCGCCGTGTCGTTCTACCTGCGCTACGACACCGGTTACGCGTGGGGTGCCTGGCTCGCGTACCACCCGTATCTCTACGTCGTCTGGGGCACGGCGATCCTGACGCTGGAGGCGGTTTACGTGTGGGCCACCGTAATCTTCGGCGCACACTTTTCGAACCTGACCAATCGCGGAATCATCACCAACGGTCCGTACCGGTTCACCAAGCACCCGGCGTATATCGCGAAGAATCTGACGTGGTGGATGATCGCGGTGCCGTTTCTCCCGAGGGACAACCTGTGGGACACGCTCCCGCGCTGCGCGATGCTGCTCGGCGTCAACTTCATCTATTACATGCGCGCGAAAACCGAGGAGTGGCATCTTGCGCGCGACCCGGATTACGTGCGGTACGCGCTTTGGATCGAAGAGCACGGGCTGCTGCGCTTCTTGCGGCGAGTGCCCGTGGTTCGCCGACTCGGGTTCCGGGCGCCGGTCGACCGGCCGGCGCAGATCTGATTCGATCGAGCGAGCGCGCCGCGGATCGCCGCGCGCTCGCCGAACCGGCGTCCAGCGCCGCTACTGCGTCACCTGGACTTGACTCGATCCCTTGTTGCCGCTTGCATCCGTGGCGGTGACGAGGATCGTGTGTGTCCCCGTTGCCGATTTTCGCAGGTTCA
>Ga0157369_10006610_pt1 | contig 13410 bp, 11 predicted proteins | sample C25metaG_FD_113461 | JGI IMG/M metagenome (GOLD analysis project Ga0157369, IMG submission 113461) | Corn rhizosphere microbial communities from Kellogg Biological Station, Michigan, USA - C2-5 metaG | ecosystem: Host-associated > Plants > Roots > Rhizosphere > Soil | place: USA: Michigan...
CAGTCAGTCCTCATGAACGCGCTTCTCGGCACTAATCTCCGGTGGGTTGTGTCCAAGTAAGCCAAGCACCAGCGTTTCATAAGGTACAGGTTTTGAGACAGTAGGGAGTGGTGCAACCGGCCCTTGATTTCAGGGGGTTTTGGAGGCCGGTTTTTGGAGGGCTTTTGTCACGCCGCTGATTGTCATTTGTGTTCGCCGACGCAGAGAGGGCCCCAGCCGAGCCGGTAGCTGTGACCGACATGCCATCCACATTCGAACGGGCACCGATACCAGTCGAGGAGGTAGGGCCTCCTGACGTTCGGTTTACTCTTCATCCGGGCGACGGCCCGTTCGGCTGCGGCCTGGCTCGGCCACGCGATCTTTCGACAACGACGGCAGATCCCGCTCTTCCTGCGCTTCTGAGGATTCGTCATACATGCTCCTGAGCTGTAGAGGCGTGCTTGCGCAGCACACGCTGGACTGTGGCAGTGGAGATCCGATGGCTCTTCGCGATCTGACGGAGGCTCTGTCCCCGGTGACGGTCACGGAAGATGGCCTGGTGATCGAGGACCAGCGGATTGCGTCCGATGTGGCGGCCTTCGAGACGGGCACGACGCATGCCGGCCCGGACCCGCTCGATGATCAGGTTGCGCTCTAGTTCGGCGATCGCGCTGATGATCACGACGACGGCGCGGCCCAGGGGACCACCGGTATCGATCTGCTCGCGGAAGCTGATGAACTCGATGTTGAGCCGGTTCAGCTCATCGAGGATGTCGAGGAAGTGTTTCACCGAGCGGGCGATTCGGTCCGAAGCCCAGACCAGCACGACGTCGAAGCGGCCGCGGCGGGCATCTCGCATCATGGCGTCGAGTCCCGGGCGCTTGGCCTTGGCGCCACTGATCGTGTCGGTAAATTCCTCGATGATCTGGAGGCCGCGCTGGGAAGCCAGTTGCCGGAGGTCATAGAGCTGGGTCTCGGGGTGCTGATCGAGAGTGGAGACCCTCGTGTAGATCGCTGTCCGCTTCATAAGAGGAGATCAGCTTAACACACATATCTGAGATATATGGAGCTCCTTCAGGAGAACTCATGCCCGTTTACAACTACCTGCCTGGAGTGATCGTTAACACTCTCGACGGTGGGCTAGTCGCACCCGCTGCTCCCAAGGATGACTCGATTCTCATCCTCGCTACCGCTGGCCAGGGTCCGATCAACACCCCGGTGGCGGTGCAGGATCGCACGACCAACTTCAACACCTTCGGCGGCAAGGGAACCCTGAGCCGTTCGGTGGAAGAGTGCGCGACGTACTCCGACAACATCACGGTCCTGCGCATCGGCGTGACCGCGGCTCAGCTTCAGAACGTCGGCAAGGACACACCGAAGGCAGCGCCACTCTGGGCTTCTCGATCGCCTTCGACGGCCGACGTCTGGGCGACGGCTACGATGACTAGGTCCTTCCCCTCCAAGGTAGAAGATTCATTTCCCGCGCGCGAGCGGGAAGATCTCGCTGAGCACTGCTTTCAGGCGCCGGGAAGGGGCCAAATTAGTCTCCGGTGCCGCTCCAATTGCTGGCACAGAAAACCACATCAAGGTGCGGGAAACTCACTTTCCCCAGGTTCTATTGCGACTTCTATGAGGATTCCGCACTCGAAACACCGAAATCGACCGTATAGCATTTCCCACGGCGAACACCGGATTCAGGGCGTAACAGATCAGAGTCGTCCTCCCCTCCCGGGGATAAACTTCATGCTCCACGCGCGCGGATCAGAACACCTCCCTGCCCCCCAGCAGGGCCCCCGGCAGGGGGCCAAAAATAATCCTTTTCGGCTAAGGCAGTTTCTGGCACAGAAAACCACATCAGGGTCCGGGGAACACCATGTTCCCTACCTTCTATTGGCACTTCTGTGAGGGTGCCGCACCCTGATGGCCCCAAAAACTCGGCCCCTAGTATAGGGTTTTCGACCTCAGACACCGGTTTGACGGGGTGATAGATGAGAGCCATCTCTCCCCTCCGCGCGGCCGGACAACCTCCCCACAACCCCTCCGAGTAGCCCCCGTGCAGCTCCGGCAAGGGGCCAAAAATAATCTCTGCCGCTAAGGGGATGTCGGGGCACTGAAAACGATGCTGGAATCTTTCCGGTGTGGCGGGTTTGAGAACTGGCCTCGTCGCTGGCCTATCTCTCCTCCTCCATCGGTTGTTGGTCCGCCAGCGGAGCTACCAATGCCAACTCCTCCGGATTTTCGGTCTGTTCGATCGGGTCATCATCTGCGCCCGCGTTCTTCAGGATGCTGGATACCTTTGCAACCAACCTTTTGCTCTTAGGCAGGGAGGCGCGATTCTTAACCCCAAGAGCTGTAAGATTCAACGACGTCCTGGCAATTTGATTTTCGACACGTCGCTTACTATTTCCGAATGCTTCATTCACAGAATTGAGCGCTAAACTGAGCCTAGCGAAATCGGCAAGGAATTTGATGATTTCGCTGTTGAGCTTAGCCCCTTCATCGGCGATTTGTTGGGCGTTCTGCGCGATTTTTTGTTCGTTCCATCCGTACTGAACGACCTTGAGTAGACCAATCAGTGTCCCGGGTGTTGCGATCAGAACCTTCTTCTTCAAAGCGTCCTCCATCACAGTCGGCTCTTTCTCGAGAGCCATCGCCAAGAAGGACTCATTCGGGAGAAACATCACAACGAAGTCGGGACTTTCGGCGATTCGCTCCATATAGTCAGTCTTTGACAAATCACTGACATGTTTCCTCACGGCTTTAGCGTGGTTCCCAAGAGCCAGCTGTCTCTGCTCATCCGCGGAGGCTTCAATGTATGCGAGGAAATGATCCATCGGAGTCTTTGAATCGACCGTGATCTTCCGGCCACCTGGCATACGAACGATCATGTCGGGCCTGAGCAGTTCGTCTTCAGGACTTAGCGACGTCTCTTGAAATTCAACGTCACAGTGGTCCTCCATACCTGCTAGCTCGATGCAAAGCTTGAGTTGAACCTCGCCCCACCTACCGCGGACGTTTGGTCGTTTCAATGCGTCCTTCAGGGCTCCCGCTTGCTTGGCCACTTCGGTTGCGGATTCAATGGACTGGATAAGGCGTGCCTCAATATTGCCAAATGCTTTCTCGCGTGCGACCTCCATCGCGCGGGCCGCATCGCCAACAGCTTTTATTCCGTTCTCGATCGGCCTGATCAGGTTCGTGATTTCCTGTTGCTTTCTAGCGAGCTCTCCTTCCGCCGCTTGGTGTTGGCGGGCGAGTACATGTCTCGCGGTATCCAGAAAGGTGTTGCTGTTGTTTTTGAGGGCCTCGACGGAGAGTTCGGCAAATTGTGACTTGAGGGCGTCTTTCATTTGAGTGAGCTGGTTCCGCTCGTCCTTGAGGGCTGCTTCGCGCTCACGAAGTGTCGCCGACAAATCGGCGTATTCTCGGGTCTTTTCGGTGAGTTTTTCATTGATGGCCTTGATCTCTTCATCGAGAGATCGGATCCGATTTCTCAGGTCCGTAATTGTGCTGTCCTGCTGCTCTGCCCGAGCCGCCCCTGACGAATTTGTTTCTGTCAGGTTGAGGATCGTCGATCTCGCTTCCTCTAGCTCCGATTCGAGTATCGGCAGGCGGTTTGCGATCGCTTTCAGTTCCGCCATCGCGAGTTCCAGATTCTGTCGACGTTGGTCCAATCCATCAGCGCGATTGTGTTCGGAGGAGGCCTGTTGTTTGGCTCGGGTTATCGACGACCGCTGCAGAAGATAAACGAGGAGAGCGCCCAGCACTAAACCAATGACAATCCCGGTAGCTTGCATGACGCACGAAGTATAGCTAGAGACTTTCGATCTGCGGTCGTGTTTCGGGTCTTTGATGTGGGAAAGTCGCCAAAATCTCCGGGTGTAACGGGCGAGAGAACTCCTTACGGCCAAAGTTGAACCACATCGGCGACTTTGAATCGAACTTTTTCGTTATCGACGGATCCGTGGTAGGCGTTCAATAATTGGGAACGCCGCAGAGGAGAAGCATGCCACCAAACGGACAGGAACTTGTTCGCAGTCTGTTCGACTACGTCATTGCATATACACAGATCAAAACACCCTATGCGCGAAACATCGTGCAGCAGCCTTGGTTTCAGTATCTGGGTGAGGTGCCTCAGCACGAAACCGTTCAGTTCAATCTCCCTGCTTCGAGCGATACCGCGTCAGGCTGGCAACTGCTCAGGGTCGGACGAGCCAAACTGATCGAGCCGCCACATCCACCGGAGATCATTCTCGATTGGCTGGACCCGGACTGGAAGGCTCAGCAGAATCCACTCCCGATCCCGCAAAGGGAAACGAATTTCGATGGTGAGATCAAGATAGAGAAGTTTGAGGACTCGACCGAGCGCGCTACCGCCTATGCAAGCTGGCTGCCGGATTTTAGTGATTGGAGCGCAAGCGATCGGAGAGCTAGGGCAGCCCTCAAACTGTTTGAGAAGCTGTATGAAGTCCATGGCATATTGCATCGCGAGAATGAACTCTGGGAACTCGCCGTCGGGGATGGGTTTCTGATCCACGGTCCCTCGCAGGTCGAACACCCGCTCTTAGTTCATGCGTTGCAGTTAGAGTTCGATCCGAAGGCACCGGCATTCACGGTTACTACTGCACTTAAGTCTCCAGAGATTTATGTCGCACTCTTGACCGGCCTCGGCCTGGATGGGCGACACCTGAACGCTCTACAGGAGGAACTTGAAGGTGGAGGATATTCCCCTCTCGGTGCAGAGGAGACGACCGCATTTCTCAAGGGCCTGATCCACCGTTTTGGAAATGGCGTCTTCTGTGAATCGAAGGCCACGGCCCCGACCGACCGCCCCGGCCTCTTTCGCAAGCCCGTACTCTTTCTGAGGCGACGCGATACCGGTTTCGGCCGGGCTCTTTCCGCGATTGCCCAAGCGATTGATGCCGGGGTGCAACCGTGCGAGGCTATTCTCAAAATTGTCGGTGCGGTTGGTACTGGTCTCAACGCGGTGTTGACAGCCGGCACTTTCGAAGGAAGTGCTAAAAATGGCGAGCATGCAGATACCGCGGCGGACGCGAAAGAGCGGCAACGTTGGGACGATCGCGATGTATTGTTCAGCAAGGAATCGAATGCGGAACAATTTGAGATCGCCCACAGGCTGAGAAGCCAGAAGACGGTGCTGGTGCAAGGTCCTCCCGGTACCGGGAAGACGCATACGATTGCCAATCTGATCGGTGCGCTGCTTGCACAGGGAAAGACTGTCCTCGTCACTAGCCAAGCGAGTAAACCGTTGCGCGTTCTGCGCGAGAAGATCGTTCCCGACCTCCAGCCTCTCTGCGTTAGCGTCGTTTCTGGCGACGAGGTGGGAAGACGTCAACTCGAAGCGTCTGTGAATGGAATCACAGCAAGACTTGGGTCTGACTCGCTTCAACGGCTGGAGTCGGAGTCGGTCCGCCTGACAGCAGAACGCCGTGAACTCCTTAGCCGGATCGAGAAGATACGCGGGGACATTTTCAGCGCCGCAAATGCCGAGTACCGGACGATCACGATCGGCGAGAGAGAGATCGCACCCTCAGATGCCGCCCGCTTTGTTCGCAAGAACCATGAGACTTCAAACTGGATCCCAGGCCCTTTAAGGCCTCTAATTCCGCTGACACTCAACGCAGATGAAGTCACGAGGCTGTACGGTACCAACGCAGAGCTTACCGACGAAGACATCGCCGAACTGCGGTGTGAACTTCCGGCGATGTCGGATCTACCTACGCCGGAGGACTTTCGGTCACTGGTCGGCGAATCTACAAGCCTAGCCGACATCGACAATCATCCGATCCTCAGATTCTGGAGCAAGGAGAACGGGAAAGGTCTGGCAGCAACATTGAAGGAGATCGATCTTCGTGCCGGAGCGGCGAACTCGATCCTAACTGCAAATCCGGAGCCGTGGAGCGAGATTTGCATCCTTGCCGGAATACGAGGAGAAGCGAGCCAGCGAGTCTGGCAAATGCTTACGAGCTTTGCTCAGACGGTTCGCGATCTTTCGGTGGCCCTCGAGACCGATATGGTGTTGAAACGCCCTCAACTCACCTCTGATCCCTGGGAGCATCAGAAACGGATTCTGGATGAGATTATTGGTTCCCTGTCTGCAGGAGGCAGCATTGGCCGTCTGACTCTCCTGCTAAAGCGGGACTGGAAACGATTGATTGAAGAATGGCGCATCAAGGGAAACTCCCCTGCAACGCTTGAGGACTTCGCGACGCTGAAAGCTCGATGCGATCTTGAAGAACTTCGGGACGACCTCCGCGAGCGGTGGAAGGCGATCTCGCCTACAACGGCGTCACATGAACTACCGCGAGATGAGCCTGAGTTTGTCGCCTATCAGGCGATTCCTGGCATAGACCGCGCACTGGGGTGGCACGTTCTGGAGTGGCAACCACTTGTTGAGGAACTCGAGCGGTGCGGCTGCGATTGGGAACTTCTGGCGTCAAGTCAAAAGACAGTGCTCAGTTCTGACGGGGAACTCCTTGCTATTAAGGGCCTGGCTGCTCAGATACCCGAGTTGATTCGCGTTCGTCTGTTGCAACTGCGCAATCAGGATCTGAAAAAAGCTGTGGAACGGTTGCATGAGCTCTCGTCCCACTCCCTTGCTACTGTGGTCGGAGACTTGCGGCGTGCAGTGGGAACTCTTGACGCAGAACTTTATACGGCCGCATACGCGCGCTTGAAGGATCTGGCTGCCCTGCGAGGTGCATTCGAAACGCGAAATGACCTCTTAGCGAAACTGCGCGAAGTCGCACCGGCTTGGGCAGAAAGTATTGCGCAGAGATCCGGCGTACATGGGGCCTCTTTGCCACCCGGAGACGTGGAATTAGCTTGGTTCTGGAGGCAGTACAGCCAAGAATTAGATTCGAGAAATGCAACCGCGATCAACGCTCTTCAACTTGAATTGGACGTTTGCCAGAAACAATTGTTCAACATCACCTCGACTTTGATCGACCGTCTGGCCTGGAAGCATCAACTTACCCGAGTCACGAACCGACAAGACCAGCGTACGGCATTGCAGGGATGGGTCGATACTATGAGGCGAGTTGGCGCCGGCACAGGTATTCAGGCGTCACGTTTTCTCGCAGAAGCGCGAAAGCTGATGAATCAATGCCGGAGCGCTGTGCCTGTATGGATCATGCCAATGTCCCGTGTGGTAGATAGCTTTGATCCGGCGAAGACGTCGTTCGACGTCGTCATTATCGATGAAGCAAGTCAGTGTGACCTCGGAGGTTTGGTCGCACTCTGGATGGCGAAGGAAGTGATCGTGGTAGGTGATCACGAACAGGTGAGCCCAGACGCGGTCGGTCAACAGGTGGCCCAGATTGCCGCGCTGCAAGAAACGTATCTCCAGAGTATTCCCAACAAGCACCTCTACGATGGGCAGCTGTCTCTCTATGACCTCGCTCGCCAGTCCTTCGGTGGTACGGTCTGCCTGCGCGAGCACTTTCGCTGTACTCCAGAGATCATTCAGTTCAGCAATGTCCTTTCCTATGATGGGAAGATCAAACCGCTCCGGGATGCGACTTCCATTCAGGTAAAGCCTCCTCTCGTGACCTGTTGCTTGCCGAATGGACAAAGACGTGGCGATCATAACGACGAAGAGGCGCTGACTATTGCGTCGCTCATCATGGCAGCCATCGATCAACCGGAATACGACGGCGCTACCTTCGGCGTGATCGCGATGGTCGGCAATACCCAAGCTCCTCTTATCGACAAGCTGCTTCGCAACAAGTTGCCGGCGTCAGTGTACGACGACCGAAAAGTGATGTGTGGTAACCCTTCGCACTTCCAAGGCGACGAGCGAAATGTCGTATTTCTGTCTCTCGTTGATGCGCCGACAGAGCCGGGCTTATTGCGCACCGTCGCATCTGGAGCACGGGATATGTACAAGAAGCGTTACAACGTCGCTGCAAGCCGGGCACAGGACCAGTTGTGGGTGATCCACTCGATGGATCGGCAGGCACACCTCTCGCCTAATGACTTGCGGAGGAGGCTGCTGGATCATGCGCACGATCCAGCAGCGTCGATGGATGCTTCCGGTGGTCAGGACAAAGATGTAGATTCGGAATTCGAGAGGCTCGTATTGAAAGATCTCAAGAGAAAGGGTTTTCGAGTTACGCCACAATGGAAGGTGGGAGGCTACCGCATAGACCTTGTAGTGCAGGGAGTGCGCGAGCGGCTTGCTGTCGAGTGTGACGGGGACCGGTTCCACACGCTTGAAAATCTTCAGGCAGACATGGAACGGCAAGCGGTATTGGAACGGCTCGGCTGGCGCTTTATTCGCGTTCGCGGCTCAGAGTTCTTCCGTAATCCCGAACACGCATTGATTCCGCTATACGAACGATTGGAGAGGATGGGTATCGAGCCAGCGGGCAGTGACACACCTCCTGTCGACACAGAGTTGAACAAGCGAGTAATCGCTGAGGCCAGAAGGATACGTTTGGAGTGGGACGCGGAGCCAGAAGCTCTCGATGATATCCTCGGCCGGACGCGGCAATACGGGAGAGAGGTTCAGATTCACGACCTCAGCGACGAAAGCAGCCCGCTAGAGCAGAGCTTTTCCAGCGACAATGCTGGCAATACTGAAAAACGCCTGGGGCACTTGGAGTCTGATGCGACCTCTTCTTTTTCTCTCAAATTAGGGTTCGACTAGGACGCTGAAGCCTTAAGAGGCGACTCTGTGCGCTTTTCTGAGCCCCAGTGCGATTACGGATCGATGACTTGCTGAATGGAAGTAGGCTGTCACAGCAGAGGTCAGGGGTTCAACTGGATCGGAAACCCTCGCCGCGTTCCCGCGCTGCTTCAACTTCTCAATGCCCTCTACTCGCCACCTATTTGGCGGGCGATGATTCTTGTACACACTGGAAGCATGACAGCCATTTGTTCTTCCTCGTTACCATCATTCAGAGAGCTCTCTGCGCAGGCACAGACCTTGCTCTTTATCTATGCCTCGGCAACTTGGGCCCGCCATCATGGAGCCATTCCCAATTCCATAATGTTGGTGACAGAACTGGAGAAGTTCTGGGCCGCTCACCAACTTAGTGAGGACGCACTCTCTGATGCGGATCGCATGACGTGCCTCTTGGAGAACCACTTCGAATCCTTGCGCCTAGACGCCATCCAGAGACCATCGACGAAGAGCAAGACATGCCGTTCGAGGTTGTCGTAATGAACACGGCTCGAAATGGGCTCTCTCCAGAAGAACGTCGTCGGCTGGTTGCACTCGCCGTGCAAGCCGATAAGTCCAGCCGTGCAATCGCCAAGGAATTGGATGTCGATGAGGGCACTGTCCGTCGTGACCGAAAGTATCTGGCAATACCTGAGCGCGAGCGGCCAGCGAAGATAGAGCGACCCAAGAAACCCAAGGCTAGCCCAATGTATACCGTCGACCGTACAACCCTTATTCGCCACAGAGGCCGCGTTCTTAAGAACGTGAAGCACTGGATCGCGGAAGAGCGCATGGTTCTCAACGAGATCGAATATGTATTGCATGAGGCCGGCAGGCAACTCCTTCAGGGCAGGGAACTCGTGAAAGGGATTCCTATTCCTGTAAAGAGGCCTGAGGAACTATTGCTTCCCACGCGGCCGAACACATCGAAGTGGGAAGGTTTCACTCCCAATCCTGACTACTGGGCCGAGTGGCTGGCCAGATGGCTGGCCGTCTGCTTGCCGGCGCAGGAAGACCTCCAGATCGAGGTATTGCGCGAGACTTCCCTCTGGGCTCGATCTGGTTAGCTGTCGGTTCGTATACTGACGGAACATGTCTGAGACCCATGACAAGCGTCGCAAGAGCGATCTGGATCTATTTGTTTTGGCTCTGATCAACGGCGGCGTTTCGACTCCTTACACACTTCAGAAGGAGGCCGGGCTCTCCCCGGGTGCTACGATTCCCGCAATCCAGCGCTTGTTGCAGGACGGACTGATCCGTCAGGGAAGTGCGGGACTCCGGGGGCGGACAGAGTCTCGGATCACCGCAGCCGGGAGAAAACGGCTCAGGAGCGCTTGGCGAGTCCTGATTGACGAGGGACCGTCCGGCGATCTGGACGCGGATCTCCGCGTAGCCCTGCTGGCAATCTCGCAGGGGAACGCCTATTCATCGGCGGTTCAGCTGCTCAAGCGATCTGCAGCCAAGCTACTGGAAATGGGGCATGCAGTTTCGAAGGAGAGCAAGTCGGACGCACCCGTTGCCTTGGCCGGTTTGTACCGCGAACTCCGATCTATATCCGTAAGAGCTCTTCTGGAAGGACAAGCGGCAGCGGCGGCGACGATCGCGGACAGCCTTCCGCGAAAACTGCCAATGAAGCGGAAAGATGCGGGCGGCTCCTCGTCGAAGAAGGCGCCTTTAGGGCGTGTCAAAAGGCTCAAATGAGGTTCTGATCTCGCATATCGCCTACGAGGTCTTTCGAGGCCGGCGCTTCTTCTTGCCGCTGGCTTGCTCCTCGTCAAATAGATCCGTATCGAAGAAGGACAACTGGAACGATCCCAGTAGGGTTCGGTTTCCTTTCCGAAGATGCCCCGTAACCTCCGCTATCCGTCTCAGGCGCCCTTGCTTTGGGATTCCGTCTGCCAATCTCTTCGAGGCAGCAGCAAGTACCCTCCCGTGCACCTTCCGTCCTAACGCAGTCTCTGTGAAGAGGCGGATTCTCCGGTCCCCTTCCCATCGGTTCGCTTCGACCAGTCCACTATCAACCAATAGCTTGCATGCCCTGCTCACTTCATAATCCGGAAGTCCCGTTTCCGAACGCATCTGGTATTCAGTGACCTCCCTCTCCTCGACGGTACGCTGCAAGACATAGAAAGCCAGGAACGACAGACCCTGCCAGCGCAGCTCTTGAGCTGTAAGCAAGAAGAAGAGATTGCCGGAAGGCGCCAGCGCATCAATGAGGTTGCTCAATTGCTTGCGAGGTACTTGCATATCTGCAACTATCTCATTCTTCCAATGTTCATCTGTTTTCTGTTGCTTACGGTAAATCGACTGCGTAGAAATGCCCCGTTTCTTGTCGAGTCGATTCGCCTTTGAGTCTTGACAAGTCTGTGGCTCGACCTGGGAGCCGAGAGATTCTCGAGGCAGCAACACCGAAGTATCACTCCGGTGTCGCCCTCCGCTCGACGCGGCGGTATCAACACAAGAGAAAGCAATGACTGTTTCAGACTTTCGGGCCGCTCAGGCTCATGAGGCAATTGAATACTTCGTCGATGCCTGCGAGATCGGGCGCATGCTCGGCATCGACCATCGGACCGTACAGCAGATGGCTCGCGATGGCGTTATCCCTGCCTACCCACTCGGCGAGGGAATACGCAAGACGTGGCGTTTCCTTCCCTCGGAAGTTCACGACTGGATGCAACGCCGGGTAAACTCGGATGGCCATCCGTGCCGCTCGAATCGGAGGAAACCGAATTGAGCAGAGCACATTATCAGCAAGGCAGCATCCGACGCGTATCGCGGAAGAAAGCCCCGGAGGTCTGGGTGTTTCGCTGGCGTGACACCAAGGCAGACGGATCGAGGAGGGAGAATACCCGAGTGATTGGAACCGTCCTCGAATATCGCACCAGAGCGGCCGCTGTAAAAGCCGCCGAGGCGCTGCGGATCAACATTAACAGTGCAACCCCTCGTTCCTCGGTCTTCGGCATGACCTTCCAGGAAATTGCCGATCACTACGTGGCGAGGGAACTCGACCCTGACCAGAGCGAGGCAAGAAAACCGAAAGCGCACTCCACCATCGAGGCATACCGTCGCTATCTCAAGCGGTGGATTGTCCCGAGATGGGGATCGGAGTCCATCAGCGAAATGGAGCCGGTTGCGATCGAGGACTGGCTGGCGCAGCTAGGCCGGCCACCCTACAAACTGGAGAAGGGGACGAGACAGAAGATACGGAACATCATGAGCGCAGTGTTCCGGCATGCGATGCGTCACGGGTTTCTGCCCCGAGACGCGGAAGCGAACCCCATGAAGTATGTTCGGCAGAGCGGTGGTTCGGCTAAAGAGCACACCATTCTGTCGGCGGAGCAGGCAATGTCGATCATCGAGAATTTACAGGAGCCGGTACGAACCATGGCTTTGCTCGATGCTTGCACCGGGCTTCGCGCCAGCGAGTTGACGGCGCTCCGCTGGGAGGACATCAATTTCGACGAAGGGGTTCTGCGCGTCCGACGCGGCATTGTGTATGCCGTTGTCGGAGATGTGAAGACGGAGGCATCTCGAAGCAATCTGCCTCTGGCTTCCTTTCTCGTTGAAGCTCTTCGGGCTTGGCGCCGGGAAACTCCTTATGCCAAGCCATCCGACTGGATCTTTGCCAGCCCGAGAACAAAGGGGAAGAAGCCGTACCGTGGAAACTCACTTGTTCGACGGCAGTTGAAGATCGCAAAGGAGAAGGCTGGGATTGCCGGACCTGTGGGATGGCATACATTTCGCAGGTCCATTGCAACCTGGCTGATCGAGAACGATGAGAACGTGAAGGTAGCCCAGGAGCTCTTAAGGCACCATCACGTGGGAACCACACTGGGCCTGTATGCGAAGGCCGTTACACGGACGAAGCGGCAAGCCCAAGAGAAGATCGTTAACCAGCTTCTCGCAGCGCAGCAACAAGTCTCCAAACCGGAACTTTCTGAAGGTCTTGGAGTCGTGCAGTGAAGTATTGTGGGTCGTGTGTGGGTCGCGTTTTTCGGCTTGATTCCCCTAAGCCCTTTAGATTGTGGTGGCCAGGGACGGGATCGAACCGCCGACGCCGGCCTTTTCAGGGCCGCGCTCTACCACTGAGCTACCTGGCCTCCGCTGACAACAGGTCCGGGGCAGCGGAGTAGCCGCCGGACTGCTCGTTCTGACTTCGCCTGCCTGTGTCGGGAGGGAACTGGCCGCCCGCAATCGCACGCGCAGCCTCAGATACGAGCCTCAGTATATCAATGTGCGCCCAATGCGCCAAACGCGCTTAACAAGGTGATGGTCACCGGCCTCTCGTATCATTTTCAGATACATAGTTGCTGCACATTCGCGCGCCGCGAAAGGCCGCGCCGTTGGGAGAGCCTGTTCATGGTCCGTCGCTCGCTTTGTTGGCTTGTTGCCACACTTTTTGTCGCCACTGCGCTACACGCACAGGCGCCCACGCCCGGTGAGACTCGTGCGGAACGCGTGCTCGAGGCCGCCAAGAAAGCAGGCAATCCCGAACTTTATGCGCTGCTGAAAACAATGCCCAAGGGCGCGGATCTGCACATGCATCTGTCAGGCGCCATCTACGCCGAGACGTTCATCGCTGATGCCGCACACGATGGACTCTGCATTGCACCCGTGGAGGCCGGCGCACCGCCCGTTGCAATTGGGCAGGACGCGCTGCACTTTGTTCCACCACAGGATGGCAAGCTCAACAAGTGCGACAAGGGCGAGGTTCCGGTTGCGGATGCGCTCAAGAACCAGGCCCTCTA
>Ga0157369_10006611_pt1 | contig 13410 bp, 9 predicted proteins | sample C25metaG_FD_113461 | JGI IMG/M metagenome (GOLD analysis project Ga0157369, IMG submission 113461) | Corn rhizosphere microbial communities from Kellogg Biological Station, Michigan, USA - C2-5 metaG | ecosystem: Host-associated > Plants > Roots > Rhizosphere > Soil | place: USA: Michigan...
AGACGTGCTCCGCGAGATGGGGCAGTTCGCGGTCGAGGCCGAGACCGCGCCCGAGGAGTCGTTCATCTCCTTCTTCGCCGACCTCGACGGAGCGGCCTGGCCGAAGGGCTTCGCCTGCACCGCAGTCGACACCGAGTCGGGTGAGTTCGTCGTATGGGACGAGCGCAGCGGCGTGCCGTTGCAGCTCGCCGTCGCGACTAGCTGCAGCGTTCCCGGAATCTTTCCGCCGATCAGCATCAACGGCGTTCGTTACATGGACGGCGGCATGCGTTCCGCGCTCAACGCCGACCTGGCGGCAGGCGCCGAGTCGGTGCTGGTCGTAGCAGTCACGGCGACGCCGCCGGCCGACACGACGATGCCGTTCCTGGCGCGCATCCGCCAGCTCAGAGAGGCCGAGCTCGGTGTGCTCGCCGACTCCGGATCAAAGGCGACCGTCATCGAGCCGGACGCAGCGTTCGACGAGCTCACCGGCGGTGGGCTCTATCTGATGGACGCGTCTAGGGCAGCAGCGGCGTACGACGTGGGCCTGGCGCAGGCCGAGCAGGAAGCGGAGCGACTCGCCGCCGCCTGGAGCTGAGCCGCAGCAGCAAGGCGAGCACGACCGCGGCCAAGCCCAACGGCGCGATCCACGATGCAAGCCCGGTCGCAGCCAGCCCACCACTGCGCCCGTTGCCGGTCGCGCCGACAGCTGATGCCGAGCCGCCGCGACCGGCGTGCGCACCCGGTCGCATGGCGAAGTCCGTGTGCGTCTTGCCGTTGACACCGTCGGGTTGGTCGTTGTCGAACGTGATGACGGTGTTGCCGGTAGTCGGGCTCGTCATGATGCCGAAGTCGTCCAGCAGGTTGCGGTCACCAGGCGCTTGCCCGCAGCCGCTGCCGTTGTAGCAAAGCGCGCCGGTGTGAATGGTCGGCGTCACGACGGTCTGATGCCAGGTGCGGCCGAAGTTGGTCGAGCGCGTGTCGTAGAGCTGCCAGTGCGCTGCGGCGTAGGTGTTGGGTGCTCCCATCACCTTGGCGGTGTCGGCGTCGCCCGCTCGCGTGCTGCCGTAGAACGCGACCTCGACATGACCGGTCGACGTCGCCGTGACCGTCGGGTAGGCCGTCGATCGCGCCGGCAGCTGGTTGATGCGCACAGGTGCAGCCCATGTCTTGCCGCCGTTGCGCGATACGGACAGATAGCTGGTCTGCCCGTCGAACCACGCGAGGTAGACGTTGCCGGCGCTGTCGGTCGCGACCGTGTCCGGCCAGATGAACAGCTTGTCCGTGGGCACTGCGGCGACTTGCACGTCCTTGTACGACGTCCCGTCGTCGCTGTAGCCGACGAAGACGTGCGCCTTGTCAGCGCAGGCGGCGCCGATCTCCGGCACGCCCGCAACGCTCGGCGCCGAGCAGCCCTCCATCGGCACGTAGATGCGGTGCCGGTACGGCGAGTGTGCAGAGTTGTCGACCACCTGCTTGCCGAACCGGTTGCTGCCATTGGGAAGGATGTTGCCGGCGAAGAGCGTCGTGTTCGTTGGGTCGACTGCGCTGCCGATGGCTTGGCCGGCAGGGTTGCAGGCGTCGTACTTGTCGACGACGGTGTCGTAGGGAACGATCGCGTGATAGCTCAGATAGAACACGCACGGTCCGTCGGCGGCCAGCCAAGGACGATCTTGCACAGGTTCGCCGTTGACCTGGGTGACGTTCCACGTCTTGCCGCCGTCCTGCGAGACGGCGATGTTTGTCGAGCCGACCCAGAGGCTGGCGACGTAGAGGTTGTAGAAGCCGTTGGAGTTCTTCTGCGACGCGACGGCGATGTCGGTGTCTTCGCCGCCCAGGCCCGGCTGTGACGTCGACGCGTCGTTGAACGGCGCCGCCACCCACTTCCAGTGCTTGCCGCCGTCGGTCGACTTCCAGACGTCGGTGCCGGACAGCGCTTCGAGCGCCCGCTTGTCAGCTGCCGCGTAAGGCTCGATGTCGGACGCGATCCAGAACGTGCCGTTGCCGTCGACACCGATGCCGGGCTCGGCGTCTTCGTTGCGCCCGGTGAGGCCGCTGTCCGGAGCGGGCGGGAGGATGCCGGTCGTGAACTCGTGGCCGACGGCCGCCGGCGGTGTCGGCGTCGGGAGGCTGGCCGTCACGTCGCCGGCGTAGGTCTCGTTGTTGGCGCCCGCCTCACCGCTGATCTGCAACGTGTAGGTGCCGGGATTGAGGCCGGTGCCGGCGACCGACGCGGGTGAGCTGCCGAGCGTGGCCTGGCTCATGACGTTGCCGGTGCTGTCCAGCAGCCAGAGATCGAGGCCGGTGAGGCCGGAGGGGTTGCCGGCCGGTGCGGTGAACGTCACCGTCACCGCCATCGAGATCCGCTTCGTCGGCAGGCTCGACGGCGCCTCCAGCTTGATCGGCAGCTGCTCGCAGGACGGTGGGGAGCAGCTCACCGGCGCGACCTGGCCACTGCCGTCCGCGGTCCCGGTGATCGGACCACCATGGAACTTCACCGATGCGGGCGCCGCGTTACGCACCCCGACTGTGACCGAGGAAGGCGACACGGCCGCACGCGCGGACACCGCCAACGCGGCGATCGGTGCGAGTGTTGCCAACGCCACTGCGACAACCCGGAGCCGAAAACCCGTCATGCGTGTACGTTTCGCCGCGTGAGCACCTTCATCCTGCGCCTCGACGGTGCCGGTAGTGGACCCCGCCTGGCGGTGAAAGACCTGATCGACATGGCCGGGTTGCCGACGACGGCCGGGTCGAGGGCGCTCGCGCGCAAGGCGAAGCCGGCCGAGAAGGACGCGCCCTGCATGGCCGGGGCACGCGCGGCGGACGCCCGGATCGTCGGCAAGGTCAACTTGCACGAGCTGGCGATGCTGCCGCTCGGCACCAACCCGTGGTTCGGCACGCCGCAGAATCCGCTCGACCCGGCGCTGATTCCTGGCGGCTCGTCCAGCGGCTCGGCCGTGGCGGTGGCCACCGACGAGGCCGATGTCGCCTACGGCTCCGACACCGGCGGCTCGGTGCGGATTCCGGCAGCCTGCTGCGGCGTTGCTGGTCTCAAGACGACACACGGTCGCATCTCCACAGAGGGCGTCTGGCCCTTGGCGCCATCGCTGGACACCATTGGCCCGATGGCGCGCGATGTCGCAGGGCTCGTGACCGGGATGCAGCTGCTCGAACCGGGCTTCACGGTGGACGTCGACGCGGCGATGCGGATCGGCCGGGTGCGGTCACCAGCCCACTCCGCGCTCGACAAGGCGGTCGACGACGCACTTCGTGCCGCCGGGTTTGAGGTAGTAACCGTCGATGTGGACTGGGACCTCGGTCGCAACAGCTCGCTCGGCATCTTCGCGAAGGAGGTGCTCGAGGTCGACCAGCGGCTGGTCCGCGAGAACCCGGACGACGTCGGGACCGACATCACGCGGATGATCGCCACCGCCGAGCTGCTCGAACCGGCGCTCGGTGAGGCGCGCTTGCAGGCGCCGGCCTGGCGTGAGTCACTCGAGCGCTTGTTTGCCGACGTGCAATTGCTGGCGTTGCCGACATTGCCGATCCTGCCGCCCCGCGTTGATGACATCCCGGACGACCCGACCGAGTATGCGATCGAGCTGACCCGACATGTCTCGCCGTTCAACGCCGCCGGCGTGCCGGCGACGGCCCAACCCGTGCCGATGGCCGGCTCGTCCCTGCCGGCCAGCCTGGAGCTGGTAGGGCCACGGGGCGCTGAGGCGTTGCTGCTCGCGACGGCTGCCGTTGTCGAATCCGCCGTACGACGCTGACCCGCGACCCGCGGCCACGCGGCTGCCGCTGGTCATGGCCGCCGCCGTCGGGCTGTTGCTGATCGCGCTTTCCGGGCGCTACGGCTACCACCGCGACGAGTTCTACTTCCTGACCGCCGGCAAACACCTGGCCTGGGGCTACCCGGACCAGCCGCCGTTCGTGCCGGTCCTCGCGCGGCTGATGTCAGCGATCGATGCCCACTCGGTGGTCGTGCTGCGGCTGCCCGCGTCACTCGCGGGGGCCGGCATCGTCGCGATGACGGCACCCATCGCCCGAGAGTTCGGCGCGTCAAAGCCGGCGCAGGTCTTGGCGGCAGCGGTGATGGCGCTTGCCGCCATCGTTCTCGCCGGCGGGCATCTCCTGGGCACCACCGCGTTCAACCTGCTCGCCTGGGCGGTCTTGCTCTGGCTGGTCATCCGCTTGCTACGCACCGACGACGCGCGTCTGTGGGTGCCGATCGGGCTGGTCGCGGGGATCGGCCTGTTGGACAACACGCTGGTCGCGTTCCTGGCCTTTGGACTCGCCGTAGGTTTGATCGCCGTTGGACCACGGCGGCACTTCAGGTCAGGCTGGTTGTGGGCGGGGGTGGTCGTGGCCGCAGCGCTCTGGCTGCCCTACCTCGTCTGGCAGGCGCAGCACGGCTGGCCGCAAATCGCAGAGAGCCGCGCCATCGCGGCCGGACAGTCAGGCACGTCGCAGCCGCGTTGGCTGGTGCTTCCCTTCCAAGTGCTGTTGGTCGGGCCGGCGACCGCGCCGGTCTGGATCGCCGGGCTGGTGCGGCTGCTGCGCAGTCCCGACTTTCGCTGGGCGCGCAGCCTCGGCGTCGCCTACGTCGCGGTGGCCGTTGTCGTCGTTGTCACCGGCGGCAAGGGCTACTACCTCGGCGGCTTCTATCCGCTGCTTGTCGGCGCCGGTGCGGAGCCGGCGCTGGCTTGGGTGCGTCGGCAGGCGAGTCCGCGCCGCGCAGTTGTGTCGTTCGTCGTCTTCTCGTTGCCCGTGGTCGTGATTGCGTTGCCGGTCCTGCCGCAGCGGGCGTTCATGGGCTCCGGCCTCGTCGGGCTCAACTGGGATCTCGGCGAGCAGATCGGGTGGAAGGCATACGTGCAGGAGGTCGCTGCGGCGTATCACAACGCGGGCTCGCCGGCCGCGATCGTGACGAGCAACTATGGCGAGGCCGGCGCCATCGACCACTACGGCGGCGCCTACGGTCTGCCGCACGCCTACAGCGGGCAGACCGGCTACTGGGACTGGGGGCCACCGCCGGCATCGGCGACGTCAGTGCTCGCCGTCGGTTTCGACCGCACCGACGTCACTCGCTACTGCAGCGAGGCGTTGCAAGTGGGTCGGCTGGACAACCACCACGACTTCAACAACGCGGAGCAGCATCGTCCGATCTGGCGGTGCCAACTGCGCGAGAGCTGGTCGACGATCTGGCCGCAGCTCAAGAGCACGTGAGCTAGTCGACGCTGTAGTGACGCACTCCGTCGACATCGTTCATGCAGACGCGGTCTTGCAAGACCAGGAGCTCCAGGTGAGCACCGGTTTCGCCGACGGCCAGCATCTGGTTGAACAAGTCGAGCTCGTCGAAGTGACGTCCTCGTTTGGTCCACCGCAGCACGTTGGCAACGTCGTACGCCGTTGTTGCCCCGGACCGCACCGCGGCCACGGTTTCGTCGAGCCGTTGCCCGTGGTGGGCGACAAGCTCATCGACCCGCTTGTGCACGCTTGGCGCGATGCCGCCATGGGCGGGCAGCAGCAGCGCGTCCGGTCGGGAGCGGACCAGCGCGAGCGAGTTGAGGAAGTCACCCAGCGGGTTCGGCGCGATGGCCGGCTGCAGGCCGATCGAGGGCGTGATCGTCGGCAGCACGTGGTCGCCGGCGAAGAGCAACGAGGCGGCGAGGTCGTGGAACACGACGTGACCGCGGGTGTGCCCAGGAGTCGGTACGACGTCGAGCCGCCGCCCGGAAGCGTCGACCTGGCCGGGCTCCAGCCATTCGTCGGGGAGTTCCCATGGGCTCTGCTCCGGCGGGTGTCCGCCGTGCGCCGCGCGCATGCGTTCGGAGATCTCCAGCGCGCCGAGGAGCCGCATGCGGGTGAGCTCCTGACCGAACGGTCGGTGCTGCGGCGCGAGGATCGCTTCGAACGACGGCTTCTCCTCGGCGCCGAGCGCGACCTTGGTGCCGAACTCGGACCGTAGCGCGACACCGAGCGTGTAGTGGTCGCGGTGGATGTGGGTGACGAGGAAACGGTCGATGTCCGGCGGGCCGTGGCCGAGCTTGTCCAGCGACATCAGCAGCAGCTCGCGGGCCTCGGGGATGTTCCAGCCGGAGTCGATGAGGGTCAGGCGTCCGTCTTTGTCGCGCAGGACGTAGACGTTGACGGCGCGGAGCCCGTCGTTGGGCAACGGCAACGGCACCCGGAAGACATCCGGCGCGACCTCGTAGGTGCCTGGTGCGGTCCAGTCTTCCGGCTGGGCAGTCAGATCCACCCAGGCATCATGCCGGACGCGGCGATGTTGCGGGCAGTTCGACCCGGAAGGTTGCTCCGCCGCCAGGGGTGTCGTCGATGCGCACAGCGCCGCCGTGTGCCGCGACCAACGCTGCCACGATCGACAGGCCGAGACCGCTTCCTCCATGTGCGCGAGTGCGTGACTCATCGATCCGATAGAAGCGTTCGAACACCCGCTCGCGCACGTCTGCCGAGAGACCGGGTCCGTGGTCGACGACTTCCACGACGGCCTTGTCGTCGCTTGACGACAGCCGCACGCTCACCGGTGACCCTTCCGGCGTGTGGCGGAGTGCATTCGTGACGAGGTTGTGCACGATCTGACGCAGGCGCGCCTCGTCGCCGGTGACCACCGGTGGTGGACCGGCGACGTCGAGGTCGACCTGGCGATCGGGCGCGACCGCTTGCGCGTCGTGCACTGCATCGGCTGCGACGGTGAGCAAGTCGACCGGCGCGAAGGTCAGCGGCCGCTCCTGGTCGAGCCGCGCGAGCAACAACAGGTCGTCCACGAGCAGACCCATGCGCTGCGCTTCGTCCTCGACCCGGCGCATGACACGGGTGACCTCGCGTCGGTCCTTGACGGCGCCTTGCCGGTAGAGCTCGGCAAAACCGCGGATCGACGTGAGCGGCGTGCGCAGCTCATGACTGGCATCCGCGACGAAACGACGCATCCGGTCTTCGGAGGTTCGCGCGGCTTGTTCGGACTCCCGCTGTCGGGCAAACGCGTGCTCGATCTGCGCCAACATGCTGTTCAGCGCGGCAGTGAGCCGGCCCACCTCGGTCCGCGGATCCTGGTCGGGGACACGGCGAGACAAGTCGCCGGCTGCGATCGCAGCTGCCGTGCGCTCGACATCGACGAGAGGTTTCAGTGAGCGTTCGATCACGTAATAGCCGGCGCCGGCTAGCAACACCAGCACGACGAGACCGACGCCGATCTCCAGCAGCACCAGCCGGTTCACGGTGTGGTCGATGTCACTGAGCGAGGTCGCCACGAGGTCGATGCCGTTCTGGTCGACGTTGACGACGACGCGCCACTGCGCGCCACCGCCGGTTGACGGCGCGGTGAACGCGCGCCGCGACAGATCATCGGCCCGGTCAGGCGTCATCGTGCCGACGTCGGGAGTCGCGCTGGTGGTGCTCGGTTGCTGCGCGCATTGAAGCGCGCCGTTCTGGTCGTAGTGGGCGACGTAGAACTGCGTCGGGAAGTTACCCGGGCCGTGCCCTCCGAACGGGCCGCCGCGATCGCCGAAGCGGTTGCAGTCCGGACCGGGCGCGGTCGCCAGCTGTGTGTCCAGTCGTTGCAACAGATAGGAGTGCAGCGCTGCCGTTGCGACAAAGCCACTCACGGCAAGTCCGCCGGCGACGAGGACGACGACGGCGGCGACGAGACGGATGCGCAGCGGCACGCCGCGCAACATGTGCTTCATCCTCGCGGCTGGCGCAGCACATAGCCGACGCCGCGCAGCGTGTGTAGCAGCCGCGGCTCGGTGGTGTCCACCTTGCGGCGGAGATAGGAGACGTAGGACTCGACGACGTTGGCCTCACCGTTGAAGTCGTAGTGCCAGACGTGGTCGAGGATCTGGGCCTTCGACAGTACCCGGCCGGAGTTCTGCATGAAGTAGCGCAACAGCTTGAACTCGGTCGGGGACAGTGACACCAGCTCGCCGCCCTTCCAGACCTCGTGCGTGTCCTCGTCCATCTCGATGTCCGCGAACGCGAGCCGCGAGGTGTGATCCGGCTCCGCCGCGCGGAAGCGACGCAGCACGCTGCGGATCCGCGCGACCACTTCCTCGAGCGAGAACGGCTTGGTGACGTAGTCGTCGCCGCCGAGCGTCAATCCGGTGACCTTGTCCTCGGTCGCATCCTTCGCGGTCAGGAAGACGACGGGAATCGACTGCCCTTCCTGGCGCAACCGTCGTACGACGGTGAACCCGTCGATGCCCGGCATCATCACGTCGAGCACGAGCAGGTCGGGCCGGAACTGCTCCGCCACTCGTAAGGCCTCGGCGCCGTTGCGGGCCGTGGCGACCTCGAAGCCGGCGAAGCGCAGGCTGGTGGCGAGCAGGTCGACGATGTTGGGCTCGTCGTCGACGACGAGCAGTCTGGCCTCGGGCGTCGCGCCGTTGTGAGGGGCTGATGCCATGAGACCAGACTGCCCGCCGTCCCTGGATGTTTCCTGTGAGAACCCCGGATGTTGCCTGAAAGGCTCAGCCGGACAGGTCGTAGACGGCCACGCCGCCGACCGTCGTCGCGGTGTAGGTCGACTCGACCCAGGCGGCGATGGCGCTCGACGTGCTGCTGCCGCCACCAGGCCCGCCGCCGAACCCGCCGCCTGGACCGCCGCCGAACCCGCCGCCTGGACCGCCGCCGAAGCCGCCGCTTCCGCTGGCCAGGAAGTAGTGGATCTTGCCGGCCTTCACCATGGCCTGGAACTCCGCCAGCGTCGGCGTCGGATCCGTGCCGTTGAAGCCGCCGATCGCCATCACCGGCAGCCCGGTGCCGAGCTGCACACCGGCCGCGCTGTTGCTGCCGATGGCCGCTGCAACCCAGGTGTAGGACGACGCGTTCACCTCCAGCAACCGGGTCAGAGCGGCGCTCGGGGTCGAGGTGTCGAGCAAGCCGCCGAGGCCGCCACCGGGTCCACCACCGGGCCCACCGCGAGGTCCGGCGAAGCCTTGCCCTGATGGTCCCGCGGAGGGAATGGCGCCGTTGTGCGACGCGGCGACGGTGGAGACGGCGTACGCCGCCGGGCCGGCGAGCCCGGCCATGAGCGCCGCAGTGGCGACGACGGCTGCGATCCGGCCACGCAGTTGGGATCCGCCCGCGACGGCGGCGGTTGCCGCCAGCCCGACGACGAGGATCGCAACCCGTAGCGACGGGTGCCAGCCGGGCGTGCGGTCGAGGAGCACCGATGACCAGAGCACGGTGACCAGAAGCGCGCCGGCAAGCACCAACCGCGGCGCCGTCCGGTCGCGATGGCGCCACAGCCCGACGGTGCCGATGCCGACGAGCGCCGCCACGGCCGGAGCGAGTGCAACGGAGTAGTAGGGGTGGATGATGCCCGCCGCCAGGCTGAACGTGAGCCCGGTGACCACGAGCCAGCTGCCCCAGAGCAGCACTTGGGCGCGCTGGCTGTTGGTCTGCGGCGCCCGGCGGCCGAGCCAGAGCATGCCGGCGAGGAGCACCAATGCGGCCGGGATCAACCACGAGATCTGACCACCGAACTCGCTGTTGAACATGCGACCGATGCCGGTCGCACCCCAGCGACCCGCGCCGTTGGCCGCGCCGCCGACACTCCCGGTCTCCTGGCCGGTCAACCGACCGATGCCGTTGTAACCGAGGATCAGCTCGAGGATGCTGTTGTGTTGCGACCCACCGATGTACGGCCGATCCGACGCGGGAGTGAGGGCGACGATCGTGACCCACCAGCCGGCCGAGACGAGAGTCGCGACACCGCCGATGAGCACCTGGCGCACGCGTCGGGCCAATGGGGTCGGTGCGGCGTAGAGGTAGACCGCGGCGAACCCGGGCAGCACCAGGAACGCCTGCAGCATCTTGGTGAGGAAGCCGAAGCCGACGAGCGTGCCGGCGAGCGCGACCCACTTGGTCGAGCCGGCCTCCAACGCCCGCACCATCGCGTACGCCGATGCCACCAGCAACAGCACCAGCAGGGCGTCCGGGTTGTTGAACCGGAACATCAACGCTGCGACCGGCGTGAGCGCCATGGCGGCTCCAGCAAGCAGCCCTGCGGCGGGGGAGAAGCGCCGCCGCACGGTTGCGTAGAGCAACGCGACCGTGGCAACGCCTTCGAGCGCCTGCGGCACGAGAATGCTCCAAGCATTGACGCCGAACAGCCGCGCCGACAGGTCCATCACCCAGAGCGATGCCGGCGGCTTGTCGACCGTGATGAAGCTCGATGCGTCGAACGAGCCGAAGAAAAATGCTTTCCAGCTCTTACTGCCGGCCTCGACGGCAGCGGAGTAGAAACCGTTCGCGTAACCAGAGGCGCCGAGCCCCCACAGATACAGCACAGCGGTGCCGACCAACAGCGCTACCAGTGCCCGTCGCACCCATCGCGCGTCGCGCCGCTCAGGCGATTCCTGCGGCGCGGCAGGGGTGTCATCGAGCGGCCGCTCGAGCACGACGGTCATCGGGCACCTCCGGAAGTGGCGGGACGGAAGACCCATCCGCGGAGAACGACGAATCGCGTGACTGTTGCCGCGAGGTTCGCGACGACCAGGACACCTAGCTCGGTCATTCGTGACGGTGCCGCAGCGACGGCATGCAGTGCCGCGAGTGACAGCGACGTCACCGCAAGTGCAGCGAGGAAGACACTCAGCCCTTGCAGGTGATGACGCAAGAGACTGTCGCGTCCGCGCACTCCGAAGGTCAGCCGACGGTTGGCGGCAGTGTTGGCGATCGCTGTGGCGAGAAGCGCGACAGCGTTGGCGGGCTGGGCCGGCAGCGTCGTACGGAGGGCGAGGTAGAGCAGCAGGTAGGTGAGCGTGCTCACCACGCCGATCGCACCGAAGCGCAGGAACTGCGAACGGAACAGCCTGGCGACGCCACACAGGTCGTCGACAGCGGTGGACACGATGTCGACGCGGCTGTCCGGGTCGTCGACCCAGTCGACCGGCACCTCGTGGATGCGCAGCCCGCGGCGTTCGGCGAGCACCAGCAACTCGGTGTCGAAGAACCACTGCTCGTCGCGCACCAGCGGTAACAGTTCGCGAGCGCGATCCGTCCGGATCGCCTTGAAGCCGCACTGTGCATCCGAGAACCGAGTGCGCAAAACGGTGTGCAGGATGAGGTTGTAAGTGCGCGAGATCAGTTCGCGCTTAGGTCCGCGTACGACGTGCGCACCTCGCGTCAGCCTCGTGCCGATGGCAATGTCACTGTGCCCGGAGAGCAGCGGCGCGACCAGCGGCGCGAGAGCAGCAAGGTCGGTCGAGAGGTCGACGTCCATGTAGGCGACGACGTGTGCGTCACTTGATGACCACGCTGCCCGCAACGCTCGTCCGCGGCCCTTTTCCGGCAGCTGCAGGATGCGTACGTCGTCCAGCTCCTCGGCCAGGTCGACGGCGACCCGCAAGGTGTCGTCAGTGCTTGCGTTGTCGGCGACCGTGATCCGTGCCGAGTATGGAAAGTGGTCGCGCAAGTAGGTGTGCAACCGGTGAACGTTGCGCGCGAGGTCCGCGTCTTCGTTGTGCACCGGCACGACGATGTCGACGGCGGGGGCCAGAGTGGTGGTGACGTCCAGCGGTGGCGCCAGATAAGTCGCTGTCATGTGCCGAGAGTCGAGTCTCGGCGTGGGAGAAGCCTGGTGATCGCCTGGGAGGCGGCTGTGAGCTAGGCGGCGCCCGCGATCCAGGCGTCGAGGTGGTCACGGAGGACGGGGAGTGGCAGTGAGCCGCTGTCGAGCACTGCGGAGTGGAAGGCCGGCAGCGAGAAGTTTCCGTTGAGCTGGCGTTGCGCCTCGTCGCGAAGGCGAAGCAGCTCGAGCTTTCCGGTGAGGTAGGCGAGCGCCTGTCCCGGCATGATGATGTAGCGGTCGACCTCGGACTCGCAGAAGCCGCGCGGCAGCGGCACATGGTCGACGAAGAACTGCACGGCTTGCTCGCGGCTCCAGCCGAAGTGATGCAACCCGGTGTCGACGACGAGACGCGCGGCACGCATCAGTGATGCAGTGACTGCGCCGAGCAGGCTTTCGGTGTTGCTGTAGAGACCGATCTCCTCGGCCAGCTGCTCGGCGTAGAGCCCCCACCCTTCGGAGAAAACCGTGAGGCTGCGCTGGCGTTGCAGCGCGGGCAGATCGGTGAGCAGCTGCAGTCGTGACAGCTGCAGGTGGTGGCCGGGGACGGCCTCGTGAAAAGCGACACCTTCCAAGTCCCAACCCGTGCCCGCGGTCGGCTTTGCGGTGTTGAACCAGTAGGTGCCGGGCCGTCCGCCGTCGAGGCGCGGCGGGCTGTAGTGCGGGGCCATGCCGCTCGCGGCGACGACGTCCGGCATCGGGGACACCTCGCACGGCGGTGGCAGCGGTGCGGGGAAGACCTCACCCGCCCGCGCCTCGGCCCGTCGTACGGCGTCGCGTGCGGCCGCCATCGACTCCTCGGGGCTGGCGTTGCCCGCCGAGGCGCGGATGGCATCGAGCACCGAGGCAAGGTCCCGCAGACCGATCTCGGCGCCCAGCTCGAGCGCGCGCTCCTCGAGCGCCGCGATGTGGTCGAGCCCGGTCTTGTGGAGCTGCTCGGGAGTGAGGGGGAGTGTCGTGTGCAGCCGGATCGCGCCGGCATAGTCGGCGTCACCGCCGGCCAGGTAGATGAGACCTGGTTGCTCCGCGGGGCGGGCCTGCGGCAACAGCTCCCGCAGCAGCGCGACCCAGCGGGCCAGGGCCGGTTTGATGACGTCGCGGGCGGCGGCGTCGCGCTCCTCGCGCCAGCTGCTTTCGCCCGGCCAGCCGGCCGGCGGTTGTGGCGCGATCACGGCGGCCGGCACGTCCTTGCCGAGGATCTCGTCGGCCCAGGTGATCGCCTGTGCCACCAGTGGCGCCACCGGCAGCCGGCCGCGGCTGGCTCCGTCGCGCAGGCGGTCGGTGAGCTGGTCGAGCCAGGCGCCGCTGCGCTGCAGTCGGGTCACGTAGTCGCCGGCGGCTTCGCTGGTCAGAAGAACGGTGCGGGCGAGCACGGCGAAGAGGACCGCCGGCCCGGCAAACGGCATCGACGTCACGGTGTGGTCGGGCGCGGCCAGGTCCATGCCGACGATGTCGCGTTCGGCCGCCTCGATCAGGCACGCGAGCGTCACCCGGTCTGGTTCGCTCAGGGTGGCCGTGTCGACCGCTTGCGCCTCGCTGAAGACCTCGACCAGCCGAGAGCGCCAGGCCGCCTCGCCCTCGGGACTGTCGTCCGGCACGTCGGCGTCATGGCCGGGGATGCCGTACATCGTGGCGGAGAAGGGATTTTCCGCCAGCCACTCTTCGTGGAATCGGTCAGCGAGCTCGCGCGGCGAAAGCGGCATGCCGCTCAGTCTGCACCAAGCCGGTCAATTGCCCATTCGGCATATATCGCTGCCCCGGCCGGCAGGAGCGCGTCGTCGAACGCCGCCTCCGGCGAGTGGTTGAACGGTGCCGTCATCGGGTCGCGATCGCGCGGG
>Ga0157369_10006613_pt1 | contig 13409 bp, 13 predicted proteins | sample C25metaG_FD_113461 | JGI IMG/M metagenome (GOLD analysis project Ga0157369, IMG submission 113461) | Corn rhizosphere microbial communities from Kellogg Biological Station, Michigan, USA - C2-5 metaG | ecosystem: Host-associated > Plants > Roots > Rhizosphere > Soil | place: USA: Michigan...
AAGATGTCGGGCGGCACGTTCTCGACAGACGCGTTGAAGGCCGCTGCCCCGTTTGCACGCGATCAGTGGCGCGCGCATGCAGCCTTTGTCGACGAGCATCTCACGTCCGGCCGTGCCTATCTGCAAGGCGACAGTCCGACCGCCAACGACGTCCATGTCTATATGAACTTCTGGTGGATCAAGCAGGCGATCCCGCACGTCGCCGAGTCGCTGCTCAAAGAATTCCGACTGGTAAGCGCATGGATCGAGCGTGTTGCCGCGATTGGTCATGGCAAACCCACGGCGATGGACTCCCAGGAAGCGCTAGCGATCGCGAAAGCGGCAATGCCGGAAGCGAAAGAGGCCGCCGACGAATTCGATCCGCGTGGTCTCAAGCCCGGAGACAGGGTGACGGTTGCTGCCGACGACTACGGCCGCGATCCGGTCGCGGGTGACATCGTGTTCTCCAATGCGCATGAGATCGCGATCCGCCGCCACGACGATCAGGCGGGCGAGGTGGTCGTGCATTTCCCGCGCGCCGGCTTCACGGTCGTCCCGGCCGGACACTGACCATGGACCAGCAGACCGCAGAGACCGTGGAGATCGCGCAAGGCCATCTGAAAGGCTTTTCCAAGGATGGCGTGCTGCGCTTCAACGGCATTCCCTACGCAAAGGCGCCGGTCGGGGTGCTCCGCTGGCGGATGGCGGAGGCGCCGGAGCCATGGTCCGGCCTTAGCGATGCCGCGCGTTTCGGCAATATCGCGCCGCAGATCCAGGGCGCGGCCGAACGGCTGATCGGCGGCACGCCCGGTGCGCAATCGGAAGACTGTCTCTATCTCAATGTCTGCACGCCATCGCTCGACGGCGCGAAGCGCCCGGTGCTGGTGTGGATCCACGGCGGCGCGTTCGTGACCGGCGCGGGAAGCCTCGGCACCTACAACGGCAAATATCTCGCCGCGCGCGGCGATGTTGTGGTGGTGACCATCAACTATCGCCTCGGCGCCTTTGGTTTTCTCAATCTTCGGGACGTCACCGACGGCAGGATCGGCGCCACCGGCGCGGAAGGGCTGAGCGACCAGATCATGGCGCTTCGCTGGGTGAAGCAGAACATCGCAGCGTTCGGTGGCGACCCGGAGAATGTCACGATCTTCGGCGAATCCGCGGGCGCGATGAGCGTCGGCGCTTTGCTTGCGGCGCCGTCCGCACGCGGCCTGTTCCACAAGGCGATCCTGCAGTCCGGCGCCACCCATATCGGCCACGCGCGCGAGCGTTCGGCAAAGGTCGCGCGGCTGTTTCTTGAGAAGCTCGGTGTGCACGATGCGGAAAAGCTGCAGGCGTTGCCGCATGAGGCGATCCTGAAAGCGCAGGGAGACATCCTCGATATCCCGCGCGACACCGGCGGACTTCCTTTCGGTCCCACGGCCGACGGTGAATTGCTACCGGCACGCGCCATCGGTGAGGTGCGTGCGGGTTCGGTGAAAGGGATTCCCATCCTCTCCGGCACGACGGCAGACGAATGGAAGCTGTTCACCGCCTCACGGCCGAAACTCCGGCTGATGGATAGCGCGAAGCTGCGCCGTTATACGGCTGGGCTGGTCGGTGAAGACCGTGCGGATACGCTCCTCGATGCCTACACGACCGGCTCTTCCTTCGAGCGCTGGAACGCGGTGATGACGGATCACTCTTTCGCCGTACCGTCCGCGCGCCTTCTCGAAGCGCAAGGCGCGTTTGCACCCGCCTATTCCTATCGCTTCGACTGGCATTCGCAGTTGCTGGGCGGCGTGCTCGGCGCCTGCCACGCGCTCGAACTGGGCTTCGTGTTCGGGACTTATAACGAGAAAATGGCCGGTGCCTTCTTCGGCAGCGGACCGAAAGCTGACGCGCTTTCGTCCGCGATGATGGTGTCCTGGATCGCATTTGCGCGCACCGGCGATCCCTCGAGTGTGCTCACAGGGTCATGGCCCCGCTACGATGCGTCAACGCGCGCCACCATGATCCTCGGAAACGGCGATCCCCATGTCGCGAACGCGCCGAGCGACGACCGTCGCAAAGCGTGGGAAGTGATTCCGGAAGGCAGGATCGGGCCGTAACGCGAGCTTGTCATCCTGGCCAAGCGATGCGTGAGCATCGCGCTGTGCCGGGACCCATCGTGCAAGCGGCTTACTGGGTCCCGGACAGCCACTTCGTGGCTTCCGGGATGACATGTGCGAGCAATGCGCTCAGTTCTCCAGCATCACCTTGCACTGATGCACGGGCTTGCGGAGCGCCTCGAAAGCCGTGGGCAGTGCGTCGAGGTCCACGATATCGGTGATCATCTCCGAAACATCGATGCGGTCGGCCGCGATCATCGCGATCACGTAGTCGAAATCGGCCGGTCGATAGCCGAGCACGAACTGCAGGTTCAGTTCCTTCACAATGCCGAGCAGCGGCATGATCGTGTCGGGCTGCTGGCAGACGCCGGCGATCACGATCTTTCCACCGCGGGGCGCTTCCATCATGGTCTGGCCGATCAGGCCGGGCGCGCCGACGCATTCGAAGATGAGATCGGGCGCTTTGCCTGCGATCTTTTCCACCTGCGGCACCAGCGGCTGCGCCGGATCGATGGCATCGGTGGCGCCGAATTTCGCGGCGAAGGCTCTGCGCGTTTCGGCACGCTCGCTGACGATCACATGGCGAGCACCCAAGAACTTCGCCCACAGCATCACGGCGAGACCCACAGGCCCCGCGCCGATCACAAGCACGGTGGCACCCCGCTCCATCTTCGCCATGTCGACGGCGTGCAAACCGACGGCCAGCGGCTCGACCAGGGCGCCTTCGCGGAACGAGACGCTGTCGGGCAGGCGGTATGCCCCATTGGAGCCGATGCGCACATATTCGGCATAGGCGCCGTGGCTTTGGCCGAGTCCGACGCCAACGCCCTTCATGCACATCATAGAGGTGCCGAAGCTCGTGTTCATGCACGGGCTCGCATCGCCGCAGCAGATGTACGGAAAGCCCGCGACGCGCTCGCCGCCTTTCCACAATCCTTTCACCGCGGAGCCGATCCCCACGACCTCGCCTGCGAATTCGTGGCCCATCACACTGCCGAGCGCGAGCGGCATGATCGATGTGGGTTCGGTCATGTGAAGATCGGAGCCGCAGATGCCGCAATTTTTCACTTTCAGGATCAGGTCGTGCGGGCCCGGCACCGGATCGGCAATCGGTTCGATCACGAGCGGCTTCGACATTTCCTTGAACAGCGCGGCACGCATTGCAGATTCTCCGACATCGGGACTGGACAGTGTGGACGCGAGGCTATGTCATCCCGCGCACAAGGGGAAACGGGAAACATCCATGACCGATCTTTACGCGACGGCACGGCAGATGCTGGCCGATCTCAATGCCAAACGTATCTCTGCGCGCGAATTGCTCGATGCACATCTCGCGCGCAACGTGGCACTTGCTGCGCCGATCCATGCCGTGGTGGCGACCGATCCCGAGCGCGCGCGCAAGGACGCTTTGGCGATCGACGACGCGCGGGCGAAAGGCGAGACGCTGGGCGTGCTCGCCGGTCTGCCGATGACGATCAAGGACGGCTACGACGTCGAGCATATGCCTGCGACAGCTGGCTTTCCGCCCTTTGCCTCGCGGCCGAAGGATTGCGCCGATGCAGAGCTTGTCGCGCGCACGCGCGGCGAAGGCGCGGTGATCTGGGGCAAGACCAACGTGCCGCTGATGCTCGGCGACTGGCAGAGCTACAACGCGATCTACGGGACGACGAATAATCCCTACGACGTGACGCGCGTGCCCGGCGGGTCGTCAGGCGGCTCAGCCGCTGCGCTTGCGGCCGGAATCACGCCGCTCGAGATCGGCTCCGATATCGGCGGCTCGTTGCGCGTGCCGGCGAATTTCTGCGGCGTGTGCGCGCTGAAGCCGACCTGGGGCGTGCTGCCGATGCGCGGTCATGTCCCGCCGCCGCCCGGCATCGAAGCCGAAGTCGATCTCGGTGTCGGCGGTCCGATGGCGCGCAATGTCGACGATCTCAAATTGCTCTGGAGCGTGCTCAGCAAGACGCCGGAAGCGCCGAAACAAAGTGTGAAAGGCGCGCGCGTAGCGGTCTGGGACGAAGACGCGCTGCTGCCACTCGGCCGCGACGCCAAGGACGCCGTCGCACGCGCCGCCGATGCGCTCTCAGAGCAAGGTGCGAATGTCGAGCGCATCGCGGCTCCGGTCGACACGCGCGAGCTACTCGTCAGCTACATGTGGCTCCTGATCTCGATCGTCAGCGCGGGCTTCCCGGAAAACGTTTTGAATGAGATCGCCAAGACGCGTGAAACAGATAAAAAGGCCTTCGCCGCTTCGCGCGATCCCTGGAGCCTCGAACTCAACCGGCTCGCCACGACGGCACGCGCGGACGAGGTGTTGGCGGCGCAACGCGCACGTCAGGCGCTGAAAGGCCGGATGGCCACATTCTTGGGCGCGCATGATGCGATTCTGATGCCGGTTACCCCAATACCGGCTTTTCCGCACAATCAAACCGATCCGTTCGGCGCACGCCTGCTCGACATGGACGGCCAAACAATTCGCTATCCCACGATGCTCGGCTGGATCGCCCTCGCGACCGCGCTGCATCTTCCTTCCATCGCGGTGCCCGCCGGCAGAAGCAAAGAGAACCTGCCGATCGGCGTGCAGATCGTCGGCCCATGGAACGGTGAAGCGCGATTATTCAATTACGCCGCCGCCGTGGAGGAGAGTCTGGGTGGGTTTTCGCAACCTTCGCTCTAAACGCGTGCAGCGCCGTGAGCTGAAGTTCTACGCTGATCCAGAACTCTCGCTGCTGGTATAGAGGAAGCTCTCGGCGGATTTTGATCGTGCCCGTGAACGGGAGCTCTTATTCTGTCTCCAAGCTTCGATGGTTAGCCATCAGCTGATGAATTCTCGCGTTTACTTTGACCACCCCAAGCTGGCCGCAATTAGGTAGAAGAGGCAATTTCCAAACACTCCGTAGATGAGACTTAGCTCCCGCTTTACAGGGTGGCGATACAGGTAATGCATTTGCAGAGCCCTCCTCATTGCGCGCCGCCGAAGACGAGGACGCCGGGTTGTTCAGGCGTTGCGCGTGTGCCGGTACTGGGATCGATTGCAACCACGGCCAGCGTGCCGCGTACGCTCGCGACGGTTGCTTGCGGCACCTCGCTGGTTTCGACCCCGAGCGCTGCGAGCTGTTTGCGGAAATCGGCATCATAGGCGCCTTCGGGAATCTTCGTTGCGCGTGTCAGTGGCGACTGGGTGAAAACACCCGGCTCGAAATTCGTAAGGAAGGGTGGAGCAGCGGCGAGATCGGCCGGGGTCTGGTGCCAGGCGATGATGCCGAGGATTTCCTTCATCGTCTCGGGTAGCAGCGCCGACCCGATGCTGGCGGTGGCGAGCACGGCACGGCCGCGCGCGTCCAGCACGATGGTACCGGCGATTTCGTTCGGCAGGCGGTCGCCCGGCTTGATCTGCGCCAGGCGGAACTGCTGGAAGCCGGCTGAATCGGGAAGCGGGATGCCGCCGACGACGATACCGGTATCGCCCCACATCGTTGCGTTGATCGTGTGGGTCATGACTGCGATGTTGCCGTCGCTGTCGACGACCACGATGGCGTTGGAGTGATGGGAATCGCCCGATGTCGAGGCCGGCACACCTTGCTCGATCAGCTTTGCAAGTGCCTGCGCGAATGCGTGAGCACGCTGACCCTGCGGCGAGACGTCCACGCCCTTCAGCCTGTCTGAAATCGCCGGATGCAGGAGCGGCAAACCGACCACCGCGTCCGCAATGCGCGCAACGGCGCGGAAGCTTTCGGGGTCCTTCCAATAGGGAGCGCGTGTATCGAGCTTCAGCTCTGCTGCGACGTTGAGTGCGGTCAGCAGTTGATAGGCGGAAAGGTTGGGAGCGCCGGCGACATAGACATCGTGATCGAAGACGTGTGTGTGCTCCGAAATGCTCCAGATGGGGCGATAGCTTGCGAGATCGTCGAGCGAGGCTTTGCCGTTTTCGCGCGTCACGGCCGCGACGAAGGTCTTCGCCCATGGTCCCGTGTACATATAGGCCGCGCCGTCGCGCGCGACGCCACGCAACGTTTCGGCCAGCTCCGGTTGCCGGAAGACGTCACCCGTCTTGGGCAGATCGTCGCTGGCCTGATGCAGGAAGCGTCGGCCTTCCTCCGTGCGCGCCAGAACGGATTGCCGGTACGCGAAGAATCCCGCAAGGAGCGGCGAGATCGTCACGCCATTGTCGGCGTACCAGATCGCGGGCGTCATCAGGTCCCCGAATTCTTCGCGGCCGAAGCGGTGCTGCATCGCCTCGACGCCAGCCATAAAGCCGGGCACCAGGATCTGCCGGCCAAGTTCGTTGGACGGCGGCGGTGCCTTGCCGCCGATCAACGAACTGAGATCGGCATTGGGGATGGAGTTGGGGTCGGTCTCGCCGCGGTATGAATTGTAGCCGGCGTCGAGCGACGAGATATGCCCCGTCTTTGCGTTGTAGTAGAGCATCGTCATGATGCCGGCATAGGAGACGACCGAACCGAGCTGGGTCGTCACCTGCGTCAGCGCCACGGCGGCGGCGGCATCGGCCGCGTTGCCGCCGTGGTCGAGTGTCTCGAGCCCTGCCTGCACGGCAATCGGCGACACGGTTGCGGAGATCACGCCACGGCGGCCTGTGATCGTGCGCGCCGCAAGCGGCCAGGGCGTCTTGGCTTCGAGTGCTTCGGCCGCTTCGCGTTTTCCCGGCGCCCAATGCGCGGGCGAGAGGTCCATCGCGGTTGCCATTTGGGTGCAGAACAGGGTGGCCGCGAATGCGACCGCAATCGTCTTCATCGTCGTTGTCCTGGAGTTAGCTGCGGGGTACGAGTTTTTCGATGGCGTCGAGATAGGCCACGAAGGCAGTGCGGCCCTTCTCCGTCAGCAGGGCGCGTGTCAGCGGTTTGCGCCCTGCGAAGCTCTTCTTGATCGTGACGTAACCTGCCTCTTCAAGCTTGCGCAGGTGGACAGAGAGATTGCCGTCGCTGGTCTGGAGCTTGTCCTTGAGTTCGTTGAACTCCGCCACTTCGGCGGTCGAGAGATAGGCCATGATGCCGAGACGCAGGCGTCCATGGATGATCTCGTCGATGTTCGCGATGTCGAAATCGCCGGTCATGGTTGTCACCTACCGTCCAGCGCGCGACATCATGACGAAGCCGGGCACGGTGAGCGTCAGCAGGAGTCCCGCGGCGAAGGCCAGAAGCTGGGCAGGCGTCCCGATCAGCGCGGCCATGAGAATCGTGATCGCAAACGCCGCGAGCGCGACCGCGAACATCCACGCCTGGCGTGCCAGTGCGGCGCTGACGAACCATGCCGTGCCGTAGAACGCGAAGGCGACAAAAGCGTTGGCTTCCATCAGCTGCGGCACATGCAGTTTTGTGCTCGTGATCGCAAGCGCGCCGATCATCGTCACGATCCCGATGCCGCAACCGCTCCAGGCCATGCCGAAGGCGAATTGGTTGGCGCCGGTTGCGGTCTCGCCGCTGCCGCGCAGCCGGAAGAACAGCGTAAGCCAGATAAGGACAAACAGGACCGTTGCGCCGGTCCATATCAGCACCGGGGAAATCGGCAGCGCGACCGTGCCTGTCTCCGTCACCCACTGCAACAGTCCAGCCCCGCCATAGGTCAGGCCGGCCGCTGCCAGGAACGCACCGCCCAGGATGGGCCCGCGCCGACCCTTCTCGGCCATGTCACGCATAAAGGAAATGTCGCTTCTGAGACTGTCGGTATGCTCGGACATTGGGTTCCCTCCGTTCGGTCCGGCAGTAGATATAGTGAAAGTACTTTGAGATGTAAAGTACTTTCTTACGGCCCGTGGGACCGCCGCGACAGGTCGCTGACAACATGTCATAACCGGCGGAACTGCCATCAAAACGTCGAAGGAAGCCTCCATGACCATCAAGCTGCGCAACGGAATCTTCTTGGCCCCATTCCATCCGGTCGATGAAGACCCGACGCTGTGCATCCAGCGCGATCTGGAGCTGATCGAGCATCTCGACCGCCTCGGTTACGAGGAGGCCTGGGTCGGCGAACACCACTCCGCCGGCTACGAAATCATCCCGAGCCCCGAAGTCTTTATCGCCGCTGCCGCCGAACGCACCAAGCGCATCATGCTGGGCACGGGCGTGGTTTCGCTGCCCTATCACTCGCCGCTGATGACGGCGAACCGCATCATGCAACTCGATCACCAGACGCGTGGCCGCGTGATGTTCGGCGTGGGCCCAGGCCTTCTGCCGTCGGATGCGTTCTCCATGGGCATCGATCCCTCGACACAGCGCGACCGCATGGTCGAGGCGATCGAGGTCATCATGCGTCTCTGGAACGGCGAGCGCGTCACACTGAAAACCGACTGGTTCAATCTCGTCGACGCGACCTGCCAGCTCCGCCCCTATACCTGGCCGCATCCGGAGATCGCGGTGGCGTCTTCGGTTACGCCGTCCGGCGGCAAGCTCGCCGGACGCCACGGCTTCGGCATGCTGTGCGTCGCGGCGACACAGATGGGCGGCTATGACGCGCTCGCGATCAACTGGGACGTCGCCAACAAGACCGCGGCCGAGAACGGCCGTGCGATGGATCCTCAGAAACTCCGTCTCGTCGGTCCCGTGCATATCGCCGAGACGCGCGAGAAAGCATTCGAGAACATCAAATTCGGTTTTTCCAAATGGCAGGACTATTTCGCCGGCATCTCGGCCGTCGCAGGCCGCCAGGCGATGGAGGCGCAGGGGATCGATGATCTCATCAAACAGGGCGTCATCGTCGTCGGCACGCCGGACGACGCCATCGCGCAGATCCAGCGCCTGCAGCAGAAGCAGGGCGCGTTCGGCTGCTTCCTGCAACTCGCACACAACTGGGCGGAGTTCGAGGCGACGAAGAAATCCTACGAGATGTGGCAGCGTTATGTAACGCCGGTGATCAACAAGTCGAACGAGGCACGCGCCACCGCCTTCGACTGGGCGCGCGACAACAAGGAACGCTTCATCGGCGCCGCCATGGGAGCGGCCATGCAGACGATCCAGAAGCACTACGAGGACGAGGCGAAGAAAGCCGCGAAGGCCGCGGAATAGCAGCCATGCGTTGGTGCGGGACCACGAGAGCGTGGTTCCGCGCTATTCTCGTCGCATGACTTTGCATCGCTTCGACGGTGGATGCCATTGCGGCAATCTAAGCTTCGTGTTCGAGGCGACGGCGCCGCTCGAAACACTCGGGCTTCGCGCCTGCATGTGCAGCTTCTGCCGCGCCCATGGCGCCCGCAACACGTCCGATACTAAAGGTTCAATCCGGATTGCCGTGCGCGACGGCGCCGCGCTGGAACGTTATCGCTTCGGGCTGAAGACCTCCGATTTCCTTGTCTGCAGAATCTGCGGCGTCTATATCGGCGCGCATCTGCCGCATCCGGGCGGCGGCTGGTTCACCGTCAACGTGAATGCGTTTCATGAAAGGCCACCGCTCGATTTCCCGCTCGCGCCGCATGTGTTCGATGCCGAGGATGCAGCATCGCGCGTGTCGCGGCGCGAGGACCGCTGGACACCGGTCGCCGAATTCCGGATGGAGAAGCCATGACAAAGGCGCTGGTGGTCATCGATGTGCAGAAGGCCATGTTCGAGATTCCGGAGTTTGTACCGCTCGACGGCGAAGCGGTTGTCGATCGCATCGCTATGCTGATTGCGGCTGCGCGCGGAGCCGGCACACTCGTGTTCTTCGTGCAGCATGATGGCGGGCCCGAAGATCCGTTCCATCCCGGCAAGCCCGGCTTTGCGTTCCATGACAAGCTCGCTCCGCAGGCGACCGACGATGTCACGGTGAAATATCGCGGGAGCGCGTTTAACGGCACCGATCTCGACGCAAAGCTGAAAAAGGCCGGCGTCGGCACCGTCGTCATCTGCGGCATGCAGAGCGAGTATTGCGTGGATTCCGCCGTGCGCGGCGCGGTCGAGCACGGCTACAAGGTCGTCCTGGTGGCTGACGGACATTCGACCTTCGATACCAAGGTGCTGAAGGCCGCGGATATCATCGCCCATGAGAACGAGACGCTCGGCGGCTCCTATGCGGAGATCGTTCCGGCCGCACAGGTGGTCTTTTCTGGTTAATCTCCTGGATTAGAGAACCGTCACAAACTGCGTTATGATGGCCATCTGTTTGGGGGGTGATCATGGCACACAAGATTCCAGTCGGCGGCACGATCGCGCATGCCTACGGCTTCGCATTCGGCAACATCGTCAACAATCTCGGCGCCATGTGGATCCCGGCGGCGATCATGTACGCGATCATGTTCGTTTTCCGCACGAGCTATACGAATGCGGTCATGAGCATGAGCACCAACCCGCAGGCGGTGATCGCGGGGCTTCAATACCTGTTCGTTGCCATGATCGTCTTCGGGATTCTGATCGTCGCGCAGATCGCGGGCATCACGAAAGAAGCGCTGGGACTGAGGACAGGGAATGCATGGCTGCAATTTCCGTTCGGCGCGGCGACATGGCGGCTGATCGGCTCATACCTGCTGTATTTCGTCGTGATGCTGGTCGTTTACCTCGGCATCCTGGTGGTCAGCGCGCTCTTTGCCGGCATTTTTGCCGGTGTGACAGGGGCCGGCGCTGGCGGCAGCGCGAGAGGGGCGCTTGCCGGTCTTGGGATCGCCGCGATTGTGGTCGGGCTCTTCGCCTTCTGCGCAATCGTCTACATCGCCGTGCGTCTGTCCTTTTTTCTGGCGCCGGTGGCCGTCGCTGAGCACAGGGTGTCGCTGATCCGGTCCTGGGAACTGGGCAAGGGCAATTTCTGGCGCGTTTTTGTTGTGGTCCTGTCCATCGTGATTCCCCTGATCGTGCTCGAAGGTGCAGTGTTTTTCACGATGTATGGCTCGAACTTGATCCCGCCCATTCATCCAGGTGTCACGCCGGACGAACTCGCTGCCTTCAATCAGCACCAGCGACAGATGGTCGAGAATTCCCAACACTGGTGGTTCATCACCTATCCGCTTGGACTGCTTGTGGGTCTGATCTTCTATGGCCTGTTCGCGGGCGCCGCGGCGCACGCCTACCAAGCGTTAACGGCATCGGACAGTTCGGCGGAGGTGTTCTAGAACTTCACCCGCCCTGAGACGATGTCTTCGTAGACCGCGGTATCGAGCCGCTCGTAGTGCTCGGTGGCGGTGTTGTACCAATAAAGCGGATCGGCGATGGCGGAAGGATCGAAACCTTCTTTCACCAGCTCGACCTTGCGCTGCTTGAAAGTGCCGGTGATCTCCATCTCGGGTTTGAGCCTCAAGAACATCGGCCGTGCATAGGCCGGCAGATTTTCTTTCAGCGTGTCTTTCAGCGTCGCGGGATCGAAAGTCGGCGCGACCACCAGTGCCGCCATTCCGGCGCGTCCGTCCTGTCCCGGGACTGTAACGCCGTAGACATTGGCTTCCGCGATCCCGGGCACGACGCCGAGCGCCTCGGCCACTTCGCTGGTCGCGACGTTCTCGCCCTTCCAGCGGAAGGTGTCGCCGATGCGATCGACAAAATAGAAATACCCGTGCGCATCCCGGCGCATGAGATCGCCGGTACGAAACCAGCGGTCGCCCTTCTCGAAGGCGTCTTCGAGGATCTTCTTTCGCGTATCGGTCTTCTGGGTATAGCCCTCGAAGCCGCGGCCGGCCTCGTCGCCGATCCGGCCGATGGCTTCGCCCACTTCGTCATCGGCGCATTCGATGCAGAGGCCGTCCGCGCCGCGGATAGGTTCTTCGCGCTCGATGTCGAACTTCACAACGCGAACCTTGAAGATGCCGCGCATGTAGCCCGGCACGCGGCCCACCGCACCCGGCGTGCCGTCGTAATTGAGCATCGAGACATTGCCTTCGGTGGCGCCGTAGAACTCGATGATCTTCGGGATCGCGAAACGCGTCTGGAAGGCCTTCCAGATTTCGGGCCTGAGGCCGTTGCCGGTGATGGCGCGGATCGCGTGGTCCTGCTCATGCGGGCCCGGCGGAGCATTGAGAAGATAGCGGCAGAGCTCGCCGATATATTGAAAGAAGGTCGGGCGGTATTTGTGGCAATCGGTCCAGAACTCCTGCACCGAGAATTTGCGCCGGATCACGAGCGACCCGCCGGTCATGAGCGCCACGCCCACCGCGCAGACGCCGCCGGTCGAGTGATAGAGCGGCAGTGTGTCGTACATGCGGTCGCTCTCGCGAGCGTTCAGTGCGCCCGCGAAGCCATCCATCATGAACAGCATGCGCATATGGCTGAAATTCGCCGCCTTGGGCAGACCCGTCGTGCCGGAGGTGTAGATGTAGAAAGCGTTGTCCTTGCAGACGAGACCGTCGCGCACCGCGCGGTCCGGCGTTATCGAAGAGGCTTGGGCGAGTGCCGCATCCAGATCTTCTGTGCCCGCAACGCGCCCGCCGGTCGCCCAGGCGATGGGCCGCGGATCGAGCGACGATGCGATCTCGTTGTATTGCTCGCAAAGCTCCGTGCCGACGATCACATGCCGGGCGTTGGCGATGGCGATGGAATGTGCGAGCGGCGCTCCACGCAGATTGGTATTGATCAGTGCAACAATGCCGCCGAGCTTCTGGATACCGAGCCACGCCTGCAAATATTCCGGCCGCCCTTCCATGAAGAGCGCAACGACGTCGCCTTTGCGGATTCCCTGCGCCATCGCCCAATGCGCATAGCGGTTCGCGCCTTCGGCCAGATCGGCATAGGTGAGGATGCGGTCCTGATAAAGGACGGCAATGTTCTTCGGCTTCTCGCGCGCGAAGTCCTCGACAATGTCGTTGATTGTGCGCGGGCTGTCCGGCGTGACGGTGCGCAGGCGATAGAAGGTGCGTCCTATCGAACTCAGATAGGCGTATTCGCGCGCAATCCCGTCAAACAACGCCATTTGCGATTCGCTCCGGCCGCAGGCCGAGACTATGGTCGCGGGGTAAAGATCAAGACAAGACGATGGAAACGCTCGATCTGCGCGGGTTGAAATGTCCGCTGCCCGCACTGTTCGCCAAACGTGCGCTCGAACGCGCGGGCGAAGGGGCCGAGATCGAGATCGTCACAGACGATCCGATGGCGCCGATCGACGTGCCGCATATGTGCCGGCACGAAGGGTTCGAGTTTGTCTCCGTCGCGCGTGACGGCGATCAGGCGCGGATGGTGCTGCGGCGCCTTAGGACTTCGGCGGCGGCGGCAACGGGCCTAGGTGGTTGAGCACGTCCTGCGCGTTCAGCGCGGTGGGCTGATGCCTCGCGTCTTCGTCCTTCAGGGTCGTGATCTCGGCATAGGCGCTGTAGCTGGTGATGGGCCGCGTGTCCGCCGTGGCGTCGAAGTCCCAGTCATGCCAGTACCAGCCGCCATACCCGCCCCATCCCGGCCAGCCCATGAAGTCGGTGGTGTAGCGTGTCTTCGTTTTGGTATC
>Ga0157369_10006614_pt1 | contig 13409 bp, 13 predicted proteins | sample C25metaG_FD_113461 | JGI IMG/M metagenome (GOLD analysis project Ga0157369, IMG submission 113461) | Corn rhizosphere microbial communities from Kellogg Biological Station, Michigan, USA - C2-5 metaG | ecosystem: Host-associated > Plants > Roots > Rhizosphere > Soil | place: USA: Michigan...
CGGCGACTCCGTCGTTGAGCCGCCGAACGATATTGTCTTTCCACGCTACCGTCTGGGAGAAGTCGAGTTCGGGCGGGCTGGTTTTGATGCCGAATTGGCTGTTGCCCGACGCCGCCCGCAAAACCGTCTCGAATTGCTCGGCGGCGTGAATCAGCGCCTTGGAGGGAATGCAGCCGACATTGAGGCACGTCCCGCCGGGCCTTTGCGCCTCGATGACGATGGTATCGACACCAAGCTGGCCGGCGCGGATCGCGCAGGTGTAGCCACCGGGACCGGCGCCGATGACGAGAAGCTTGCAGGATAGGTCGTCCATCGGAAACGTCAGCTGTCAATGAATATCAGCGCCGGCGTCTCGAGCTCAGTCTTGATCCGTTGCACGAATTGCGCAGCGTCCCAGCCGTCGATGACGCGGTGATCGAAGCTCGATGACAGGTTCATCATCTTGCGCGGCACGAAGGCTGTGCCGTCCCAATGCGGCCGGATCGCAATCTTGTTGACGCCGATGATCGCCACTTCCGGATGATTGATGATCGGCGTTGTTGCGAGCCCGCCCATGGCACCGAGCGAGGTAATCGTGATCGTCGAACCGATGAGCTCCTCGCGCGTCGCGGTGCCCGCTCGCGCGGCTTCCGCCAGCCTGGCCAGCTCGGCCGCGCAATCCCAGATATTGCGCGCATCGACATGTCGCACGACCGGCACCATCAGGCCGGTTTCGGTTTGCGTGGCGACACCGATATGGACGGCAGCATGCTGATGCACGATGCCGCTTTCGTCGTCAAACAGCGCATTGAGATTGGGTTGTTCTGCGATCGCATGCACCATCACCCGCATCAGGAACGGCAGCAGTGTCAGCTTGGGCTTGCGCCCCTTTGCATTGAGCTTTGCGCGCAGGTCCTCGAGTGCGGTGACATCGATCTCCTCGATGTAGCTGATGTGCGGGATGCGAGCGCTCGCAATCGACATCTTCTCGGCGATGCGCCGCCGCAGGCCGACGATCCTGATGTCCTGAACGGCGGTTCTTGCCTCGAACCGTGTCGCGTCCCGATCGCCAGCCGATTGTGCGAGATAAGCATCGAGATCGTCATGGGTGATCCGTCCCGCGGGGCCCGAGCCATGGACTCGGTGCAGCTCGATCCCCCCTTCGCGGGCGCGCAGCCGAACCGCTGGAGAAGCCAGCGGCTTGTCTGTGGTCGCACCTGGACTCGCGGCCGGCTGCCGCCGTGGAGCCATGACGGCCGGCTCGGCTACTGGCGCCAGCGACGCAGACCTGTCCGCGGTCCGCGACGGCCGAGGCTTCGTCTCGGTTGACGCTTCGGTCTTCGCATCCACTTTGAGGCGCACGAAGTCGGAACCGATAGCGAGTACGTCGCCGACCTTGCCGGCGAGCCAGACCACTTCACCGTCAACGGGTGAGGGAATCTCGACCGTTGCCATGTCGGTCATCACAGCGCCGAGTGGCGCATCCTCGCGAACGAGGTCGCCGACCTTCACGTGCCATTCGACCAGCTCGGCTTCGGCGATGCCTTCGCCAACATCAGGCAGCTTGACGGTGCGCTCGGCCATCCTATGGCTCCAGCGTTTCCACGAGTGCGCGGGCGATCCGCTCGGTGCCTGGAAAATAGTCCCACTCCTGCGCGTGCGGGTAGGGCGTATCCCATCCTGCGACCCGCGCGATCGGCGCTTCCAGATGATAGAAACAGCGCTCCTGCACCAGCGCGCAGAGCTCGGCGCCAAAGCCCGAGGTCAGCGTCGCTTCATGCACGATCACGCAGCGCCCGGTTTTCTTGACCGAGGCTTCGATGGTGTCGAGATCGAGCGGCAGCAGGGTACGAAGATCGATGATTTCGGCGTCGAGACCGGTTTCCGTCACGGCGCTCTCGGCGACGTGAACCATGGTGCCGTACGCAAGAATGGTCACGGCGTTGCCTTGTCGGCGGATCGCGGCGCGACCGAGCGGCACCGCGTAGTGCCCGTCGGCGACTTCGCCGAGATCGTGCTTGGCCCATGGCGTCACCGGCCGGTCGTGATGCCCGTCGAAGGGCCCGTTATAGAGCCGCTTCGGCTCAAGAAAGATCACGGGATCGGGGTCCTCGATCGCTGATATCAGCAGGCCCTTCGCGTCGATTGGATTCGACGGCACCACCGTCTTGATTCCGCAGACATGCGTAAATAGCGCTTCCGGACTTTGGCTGTGCGTTTGGCCGCCAAAGATGCCGCCGCCGGTCGGCATGCGCACGACGAGGGGGCAGGTGAATTGGCCGTTCGAGCGATAGCGCAGTCGCGCGGCCTCGGAGACGATCTGGTCGTAGGCCGGATACATGTAGTCGGCAAACTGGATCTCGACGCAGGGCTTCAAGCCATAGGCGGCCATGCCGACCGCGGCGCCGACAATGCCGAGCTCGCTGATCGGCGTGTCGAAGCAGCGGCTCTTGCCGTATTTCGCCTGCAGCCCCTGGCTCGCGCGGAACACGCCGCCGAAATAGCCGACGTCTTCGCCGAACACCACGACGTCGCCGTCGCGCGACATCATCACGTCCATGGCGTCGCGGATCGCTTCGATCATGGTCCGCCGCGTCATGGTCAGACTCCGGCCTGCTGGCGCTGGTGACGCAGGTGCGGCGGCATCTCTGCGAAGACGCCCTCGAACATGTCGCGCGCCGAGGGCCGCTGCTCGGAATGCAGCGTGCCGTGGCTCTCGGCCTCCCTCTGGGCCGATGTCACGCTATCGAGGATTTCGGCTTCGGACTGCTTATGCCGTTCCTCCGTCCAGACGCCGCGCACGATCAAATGGTTCTTCAGCCTGATCACGGGATCTCCGAGCGGCCACGCATCGGACTCCGTCTTCGGCCGGTAGCCCGCGGGGTCGTCGGAGGTCGAATGCGCGCCGACGCGATAGGTCACGTGCTCGATCAGCGTGGGTCCAAGATTGCGGCGGGCCCGCTCGCAGGCCCATTTCGCCACAGCATGGACCGCAAGATAATCATTACCATCGACGCGCAGCGAGGGGATGCCAAAGCCGAGACCACGCGCCGCGAAGGTACCGGAGCCGCCGCGCGCGACGCCCTGGAAGGTCGAGATCGCCCATTGATTATTGACGATGTTGAGCACGACCGGCGCGCGGTAGGTCGAGGCGAATACCAGCGCAGCATGGAAATCGGATTCGGCGGTCGCGCCCTCGCCGATCCAGCCGACCGCGATCTTGGTGTCGTTCTTGATGGCGGAGGCCATCGCCCAGCCGACTGCCTGGATGTATTGAGTGGCGAGATTGCCCGAGATCGAGAAGAAGCCGTGCTCTCTCGAGGAATAGAGCACGGGCAGTTGCCGTCCCTTCAGGGGATCGTGCGTGTTCGAATAGACCTGGCAGGCCATGTCGACCAGCGAATAACCGCCGGCGATCAAGAGCCCAGCCTGGCGGTAGGTCGGGAAGTTCATGTCGCCCGGCAGAAGCGCCTTGCGGAAGGCGCAGCTCACGGCCTCTTCTCCCAAATGCTGCATATAGAACGATGTCTTGCCTTGGCGCTGCGCCATCTGCATGCGGGCGTCGAAGGCGCGGAGCGTCATCATGTGGCGCAGGCCTTCGAGCAATTCATCATCGCTGAGTGAGCCCGCCCAGGGACCGACCGCCTCACCGTCGCGATTGAGCACGCGAATGACGGAGAAGGCGAGGTCGCGTATCGCTTCGGCGTCGACATCGACCGCGGGGCGCGCGACCTGGCCGGCGCGGGGAATGTTGATGTTCGAGAAATCGGGCGCGCCTCCCGGGCGCACGGCAGGCTCTGGCACGTGCAGCGTCAGCGGCGCGTGAACAGATTGCGCCGCCTCGCTCTGCGAGATCATGAGGTCGACATCGGGCATTGGCAGCCGCCTCTCACCTCGACCGTATCGATGCAGAACATCGCGCCGACGCGGCGAGCAAGCCGGTCGACGGCGTCACGGTCACTGATGTCGATGCAAGCCGATATTCTGTATTGGTCCGCTTCCGCCCGGGCGTTGACGGCCGCAAGGTGAAGCCCCGCGACGCGCGCCTGATCGAGAAGGCGGCCGAGGGCAGCATGCATGTCGCTGGTATTGAGCTCCAGAAAAAACACGGTCTGCGCCTCTTCCTTTAGGCGGTTTGTACTAGCGAGTAGGCAGATTGTCGTTCCGTTTATCTGGGTATAAGCTGGTTTCGTAGGTAAGAAATTCTGCATAGACCGCGTATTGATAGAATGGAGTTCTTGATATGGCGACTGCGCGACGTGCCGCGAGGGCTGCCAAGGCGCCACGCAAGGACGCGCTTCGGCTGGACGACATCGATCGCAAGATCCTGCGCGCCTTGCAGCAGGACGCGCGCCTGACAACCGCGCAACTTGCCGACAGGATCGGGCTATCCACCACGCCATGCTGGAACAGGCTGAAGCGGCTCGAAACCCAGGGCTATATCGACGGCTATGTCGCGCTGCTCAATCAGGAGAAGCTCGGCCTGCCTGAAACAGTCATCATCGAGGTGACGCTCGATCACCATGATGAAGAGGTGCTCGCGCGTTTCGGGAAAGTGCTCGCGGATTTGCCCGAAGTGATCGAGGCCTATCTGACCACCGGCGACTACGATTACCTCGTGAAGGTGGCCGTCGAAAGCACCGCGGGCTACGAACACTTCCTGCGCGAAAAGCTCTATCGCATTCCAGGCATTCGCCACAGCCGCTCCTCGTTCGCGCTGCGCTGCCTGAAAAGGCTGAGTTCGGTGCAGGTCTAGTGAATGGCCATAACCGATCACGGCATTGCCATGAATGACATGGCGAGTCAGGGGGGCTCGACTAGGCAGAAGCGTCCGCCTCGCGCGCTTCACGAATTGGTCGCATGGCGGGATGAGTTTCGATCTCGGCAAAGCCGGCCTGCATCACTTCCTCCCGCTTGTGACGCATATGCGTGCGCAGGATATGCGACAGGCCGACGCCGTCGCGACGGCGCAGCGCGTTCAGGATCGCTTCATGCTCCTGCACGGCAAGCGCCCAGCGCGGTGGTGTCATCGGAGTGAAATAGCGCGCACGCCGGATCCGCGCCGTCACGGACTCGTAAAGCCCAGACAAGGCGGGATTTCCCGCTGCCGCAACGATCGCCTCATGGATGGCGCGGTTGCATCGATAGTACTGAATGAGATCACCGGCGTGGTAGTGCTGGACCATTGCCGCGTGGGCGGCCGCGATTTCATCGACCTCGGCATCGCCGATGCGCTCACAGGCGAGTTCGCCGGCGAGCGCTTCGAGGCCCTGGCAGACTTCGAATAGATCGCGGACATCCTTCTCCGTCAGCCGTGCCGCGCGCGAGCCGCGGTTGGGCAGAAGCTGCACCAGCCCTTCGGCGGCCAGCACTTTGAGCGCCTCGCGCAGCGGCGTGCGCGAGATCTTGAGCTGTTCGCAAAGCTCTCGTTCGGGAATGCGGGCACCGGGCGTGATCTCGCCCTCAAGCAGCATCGTTCGAACGCGGGCTACGACCTCTTCGTGCAGTACGATCATTTTTGCATTCAAAAATAGCGATATCGAACCGTCATACTATCGTTTCGGCTTGCAATTGTCATCTTTTGCATTCAAAATTCAAAAAAACAAAGCGGGCCCCGTGCCTGCGCAGGGAGTGAACGCATGTCGATGCGCGAGGGTGACGCACGCCCAACATCCGCTATTGGCCCGCTCGCCGGCCTCAAAGTCGTCGACCTCACCCATGTGATGGCAGGCCCGACCTGCACGCTGATGCTTGCGGACATGGGCGCCGACGTCATCAAGATCGAGAAATGGCCGAACGGCGACGACACGCGGCACTCGGTGCCGCCGAAGATCGGTGACGAGGCCGCTTCATTTTTGATGATGAATCGCAACAAGCGCGGCATCGTGCTCGATCTCAAGAGCGCAGGCGGCAAGGAAGTGCTGCGCCGGTTGATCGCCAATGCCGACGTGCTGGTCGAGAATTTCGCGCCCGGCGCGATGGAACGCCTCGGCTTCGGCTATGAGGAGCTGCACCGCGAATTTCCGGCGTTGATCTATTGCTCGTTGTCGGGCTTTGGCCGCACCGGGCCCTACAAGCATCGCCGCGGCTTCGATCTGGTGGCGCAGGCGATGAGCGGCATCATGAGCTTTACGGGCGAGCGTCCGGATGGGCCACCGGTGAAATGCGGACCGCCGCTGTCCGACATCACGGCTGGCATCCTCGCCTGCATGGGTATCCTTGCCGCCTACACGCACCGGCTCAAGACCGGTGAGGGACAGTGGGTCGAGACCTCGCTCTATGAAGCGGCGTTGGTCCAGACCTATTGGCAATCGACCATCGCGCTGGCGAGCCACGTGGCGCCGCGCGCGATGGGCTCGGCGCATCCGCTCAACGCGCCGTACCAGGCCTTCGAGGCTTCCGACGGCTGGCTCGTGGTCGGCGGCGCCAACAAGAAGCACTGGCTCCTGATGCTGGAAGCGCTCGGCGCCACCGAGCTTGCCTCCGATCCGCGCTTCGTCAACGGCTCCGACCGCATGGCGCATCTCAAGGAGCTCGAAGAGGTGCTGAGTGCACACTTCCGCAAACGCCCGCGTGACCACTGGCTGGCCGCGCTTAACGAGAAGGGCGTGCCCTGCGGTCCCGTCCACGACATGCTGGAGGCGCTGGAAGATCCGCAGACGCTGGCGCGCGACATGGTGGTCGAGGTCGGGCACTCGACGCTCGGGCCGGTGAAAACGATCGGACTGCCGGTGAAGTTTTCGCAGACGCCCGGCAAGGTCCGCAGCGGCGCACCCGTTTATGGCGAGCACACGCGCGAGGTGCTCCGTCAGCATGGCTTCGACGACAAGGAGATCGACGCACTTGTCAAGGAAAAGGCGGTGTTCGCCGCAGAGGCCGCCGCGAAAGCGGGGCAGCAGGTCGCCTGATCGCACATCGAGAAAAGCTCAACGAAACCAGCCGGAGGAAACCATGAACCCCGATCCCAAAATCCTGATGTCGGTTGCCGCGCTCGCCATTGTCGGCGCGGTGCCGGCTGAAGCTGCCTGGCAGCCGCAGAAGCCGATCGAGTTCGTCGCTACCGCAGGTCCCGGCGGCGGCACCGACAATCTCGCACGCGCCGTCCAGAACATCGTCACCAAATACAAGATGACCGACGAACCGGTGGTGGTCGTCAACAAGGGCGGCGGCAGCGGCGCGGAAGGATATGTCTACGGCAAGGCTTCCGCCGGCGATCCCTACAAGGTGATCTTCGGCACCTCGAACGCCTGGCAGCAGCCGCTCGTCTCCAAGGTCGCCTTCAACTACACCGATCTCACGCCGATCGCGGCGATGGCCCAGGACGAATTCCTGCTCTGGGTGAAACAGGACTCACCTTACAAGACCGCCGGCGACTATTTGAAAGCCGCCGCCGCCGGCAACTTCAAGATGGGCGGCGCGCAGTCGAAGGACACCGACGAGGTGCTGACGCGCATGATCGAGAAGGTCGGGCACGTCAAGCTGACCTATATCCCCTTCAAGAGCGGCGCGGAAGCCGCGGTGCAGCTCGCCGGCGGCCACATCGATTCCCACGTGAACAATCCGAGCGAGAGCCTCGGACAGTGGCGCGGCGGCACGCAGCGGCCGCTCTGCGTCTTCAGCCCGAAGCGATTGCCGGCGGGGCCCAAGATCACCGCGACCGAAGGCTGGAGCGACGTTCCCACCTGTGTCGAGCAGGGGCTCAACATCCAGCAATATGAGCAGCCACGCACGGTATGGCTGCCAGGCAAGGTCACCGCCGACGAGACGGCCTTCTATGTCGACCTGATGAAGAAGGTGCAGGCGACGCCGGAATGGAAGGACTATATCGAGAAGACCTCGCAGGTGAACACGTTCCTGACCGGCGCCGACTTCGACAATTTCATCAAGCACGATCTGGAGCATGTGAAGCAGGTTGCGGCCGAGCAGGGCTGGCTGGTCAAGTAGGGCGAGCGGAGGCAAGACGATGATGATCTCGCGCCGTGCGCTGGAAATCCTGACGGCGCTTCTGACCGGAGCCTTTGGTCTGGCGGTTGCGATCTCCAGTCTCGACAACGGCATCGGCTGGTCCTCCGACGGCGTCGATGCCGGCACGTTTCCGTTCATTGTCGGCGTGATCATCGTCGTCGGCAGCCTCTACAATCTCGTGCGCGGCGCATTCGCCGGCACGTCTGTCATCGTGTCGCGCGATAGCTTACGGAAAGGCGCGGCGCTGTTTCTGCCAGCGGCCGCCTTCGTCGGCGTCATCCCATGGATCGGCTTCTATCTCGCCTCTGCCGGCTACATGTTCGGCGTGCTGGCGCTGCCGAAACATCTGACGCTCCTTCGCTCGCTGCTGATCGCGGTCGCAACGCCGATCTTCCTCTACGTGGTGTTCGAACGTCTGTTCCAGGTGAGCTTGCCGCATGGCGCGCTGGCCGCTGCGCTCGGCTACTGAGGGAGCGCGGCGCATGGAAAATCTGCAATCCCTGCTGCACGGCTTCACCATCGCCGTCACCGCGCCGCACCTGTTGCTGATGGTGATCGGCGTGCTGCTCGGCATCCTCGTCGGCGTTCTGCCCGGCCTCGGCGCGCCCAACGGCGTTTCCCTGCTGTTGCCGCTGACCTTCGGCATGCAGCCGGTCTCGGCGATCATCCTGCTCTCGAGCATGTATTGGGGCGCACTGTTCGGCGGCTCGGTGACGTCGATCCTGTTCAACATTCCCGGCGAACCTTCCTCGGTTGCGACGACCTTTGACGGCTATCCGATGGCCCGCAACGGACGGCCCACCACCGCGCTCGCGACCGCATTCGGCTCGGCGGCTTTCGGTGCACTGGTCGGCGTGGTGCTGATCACGTTCCTTGCGTCCTGGGTGGCGAAGGTCGCGCTCGAGTTCGGTCCGGCGGAATATTTCGCGGTGTATTTTCTCGCCTTTGCGAGCTTCGTCGGCATGGGCGGTGGACCGCCGATCAAGACCGTCGTGTCGATGGCGATCGGCTTTGCCATCGCTGCGATCGGCATCGACACCGTCTCGGGCAGCGTGCGGCTCACCATGGGCATCGACGAGCTGGTCAAGGGCGTCAGCTTCGTCGTCGCCGTCATGGGCCTGTTCGGCATTGGCGAGCTCCTGATCGCGGTCGAGGAGGAATTCCACGCCCGCGCGGTCTCCTCCCGGATCGACTGGCGCGAGGTCTTCCGCGCCCTTGTCAATCTGCCGCGTCATTGGCTCGCGCTGCTGCGAAGCGCGGCGATCGGATGCTGGATGGGTATCACGCCGGGCGGCCCGACCGCGGCTTCCTTCATGAGCTACGGCATCGCCAAGCGCTTCTCTCGCCAGGGACAACGCTTTGGCACCGGCGAAGTCGAGGGCGTGATCGCGCCGGAGACCGCCGACCACGCCGCCGGCACCAGCGCGCTGCTCCCGATGCTCTCGCTCGGCATTCCCGGCTCCGCCACCGCCGCCGTGATGATGGGCGGGCTGATGATCTGGGGCCTCAACCCCGGGCCGATGCTTTTCATCGACCAGAAGGATTTCGTCTGGGGCCTGATCGCCTCGATGTATGTCGGCAACATCGTTGCCGTCAGTCTCGTGCTGCTGACGGTGCCGATGTTTGCCGCCCTGATGCGCATTCCTTTTGTCATCATCGCGCCGCTGATCGTGATCATCTGCGCGGTCGGCGCCTATTCGGTCTCGAACTCCTATCTCGATGTCGTTCTGATGCTCGGCTTCGGCGTCATCGGCTATCTCTTCAAGAAGCTGTCCTATCCGCTCGCACCACTCGTGCTCGCAACCGTCATCGGCGACAAGGCCGAGGATGCGTTCCGGCAGGCGATGCTGATGTCGAAGGGCTCGCTTTCGATCTTCTTCGCAAATGATCTCGTGACCGGTCTGGTCATCGGCGGCTTCGCGCTGCTGCTGCTCCCGCTCGGCCTGCAATTGTCGCGGCTGGTCCGGATGAACGGGGAAAAGAGCGACCTGAAATCGATCACGCACGGCTGAGAAAACATTTAGGGGGCGCGCCATGACGCGATGCGCCGGCGCGGATGCGGGCCGATAACGAGGAGAATGACATGAGCGTTCAGCGTGCCGGGAAGCCGGTCATTGCACTGGCGATGGGCGATCCCGCTGGCATCAGCCCGGAACTCACCGCAAGGCTCGCGGCTCTTGATGAGATCAGGTCGAAGGCCCGGCTGATCGTGATCGGCGATCGCCGCGTGTTTGAGGCCGGTGCCACCGTAGCCGGCGTCAACGCCGAGCTGAAGACCGTCGGACCGGACAGCAACCTGACCGCCAACGGTGACGAGCACTTGTTCATCGACCTCGGTCATCTCGATCCGGCTTCGGTCGAGCGCGGGGTGGCCGCCAAATCGGGAGGCGAGTTCGCACTCGAAAACTATCGCCGTGCGCTGCTGTTGGCGCGCGACGGCGTTGCGGATGCGGTGTGCTTCACGCCCTTCAACAAGAAGGCGATGCGGCTCGCGCGCGAGAGCTACGATGACGAGATCGCCTTCTCGGCGGAAGTGGTCGGCCTGGAAACGCCGGCCAGCGAGTTCAACTTGCTTGGCAAGCTCTGGAACGCGCGCGTCACTTCGCATATTCCGCTGAAGGACGTCTCCTCCAAGCTGACGGTCGAGCGCATCCACCGTGCGCTCAAGCTGACCGACATCTGCATGCGCCGATCTGGTTTCGCCAAGCCCCGCATTGCCGTCGCGGCGCTCAACCCGCACGCGGGTGACGGCGGAAATTTCGGGCGCGAGGAGATTGACGTGATCGAGCCTGCGGTCGCAGCGGGCAAAAAGGATGGCATCGCCGCGGAGGGCCCTTTTCCTGCCGACACCGTGTTCCTCCGCACCAGGGATGGCGGCTTCGATGCCGTGCTGACGATGTATCACGACCAGGGCCAGATCGCGATGAAGCTGATGGGCTTTGACAGCGGCGTGACGCTGCTCGGGGGCTTTCCGTTTCCAATCTGCACGCCGGCGCACGGCACGGCCTATGACATAGCGGGCAGGGGCGTGGCGTCAGTTGGAGCCAGCCAGGCGGCATTGCTGCTTGCCGCGGAAATCTCGGCGTCGCGGTAGCTCGTCTTCCCAATCGTCGTCAAAATCCGAGCTATTGCTCTGCTGGTGGGCATATGCTCTGCTGGCGGAATGGAACCTGGCCGACGCGAACCGGACCTGATCATCTTCGACTGCGACGGTGTCCTCGTCGACAGCGAGATGCTGAGCTGCCGCTGTCTTTGCGAAGTCCTCGCAACCTATGGCATCAAGCTCGAGCTTGCCGAAGCGCTGGAGCTGTTTCTGGGGCGCAGCACCGCAGCGGTGCTGCAGCATTATGCTGCGCAGGGGCGAGCGCTGCCGAACAATTTCCTGTCTGACCTCAAGGCGCGTGTGCGTCAGGACTTCCAGATATCGCTGCAACCGATCCCCGGCATCGTTTCGCTGCTGTCCGGCCTGCATGTCCCCTGTTGCGTGGCCTCTTCGAGCGATCTCGACCGCGTGTCCTTCTCGCTGGCTCTCGCAGGCCTCGCGCCGCATTTCGGCGATCGAATCTACACCTCGCAAATGGTCGCGCGCGGCAAACCGGCGCCAGATCTCTTTCTTTATGCGGCAGCGCACATGCATGCCGAGCCGGCGCGATCTCTGGTGATCGAAGACAGCGTCAGCGGCGTTACGGCAGCCAAGGCGGCCGGCATGAAGGTGTGGGGATTTGCGGGCGGTAGCCATTACGAATCGCGGGACGGACGCGCCATACTGTACGATGCCGGGGCGGATCGGGTGTTCGACCGGATGGCGGATTTCTGGAGGAGGGACGGCGCGTCTGATGGCTTCCAATGACGGCGAAAGATCGCGTCTGGACGATGCGGCCCGTGCCGGCTGGCTCTATTTCATTGCCGGTCACACCCAGGACGAGATCGCCAAGATGCTACAGGTGTCGCGCGCTTCCGCGCAGCGCCTGGTTTCGCTGTGCCTCGCCGAACGGCTGATCACCTTTCGCCTCGAACATCCCATTGCGGCATGCATGGAACTGGCGTCCAGGCTGAAGGAGCGATTTGGTCTTGCGCACAGCGAAGTGGTGCCATCCGATCTGACCGCGCCGCTCGCAACAGCGGGCATCGCGGAGCGCTGCGCCAATGTGCTGGAGACGACATTACGCGCCGATACGCCGGTCATTGTCGCCCTCGGCACGGGGCGTGCCGTGCGCGCGGCTGTCGAGCGGGTCACCCCGATCGAACGGCCCAACCATCAGATCGTCTCGCTGGTCGGCAATATCTCGGCCGACGGCTCGGCCAGCTTCTTCGATACGGTTGGAAGGCTTGCCGACCGCACCGGAGCGCGTCACTACCCGATGCCGCTGCCGTTCCTGATGTCGTCGGAAGATGAGCGCAACCGCATGGTCCGCATCGAGCCGATCGCGAAAGTGAAGGCGATCGCGGCCAAGGCGGATCTCAGGCTGATCGGCATCGGTCAGATGGACCAAAAGGCCCAGGTGTACGTCGACGGTTTCGTCACCCGCGAGGAATTGTTTGAGCTGATGCGGCTCGGCGCCGTGGGCGAGATCACGGGGTGGGCCTATGACGCCAAGGGCCGGCTGGTCAAAGGCGGCACCAACCAGCGCCTGACCAGCATTCCGCCGCAAGTACCGGCGGCGACGGCGACCATCGCAGCCGCGATCGGACGGGCCAAGGTCCCGGCGATCAAGGCGGCGCTTGCCGGGCGCCTGATCAATGGCTTGATCACCGACGAAGCCACGGCGCGCGCCATTCTCGACTGATCTTTCCGCCGGCGCACGCTTCCCCTCATTGCGAAAGTTCCAGACAGCCTCTCGCACTGCGTGCGTGAGGGGAAGCTCACGCCTGCGCTTGACAAGCTTCATGGACGGTGTGAACATAAGCCCAACGTGTGGGCATATGCTCAACACGACATCATGGGAGGTTACCGTGCGAAACGTCCTTGGCGCCCTCGTGGGCGCGGCTGCGCTTTTGGTCTCAGTCCCCTCGGTCGCGGAAACGGCCCTGACGATCGCCACCGTCAACAATGGCGACATGATCCGTATGCAGGGGCTGACCAGCGACTTCACGGCCAAGAATCCCGACATCACGGTGAAATGGGTGACGCTGGAGGAGAACGTGCTCCGCCAGCGCGTGACGACCGACATCGCGACCAAGGGCGGCCAGTTCGACGTCCTGACCATCGGCACCTATGAAGTGCCGATCTGGGCCAAGCGAAACTGGCTGGTGCCGCTCGATAATCTTGGCGCCGACTACGACGTGGGCGACCTGCTTCCCAAGATCAGGGACGCGGTGTCCGTCTCCGGCAAGCTCTACGCCGCGCCTTTCTATGGCGAGAGCTCGATGACGATGTACCGCACCGACCTGTTCCAGAAGGCGGGCCTGACCATGCCGGAAAAGCCGACCTGGGATTTCATCGTCGACGCCGCCAAGAAGCTCAC
>Ga0157369_10006621_pt1 | contig 13403 bp, 14 predicted proteins | sample C25metaG_FD_113461 | JGI IMG/M metagenome (GOLD analysis project Ga0157369, IMG submission 113461) | Corn rhizosphere microbial communities from Kellogg Biological Station, Michigan, USA - C2-5 metaG | ecosystem: Host-associated > Plants > Roots > Rhizosphere > Soil | place: USA: Michigan...
AGCGCTTTCTCAAACAACTCGCCGGCATCACCGACCCTGAAACCAAACGCAAGCGCATCGGCGCCGAATTCATCGCCGTCTTCGACGACGAAGCGCACCGCATCGCAGCCGAAACCGGAGGAGTCGACTGGCTCGTCCAGGGAACCCTCTACCCCGACGTCATCGAGTCCAGCAGCGTCAAAGGCCCCAGCCAGACCATCAAGAGCCATCACAACGTCGGCGGCCTTCCCGAGTTCATGAAACTCAAGCTCATCGAGCCCTTGCGCGATCTCTTCAAAGACGAAGTCCGCCGGATCGGCCGCGACATGGGCATGCCCGAAGACATCCTCGGCCGCCAGCCGTTCCCCGGCCCCGGCCTCGCCGTTCGCATCCTGGGCGAAGTCACACACGAGCGCGTCGCCCTCTTGCAGGAAGCCGATGACATCGTCGTCAGCGAAATCAAATCCGCAGGACTCTACTCCCGCATCTGGCAGAGCTTCGCCGTCCTGCTTCCAGTAATGAGCGTCGGTGTCATGGGCGACCAGCGCACCTACGCCTACACCTGCGCCGTCCGCGCCGTTCACTCTGAAGATGGCATGACCGCTGACTGGACCTTCCTGCCCCACGACGTGCTCAAGCGAATCTCCAGCCGCATCGTCAACGAAGTGCGCGGCATCAACCGCGTCGTCTACGACATCACGTCCAAACCCCCCGGCACCATCGAGTGGGAGTAGGACAGAGGCCAGGGCGGCTCGCCGAAGCACAACAATTTCGTACCCCGCTTTGCACAGCGCTAGCTCGTGCGCTCATCAGCTAAAGTTCTCCTGAAGACCATGCCGGAGAAACCCATGACCGCCCAACCTTATCGTCCCCAGCACGACATCGTCACTCTCATGCGACAGTTCGAGCAGGAGGTCAAGGACTCGCCCGAACTCCCCGACTCGGCAACCCGCCTCCTCCGCGCGCGCCTTGCATTCGAAGAGGCTCTTGAATTCGTGAAGGCTTGTGGCTGCACCGTGACCACGCTCTCCAGCACGGAAACTCCAGTCATTGACGAAATCGCCGTCAAGCTCGATGCCAACGGCACGCCCGATTTCGTCGAGTACGTCGACGGGTGCATCGATCAACTCGTCGTCACCTACGGTGCCCTCAACGCGGCCGGCATCCAGGCCCAAAGCGCATGGGACGAAGTCCAGCGCAGCAATATGAGCAAAGCCTGGCCTCACTGCAGTATCTGCGACGTAGTCCTCGAACGTGGCTCCGGCTCCGATCTCGTCCATCCCGGCGATTCGTACGCACACGGAGGCGCCTGGCAGACCGTATTGAAAATTCACAAGCGCGAAGACGGCAAATTCATCAAGGCGCCCACATATTCCCCCGCCAACCTGAAACGAATCATCGAAGAACAGCTCGAAGAAACGCGTGGATCGGCATTGCTCAGCTGACGCCGGAGCCGCGGCATTGAACATCTTGAGATCACGCGCCGATTAAACTCCGCCCGCATCAAGCAGGGTTCGTTCCGCGTAATCCAGCGATCTCCTGCGCCAGCGCGTCCATTCGCGCCAGCAGTTCCTCGTGCCGCTTGTCCGCAACGGAGGGATCGCGCCCTTCAATGTAGAACGTCCCATTCGGCTCCAGCTCGCAGCGATGCACGTCGTGAATGTGCTCGAATCCCTGCCGGTGAACTACCTCGACCAGTTCCTCACGCGTCAACGCCTCCTTTTCGAGTGCGCGTCTGTCGACGTGGCCATCACGAATCAGGACAGCAGCCTTGCCTTCCAGCGCCCGGTTCAGCCGCGGTGATCGGAATAGCAACCGCACCACCAGCCAATTGATCGTCAACAAGCTGATTGCGCCGACAATTCCGCCAGTCACAGAGTTGTCCTCTCCAATAATCGCGTTCTGTACGGTATTTGAAAGAGAGAGCAGCACAACCAGGTCAAACGGATTCAACTGGGCGAGTTCTCGTTTGCCGAACAACCGCAATAGCAGCACTAGAACCAGGTACACAATTACCGGTCGCAGTAGCTTCTCAACCAGCGGAACCGGGAGGTGAAACATGCTGTCGAAGATGGGTGCGAGGATCATGCAGCGAGCATACAACCTGCAACAGGCTTGTCGAATCCGGCTGTTGTTTCGTCGCCTGCAATTCAGATCGCGAAGAACCGGTTAAGGTAAAATCCCCCTAGCATTGCTGATCGTTTTGACGATCGAGATGAGCTGCACCACCGCGCTCCCCCGGAGGAATTCAAGCGTGTCTTCGGCTTCACGCCCGATCTTTGTTGAAATGGTTCCGTTCCGCATCGAGCCGCTGTTTGTTGGCCGTGTATGGGGCTGGAACGACCTTCGCCCCTGGTACGGCCGGGTAGCAGAGCAGGAACCGATCGGAGAAGTCTGGCTCACCGGAGACGACTGCCTGGTCGCCACAGGTCCGCAAGCCGGAAAGCCACTCGGCGCTCTCTTCGACAGTTACCCGGACGCAATGCTCGGGCCGAACGCGCACGAGTCAGGCTCGCCTCTTCTCATCAAAGTGATCTTCGCCCGCGAGAAGCTCAGCGTACAGGTCCACCCCGACGATCGCCTCGCCCAGAAGTACGGTCAACCACGCGGCAAAACTGAGTGCTGGTACGCGCTCGCTGCTGACTCCGATGCACAGGTCGCGGTTGGGCTCAAACCCGGCGTCACTCTCGACACAGTAAAATCCGGAATCGAGAACGGAACGCTCGAGGACAGCCTCAACATGCTGCCCGTTCACTCCGGTGATCTCATCTTCGTCGACGCCGGCACCGTGCACGCGATCTGGCCCGGCTCCGTCCTCCTCGAAACTCAGCAGAACTGCGATCTCACCTACCGCATGTACGACTACGGCCGCGGCCGCGAGTTGCACATCGAAAAGTCACTTGAAGCCACTCGCTTGAACACGAGCGCCGGCAACATATCCCCCCGTATCCTCCCAGACCGAACCATCCTCGTCGAAAGCCGCTACTTCTCCGTCGAGAAGATTCCCGTACAAGTCAGTCGATCGAGCTCCACCCTTAGCGCGGCCGCTCTTTCGACTCCCTCCCTTTCCTATCTTTTCGCCGCATCCGGCAGCGCACGCATCACAAGCCCCAGTTTCGAGACATTGGAACTGCCCGCGCGAGGCATCGTAGCTGTCCCCGCTTCCTCACCCGTGTTTGCCGTCCAGGATACGGGCGGGCTAGATCTGATCCGCATCACCCCGCGCAGGCCCGGGGAAAACCGATGAGTCAGACCTGGCGATCCTCTGTCATCGCATACATCCGCTGTGAAGCACGCCCGCCCGACAAATTCGGACACCAGCCGCGGCTCTACGCCCTGGCCACGGAGATCGGCAAAGGCATGCAATACGACGACGACATCCTTTTCGCGGCCGTCTGGATGCATGACCTTGGTGTTTTTATTGGCCATCGTCCTGAAGATCCAGAGCAACTTTCGCGCTGGGATCACGTCCCATACACCATCCAGCAGAGCAGGGAACTCCTCCTTACTTGGGGATTCCCCTCTGAAAAACTCGATGGGGTCGCAGAAGCGATCCGCCACCATCAGCCAAAGGAAGAACCAACCACCGTGGAAGGCACGTTGCTGCGCGACGCCGACATACTGGAGCAATTGGGCGCCGTCGGCCTTCTGCGTGCAGCGGCAAAAATCGGTCGCGATACCCGTTACCCTGACTTCAGTTCCATTCTCCCGGTCCTAAATCATGCCGTTAACCATCTGGCCAACCAAACGTGTCTAACACAAACTAAGGTCATGGCCCAATCGCGAGCAGAGATGCTACGCTCGTTTCTAGCTGCGGTTAAGAACGAGGCAGGAGATTTGCTCTACTAGTCTCTTTTTGACCTCGCGCTAGCCTTGCGCCTGTAGCACTTGCCCCTTCAATTACCAAACAGAAGCGATCCACTCCTGCGTTGAGGTGTGGGTTCCCTAGGAGGAGATGCATCATGCGATTGAAAGCGATTTGTGTGCCCTTATTGTTCTTATTCGTTGTGGGGGCTGCTTCAAAAGCCCGGGCCCAGGTAACTTATTCGGCACAAGAAGGCAAGTTGCCCTTTACTGTTGGTTTTGGCGTTGCAGATTTTTCCGATGATTGGGGAAGCCACAATCCGCGCCAGGTCGGCCTCACACTGTGGCTCGATTGGCGTATTCCTCATATGCCTTCCAAGCTTGATGGTCTCGGTCTTGAATTTGAAGGCCGCGACATCAACTATGCCACGCCTTCCTACCTGCCGGGCCACCGCATGACCACCGGCCTGGCTGGCCCGATGTACGAGTGGAGGCGCCAGGGTCGCGTTCGTCCCTTCGCCAAATACCTCATTGGAATTGGCAACCTCGATTTTCCAAACCCTTCGAACTACCAGCAGGACACGCGCACCATTTATGCACCCGGTGGCGGTGTCGATGTCCGCCTCTTGAGCCGGCTCTCAGTACGAGGCGAATACGAGTATCAGTTCTGGCATGCGATCTTCGGCCCTCGCGACCTGACTCCGCAGGGCTTTACAGTCGGCGTCGTGTATGACTTCGGAAGGCTTCAGCGATAAACTCCGGACGACCTGCCAAAAGTTTTGCCATCGTGCAGAAAGGGTGCTTCGGCGCCCTTTTTTGCATACAATCCAATCATCCCCTGGAACTGAAATGGCCGAAGCAAGTCAAGAGCCTCAACAAACCTCACCGCAGCCGCACGATCTTCCGCGCGAGTTAAGATTCAGAAACTCCGGGATGGACTGGGCGCTCCGCTTCGTCATCTTCATCGTCTTCCTCTACTTCGGAACCGCCAAATTCAAGAGCCTTGCTGGCGCTCCCTGGGTGGTGCTCTTCGATCAAATCGGATTCGGGCAGTGGTTCCGATACTTCACCGGAGTCCTCGAAATCATCGGCGCATTTCTCGTTCTCGTCTCGAATGCAGTTGAAATCGGCCTCGCAACCCTCATCGCGATCATGTTCGGAGCTCTTGTTATCTCGCTGCTCCTTCTGCACAGCCCGTCAGAAGCATTCTTCCCGTTCGCATTCTTGTGTGCACTGGTCGCGTTCTGGCTTCATCGACGCCGCGTCTAGTCGCGAGCTGCGCAACCGCGCATCCCTTCAGGGCAGATCGATCTCGTGGGGTTTAAAGAGATCATCTTCATCCATGGCTCCGCTGGCAGCGTGTGGCATACAGTGATGTGCCGCCGGGAACGCTGCCGCGTACGATCGCGTCACGTGCAGCCGATTCATCACCACGTAACGAGTTCGAAGCCCGCCAATTGTCGTCGGCAAATCTGCAGGCATATCGTCACGATCAACGTAAATCACCAACGCCGCCGCGCGTGGCTCATCGAGACTCTGCCCTACACCCACCCCGAAGAACGCCGGATTCTGCTGCATCAGGCTGCGCGCCAGGTGCCGCTTCGTGCTCATCGCCTGCGTCAGCGTTGTTGCTGGCAGCGGTGGAATTCCCGCCGTTGTCGCTGTCAGCGGCGCAGAACCAAGAGCGACAGACCGCGCACTCGCCGGCACCACAATCGTCCGCACACCAGCTAAAGTCGCGGGCACCGCAGGCGAAAGCGTCTGATCGACATAGATAACCACGGCCGCAGCCCCTGGCCGGTCCGTGCTCTTTCCCGGTGCGATACCGAGAACTCCTGACGACGGATTCACCAATCCGCGAGCCATCGCAAGCGCCTGCTGCTGACGCGCAATCTCCGCATCGCTCAGCGTCTTTGCCTGAGCCGCACTGATGCTGCTGTCGCCATAATTCAGGCAGCTCACTTCATGGTCCGCTGTTCCCACGAATGAGAGATTCGTCCTGCCCGGCATCTGTGCGGAAAGTTCATTCAGCACCTCTGTCGCAGGATTCGCGATCGCGTGGCTCACGCCGTTGCCATCGATACCGCCCGCAAAAAACAAACCCAGCGGCTCTGCATTGCTGGAGTCCACCACCAGCGCCCCAGAATCACCTGCATCGCTAAACCTGTCCCCGCTCACCGCAATCTGCCCCGTAAACGTCTTCGTCAGATACGGTTTGGTCTCTGCGCAATCGCGGTAATAATCAACAGCCACGTCCAGATCCAGTGCCGTCACTCTGCCGCATGTCAGCCCAGTGGTCCGTCCGCTCTTCGCTACACGCAACTGGAGCGTTGCGCTTTCGCCCTTGCCGTCTGTGGACGAAATCCCCGGAGGAGCCGCAGCCAACGATCCATCCTGCTGGTGCGTACCCAGTTCCAGAATGCTGCCGGTACTATCCACCGTATGCGAAGCGATCTGCGCAATCGCCGCGTCCGCATTCGTCTGCGCCGAGTGGAGCGGTAACCACGTCGTCAGCGCTGCAACTGGCACCGTCCCCGGCCCATCGCCGTTCGGAGTACAGTTGTTATCGATCAGGCCCGGTTGCACAATCGTGTCGCCCACTGCCGCATGATCGCTCCGCGCCAGCACGTGGTTGTTGCTCAGCAGGTACTCGCGGCCACTGTCATCCTTTACCAGCGAGCCGAGCGTTCCGCTGCAACAGTCAACAATTGTGTTGCCCCTCTCATCGAAGTCATTGTTGTTCCCGCCCGAACTACCCAGCAGCATCGGAAAGGAAAGAGCATCCTGGTGTCTCGCGGGATTGCTCGACACACCGGAAGAGTTCAGCAAAATCGCCGCTTCCGTCCGTGCCGAAGAGCCCGGCACTGAACCCACCACGTACGTCACGCCTGTCGAGGGCAGATTCGCCGGCGCCGTGTACGTCACGGAGCATGACGTGAACATACCCCGCGTGCGTTGACAATTGACCGGACTCAGCGCACCCTCGCCGCCGCTCTCCCCTGACGGGCTGCTCGAGAGCGCAAAGTGAATTTCGTTCGCGCCCCCTGCCTCCGCCAGATATCCCGTCACCGTCACAGTTCCGCTCGGCCCCAGGGCCACATTCTCCGGCGTGAGCGGTTGTAGAAAGCCGGGCGTCAGTGTCAAAACAGACTCGGCCCGTACATTCGGATCCGACTTCAGCGCAGCCGTGACCACCACCTGCGCCCGATCACGGCTGAGGTAATTGGGAGGCGTGTACTGTCCGTGCGAATCAATCGTTCCGGCCCCTGCTTTTGGATCGCCTCCGCTCACGGACCAATCCACCGCCGCAGCGTCGCCCCCTGAAAGGCTGGCCCAAAACTTGTGCACCGGGCCGCCGCGACCATTCACCCCGTTGCAACCCGTGCAATTTGTATCGATCACGGCCGACCCGGGCGAAACGGAAAACGCCGAATCCGCCGTCCGCGCCGTCACCGGACCCGCTCCGCATCCCGCCAGAATCGCCAAAACCGGCCCAATCGCCAGAAACGCGGCCCTGACGAGCACCTTCCTGCTTCGTCCAGTCCACCGCTTCGAGGCGGTAAATGACCGTTTCTGCGAGATTTGTGTGCGATTGAGCAAGGGAATTCTTAATCCAGACTTGTTTCCTGGTCCGGCAGGACTCTGTTTCAGGTTAGCTCACTTGGAACCACATGGTTTAGACGCGTTTGTGGCCGTCCTGAGCTAAAGTACCCGAACATCAATCCGGTACCGACTACTCCAGACGAATTTCAATGCGTCCTGCAGATTCTCCGGCTCAATCTACCACAGCCTGGGAATCGATCAATTTGCATAAAATCAACCATCCGGCCGCCCGGGTGTATCGTCAAAGCCGAAAGAATTTGAGGTTAGACAAGCACCATGGCAGAACTCATCGCCGTGCAGGGCGACATCACAAAACAACGCGTCGACGCCATCGTCAACGCGGCCAACACCTCGCTGCTTGGCGGCGGGGGTGTCGACGGCGCCATCCACCGAGCCGCTGGACCGGAGTTGCTCGCCGAATGCCGCAAATTAGCGGGCTGCTCCACCGGAGACGCCAAGGCGACCCCCGGTTTCCATCTACCCGCCAAGTGGGTCTTCCATGCCGTCGGTCCCGTCTGGCATGGAGGCGATCGCGACGAAGATAATCTCCTCGCCAGTTGCTACCGCCGATGCCTCGAACTCGCCAGGCAACACAACGCGCGCTCCATCGCATTCCCCGCCATCAGCACCGGCGTTTATTCTTTTCCATCCGACCGCGCAGCGCGAATCGCCGTCGAGACAGTTCGCCAACACGTCGGGCAAAGCGGCGTTGAAGTCGTCAAATTCGTCTGCTTCGACTCGAAGACTCTCGAAATCTACGACAAGCTTCTCTCCGCTCCCTGACGTGCGCCCCGGGCCTGATCTTATTCATTACTTCGACAATCCATTCCAGCATCCGAGGAGCACTCATGGAATACGTAAATCTCGGCCGCACCGGCCTCAAAGTTTCCCGCATCTGCCTCGGCTGCATGACCTATGGCCGCCCACCCGCTCCGGACGAGCCTAAAGCCGGCCGTCACCTCTGGGCTCTCAACGAGCAGGAGAGCCAGCCCTTTCTCCGCCAGGCCCTCGACCTCGGTATCAACTTCTTCGATACCGCCAACGTGTACTCCAGCGGCGACAGCGAGCGCGTCGTCGGCAAATTCCTCAAAGCCAACACCCGCCGCGAAGCCATCGTCATCGCCACCAAAGTTCACGGCATGATGCGCGATGAGCCCAACGGCCAGGGCCTCTCCCGCAAGGCCATCTTGTTTGAATTGGACGAGAGCCTCACGCGCCTCCAGACCGACTATATCGACCTCTATCAAATTCACCGCTGGGACTACGACACCCCCGTCGAGGAAACACTCGAAGCCCTCCACGACGCCGTCAAAGCCGGAAAGGTCCGCTACATCGGCGCGTCCTCCATGTACTCGTGGCAGTTCGCCAAGGCACTCTATCTCGCCGACCTGCACGGTTGGACCCGCTTCGTCTCCATGCAGAACCACCTCAACCTGCTCTACCGCGAAGAAGAACGCGAGATGCTCCCCCTCTGCAAGGATCAGGAAATCGCAGTGATCCCGTGGAGCCCCCTCGCACGCGGCCGACTCACACGCCCCTGGCAATCCGAACTGACCAAGCGCTCCGAAACCGATCGCTTCGGCAACACCATGTACTCCCGCACCGAAGAAGACGACAGGCGAGTCGTCGATCGCCTAAGTGAAATCGCCCAGAAGCGCGGAGTGCCGCAGGCTCAGATCGCCCTTGCATGGCTCCTCAATAAGCCTGAAGTCACCGCCCCCATCGTCGGCGCCACTAAGCCCAACCACCTCGAAGACGCCGTCGCCGCAGTCTCGCTGAAGCTGACACCGGAAGAGGTCTCCGATCTCGAAGAACCCTACGCCCCCCATCCCGTCCTCGGTTTCAGCTGAGAACGGCCTCAAGAAACTGGTGCCCCGATTCTGAGACCTAAGTTGATCAATCCACCTTCAGCACCAGCTTCCCAAAATGCGTGGCCGCTTCCATCTCCTTGAACACCCGCTTCGCCTCCGTCCACGGATGACTCTCGAAAACCGGCCTTAACTTCGCCGCCGCGATCACCTTATTCATCTCCTCGAAGTTCTCCCGCGAGCCCACATAAATGCCCCGAATGTGCACCTGCTTATGCAGAATCATCGGAACAGGAATCGGCTCCGCGGGCCCGCTGAGCACCCCGATCTGCGCAATCACCCCGCCCATTTTCACCGCGCGCAACGAACGAGGCAGCGTCCCAACGCCACCGACCTCCACCACAATGTCCACGCCCTCGCCGTTCGTCTTCTCCACTACCCAGCGGTCCCATTCCGAAGTCTCGCCGTAATCCAGCGCCTCATTCAGCCCCAGCGAGCACGCCCTCTGCAACTTCGCATCGCTTGACGAAATCCCCAGCACGCGCGCGCCCTTCAACTTCGCAAACTGCAGCGCAAAAATCGACACGCCTCCCGTCCCCTGCATCAGCACAGTTGATCCCTGGTGCAGATCTCCAGCCATCAGCGCATTCCACGCCGTCACGCCCGCGCAGGGCAGGGTAGCGGCCTCCTCAAAACTCATGTGCTCCGGAATCCGCACCAGCCCCGTTTCCTTCAGCACCACGTATTCAGCCAGCATGCCGTCGATGTCGCCGCCCAGCGCGCCCTTGATCTTCGCCGCAGTCGGTTGCCCTTCCAGCCAGTTCTGCATAAAGATGCCGCACACGCGATCGCCGCGTTTCCACGCCGTCACGCCCGCACCCGCCGCCTCGACCTCGCCTGCGCCGTCCGAGCAGGGAACTCGCGGCAGCTTCATCTTCGGGTTGTAGAGGCCTTTCACCATCATCAGGTCGCGATAATTCAGCGACACCGCATGAATCTTCACCAGCACCTCGCCCGGCCCCGGCTGCGGAGTCGTGCGTTCAACAAGCTCAAGAGAATCAATGCCGAAACTCGAAATTTGCCACACGCGCATGAGAAGTCTCCAATGAAATCAGGGTTAAATCTGGTTCGATGCGGGCCCAGCCGTGGTACGACGTTTTGAATTCACTCGTAAAATGAACATATGGCGCGCGGCTGGGAAAGTAAATCGGTGGAAGAGCAAATGGCAAACTCCATCGAAAAAAAGCCCGCGCGTGCCGGAGAGGCCCTGATGAGTGAGGCAGAACGTCGGCTCGTAGCCGAAAAACGCGCCGCCACCGAACGGCGCAAACAGTCCCTCAACCTGCAACGCGAAAACATTCTTTCGCAGCGCACCTCCAACGCCGCGCGTCGGGCCGCTTTGGAGTCAGCGCTGGCTGAAATCGAATCTCAACTGGCCACACTCGACTAGCCCCTACGTTCTGCCGAGTGGCACAACCTGATCCTCTGTCGAACGGCGAGTTCAAGCCGCTGCCCCGTGACGCAGTGCGCATCTGTGAGCGTCTCTTCGCTCCTCCTCGTCTCATCGCTCACCTCGTGCTCGTCCACGACGCTGTCTGCACCCTGATCGACCGCATTGCTGCCGAGTTTCCAGAAGCCCACTTCGATCCTGATCTGGTCCGCTTCGGCGCCGCCGTCCACGACATCGGAAAAACCGTTCATCCCGACGAGCTCACCGAATCCGGCAAGCACCGGCACCAGCGTGCCGGCTTTGAATTGCTCCAGGCCCTCGGCATCCCAAAAGAGCGCGCCCGCTTCGCATGGACTCACTCCAACTGGACCGACGGTGAACAAATCACGCTCGAAGACCTCCTCGTCGCACTCGCCGACAAATCGTGGAAAGGCAAAAGAATCGACGCACTCGAATCCCTCGCCGCGGATCTTTTGAGCACCGCAACAGCACGCCCCAAATGGGACTGCTACGCAAAGCTGGACGATATCATCCAGTGCCTCGCGCAAGAGGCCGACAAGAAGCTAGCATGGCAGTCCAGCTTCCCGGTGTGATCACATGCCGGTGTACGATTGCCGCATGCGCTCCATAGGCTGCCTTGGTCTGCTCCTGATTCTGGCGTCTTCTCTCTCCGCGCAAAGCCCAGAGCCTCCCAAACCCGTCGCCCCGCAGAACCTTCAGACCGGCTACTGCCCGCAAACGCGCCAGCTCGAAGCCGAACCATCGCAGAAGTTCTTCCTCGATGGCGCCATTGGCAAGCGTAACGTCCGCATGTTTCTCGATCGCGGTGGATCAGCCGTCGTTGGACTCTTCTTTTACCTCTCCGGCGATTGGACCCCAACTTCACTTGGCGGCGATTGGAATAACGGCAACATCGAAATGTCCGACGCAACCGAGACGCATTCGGCCACTGGCACGCTCAAAGCCTCCCTCGCCGGCAACCGTCTCACCGGCACCTGGACCGCCGGTAACAGCACACAACCCGAGCCGGTGCGTCTCGTTGCTAACCCGGAACCCCGTTGCGACGGGCAAGAAAAATGGAAGCGCTTCGACAACCCCAAATGGCCCGTTTCGTTTTCCTACCCCGAGTCCTGGCACATTGAGCAATCCGGCATATCCGCCACCCTCACCTGTCCCAACCCCGCCAACATCGCCTACCAGGATCAGGTCACCATTTACGCTGGAACAGGCGATCCCGATGGTCCACCCGACGAGCCAACTTCACTGCTCAAATGCGGCGATACCTGGAGATACGGAGAATCCTCATGCGACTGCAGGGGACCAGACTCGCTCGTTTGCGGCACGGCCAAAATCACCCGCAAACAGTCCACTACGATTCTCGACGTAGGCGAACGAGAGTGGCGCATCTATTGCCGAGATGGCGGCTACGTCGCCCAGGGCGAAGGGCAGGACCGCATCGTACTGCTGCATGGGAATTGGGTCGAAATCATTGGGCAAGCCAAATCATCTGACATCGTCGACCGGCTTATCAGCACAGTGACCGCACGAACGTCGAGTCAGTCACAATAAGCAGCCGATCTTCTCTGTCCGGACTTTACTCATCCCGGTGAAACAGAATCGAATTGGCCTGCTGCACCGGAGTCATCAGCACGCGCGCAATATTCACATGCGCCGGTCGCATCGCCGCCCACACAATCACTTCGGCCACATCCTCCGGCGTCAGCGGCTTCACGCCTTTGTAGACCTTCGCCGCGCGCTCCGTATCTCCCCGGAAGCGCACCAGGCTGAAGTCCGTCTCCACCATTCCCGGGTCCACGCTGGTCACGCGGATCGGCGTACCCAGCACGTCCTGCCGCAGTCCGTCGTTGATCATCCGTTCAGCCGCCTTCGTACCGCAATAGACCGCTCCATTCGGATACGCCATCTCCCCAGCCGTCGAACCAAGATTGATCACGTGTCCGCGTCCCCGCACCACCATCCCCGGCACCACTGCACGCGTAACGTAAAGCAGCCCCTTTACGTTGGTGTCGATCATCTCGTCCCAGTCCTCGATCTTTCCCATGTAAATCTTGTCCAGACCGCGGCTCAGGCCCGCATTGTTGACCAAAATCTCGATCTCCGACCACTCCTCCGGCAGGCGATCGATGGTGTTCTGCACGGCACGGTGGTCGCGCACATCCAGGTCAATCGAATGGACGGACGGCGCTCCGCGTTCTTTGGCCTTCGATGCGACCTCGGCCAGCCGACCCGCGCGGCGCGCAGCAAGCAGGAGCCTGGCTCCCTGTTCGGCAAAGGCAAGAGCGGTGGCAGCGCCGATCCCAGCGCTCGCTCCGGTGACAAAGACGATTTTTCCCTGCAGGTTCATATCGCTATCCTAACCAACTTCGTCAACGCATAAACGTGACCCCAGCCACGTCAGTGAAGGCCCTCATACGATCCGAATATTCTGGCTGTCGCTTTCCCTACTCCCTACTCCCTACTTCCTAACTTCCTACTCCCGCTTTCCCCTCTTCTGTGCGATGCGATACTGCCCAACTGCCCAATCTTCATTCGCAAGCCCAGCTCGTTTCGCCTCCTCAAAGATGTCCGCCAGGTTATCCGCCAGGCTCATCCGCGCATTCCGGCTCGCCGCCGCCTCCCTCAACAGCCGAGTATCCTTCGCGCCCAGATCGATACTGGCTCCCGCATGCTCCGGCGGATGCAGCATCACATTCCCATACGCCGCGTAAAACGGCGATTGAAACAGCGCACTGTTCACC
>Ga0157369_10006622_pt1 | contig 13402 bp, 10 predicted proteins | sample C25metaG_FD_113461 | JGI IMG/M metagenome (GOLD analysis project Ga0157369, IMG submission 113461) | Corn rhizosphere microbial communities from Kellogg Biological Station, Michigan, USA - C2-5 metaG | ecosystem: Host-associated > Plants > Roots > Rhizosphere > Soil | place: USA: Michigan...
CCTCGCGGATGGCCGGATTTTTATAGCTGGCGGTTATGGCGGCAGTGGCAGTGACATCGGAATCGCCAACGCCGAAATCTTCGATCCGGCAACCAACAAGTGGACGAGCGTTCCGCGCATGGCTTACAAGCGCTGGTATCCGACGGTTACAACGCTGTCGGATGGCCGCATGCTTGTGACGGCGGGCTGGCAAACCACAGCCCATTCGAATGCCGGCATATCCGAGATCTACGATGCCAAAACCAATTCGTGGTCATCACTCACAAATGCGAACAATCCGTTCGAGACCTATCCGTTTCTCTATCAGTTGCAAGATGGCCGCGTGATCCATATCGGTGGGTCTGAATATGCGACCGACACGGATGTTCTCGATATCGGTTCGCAAACCTGGGCGGTTGTCGATTCGAGGATTATCGATGGCGGCAGCGCCACCATGTACCTCCCCGAGCACTTCATGAAGGCGGGGGCAGCCGCGGACAGTCAGGACACGGGACCCGGAGCAAATACGACCTTTGTCCTGGATATGACTCAGGCTAATCCCTCCTGGCAGCAGACGCCATCCATGGCGTATATCCGAAGCTTTCTCAATTTGACGATGCTGCCGGACGGCTCAGTGCTGGCGACCGGCGGCGAATCGGACAAGAACGGTGGAAACATTGCAAACGCCGTTTATGCCGCGGAACTCTGGTCGCCGCAGACTCAAACATGGACCACGATGGCCTCCATGCATACGCCGCGCGAATACCATGGAACCGCGCTGCTGCTGCCGGACGGAAGAGTTCTGGAGTCCGGGATGGGCGCCGACTTCGGCAATGTGCCCGACGAAAAGAACGCCGAGTTCTATTCGCCTCCCTATCTGTTCAAAGGCGCGCGGCCCACAATATCGCAGGCTCCATCTCAGCTTCAGTACGGAGCGAATTTCTTTGTCGGCACGCCGGATGCCGCCAGCATCAGCAAAGTGGTTCTGATCCGCACTGGAGCGGTGACGCATTTCTTCGATCAGAACGAACGATATGTGCCGCTGGCCTTCCAGCAGACTACCGGCGGATTGACGGTCACGGCTCCGGCCAACGCGTATCTCGCGCCGCCAGGATACTACATGCTTTTCCTGGTGAACAGTAACGGAGTCCCGGCAATCGCGCCTTTCGTACAGTTGCCGCAGAACTGATCCAATCAGGCGGCGCGGTGTGGACGTCCCAATTCCGCACCGCGCGCCCGGTCCCAGGCAACGACTACGTTCGCTACCCACCTCGCGCCTTTGTCTCTCTGCGAGACTCCGGGTACCATAGAACGAATGTTAAAGATCGGCAGCGTCCGATGGCGCGGCAAATGTCCGCGGCATCCTTCGTTCGATCCATACGTCGATGGCCGTGGCGCCGTCAAAGGCGGATGCGCCAAATGCCTGGCGCTCGTCGATATCCACGAATCGCATCAGAGAATGATCTCGCTGATGCGAAGTTTCGCGCCGCCGCAGCCGGTCCGAAATAAAATCCCTGTCTTTGACCGGCGCCAGACCAGCCTGTTCGCGGAAGAATGATCGCGCGTTTGTACGTTCGCATTCCTGCACGCCTGTGAGGTCCCGCCGCCTTTTCGTGTTTCCGCAGTTGATTCGCAACCGTTCCGAAATCTAGACTGAAAGTGGCGCTTCGGTCCATGAGTCTCGAGATTACGCAAAAGGAGCGGGAGGGAGTCGCTATTCTCCTTCTTATCGGCCGTATTACGGCGGGCGAGGAGGTCTCTAAATTCCGTACCGAGCTGGAAAAAGCTCTCGAGACGCAGGAACCGAAACTAATCCTGAATCTGAAGGCCGTCGATTACATCGACAGCACGGGGCTGGGCGCGCTGGTCATGTGTTCCACGGCCATTCGGAAGGCTGGCGGCGCCGTCCGGCTGGTCCACCTGAATCGCCGTAATATGGAACTGCTGGTCATGACCAAGATCGACACGATCTTCGAAGCGTTCGATGATGAAACCGAAGCCGTGAACAGCTTTTTCCCCGGAAGAGCAGTAAAGCGTTTCGACATCCTGTCCTTCGTAAAAGGAACCGGGGAGGAGTGATGCTCCGCCCGGGCGATCGCGCGCCGGCTCTCGAACTCGAGGACCTTCAGGGCTGCGCAGCCCGCGCCGCTGCCCGCGACCGCTCCCGGCCCACTTTGCTGGTCTTTTTCAAGGTTTCCTGCCCTACTTGCCAGTTCACGCTCCCGTACATTGAGCGGCTGGTCTCCGGCGCGAATCCGGACGCGCCGGAAATCCTCGCAATTTCCCAGGACGATGCGCCCAACACGGCGCGATTTCAGGAGCGGTTCGGCTTATCCATCCCGATGCTGCTCGATCCGGCGCCGCGCTACGCGGCGAGCAACCTTTACCGGATTACGCACGTGCCGTCGTTTTTTCTTATCGAGCCGGACGGAACAATTTCGCTCTCATTCGACGGATTTGAAAAAGGGCAGCTCGAAAAAGTCGCGGCCAGATGCGGCGCCCCGCTGCTGACCGAAGGCGAGCGGGTACCGGCCAGCCGCCCGGGTTGAAGCTCAAAAAACTGACTCCCGGCGGGAGCCCCGACAAGATAAAGCCGAGTCCCGACAAGACAAAACGGGTTCCGATAACATAGAAGCAGATGGCTAAGATTGGCGAAGTGTTCGGCGCGGCCGCGGCCGTAGCCAAAGGCATGGGCGTCACTTTCAAGGAGATGATGTCTCCCACCGTGACCGAGAACTATCCCGATGAGCCGCCGAAGCTTCAGGCGCGCTTCCGGGGAGTTCATGTGCTGCAGCGCGATGAGAACGGTCTCGAAAAATGCGTGGCCTGTTTCCTGTGCGCCGCCGCCTGCCCGGCGAACTGCATCTATATCGAAGCGGCGGAGAACACCGATACCGTTCGCATCAGCGGTGGCGAGCGTTACGCGAAGGTTTACAACATCGATTACAACCGCTGCATTTTCTGCGGCTTCTGCGTGGAAGCCTGCCCCACGGATGCAATTACTCATGGGCACGGTTTCGAGGTCGCAAGCTACAACACATCGACGCTGATCTATCGGAAGGAAGACATGCTGGCGCCTATCCCGCCGGGCGCGAAGCCGCCCGTGATCGTGGAAACGGCTGAAGCCTCGGCGCACTGAGCGACATCGTATAAATTCCGGCGCCGGGCAGCGTCTTCCAGGCCGCCGGGGGTCTCCAAATCATGTTCGCCGCTATTCGGGAGCAGATCGATACCATCCTTCGCGAGGACCCGGCGGCGACCAGCGTTCTCGAAATCGTCCTCTGCTATCCCGGGTTTCACGCCATTCTCTGGCATCGCGTGGCCCACGCCCTTTACGAAGCCCGGCTTCCGGTGCTTGCGCGCGTCCTCTCTTCAATCGTTCGCTTCTGGACCGGGGTCGAGATTCATCCCGGAGCGCGGATCGGTCGGCGCTTCTTCATCGATCACGGGATGGGCGTGGTCATCGGCGAAACCACTGAAATTGGCGACGACGTTCTGGTTTTTCAGGGCGTCACTCTCGGCGGTACGGGCAACGAGCGCGGCAAGCGCCACCCGACCATCGGCAACAACGTGGTGATCGGGAGCGGCGCCAAGGTGCTCGGCAGCATTCGGATTGGCGATCACGTGAAGATCGGCGCCGGCTCGGTCGTAGTGCATCCGGTTCCGGATCATTCCACCGTCGTCGGCATTCCCGGCCGCGTTGTTCGCATGCGCGCCGTCACGGATGGGCAACTCGAGCACGGGAAGCTCCCGGATCCGGAAGGGCAGCAGATCGAAGCCCTCAGCCAGCGCATCGCCGAACTGGAGCATCAGGTCAACGCGCTCCTGAACGCCATGGCGCCTGAGATCGAAAGAACCGAGTCGTGAGCGTCCACCGCACGGATCAGGTCTGAGTCGGCGGCTGTTTTTTCCTTTTCCACCCTCGCCGGACCGAAAAAGCTCCCAAATCATCTCAGGGATCCCGGTGATTACGTGCAAGATACTCATATTGGCGTTCAACGGGTATAAGAGGTTGTAGTACGCGTCTCCGCCTGCCGCGAAAACACGAAAACTCCGACCCATATTTCCGCATCGGGCGTGAAAATCTTAACGCCGAACGGACCCTCTCCGAAATCTTCAGTTTCCCTCCGGCCGCGTCCCGTTATCGCACAGCTCCGGTCGCGATCCGAGACAAACTAACCCCAACACGCTAACCTGGTATCAGGCGAACCAGCCTCCGATGACGCCAGAGAATCCAGTCGAAATCCGGTCCATGGCGGACGTTCACCAGAGCGTCCGCACGGATCACGCGGGCTTCTGGCGCCGCATGATGGCGTTCGCGGGTCCGGCCTATCTGGTCAGCGTCGGCTACATGGACCCGGGCAACTGGGCCACGGACCTCGATGGTGGCGCCCACTTCGGCTACCGCCTGCTGTGGGTGCTGGTCATGTCGAACGCCATGGCCGTGCTGCTCCAGACTTTGGGAGCCCGGCTCGGAATCGTGACCGGCCGCGACCTCGCCCAGGCCTGCCGCGAGACCTACCCGCGCCCGGTCAATATCACGCTCTGGCTGCTGTGCGAAATCGCCATCGTCGCCTGCGATCTGGCTGAGGTCCTCGGCGCCGCAATCGCCCTGAATCTCCTTTTCCACATTCCTCTGATCGCCGCGGTAGTCCTCACGGCCGCCGACACCCTGCTGGTGCTCTGGTTCCAGCGCTTCGGCATCCGCTATCTCGAGGCGTTCATCCTGTCCCTGATCCTCATCATCGCGGGCTGCTTCGTCTTCGAAATTCTGCGCGCCCGTCCAGAGGTCGTGGGCATCGCGGCGGGTCTTATCCCGAGCATCGACGGCGCCAGCCTCTACACCGCCGTTGCGATGCTCGGCGCCACCGTGATGCCGCACAATCTCTACCTGCATTCCGCGCTGGTTCAGACGCGGCGCATCGGCCGGAGCGATGACGATAAGCGTGTCGCCTGCCGCTATAACCTGATCGATTGTTTCGTCGCCCTGAACGGCGCCATGTTCATCAACGCCGCGATCCTCATTCTCGCGGCCGCCGTCTTCTACCGCTACCACAAGGACGTCACCGAGATCCAGCAGGCTTACCTGCTGCTCGCCCCTCTCATGGGCACCGTGCTTGCGAGCAAGCTTTTCGGCGTCGCCCTGCTTTGCTCCGGTCAATCCTCCACGCTCACCGGCACCATGGCCGGCCAGATCATTATGGAGGGCTTTCTCAATATCCGGGTGCGGCCATGGCTGCGGCGCCTCGTAACGCGCCTGCTCGCCGTCGTCCCGGCCATCGCCGTCATATGGTTCGCGGGTCCGGGCGCGACTTTCGGCCTGCTCCTCCTCAGCCAGGTGGTCCTGAACCTCCAGCTGCCGTTCGCCATCATCCCTCTGCTTCAGTTCACCAACGACCGCACTCGCATGGGCGATTTCGCGAGCAAATGGCCGCTCCGCCTCGCCGGCTGGGCCATTGCCTGCATCGTTCTCGGGCTGAATATCTGGCTCGCGAGCCAGACAATCGGCGGCTGGGCGCGCTCGGCCGGTCCGTGGTCCGGAGTCGTCTGGATCGGCGCCGGAACGTTCTGCGCCGGGTTGCTTGGTCTTCTCGTCTGGATCAGCGTCCGTCCTTACGGACGCGCGGCCGTTACCCCCGCGCTCGGCCTCGAGCAGCGCTCGGCCGAAGTAATCGATGTTGCCCGTTACTATCGCATCCTGGTTCCACTCGATCACTCCCCGCTCGATCGGCTCGCACTAGGCCACGCCGCCGGGCTCGCTGCCAGAAACGGGGCGCGGCTTTATCTTCTGCACGTCGAGGAAGGCGTTACCAGCCAGGTTTTCGGCCAGGAATCCTCAACGGTCGAAGTCCAGGCGGGCCAGCGTTATCTCGACAGCCTTGTGGAATCGCTGGCCGAAATGAATATCGAGGTCGAAACCGCCATCCGCCACAGCCCGCATCCGCGCAAGGAAATCGTGCGCTATGCCCGTGAAATCCAGCCGGATCTCCTCGTCATGGGCGCCCACGGCCACGGCGGCATCAAAGACCTGATCTTTGGCAACACCATCAACCCCGTCCGCCACGCCCTGCGCGTTCCGATCCTGGTCGTTCGCGACGTCTAAAGCCCTGCTGAGGCAGCGTGTCCCAGAGGCGTGTCGCAGCGCTACTCGAATCCATCCCGCAAATCCGCTAAGCCGAATAAAATGAGACGATCCGGATGGATCGCCAACTGCTTCACCAAAAAAGCGCAGCATGTACCGGGTGGGATTCTCAGCAGGGCTTCTGGCCATCGCTTTTTGCGCCTCTGCGGCTACCCTGCAGCAACTTAGCCTCGATGAGATCGGCGATTCGGCCACCGCGATCGTTCGCGCTCGAATCGTTTCTGCAACCGCGGCTTTTTCCGGTCCAACCATCTACACCCATTACAAAATCCAGATCTCCGAGACCCTGAAAGGCCAGCCGCCGGCCGAATTCGTGCTCCCGGGCGGCATTTTCGGCCATTTCCGGCAATCGTTTCCCGGCGTGCCCGCGCTCGCGCCCGGCTCGGAACATGTGCTTTTCCTCTGGACTTCGCGCGCGACCGGCCTCACCTTTCCCGTAGGCCTCACCCAGGGCATTCTCGATGTTTCCAGCCAGCAGAATGGCTCGATTTTCCTGAGCCGTCGGCGCATTGGCGAGCTGATGCTCGACGTTACCGGACGGCCGGTCATTGACCGCCCTCCCCGGACCGCATTGGGCGCTCTGCGGAGCCGTATCGTCTCGCGCTTGCCCAAAGACGGTCCCGCGGCGCCGAGCGGAGCTGCGAAATGATCTTCAATTCAGCGCCTGCCGTCCCCTGTGCACTGCGCCGTGCCAGCTGGACCGCAATGCGCGATGCGGCGGCGAACGGAGGCGCCAGGTGAGGCGCGCCGCCGCATTTCTCACCATCCTCGCGGCCGCTGGCCCGCTCTCCGCCTATTACCAGTTCATTCACTACCTCAACGGCAGGAACGTCCCGGAAAAATTCGACCTCAGCGCCCTGAATACCAGCACCGTGGTCGTTCTGGTATCAGAAAATGGCCCGTCAACCTATTCCTCCGGCGACTCCTTTAATTCGGTTGTCAACCAGATCCGCCAGGCTGCCAAAGCCTGGAACGGCATCCCCGGTTCCGCGCTGAGGGTTCGCTTCGGCGGTCTCGAGAATGCCGCTACGCCCCGGAATGCGCCCGGCATTGACTGCGTTTTCGAAGATCTTCCTCCCGGCCTGCTCGGTTACGGCGGCCCCACGGCGGTTGATGCCGTCGCGACCGCCCCCGATGGCAGTCAGTTCATTCCCATCACCCGCTCGGCCATGCACCTGAACCTGAACCTCACCACTGCGCCCGGCCCCAGCTACAACGAAAGCTTCTACACCACCGCCGTTCACGAGATGGGCCACGCGCTCGGTCTGCAGCACACCTTCACTTCGGCGGCCATGTCCACCGCAACCACCCGCGCCACCAATCTCACCCATCCGCTCGGCGCGGACGATATGGCGGGCATTTCCCTCCTGTATCCGAACTCCACCGTTTCTCAATACGGATCGATTTCCGGCCAGATCACCGCCGCTGGACAGCCGGTTCACCTTCAGTCGGTCGTCGCCATCCGTCCGGGCGGCGATGCCGTGAGCGCCATTTCGAATCCCGATGGTTCCTACCGGATCAGCGGCATTCCTCCGGGAGATTACTACGTATACGCGCATCCCCTCCCGCCCGACGCCAATATCTACGGTCCCTGGGACGGCAGCGGAAACACCGTGCCCGCATCCGGCCCAACTACCACACTTTTGTATCCCGGAACCAACAGCATCGCTTCCGCGCAAACCGTATCCGTGGGCGCCGGGGCCACCGTTTCCGGAGTCAATCTTTCGCTGAAACCGCAAGGCGCCGTGAGCATTTACGACGTCGGCGTTTACAGCTTTGCCGGCCAGACCGCTGTAAAACCTGCTCAGCTCAACGCCGAGGACGGAAACGCCAGCGTTTCCATTTCGGGGGTCGGTCTCGGCAACGGCGGCCAGGCGCCCGGATTCGGCGTGCAGTTTATGGGCGGGAACATCCTGCTTCAGAACAATGGCGCCCGGCCGTATCTGGCTTCGGGATATACCTACATCGGCCTCAATCTCGGTTTCAGCGCTACGCCCGCGCTCGGTCCGCAGCACGCGGTCTTTACCACTTCGAGCGACATGTACGTGCTCCCCTCGGCTATCAGCCTGACCGATAGAGATCCGCCGACTGTCACCGGAGCCTCGGGTAATTCTGATGGCACAATCGCGATTACCGGAACCAACTGGGCGGCCGATACGCTGTTCTATTTCGACAGTCTGCCCGCAACCGTTAACTCGATCGATCCGAACGCCGGGTCGGCGAACGTGACTCCGCCTCCTGGGGCAAGCGGCCAGACCGCCACCATAACCGCCTACAACTCCGATGGACAGAACTCGCAGCTGAACGCCGCGAATTCACCTGTCACCTGGCCGTTTCCCGCGGCCGCAGCGCCTGCCATCACGTCGATTTCGCCCGCCTCGCTGCCCGCCGGGGCCGATGCCGTAATCGACATTACCGCTATGGGCATCAGCCTCGCTGACGGCCTGACCGACGCGGGCTTTGGCACTCCGGACATTCTGGTCCGCCGCGTTTTCGTCGTCTCCCCAGGGCACGTCCGAGTGGATGTCTCCATCCTTCCCGGCGCTGCCCAAACCTCTTCGGATGTCAGCATCATCTCCGGATTTCAGATGGCCACCGCGCCCGGCAGTTTTCAGGTCACCGCTCCCGTTCAGGGCCTGCCGGCCGCGTTCCCCATTCTCACGAATGGCATCACCGGTCTCACCGGCTCCTATGCCGGCGCGATCATTGCCATGTACGGCCGCAATCTCACGGCTTCAGGTGCTAACCCCGTCCTGAAAGTGGGCGGAGAGCCCGTGCAGATTCTCTATGCTTCGGGCAACCAGATTAATTTCCAGTTGCCGTCGGATCTTCCGCCCGGTCCGGCGCTGCTCGAACTGAACAATAACGCTTCGAGCGCTTATCCCGTGCTGGTGAATATCGATACGCCGCCTGCCGGCATTGGCGCCATTCAGGAGACCTCCGGCGCTTATGTCTACTCGGCTCATCCCGCGCAACTCGGAGATACTCTCATCGTCAGTCTGAACAATTTCGCGCCGGCCAATGCCAGCATCTCGCCGGACCACGTCCAGGTCTCTGTGGGCGGCGTACTGCGCTCAGCCACGAAGGTCGTCGCCGCGACTCCCACCATCTATCAGATCTGGTTCCCTGTCACCGCGAGCGATCTCACCGGCTCGTCCGTTCAGGTTGTCGTCTATTACAAGGGCCGAAGCAGCTACCCGGCACAGATTCCGATCGTCGCCCCAGGAAGTTAGATTGCGTTCCGCCAGGACAGGTCACGCTATGGCTTGGATCGTCCTTTTCACCGCTGGCGTCCTCGAAATCGTATGGGCCGTGGGCCTCAACTACAAAGGCTTCACTCGCCTGTGGCCCAGTGTCGCAACTGTTTCTGCCATGGCTGCAAGTCTGGCGCTTTTGGGCGTCGCAGTGCGGACACTGCCTCTGGGTACGGCTTATGCCATCTGGACCGGCATCGGCACGGTAGGAACCGTCCTCGCCGGTATATGGCTCTTTGGCGAGTCGGCTGCATTCATACGCCTGTTCTGCGTGTTCCTCATCCTCGCAGGTATGACCGGTTTGAAGCTTCTTACGGAGACCTGATTTGCGGCGCTGGCTTCCCGGCCGTCCTTACCCGTCATCCCTGAGCGTCACAACGGGGTCAACCTTTGCGGCGCGGCTTGCGGGCACGAACGCGGCGAGTATCCCGATCGTCACCATAGACACGCATGCCGCGGCAAACGCCACCGGATCGAGTGACGATACCCCGAACAAGAGGCTCTTCATGACTCTTGTTCCGGCCATCGCCCCGGCCAATCCCACGCCCAGCCCCGCCGCGATCAGACCGAGAGCATTCCACAGAACGTTCCAGAGCACGCGCGAAGACGCGGCGCCCAACGCCATGCGAATCCCGATCTCCCGCCGCCGTTGCGCCACGGCCTGCGCAAGCACGCCATAAAGCCCCACCGCAGTCAGCAGCCCCGCGATGATCGCGAATGCGCCGATCAGCCCCGCCGGTCGCCTCGCCCCCATGAACATCCGATCTCGCACCTGATCCATCGTCGCGACATCCGCGACCGGCAGTTTCGGGTCAACCTCGCGGACCGCCTCGCGAATGGCTGGCACCACGGTGCTCGCGGCCGTTGCTGCCCGAACGACAATCTTCACAGATGGAGCCGGCGCCTGCGCCAGTGCGGCATAAACCACCGCAGGATCAGGATCGCCCGGCCACGAGACCCGCTCATTGCGAATCACGCCAACAATCTCGACAGGCGGAGTGAATGGCTTCTTTTCGAGGTAGAGCGGCGTCGAGACCCGCACCAGTTTGCCGACGGGTTCCTTCATCCCGGCGACTTCCATCAGCCGTGCTGCCAGCGCCTGGTTGATCACAATCACTCGCGGCGATCCCTCACGATCCTGCTCCTGAATGCCGCGGCCGGACAGCACCGGAATGCCGAGTGCTCGAAAATACCCGGGATCCACGCGCTTGAACCGTACCCGCACAATGTTTTCGTTCCCCGGCCCGAGCAGGCCTTCGCCATTCGTGATCCACTGCAACGGCAATTGCGTGGCGAGTCCCGCTTGCTGTACGCCCGGAGCCAGTCGCAGCCTTTGCGCCAGGGCGTCGTAAAAGGCCGCCGCCTTCTCGGGCGTCGGGTATGCCCGTTCCGGCAGGTCTGTGGACATGGTGATCACGTTCTCCATCCGCACGCCCGTATCGACGTCCTGCAACTTCAAAAGGCTTCTGAAGAGCAGCAGCGCCCCGCAGATCAGCACCATTGAAAGCGCTACCTCGCCGACCACGATCGCCCGCCGCGTCCGCGAGTGCCCTCCGGAGAACCCTCTGCCCGATCCGTTTAGCGACCCCACAAGGTCGCGGAACGATGTCCGCAAAGCGGGCAGCGTACCGGCGAACAACCCAACACCGAACGCCACCGCCGCAGCAAACGCAAGTACCCGGATATCCAGCGTCACCTCGGCCGTGAACGGCAGCGAATCCGCCAGCAGAGGTCTCGCGGCGCGGATCAGCAGGCCCGCCGCGCCGATGCCCGCAGCGCCTCCGAGAAGACACAGCACCATGCTCTCCGTCAGCAATTGCGCGATCAGCCGCCCCCGGTTCGCGCCCAGAGCTGCCCGCACCGCCAGTTCCCGTTCCCGCAAGGCGCCTTTTGCCAGCAGCAGATTCACCACGTTCGCGCAGGCGATCAGCAGAACCAGCACCACCGCGCCGAAAGCGACATAAATGGATCGCGTCAGCCCATCCCCTGTCAGTAGCCGCGCCAGCCGCGCAACCACCACAGTCCCTTCGCGGTCGCGCGCGGGCTTCGTGGGAAGCAGCGCGGCGTTGATGGCCTGCATGCGGTCGTTCGCCTGGCTTACAGTCACGCCGCTCGCCAGCCGTCCGTATACCGTAAGCCAGTGGATCTCAGGCGCCAGTTGGTCTGGCGCGAATGCCAGAGGCTTCCAGAATCTGGTTTCGTCCCGATCGAATGCGCCGGGCGCGAGAACCCCGATCACCTGATACGGTTCGCCGTCCAGCATCACGCGTCGCCGCAGAATTTGCGCATCGCCCGCGAAATAGTCTTTCCATGCCGCATGGCTCAGCACGATCACCCGCGCCCCGCCCGGCTTCTCTTCGTCCGCGCTGAACGTTCGTCCCAGCATGGGTTCGACGCCGAACACCCGGAAATAATCTGCGGTCACAGCCTTGCCAGTGAATCGCGCGGGCTCATCGGAGTTCGCCAGCGCTACCGAAACCGATGTCTCCGCCGACATCGCATCGAACACTCGCGCCAGCCCCTTCCAGCTGAGAAACTCCGTCGCGCTGGTGGCGTTGACGACTCCCGGCCGCGGCGCCTCCCACACCCGAACGATCCGGTCCGGCTGCGGGAAGGGAAGCGGCCTGAACAGCACCGCGTCCATCACGCTGAACATCGCCACGTTCGCGCCCACGCCGATCGCCAGCACTCCCGTTACAACCATCGTGAAGCCCGGTGCTCGCGCCAAAGCAGCCAGCCCGTATCGCGCATCCTTCAACAGCGTTTCGATCCACCGGAAACTGCGCCGGTCCCGGTGCTCTTCCCTGACCTGCACGACGCCTCCAAAGCTCTGGCGCGCCCTCCGGCGGGCGTCCTCAGGCGACGAGCCGCGCTCTATTGCGTCTCGTTCGGCCATCTCGAGATGCGCCTCGATCTCGGCTTCCAGTTCCCGGTCCAGACGGCGCGCCCAGGCCAACGCCCACAGCCGCTTCAAAACACCGCGAGGGGTCATGCTGACTCCAGAAAGCGCGCCACCAGCGCCGTCGCCTTCTCCCACTTCTCGATCTCGACCCGGAGTTGTTTCCTGCCCGCCCTCGTCAGCGAATAGAACTTCACTCTGCGATTGGTCTCTGAGGTGCCCCACTCCGTGCTGATCCAGCCCTCCTGCTCCAGACGGATCAGCGCCGGATACACCGAGCCCTGGCTCAACTGCAACGATTCGCCTGAAACTTGTTCGATGCGGCGGGCAATCGCGTATCCATGAAGCGGGCCCATCGCTTCCAGTGTCCTGAGGATCAGAAGATCCAGCGTTCCGTACGGGATCTCCGCTTGTATTTTCGACATGTCGACCGTAGACAGCTACAGCATCGGACAGCCGGCGACGCTTGTCAAGCGGTATTTCCCCGCCGCTAAACTGAATGGAGCCGCATGAAGGCCACACTTGCTGTCCCCCTCTGCCTGCTATTCGCTATCCCGGTCTCGGCGAAAAAACCCGTCACCATCGATGCCGTCGTACACGCAGCCTCCACTGCCGCTGCTCCTGAAACCGTCTGGTCCCCCGATGGCAGCCACCTCGCCATTAACCAGCGCGGCATGATTTCCCTCTACGAAGTTCGAACCGGCCGCCGCCACGACATCACCGCGTTCGACAAGTTCGACAAGGCCGCTGTCCGCCCGGCCGCCCAATCCACTTTTGAATGGACCGATCGCCGTGTCGGCGAGAAACCGATCCAGTGGTTCGCGGACAATCGCCACCTCCTCGTCGCTGCCACTGGCGATCTCTTCATCGTCGACGCCGCAAAAGGCAGCTTCGAGCCCCTCACCCAAACGCCGGAAACCGAACGCGACCCCCACCTCTCGCCGGATAACCAGTACGTCTCCTTCCGCCGCGCAAGCGATCTCTACACTCTCGAAATCGCCACAAAACGCCTGACGCGCCTCACACGCGACGGCTCGGACGCCGTGCTCAACGGCGAACTCGACTGGGTCTACCCGGAAGAGCTGGAACTCGGTACCGCGCACTGGTGGTCGCCCGACAGCAAATCCA
>Ga0157369_10006623_pt1 | contig 13397 bp, 15 predicted proteins | sample C25metaG_FD_113461 | JGI IMG/M metagenome (GOLD analysis project Ga0157369, IMG submission 113461) | Corn rhizosphere microbial communities from Kellogg Biological Station, Michigan, USA - C2-5 metaG | ecosystem: Host-associated > Plants > Roots > Rhizosphere > Soil | place: USA: Michigan...
ATCAATATTGTTCTCAACGCAGCGCCGTATATGATCCGGATTGTTAAATTCGGGACAGTTACGTTCGGTATGAGAAATCGAAGACATTTTTTCACTGATGCGCTCATCGCTCATTACCCAGGAGAAATGCCATCCTGCGTCCTTAATGGTTTTTGTCCGGAAATTTAGCCACTTCCAGCGCAACCAGTTCTCGCGTATCGGTGTACCACGACGCTTAACATTGCGAAGCAATTCCGGTTGCCCCCTGAAAAAGTCTCGCAGCGTTTTACAGGTCACCATTTTTGCCAGGGTAGCACAGCGCGGTGTGCCGTCGTCATTTAAAACCCGGACATTAAATTTAAAATTGAAATATTGCTGATGCAGCGTCGTGCAAAGATGTTGATGGCTGAATGCTTTGATCGCCTCGGGTCGGGGAATTTCATCGACGTCTGACACAATAACTATATCATCATCCTGCGCGCCGGCCAGCCCTTGCATAATCTGATTACGTGCAGTGGCTTCATTTTCCCAGGGATCTGTCTCACCCGCATTAACCAGAGAACTATTCGATTTAAAGGCTTCCTGATAAAAGCTGGGCGCAATATCATTAACAATATATATAATTTTATCGCGGAAACGATCGAACTTCTCAATATCAAAATGAAGCTTTTCCCGACGTTTACCGGTAAAGGTGTAGCGCGATTCCACAATGACAAACCGATCAACAACATGCTCAAGCGTGTTCAGGCGCATCTCAAGCAGGATATCTTCATCGTAGTATAAAAAACAGTCATAAATCATAGTATTCAGAGGCACTTGAGTAGATAAGATTTTCAGCAGGACACCTCAGCATGCGTAACGCAACAGAGATGTCACGTCTTTTGCTGAAGCCGATTTTTAATGAACCTGATGGGTGTGTAATGTACTGCGTTAAACTTTCCGTGTTTATAATAAGCGGACTAACAATAAAACGCTGCAGGCAAATGATTTTCGGGCGTCCACCTTCAAACAGACTAAGAATAGGATGAAGCAACGGGTATAGCGTCATAATGACTCAACGTACACCTGCCAACGGTGAACACCAGCAGGCAGCATACGTCATCTGATGCGGGCTACCTTTTTTATGCTCGTTGCTTGCATCATAATGCGTTGCGCAGAATGTTACATGTAGTCCGTAACGCTAGCAATATTAACCGCAGATTTTTGATTAAAATGAGCCACACGATCAATATCCGGATATCATTGGTCAACAAAATAACCATGATGGTTTAGTTAATGAAGAAGATCATTATTGCCCTGAGCATAAGTCTATTGGGTGGATGCGTAGATATGGGACGGGTTGGATTACACCCGACAACAAAAACCGCTTATTTCGACGGTCATCCTTTTCAGGTTGAATCCTGCCTTAACGTAGCGGCACAGGATCATAGACTCTATCTGGAGCAAAATGAACCTCTGCCGGATGGTACGAAGCGATATAACCTTGAGCAGGATTATGAAACCGTGGCCTGGGTTGAAATTGCAAAATTCAGCCATCATCAGACCACTGCGACATTTTACTATGATCCAAAAGCATCAGATATCAGCGCAGCAGTTTCAGCTATGGTTGCGCGGTGCAAAACATCACGTTAAATACAGCGGCGGCATGGGGGTAATGCAGGATGGATGATGAGGAGGCGGCATACGTTGTCAGGCCAGCCAGAGTAGCAGTGCTTGCCTGACACCCTTTTGCACTCTTCTCTCAAAGGCTTTTATCAGGCCCGCTTCCGGGCTATGAGATACCCACGAGTGGCTAGTCGGATAACAGCCTATTTAGCCGGCTCGCAATCATAGGCACCTCGTATGCGGATCTGACTCTGGCTGGTGCGGACGATTTCCGCTCTTAATAACCCTTTACCCTTACGATTCGTCAGCTCCATATCCACCATCCCTGGCGCTTTGCTGTTTTTCACCAGCAGTTTGACCGTCGCGTTGTCGTAATCGCCCTTCTCTTTCGCAAAGGTGACTTTCTGCGTTTTTGCGCGTTCTCCATTCACTGAGAACCAGCCGCTCTTGTCAGGTTTAAGATAGAATGGCCCGCACTGCGTGGCAGCAAAGGCTGGGGATGAAACAAACATGAAGCAAGCTATCCATACCAATTTATGACTCATTATGCTGACGTCCTGCTGGTGGCTGAAAGGTGACAGAACCGTGGCCGGCCGGAGATAAAATACCCTCCTTTGTGTCCCGGAATGATGATGAGTATAACCAGTGATGGCCTGCTCACCGTTGATTAATACATTGCGACGTAAGAACGGCCTTCATTAGCAAAACTACTGCACCATCATGAAGAAGCCTATATCCGATGCAACGATCGTCGGTGTTCTGCGAGCCTAAGCTGGGGTACCAGTCTGCGAACGTTGCTGCAAGCCACTCTCTCTGCACTACTTTTACACCTCGCCTAAGAAGGCTGGGGGCATGGAACTACCTGAAATAAAGCACCTGAAGTCGCATGACGAAGAGAATAGACTGTCAGGAAGCGATTTTGATGACGAGCACTTTATCGTGCCGCCATTGAGACACGAGGGCGAGCATGTTTACCACACGTGCTTATAACACCTGAGCATCTCAGTGCTCACATTCTGCAACATACGCAACATAGTAACGAACCCCAACACTATCCCGCATACCAGAAAACAGGAGGGCAATTGATTTAAGGCGCCTGATGAATATCGGCCTCTTGCATCACCTGATTACTTACCTATGCCTCTACTTTTGTCTGTGAGGCAGCGCCGGGCTAAGACCAAAATAATGCTGCTATAGGTTTACTAATAATTTACTTATTTGATTCCGGTCTGATTGCGTGGCGCTACAACAACTTTGTCATCATTAAAAAAATCTTCAGGCATCCCTCTCTCATAGATCCTTTATCAGACGACAGGAACATGTTCCGCTGTTAAAAAACGACCCGATGTATAGCCATAAATTGTGTTGCCTGGGATTTTTTCAGGTTTCCGCATACCTTATTTCTTCAGTAAGTTTCTGCCAGGGCTAAAATTTTCATTACTTTACTTGCCGGAAAGAGCGATGATCTGTCGATGAGCTTTGCGATGTTCCCCCGTTAAATATTCGAAGGCGGATCTGATTCATTTTTATTTGATATCGCAAACTGCTTTAACCTTCCTTTTCAATAATATGTGAAAGCGGTCACACACCTCCAGTTAGCAACCATGATCATCAACAAGATTTTAAGAAAAAAATTGCTCAATAATTTCATTGGTGATTTCGCCATGGAGAGGAGTATTTTAATGTTTCGAAACGCTATCTCGTTGCTTAATAATTCAATAAAGATTCTTATAACCACGGGTATATCGTTTACCTTATTAGCCTGTAGCAGCGATACTTCATATAATCCGGATTCACCTCCGGATAAGCTCAGTGTTTGTACCGGTTTTGGTTGCAGCAACTTACCCGGCAAACCTCCAGGCCGTATTGATACGCATAAAGCGACTAAGAATGAAAAAATTCGTGCCCGCCGGGGAGAGTCACCAGATTTTGGTTCTGAAGAGTGGAGTGTTGGCGTACCCATCAAATTTTAGACTGGCCGAAAGGCACATTTTTAAGGTGCCTTATAGGGGATATCCGTGCAGGTCAGAAAGAGTGACCTGCCCATGACGTTTAATTCTGTCAATGCGTGCTAACAGCATAAGGTGTTCCCCGGCTGAGGGAATTCACCGAGCTGGAAAGCAACCGTATCACCGTTAACTGGCTTCAATGATTTGTCTGCCCCCCCTCAGGCGTCTCAACCAGCAGGATGTTGTTGCGGTGAGGCATCAGAATGTCGTTCAGGTCGCGGCGACGCTCAACAGAGCCCATCAAGGAATTCGATATCTACCTCACGTATCCCATGTTGCGTAATGACCGTACTTATTCTCGCTTTCATCTGTTACCAGCTCGAAGAGGAAGTTCTGGTAGTGGCGGATCCACCGATTGCACTCATGCAGCGTCCAGACGTGATTCACGTCATCCAGCCGCTTCCGGAATGCCGCAGTGGTTACCATCTGCCGCCCACTGCTATTCTTTGTTATCGCGCCCACGAACGCTGCGTGTATGTCACTCTCTCGCCATGATAAATACTGTAAAAATAAACAGCAATGCCGATTGACAGGATCGATCCAGGCTCTGTGCTCAAGAGAATTTTAAAGCCATTGGTAGGAAATGAGATTTAGTTTGCGGTGGACTTGAGGTGGGTTAACACTACCTAATAAAAATATAGGAAAAAAACAGCAGCTAATCAATTATTTTTATTGAGGTTTTTATGCTGCCAGAAAATTATTCCGATGTTGTGCGGTTAAAAAGCGATTTGCACATAAGGGAAGGCCCCTGGCTGCGTCAACAGCTAAGGGCCAATAAAAACAGTCAATGCTTGAATGTTTTCCTGAGATCTTGCAGAAGCGACTATCTCAAGTAAGATCCCGTGTAAAGAATCCGGCGCCTTATTTTTTAAGGTGTTATATGAAGTAGATTTGCAGCAAGGCTCATCGCCGGAATCAGATGTTTGAGGTTATTCCTGAGAACCAGGGCCAGAACGGACGTTATAAATGCGCTGGATGTGCATATGATTTAGGTAAATGGCATGCAATGATTGGCGTTCCCAGGTCTGGCGATGATGGTGTGCTTAGCGAACTTGCTTAGAGCAAGGCGAGCTATGTTCGCCATAAGGATGCTTTCACAGCATACCTTATGGACTAGGATGATGGCTTAAAGCTGAGAAGTGTTGCTTAACCTTTTAATCCGGCGACCGAGCCGGGTTTTTCATGCCCGCTACACGAATAGCCCGCCACTGAGCAGGCCTATATATACTTAACTTATGAGAAAAAAACTAACACTACTGTTCAAGCAAGAACGATTGAATCTGAAGCCCTGGGAGCCAACGCCCTTTAAGGGGCTTCAGCGAATCGCCGCCAAATGCAGGCGGGATGAAATTGCAGAGATACACATCAGATTGCGGTATTTTCAGGCAGAGAGAGCGATAACGCCTGAGTGGGATGGCGACACTCATGACGATATCTGGAAAGCTGGTAATGAACTTCGGCAGATACTAAAGTTAATTCCTAAACGCTAAGAGCTCGCCACTGAGCGGGCTTTTTTGTGCCTGCCGCCTGGCCCTCCCCAATCTTGCTGACCTGCCCTTACCTTACCCGCCTCGCCACCTGTTCAAACAGGAGAAGCTAAGTCATTGCCAGGTCGCCGGTTTCTTATGCCAGTATTTTCGCTAGATTTTCATAGTAGCGAGCTGTGACATCTATGCAACTGGTGATATCATCGACTCATATTATGATGTACTTTCTCAACATTAAGCCGATTAACGAAGCTTTAAAAAGCCTTATTTTGGCAAGAGACATATTTAATTATGGATAAAAAAAATCACGATATTGAAGTTCTTAGAACACTTGCTATTGTATTCGTCATACTTGCTCACATTCCGGGCATTCTGGCACCAGACTCCTTTTACTTTAAAGTGATAAGTGTAAGTAAATTTGGCAGTGGGGTTGATTTGTTTTTTTGTGTTTCTGGATTTCTTATTACAAAAGGCTTATTGGATAAAAAACTAAATGAATTAGATTTTGACAGTTTTAAATGCGAAGCAAGACAATTCTACATAAAAAGAATATGGAGGCTCATGCCTGCAGCTATGTTCTGGATTATAGTTTCAATAATTCTTTCTTTTGCTCTTGAAAAATATCATGCCTTCCTTACTCCATCTGATATGCTTAAGTCAGCATTTTTCTCTATCACTCAGACTCAAAACATCTATTTCCCCATTTGCAGGCAAGAAGGTACGTGTGGGAATCTAGGCATTTACTGGAGCCTTTCACTAGAAAATCAGTTTTATCTCTTATTGCCGCTAATACTCTTCTCAATGAATAACAAAAAATTGTGTTTTTTCATGCTTACGGTTTTCCTGATTCAATTTTTTATCCCGAGGACTTTAAATAGTCAAACTCCTCTCGCGTGGCCCGTCAGAACTGATGCTATTGCGCTAGGTGTTATAATTGCAGTTTTGAGCCATAAAAATATCAATTATTTTATTAGAGACTATATCCCCAACCGCACATGGGTTGCAGTGCTAACCTTCATATCCTTAACATTTTTTCTTGCATTTTTCACCAATCCGAACCCTTTAGTATTTTATCAAACCGGATTGACCGCACTGTTATCTGGAATTTTTGTGCTATTGGCAAGCTTGAACGTAAATTTCTTTGCTCGTGGTGTATTCATTAGGACCATTTGCGATTATATCGGATCGCGGTCATACTCGCTTTATCTTACTCACTTCATAGTGTTAGTCTTAGTGGGAAGGTTTTTCTTGTATGGTGTAAAGAGTACTACCTGGCTTGAGTCTATTGCACACGTAGTTCTCTTTCTCTTTGGAAGTTTTTTACTTGCAGAGTTGAGTTATAGATTCATTGAAAACAAGTTCAGATACAATTGGGTTTCCAGCCACAAAAAATAGATGCTACTACTTGCAGCCTGCACGGGCTGGCTTCAGTGAGCGGCCTACCAGAACGAACCCGTCCGGGGTCTCAATCAGCATCAAGTTGTTGCGGTGAGGCATCAGGATTTCATTCAGGTCGAGGCGACGCTCTTTGTAATCCATGGCAGGTAATCGAAATCCCATCGTTACCTCACGTATCCCATATTTCGTAACGCCCAGGTCTTATTCTCGCTTTACTCCGTGACCTGTTCGAAGAAGAAATTCTGGTAGTAGCGTATCTACCGGTTGCGCTCCTGCAGCGTCCAGACGTGATTCAGGTCATCCAGCCTGGCCTGAAATGCTGCAGTAGTGACAATCTGCCGCCCCCTGCTGTCCTGAGTTATCGCTCCAGACGCCGCGCGTATGTCGCCCTCTCTCGCCATGATAAATTTCCCTCTGATAAGCACTGTGTGGATAAACAGTAGTATCGATCAGTACTCCTGAACAAGGCGGAGCGGCTCACAGATTTATAAATTTGCGATGATTTCATAATCGCGTAGCATAGCGTTGCCCTGAAAATCACTGTATATAGACACAGTAAAGGAGGGTGCCGTTTTAGCTAGCGGCTATCGTTCAGTTTTTAAATACATGAGGGCGCGTTGTCTCCATCTGTTCATCACTAAAAATCTTCTACATTGTAAATCAAACTCATAAGCAGATTAGCCAGGTCAAAAAGCTATACTTTCTAAACCAAATTTCTTGTCATATTAGCTAAGAATGGTAAAATTCATAAAATTTTCTAAAGGTTGCAGGAATGTCTAGTCTTTTTTTTAGAAGCCAGATTATTAGGTACGCCATAGTTGGCTTAGCGAACACGGCCGTTACAGCAGTCATTATTTTTACGCTAATGCACTTTGATGTAGGCCTATATGCTGCGAATATATCAGGATATTTAGCTGGTATAATATTCAGTTTTTTAGCCAATTCAATTTTTACGTTTTCAACGCCGATGGCTGCTAATCGCTTTGCTAAATTTTTAGTTGCATGTTTAGCTTGTTGGATTTTCAACTTAATAGCAATCAAGATATTTCTAACAGTATTTCCTCAAAAGGAATACGTATCTCAGTTAGTGGGGATGTTTGTATATACATCCGCTGGTTTTTTAATTAATAAATTGTGGGTTATGAAATGAAATATTTCGGAATTGAAACGGCCGTCAAGGATAGAACCGATCATATATCGATTGAAAAATTCAAAAGACCTACGCCATCACTAACGATCATTGTACCATGCTATAATGAAGAGGAGGTTTTTGAGAAATGCTTATTGGAGATTAATTCAATTCTGCAAAAGCTTATCGATGGAGATTTAATTGACAATGACAGTCATGTTTTATTTGTAGATGATGGAAGCAAAGATAACACATGGAAGCTGATAAGTAATTCAGCAAAGACTTCATCTAAAGTAAGAGGCCTGAAATTATCCAGAAATAAAGGCCATCAGGTTGCACTTCTTGCCGGACTGAATGAGTGTGAAAGTGATATAAGCATTAGCATTGACGCAGATCTTCAAGACGACACATCAGTAATTGAAACAATGGTCTTAAACTATTTAAATGGAAGCGATATAGTTTATGGTGTTAGAGATGATCGAACTTCTGATACCTTCTTTAAAAGAAAAACGGCAACACTTTTCTATGGGTTAATGAAGTGGATGGGAGTTGAACAGATCCCTCATCATGCTGACTTTAGGTTGTTAAGCAGAAGAGCTAAAAAAGCTTTAACATCATATAAGGAGCAAAGCCTATATTTGCGTGGTTTGGTTCCATTAGTTGGTTTTTCTTCTTCTGAGGTTTACTATTCACGCTCAGCAAGAGAAGCCGGTGAATCAAAATATCCATTAAAGAAAATGCTTGGGTTAGCACTCGATGGAATTACTTCGCTAACGATTACCCCCCTAAGAATCATTACTGCTCTTGGTTTTTTCATCAGTGGCATCTCCGTAATCTCAGCTATTTATGCCCTAATCCAGAAATTCAATGGAAACACAGTTGAAGGATGGGCATCGGTCACGATAGCAATATTCTTTTTAGGCGGTGTTCAAATGCTTTCGCTAGGTGTAATTGGTGAATACATAGGTAAAATATATATGGAATCTAAAAACAGACCCAAGTATTTTGTTGACGAAAAAGCGGGAGTTAAAAATGATTAAAAGAGGGGTTATTTTAAGCGCCTGGATTTTGATTCCTATATTTGTTGCTCTACAAACCTTATATTTCATAAGGCATGAGCAAAATATTTACTTTTGGGATTTCAATGGCTATTGGCGCTCATGGGAAAACTTTGTTGCATTGCTGAAAGATAAACCAAATGATGCATTAAATAACGTTGCGCTTTCTGTAATGAGCGATGATTACAATATTTTGCCAATAGTAATCCCTGCACTACTCAGTGACATAACTCTCTCTTCCAGGCTACTCTTCATTGAATTGCTTAACTTGTTATATCTTGTCCCAGTCATATACCTGTTTCATATTCTATGCATTAATTTCACAGAAAAAAACCGCACAGACAATTTATTATGGCATCTGACAACTTTATTTATCCCATTATTTTTTGTTCCATTTTGGGCTCCATCTTTAAAAGGCTACCCAGACATTTCTGGGTTAATATTTGTTTTGGCGGCTGTAATACTCTCAGCAAAAGTAAACTTTTCTAGCAAAGTTACATTAGCAATGCCTGTGTTACTTGGGTTAATTCTTTGGGGGCCTTTCCTGTTCAGGAGATGGTATGCTTTTACGGTTGTTTCACTATACTTCAGCATTCCTTTATTCAATTACTATATTTTCAATGGGTTAAAATTAGAAAAAAAGAAAATATTTAATTTACTAGCTAACTTTACTATTTCCGGCCTGCTTTCATGTGGCTTTGTATTGTATTTTCAACATGAACTATTTGAGCGTATTTTACATACGGATTATGCAAATATTTATCAGGCATACCAGGCGTCGATAGGAACAGCGATAAGTACACTTGCTAAAGGAATAGGTGTTTACTTAATACCTTTTTTTGCGCTAGGATTAATCTCTGCATTTTACTGCAAAGATAAAAAAGAAAAAGGATTGATATACTTCTCTTTATTTAACTTAGTCTTCAGCTTTTTCCTTTTTACCAAGACTCAAGCCCCAGGTGTTCAGCACTGCTTGCCTTTTTCTCTTTGGATTCTGATTATATGCACCCTGGGCATAAAATTCATTATGAGCAAAATAAGAAAAAAAAGAGGCGCATATCTATTCATCGCATTATTCCTGGGAATGCATGGATACATATTTGGGATATCAGTAAATCACACAACTCGTTTTTATCCTGACTGGTGTAAGAAACTGCTTCCGACAAAGTCCTATCCTTTATTAATTGATAATTATGACAATTATCTTAATTTGGTTAATGACCTGAGCAAGCTGACTGAAAATGGAAAGAAAGTTACAGTATTTGCTTCTAATGGCGTTCTCAATGATGACATGCTGAATACCATCTCAGGATTATCTTTATCGAAGAGCCTTTCTTATGCATCTCAGGTTGATTTGCGAGACGGGATGAGAATTGATTCATTAATGTCTGATTACTTCGTCGTTACCTCACCTCCGCAAATTCATTTGAAATCCTCGGGTCAACAGGTCATTACGGTTCCAGTAGAGCAAATACTTAATGGCAAAAGCATTGGCAACGCCATGGTAAAGCTAAACAAAAACTACATTTTAGCTAATGGCGTGAATGCTGTTATTTACGAAAGAGTACGCCCATATAAGCCTGAAGAAGTAGACCAATTCTTTACGTTGCTTTTCAAAAGCTATCCTCAATGGAATGGAGTTATAAATAAAGGTCTTCCTTTCACATATCTTTCCACTCAGGTTGAAGCTGGCGATCAGTGGGGAAGCTATAGCATATCTTATGATGGTAAGGTGGGGGCTCACCCGGGGGAAAACACACCAACTATTTTTTCCTGGAATCTCCGCGGAGTTAACCGATTGAATGTTAAGTCTGTCAATACTAGCTGTCAAAATGCTGATGGAGTTGATGTAAGCATCTCAGCACCCGGCCATCAAACAAAAACGATTCATGTGGATAATGGTAAGTCAGGTGTGATTCAAGTTGCTGATTTTAAAGACATTGAAAGTAAGTTGATCGTGTCTAAACATCTTAACTCTGCGTGCGATTCGATAGAAATATCGAGTGATTAAAAAGCATATCAGGCTTCGCTTGTGGCAAGCGAAGCCTTGAATTTTATCGCAAATTGTTATCTTAACCTTATCTAAAATGCTACATTTAATTTACACATTTTAATGGGTGGTCAATCTTAAATGGATAAACGTATTGGATGGCTTGAAGTTACCAGATTCATAGCGATACTGATGGTTTTGATTATTCACAATGTTGATGACGGTGTATATAAATCAGGTTTAGAAAATGATACTCAATGGTATACTTCGCAATTTTTTCATTTGATTGGCAGGCTAGGCGTACCACTTTTCTTTATGATAACCGGCTCATTACTAATACCCAGATTAAAAGATGTTAAGATTATGGATTTTTATTTAAAAAGAATACCACAATTTTGCATGCTTATAATTTTTTATACGTTGCTTATTAACGCCTCTCACTCTTTGATAAACAATCAACCGTTCAACTTTAGTTCAACAATGAATAAACTCTCTCATGGAGATACAGGCTCTGCATACCAACTATGGTTTTTATATAGCATTACTGCCATGTATTTAGCCATGCCGTTCTTATCAAAAATGCTTAACGTGATGAGTAATAATGAAATCCTTATATTTATCATTTTAAGTGTTCTTTTTTTCTATTTACCAATCTCATCTGATACTCTTTTTTCTTATAGGTTATTTTCAGCGCCTCTAAATGTCGATCCTGTTAATGGTTTTGTTTCTTATGTTGTAACAGGGTACTTTATAAGCCATAGAATGAATTTAAAATTCAATGCAACAATTTTATTCCTTTCCGTTATAATTATACTCAGCTTATCTCTGTATACTCAGGGATACCTTAAGAACCTGAACAAAATGAATGGAGATGGAATAGGATGGTATTCGTCCATATTTATCTTCGCCTGTAGCATTCCGGCATTTTGCATTCTTAATAAATATGGTGATTCAATCTTTAACGTTGCACCTAAAACATTTACATTGTTAAGCAAAAGCAGCTTTTGCGTTTTTTTGCTGCATTTAATACCAACATGGATAATTTTGCAGTATTTGGTTGACCTTAAAATTAATTTAGCTCTGGCAATTTCCATTTCAATTACAGGAAGCTACTTGTTTTGCATAGCTTTTTACCTGGCTTTTTATAAAGTCCCCGTACTCAAAAAACTTGTTTCTTAAAACGGGGCCTTTCGGCCCCATTTTAACCAGCACCACTATATAATGCGCAGCAAATTCTGTCCGCGATGCTGAGATGGTTCCGTCCCCTAAAGAAAGCGTAAGCTTAAGGAACAACGCCTCTCCTGCCAGGACATTCACGTCGGTATTCATGCATCCGGCAACAGCTGTTGTCGTATACGAGGAACCTGAACCATGTCACCTACGCTAACCCACTCACCATCAGCCAGGGCTGTAATAGCCATGCTCATACGTGAATAAAGCAGCCTGCGGCACGCCTTTTGAGCGCAGAAATCAGCCTCAAATCCGTCCCGGACATACATCATCTCTAACTTTTTGGCTTTGAGTAACTCTTACATTACGACAGAACGACGTGTCAGGGTGGCGCTGGATATCATTGGCAACGGAAAGGACATCAGGTCAGTCATGCAGAAGGGCCTGCTCAACCTGCGCATCGACCTTCTCAGTGGCAGCTACTTCACGGGCAGGAAGATGAATATAGAAAAGAAAGGGAGGACGGCGGCCACGGTTAACTCCAGCATGGCAGACCCGAAAGCCATTTTCGCCTTTGCTCACGGTAACGGTTATATAGAGGGAAATCCCATGACGGGAATAAAACCGCCCAAAAAATCCAATAAACGGCCTGACCCGATCACGCGGGAAGAGTACCCTCGCCTCATCACGGCATGCTCAACGCGACAGACAGCAAACACGTGGTCTCTTGTCATTCTGACGGAATCACGTCACGGAAAGATGTGCGCCCTGGCATGGGAGGACATTGACCTTGAAGCGAAGAAACTGACTGTCAGCCGTAACCTCACGCCACAGGTGTGTTCACGCCGCCGAAGACAGAAGCGGGAAACCGTGCCATATGCCTGATGGATGCAGCGGTCGATATCCTGCGTGCCAGCGAGAGCTGACAAGATTGTATTCTCAGACCTCATTCACCTTTCATACCACGGAGCATGGCGAGCGAATTGAGGTACAGAAAACCTCCGTGTTTAATCCCAGCGTGGACGCTGTCAACGGCCGGTCGGGCGCATATTACTCAGCAGAGTCACTCGGGCAGATATGGACCGGCGCACTCTGGCGTGCAGGCCGCCGTCACCGAAAAGCATATCAGTCCCGTCATACGTTCGCCTGCCGGGCTCTTTCAGCAGGCGCGACCCCGAACTACGTTGCATAGCAAATGGGTCACTCCGATGCGCAGATGGTGTATCGGATTCATAGCGCCTGAACGTCAGAGAACAATAGCGACCAGCCATCACTCATCGAAACTCTAGTGAGCGATCCTGTTCTGCATACGTGCTCCACGAAAGTGGCGGCATGACAGAACTGAACAGCTTCAGACAGTTACCTGCCTAAACCTGCATATTCATAATTTCGCTATACGCCGACACCAGCTTGTTCCTGACCTGAATACCCATCTGCATTGAGATTGATGATTTCTGCAGATCGACCATCACATCATTAAGCGCGATACCGGGTTTACCCATCTCAAAATCCTGCGCCTGGGTGCGGGCGGTGGTCTGCGTCTCGCTGATCTTATCCAGCGCCGCTTTCATA
>Ga0157369_10006625_pt1 | contig 13395 bp, 24 predicted proteins | sample C25metaG_FD_113461 | JGI IMG/M metagenome (GOLD analysis project Ga0157369, IMG submission 113461) | Corn rhizosphere microbial communities from Kellogg Biological Station, Michigan, USA - C2-5 metaG | ecosystem: Host-associated > Plants > Roots > Rhizosphere > Soil | place: USA: Michigan...
CGAGCGAGATAGCCGTCCGAAATCAGCTTCCGGACGGTCGCGCGCATACCGCCCCCTTGGTTGAGACCCAAGACCCGCGCGACTGCAGCAGCATGGATTCCCGGATTCGCCTTCACGCACTCGATGATCTTTTTCGAAACCGGCCCGACCTTCCCAACAGCCATCAGAATTCCTCCGTTTTCCAACCGCCGCCGGTCTTCGCGCGACCGGCCGTCACTGCAATGAACCGCACCGGGTACTGATCTGCCGCGACCTTGACCTTCACGCGCGCGTCGTCTTGCCAGTGGCCCTTGACCTCATGCGCTTCGAGCTGACCACTCGCCAGCATCACGGCGAAGTCCGGCGTGTAGAACGTGTTGTCAGCGAGTCGGAATTTGATGCCCTCGAACCGATACCAGGCGATCTCGCCCGCCTGCTTCCGCGCCTCAAGGTGATCGGCGTACCGCTGCTCGGTCTTGTTCATCTCGCCACTCTTCAGCCGGCCGAGCGCCTGCATCCGCGTTTTCGCGTCGGACTGGCGATATGCCGGTGTCAGGACCGGTGCCGCGCCTAATCCGTCACTGATGTCGTCGAAACCGGCGTCGACGTGCGGCCGATTGCCCGTCGCATCGAAAACCGCCTTTTGTGCTGCGGTCATCTTCGGCCGCGAGTCGTCACGAACACGCGCCGTGCCGACCTTCCTCGTACCGGCGTCAACGCGCATCGGCCATGTGGTTCGTTTTGTCATGCATCCACCTGTTGCACGCCCTGATCTCGCGGAATGTCGTTGAAGTACGCGTACAGGGCCTCGTAGCGCTCTTCGCTTTCGCGGCTGACCGTGCTCAGCATGTCTTCCATCCCTTCGCCCGGGCCGGCCGCCTTGAACACCTTCGCCTTGTACTGTTCGAAGACCTGGTTCGGCTTCTCTTCAATGCCAAGTTGCTTGCCGAGCTTGCGAATGCCCGGCGCCGTCTTCCACCAGTCCGGAGCGATCGTGGTATCGGAGCCCGACGACGTTGCAGCCACATCGCCTTTCAGCGGGAACAAGCCCGTCCAGCCGCGCAGCACGGCTTCCTCGATGCACGCCTTCGGGTCTTGGCCCAGCGAACGCAACTTCGTCAGCTTCCGGATCGACACGGTCGCCGCCGGGCGAGTCCATGGCGCGTCCTTGTGCTTCGCCTCGCGGTGTTCGCACCACATGTCCCAATCCTCGAACGCCAGCCAGTCCGGCAGTTCGATCGACTGCAGCTCGCCGTGAGCCGAAACTTTGGGCGCACGTCGTGCGCCTTGGTGGTTCTCTGATGGTTCCTGTGGTGGTTCATGGTGAATCGGGTGCAACCCATTGCACCCTTTTGCGAAACCCATTGCACCCTTTCCGTCGTTCGTTGCACCCTTTTTGCTTCTCGTTGCACCCTTTCCGATGGGTGCATCCGTTGCACCCTTTGAGCCAGCGGAAATGGGTGCAATCTCTGCACCGTTTATCCAGTCGGGATTGATGCGGTACTCGCAGGCGCGACCACGACCGCCGCCAGCGTTGGCAACCAGAATCAACCAGCCGCGCTCCACCATGCTCTTGAGCTGGTACTGCACGGCACGCACCGAGCGGCGCGTCTTTTCCGCGAGCCTTTCGATGCTCGGGAAGATGTGTTCCCCGTTGTCGTCGCAGAAGTCGGCCAGCTTCAAGGCGAGCAACAGTTCATGGTCCTCGCCCGGATACCGGTCCCACACCATTGTTTGGACCTTGATGCTCATGCAGCTCCGTCGATTGACATTTGGCTAGGATCCGCAGGCCCGGTAGCCGGCGCCGCGGTGTCGATCCCGAGAACCCACCGCAGCACGTCGGCACGCTCGCCTGTCGCCTTCTCGAGCTCGGCGGCGATCTGCTTGCGGGTGCGCATGCGCGGGGCCGCGTCGCCGGTGAGCACAGCCTTCTGTGCCCGCGACTTCGCATGCCCTTCTTTGCCGTCAGCCGCTGCGACGACGGCCTGCACCTTCTGGCGCTGTTGATCCGGCGTCAGCTTCGCGAGCTTCAACGCGTTCGAGACGGTGATCTGGTCGGCCTCGAGCGCGTCACGGACGGCAGCCGTGCAATCGAGCAACTTCAACTGCTGGCGGACCGTCGGCACCTCGACGCCGAACATGGTTGCGACGGTTTCTTCTGTGTGGCCGACGTCGAGCATGCGCGCCATCTTCTCGGCGCGGTTGATCGGCGAGTCCTCTTTGCGGATCTCGTTCGTGCTAACCATCACGGCAGAGAACGACTTACCGCCGTCGTTGATAACCTTCTGCGGGATGGCCGGGATTGTGATCGGCGGCTCGCCGGCGGCGATCAACTGCCGATTGAGCTCGCGGGCATTGATCACCCGCGTGCGGCCGTCGATGACCAGGTTCTTGCCGGTCTCCGGATCCTTGTAGAACAGCACTGGCTTACGCACCCCGATCGCGCGGTAGTTCAATACCGTCTTCGGGTTCGGCTCTTGATGAACGCGCCGGTCGTACAGTGGGTGCGACGGGTCGACAACGAGCTCAAGGTCGTTCGGGTCCATCGCGAGCGCAGTTACCTTGCTCTGCGCGCCATATGCTTCAACGGAGCTTTTTGCCACGTTTCCTCCAGAAGAGAAATTCAGGCCGCCAGCGCATCGGGCGGCGGATTGCGATCCGCAAAATCGGGATCGCCGGGTGATCGGATTGAGCCGTCGGCGCGGTGCCAGCAATACAGCGAGCCGCGCCGATGCCAGAACCAATAACCGGCGCACGTGCACGCCATCAGCCGCGTGTTACGTTTCTGCATCCAGGAGTCGATTCGGAAATCGCGCCGGCTGCAGCTGTCGCATTGCGGCTGCCTCATGTACTCGTCCGGGCGCTTCTTCAGCACCCGGCGCGTCTCGCAGTGCCGGCAGCGGCAATGGAATCGGGCCATTTCAGTGGCCGCACGGCACGGAGCCGTCAAGGGATTCGGACGCCCCGCACGACAAACACTTGCGCGGGTATGTCGGGTGCTGGCTAGCGTCGCGAACGATACGCTGCACATCTTTCGATATGGCCGGCTTACGCAGTTGCGTATCGGTCGATTCGTTGATCTGCTTGGTTTCCATAATTTTTGATTTTTCAGGATTCCTAAATCCAGACAAAAGCACTCTCCTTCGAAAACGCTTTTGCCTGGGCCCGTCGCTTACATCACCACCGGCCGCCGCACTCCCCGAATCCTTCCCGTGCGCAGTGGCAGTTCACCCCCACCTTGCTCATCGTCGAAAGTCCGTCCAGGTACTCGCGCGAAACGACGCGCAGCTCAAGCGCGTTCAGCCCTGCGTCGATCTTGTTGATCGGCACGCCGAGATTCCCCGATAAGAACCGGCTCACCTGCGAATCATCCCAGCCGAGCGCGTCGGCGACCGGCCCGCGGCTGCGCGGATCGCTCAGCGCTTCCCGGAACGCCCGCTCAATACTGGGCCTCCGGATAACCTCAATTGTGTTCATAGCAACTCAACTCCGTTCAAAACTGATTGAATGACCTTGAAGGTCGAATTTTCTAAACTTCCAGCATCGAATCTCGACGCAGATCGGACTACGGCGAGGGTTCCGGCCCTATCTGTAGAATTAGCAGCTCTCACACAACCATTCCGATACGGGGAACGCTCATGATCACAGAGCGCTTCAAAGCGACAGACAATGCAGGAAAGGTTTACGAAGTCGTTGTTTTGCAAGACGAAATCGATACCAGCGACCTCGACGGTCCCAGCAGCATGTTGGGAATGAAGGAATTTCGCTTATCAACCGGTGAGGCGCTAAATCGCGTTTCTGAGAACGTCTTCCGCGTCCTCAGATCGGGTTTCGAAATCACTCGCGTTTAATCTCCGGCGACGATGTACTCACGACTAGTCGAGCTCATCGTCGTCACCTCCACTTCCTTTCCGTACTTGGACGACAGATGCTTCCACAAGGCAACTTCAACGGCAGCCGGAACCGCAATGCTGTCGACCAGAATTTCCGCTCCTTCCAGTCGAAAGACGTTGTCGGGCGCTGCCAGCTCCAGCCGTACCGACGGCTGCCGACCCGCTGTAGCGATCAAGCTGAGGCCGCGCACGCATCGACCAATGTCCACGCCGTCAATCTCGACATTTCCGAGGCCGACTCCGTCGACGCAGATCGTTACTACGCTTTTCAACAATCCAGCCATGAATAAGACCTCCGTGGAGATCCGCAAGATTGCGGATGACATCGAACAAGTGCTGCGAGAGCACGACCTGGCAACTCCCGATTCAAGCGCGATCGGCGCCCTTCAACTACACGCCTCTCGCCTCAGAGCACACTGCAACTACTGCGGCGAAAAGGCGGGAAAAATCACAACCCTTGCGAGCATGTTCTACAGTGCACGGAAGCATCAGTCTCATCGAGGGGGCTCCGACGGCGTCTGGAGGGACATGCATACCAACCTCGAATTGATCCGATCATGGGCCGACGTCTGGGAACAGCAAGGCAAGTAGGTTGAACCGATCACCCGGAGGACCAGACGTGCATACAGGTGCTTCATGCGATCTCCTTTTGTTGAGCGAGTTTGCCAATGAACAATTCGATGTGAGCCAGCTTGATCGGCGCGGGAATCCCGCGACGCAACCAATTCGAAACGCGTTGCGTCCCTCCTGAAGCTTCAAACCCAAGGAGGCGCGCAAATTTCGCCGGCCCACCATGGCTGGCGATGATTCGTCGGTCAAGTTCAATGTCAACAGGATTTGCGCTCATGGCGACATTAAACACCATGTTTAAGAAAAATACAAACGTGGCGTGTATCAACAACTTGTTTAGTTGCGCGACCATCTCGACATGAAGAAACAACGCCATCCTTCTGCGGAACGCCTGTATCTAGCGGCAAGCAAGCTTGCGACGCCCATCACTGGACAGGCGGAGATGGCACGCGCTCTCAACGAGAGCGAGCAGGCAATAAACAACTGGGAAACCAGGAAGACGGGGATCTCGGCTCAGGGGTGCATTACGGTCCAGAAGCGACTCGGGATCAGCGCTTCTTGGCTGCAAGATGGCGAAGGCACCATGTTTGTGCAGGCTGCCGCGTTACCTCCAAATGAAGTTTCGCTCCCACCGGATCCGACCAAAAAGGGCAGTCCGGAGAGTCGCCAACTCATAGAGGCAATCTTGGCAGCAGACGAGAACGGCCTTTCTGCTGAGGCCTTCAATGCTTTGAGGGAAGTACTCAGGCTATTCGCACGACGGGAGCCGCTTCCTGATTGGACTGCTGGTGCGGAGGATCCTCCTCTCTAATTGGCGTGAGATTCCAATCGTGCATCAGCACGTGTTTGCACCACCCGAGTCGGCCGGTTTTCAAATCCCGGCCTAAAATACCGCCGCCCTCTACCTCGGTTAGCCAGTCGTAACCGCCGTCAGTGCACCGCGCGATCACGCGTACCAATAGCCCGATCCGGGCTCTCACCCCACATTTCGTCACGATCGCCAGGTCGTCCAGCTCGCACCGCAGCCCGCCCACACTCATCTCTCGATCCACCCTAACCCCCGCTTACCTGCTTAAACTACTGTACACATATACAGTAGTTTAGCCTCAGAAATGGGGAGCTTACAATGCCCTTAGGGCGTTCTCCATACGAGCACATCATCTTCTAGCAAACTTCCATTTGTCAGATAACATCTTGCAAATATAGCTTTGTACGATATACTGACATCTCCTGTGCTCATGGAGTCAAAAATGGCGGAACCGAAGGGAAAGGCGAAGGGCGGGAAAGCAGCGGCAGCAAAGCTCACCGAACAGCAACGAACCGAACGCGCGAAGAAGGCCGTCGCTGCTCGTGAGGCCAAGAAGTCTCTGCCGAAGGCGACTCACGGGTCGGCGGATCACCCGTTGAAGATCGGCGATGTCGAGATACCTTGTTACGTGCTTGAAGACGGCACGCGCGTGCTCTCGCAGCGCGGCCTCATCGCCGGAATCGGAATGAGCTCGGGCTCAACAAAATCCGGTGATGCGCGGCCTGTCGCCTTTTTTGAATCCGATGCAATAAAACCTTTTACAAACAACGACTTATCGGTGATGCTGAGATCGCCGATTCAGTTTGTCCCTTCGCATGGTGGCAAGCCGGCGCTCGGGTATCCGGCGACTATCCTCGCAGACATCTGTGAAGCGGTATTGGCTGCACGACGAGCTGGTGCACTGCCGCCGCGACAAGCAAACATTGCAGACCAGTGCGAAATCCTCGTTCGCGGTTTCGCCCGAGTTGGGATTATTGCTCTCGTCGACGAGGCGACTGGATACCAAAAAGATCGCGCCCGCGATGCTCTTGCGCAAATCCTGGAAAAGTTCGTGGCAAAAGAGCTACAGCCCTACGTTCGAGCGTTTCCGCCGGACTATTACGAAGAAATGTTCCGGCTGCGCGGCCTCAAGTATCCGCCCGAGAATCCAAAATTCCGCCCCCAATATTTCGGGTTGTTGACGAACGATGTTGTCTACGGTCGCCTTGCGCCAGGCCTCCTTGGCGAACTGAAAGCACTAGCTAAGAAGGATGAGCGCAAAGCTCATTTGCATCGCCGCCTCACACAGGATATTGGCCACCCGAAGTTGCGAGAGCACTTGGCCTCCGTGACGACGATCATGAAGCTCTCCAGCAACTACCCTGACTTCATTGGGAAGCTGAATCGCATACACCCTCGATTTGGCGACACGGTTCCGCTCGATCTCGACGAAGAGGATCGCGGCTAACCGGCTACTCGCCCCTCCACTACAAGCCCCGCCTCGCGCGGGGCTTTCCATTTCAGGCGCCGCTCCCTGCGCTAATCAATCAAGTAAGCCCCGCCCCGCAAACGCGAACCATCGTCCTTCCTGCTTGGGCTCGATACTCCACAGAGGCGGCGAACAAGCCCGCGCTCCGCATTCGACCTAGATGGAACAGGCCGCTCCGAGCGGGAATTTTTGCGCCCGCCCCAATTACTGCACCACCGCTATTCGTTGGGCTCCTAGTACAAATTCCCCAATCAAAATAAACACTGCGTTTGACATTCTCATAAACACAGTGTTTAATTTACCCCATCGCAGCACCGAACGCTGCGCCACCGCCCCAGGCGGTCGATCTTTAAGAGTGCTAGTGCGCCGGGACCCGTAAGGGAGCAACCGGCCGGCTCAACGGTGTAGCCGAGAAACGGGGTAGCGCCCGACACCAATCAGCTTTCATGAGATGGGGCCCTGCTGAATCGGACGTGGTCTGGCCGCGGCGAGGGAGCCAGAGGACGCCGGAATCGGTTGCGACACATGTGGTGGCTCGAGAGATAGTCGGAGAACGGACCGGAAGGGAAAGCAAAACCGAAGACCAGCATCGGCCCCATCCCATGAAAGCTGCTCTCTCAAGAGCGCGCATTCGGTCGCGGATCCTCCGCACCCAACTAACCCAGCGCAGCAGCACCCTGCCGAGTGCGCGCCCTTGAGAGTTTCGACAGCGTTGATCGGACGGCATTGAACGCAGTGTCGTTCGTTGTGCGTTGTTTTACTTTCGCATTCCTATCTAAAAACGTGTGCAACGCAACACGAAGGGGAACGACATGGCAGCACATCGCGCATGCACCACTGATTTCATCGTGATAGGCGAGGACTATTTCGTCGCGCATCTGGACGACGGCGGCATCCGAATCGGAATGGTCGGCGGCCGCTCCTACGACGTGCCGGCCGGGCATGCGTACTACGACCGCATCCGCGACTGCACCAACGAGCGCGACGCCGAAGACTACTTCGACGAGCTGTACGCAGCCCTCGACGCCTGACAATCGCTCCCGCTACAGGAGAACGACCGTGATCCACATTCACGAGCATCACGAATACCGCTCGCGAGCAACGATGGCATGGGCGGCTCAGCGAGACGTTGATTCGCTCGACGAGTGCGAAGCGGGCGACTACTTCGCGGAGCATTGCTTGGATGCCGTGTTCCTTATTCCGGCCGGATCGATGCAGCGACTTGAGCCGAAAGACAGCGAGCCGTTCGCGGCTTCGACACACACGTTTCGCCGTTGATCAACCAGGCTCGCTACGGCGGGCATAAGGCAATCGCCCGCATTCGCGGGTATTCACATAGGAGATTCACATGCTCACTCAACAGGAATGGGTCGCTCGTTGTGCGCAACGCTATGTCGATCGCGGTGGCTGCGCAGAGCAGATTGCCCGTGAAGCAGCGCAAGCCGCCTTTGACAATCGAGACGGTGACGAATCGCCGGAAGAAGCGGCCGACACCGACATGTCCTACTGGACCCACTGATCCGCACGCCCGCTACTGCGGGCAATCACCAAGGAAACGATGATGACGCCCGCAACCAAGGAACAGATCTACGACGACAAGATCTCGCCGCTCATGATGCAGATCATCTCGATCTGCAAGGTACACAAGATTCCGATCGTCGCGTCGTTCTTCATACCCGGTGCCGATGACCCCGAGCTCGCAGTCACGACCGCCCTGCTCGGCGCCGGCTTCGAAGCGCCGAAGAACTTCAGCAACGCGCTGCGCGAACTTCGCCCTGAGCTTTTTGGTGGAGCGCCGTTGATGCTTCGCACCGAACACGGCGACGGCAACACGACGCTGACCGCCGTCATCTGATGCCGGCCGCGCCCCCCCCAAATCAACGACGTGAGGTAACGATGAATCGAGATTGGATTCCGCTCTGTGTGATCGCCGGCTTCTACCTACTTGCTGGCGCCGTCGCTCCCCCGATCGAAGCGCTGATGGGAGTGTGGTCGTGAAAGCTCTTCTAATCCTGTGGCTCAAGAGCCTTGGCGTGCTGATCGTCGCCGTCCTAGTTCTCGCTACTACTCAGCAATGGGATGAATCCGCACGCTGCGCAAGCACCTACTGCACATAAATCTAGTCTGTCGGATACAGCTTGAGCATCGCGCGCGCCACCTCACAACGTCATGCAGACCGTCAAATATTCAAGGTACCCTTCGGAAACATTGCATTCAGCCGATCCTGATCGATGAGATATTGCTCCACCTCGCCGATCTTAAGCGAAGTCCGATAGGCAAGAGTTGACCAAAGAACGAGCGCGCCGTGCGCAAGATCTCGAAACCTCCGCTCCCCGCCCGGATCGGCGGCCGCAGCAGACCGTGCAAGCAGCGAACTGATGACCAGTTCAGTTTGAGTTGTAAGTTCGCCATAGCTCAGGCCTTCGTCGATAGGCATTCGAGTTCCCCGCTTGTTTTGGCGCGAATCGTAGCACGGCTGTTGAGTCACGCTCGTATCACGCTGCCATGAACTGCCTCCTATCCGGAAGTACCCGCATGTACTCTGGCATCTCAAGCAAGTTCGACATGCACTGAGTTGCTGCCCGCGAAGAATCGGATCTGTTTCATCTCATATGCGAAGGGCTCAAAGTCAACTTCCGCCGCAGAAAGCTGTGAATACGGATCATCAACACCCACGAGATGAATTACGGCTTTTCCGATCTGTCTGCGAAGCTGGAGAAGCAATCGTATGTGTTCCAATTGCAAATTGCTCGCACTCAGCAAGTCCGACAATGTCGAATCGATCGCTCCAAGATTCGAGACGGTTCGCCTGATTTGCGCAGTCATTCGATTTCGGCAGAGGTCATCGTAAGCGACGTTCTCAAAATTTTCGGGTGACAACAGTTCAGACAACCGATCGACTTCGAGAATGGCTTCGTTCGCGATAACCGTGATGAGGGTGAACAGTTCCTTCGCACGCAGCTTAATATCTCGTGCTCTCTGCTCGTCCGCATTCCTAGTTTGGTAGAGCACGCCAGCGAAACCGCCAGCGATCGCCACAAAGGCTCCAACCGCCTGCAGCCAGCTCGCCATAAGCGATCGATCGTACGCCCCATTTCCGCCGATCATTGATCCCGCGTAGGACATAACAACGACGAAAACCAGGCCGATTAACACCCCGGCCGCGGGCTTCCAAAGTTTCATCGCACCCCCGTTTGTTTTGGTGCAAATCGTAGCACGACCACCCTTCCCTCAAGCCGCGCAATTTCCGGTGCCTCGGACGCGTGGCTTTTTCTTGTGGGCGGCTTGTATCGCGCCCGTCTTTTTCTATTGCATACATGCCATGCGATTCTTTACAGGGTTACACCAGCCCTCCGATGCTCGGCATTTCGACGCTGCGTTCATCAGTGTGAACCGCCTGCGCAAGCGCAAGTCGGCGTTTGCGGTTGGCGACTGGATCATGGACAGTGGCGCGTTCTCCACGATCCTGACCCACGGCGGCTACCCCGAACACGTCAGCATGTACGCGGAACAGATCAAGCGCTGGTCGACGAACGGGAATCTTTTGGCAGCCGTAGCGCAGGACTACATGTGCGAGGCGCACATGCTTAAGATCACCGGCATGACGATCGAGCAGCACCAGCACCTCACGGTCGATCGCTACGACATGTTGATGAAATGCGATGTAGGCGGCGTCTACATCCTGCCGGTACTTCAGGGCTACTCACCCGAGGACTATGCGCAACACTTGGCGATGTATGGCGACCGTCTCAAATACGGCGCGTGGGTCGGCGTCGGTTCCGTGTGCAAACGCAACGGCGATCCACGAGTGATTGAGTGCGTGCTAATGTCAATCAAAGCGGCACGGCCCGACCTTCAACTGCACGGCTTCGGGCTGAAATCGACGGCGCTGTCGTCGTGGATTGTGCGCGAGCTGCTGCACACCGCTGATTCAATGGCTTGGAGTTTCTCAGCTCGCAAGCAGGGCCGCAATGCAAATGACTGGCGCGAAGCCAGGGCCTGGACTGACAGGATAAACTGCAGCTCCGAACCGATTCAGCGCACTCTCTTTACCGCAGAGGAACTATGCACGTTTTGATCTATATCGCAGCGGTCGCAGCTGCGAACCTTGCCGTCGCCCATTTTGGGCCGGCGGCTACACCGATCATTGCGTTTTTGCTCATCGGACTTGATCTTGCGATTCGAGATCGCCTGCATCTCGACTGGCGCGGCCGCGCCCTGTGGACGCGGATGGTTGCCTTGATAACCGCAGCCGGCCTGGTCAGCTATGTGCTCAATCCCGCGTCCAAGGAGATTGCAATTGCCTCGCTTGCCGCGTTCAGTGCCGCAGCAATAGCAAGTGCAATTGTGTTTCAGATCGCGCGCCACGTTCCGATCCTTGCTCGGGCGAATGGTGCAAACGTCGCTGGTGCGGCAGTCGATTCCATCATCTTCCCACTTATTGCCTTCGGGGCGATTTTCCCGATGATTGCAACACTGCAATTTGTCGCGAAAGTGGCCGGCGGAGCCCTATGGTCATGGATTGTCTTTCGCAATGCTCGAGCAACCTGACAACCGCCGGGGAAACATGGAGCGGCAGTAATCTTTCGTCAAGTGAAGTCGAAGAAGTCTGCTAGCAGCAAACCGTTCTTGTTACGTTTCCGCACGTCGATCCGAATCAACTCGACTCCGTCGATACCGAGCAGATCAGAAGACAGGTCTCTATTTTCAGCCCACTCTAGATCATTGGTTCCTTGATGATTCGGGGAAAGGAGAGCGACACGGACACGCTCAGGCTGGAAAAAATTGACGAACGCGTCAATCGTTGTGACGGCATCAGGCATGCTCTTATACGCGACGGGATGCAACGGCCCGGCAAAGTTCCACCGCCCCGGACCTCGCATCTTCTCATTGCACTTGCTCAAAAAGTGATCGAGATTCTCGTCTGCTTCATGAGGAGAAGTCAGCCGTAGATAGAGGCGTCGCTCGTTGCTGAGGTAGTAATCGTCGTTTAGTTTCAGCTCGTCGGGGATCTTCCCGTTTCGACCAAGTCTGTGATCTTGGAATAGAGAGCGAAGCGTCGTGCTCTTGCCGTGATTCCTGGGTGCGATCACGAACAGCACCCGCTCCAGATAAATCGTTGACCCCGCTTGTTTCCTCACGTCATTCCCCGGTGTTGTCGATTGGCTGATGATACAGCGGCTTCTGCGTTCATCGACGAACCCTCAACTGTCCCGCCCGGCAACTCAGCGTCGGCGCATTCCCAAATATTCTGAATCCAACGCGCCGGATGTAGCTCTCTCGCCGAGAGCAGATCGTTAGGCGCCCGCTTCATTTCACATAAAAAGCGCGATGAACACCAAGCCGAGACTCCTTGTGAGCTTCAGCGGCGGCCGGACGTCTGCATACATGTCCCGCCTGTTGAAGCAAGCATATGCCGATCAATATGAGCTCCTGTTCATCTTTGCGAACACGGGCGAAGAACATGAAAACACGCTTCGCTTCGTTGATCAATGTGACAAGGAGTTCGGACTCAACGTCGTATGGGTCGAGGCGGACGTTATTCATGGCCAACGCAAAGCGACGAGTTTCCGCGTCGTGTCGTTCGAAGGCGCGTCACGCTCCGGCGAACCGTTCGAACAGATGATCCGGAAGTACGGAATCCCGAATCGGAACTTCCCACATTGCACGCGCGAACTGAAGCTGCGCCCCATCTACGCTTATGCGGAATCGATTGGATGGAAGCGTGGCAAGTACGACGTGGCCATTGGAATCCGAGCAGACGAACAAAGGCGAGTTAGCCCGCGCGCAGAGAAGGATCGGATCGTCTACCCACTCATACACTGGCAGCCCGTCGACAAACAGGACATCAATGACTGGTGGACCGATCAGGCATTCAACCTCGACTTGATCGAGCGCCTTGGCAACTGCAAATGGTGCTGGAAAAAATCTGATCGGAAACACTTCGCAAACATCGACGACTGTCCCGAAATCTACGATTTTCCCCGCCGAATGGAGCAGCAATATCCGTTCGCTGGAGCCGGATCGACCGGCGAAGGAAAAGTGTTTTTTCGCCTTGGACGGTCGACCGATCAACTCTTTGCCGCCCGCCTGGCTGCCGAAGGCTTCCGCGTACTTCCCGAAGACTCCGATTCAGATGGTGGCTGCTCGGAAAGTTGCGAAGCATTCAGCGCCGGGCAGTTGCAACTGTTCGACTTCACCGAAATACCAGCCGCACCATCTGAGGACCACCCAAAACGAAAAGAAACCGCTCCCGAACTGGCGAACAAGGCAGCGGACAATGGCGCTCATCCTACCCGCGGAGGCATTGTCAACGCACGTGTCGACGTCCGTAATGAGACGAGTTCGAAAATGCCTGCGCAGATGCGTTGACGGGTGGGTGTTCTGCGTGCGCCGATTCGTGCCGCGCGCGAGCGTCCTTCTTGCTGCACCTCGTGAGTTGAACGCCACCGTCCCGACTAACCGAACTGAATTCAACTCCCCGTCAGTTCGTAGCAATCTCTCGCGTGATTAATTACGTTCGCTACCGCTTGACCGAAAATCAGAGTAAACGCCACGGCGTCCGGCCCTTCTCGTACCTCGCCCGGAATAGCGTTCCAATTGCGATCGAATTCGTCTCGTGCATGCGCAATGATCTTTACCTGACGCTGAGCGCGAGTAATCGAATATCGATTCAG